>Ga0247805_1000075_pt1 | contig 78339 bp, 59 predicted proteins | sample UWRJL044104R1_FD_180930 | JGI IMG/M metagenome (GOLD analysis project Ga0247805, IMG submission 180930) | Plant litter microbial communities from Arlington Agricultural Research Station in Wisconsin, United States - UWRJ-L044-104R-1 | ecosystem: Environmental > Terrestrial > Plant litter >...
GAAGAAGAACAGTGGAGAGAACGTGGAAGAGCCGATCATCACGGGTGTCGCCGCCGACCTGAGCGAGGCGAAGATCACCGTCGTCGGTGTTCCCGACATCCCCGGCAAGGCCGCGCAGATCTTCACAATCGTCGCGAAGACCAACGCCAACATCGACATGGTCGTGCAGAACGTGTCGACGGCGTCGACGGGCCGCACCGATATCTCGTTCACCCTTCCGAAGGCGAGCGCGCAGGCTGCGCTGCAGGCACTCACGGCCGAGCAGCAAGACGTCGGCTTCGACTCGCTGCAGCACGACGACCAGATTGGCAAGCTCGCCGTCGTCGGTGCCGGAATGCGCTCGAGTGCCGGCGTTACAGCGCAGCTCTTCACCGCGCTCTACGAGGCCGGAATCAACATCGAGATGATCTCGACGAGCGAGATTCGCATCTCGGTCGTAACCCGCGCCGACACCGTCAACGATGCCGTGCGCGTTGTGCACAAGGCGTTCGGGCTCGACTCCGACGTCGAAGCGCAGGTTCACGGCGGAACCGGCCGCTAGTTCCGTCGAAAACTGCTCCAAACTTCACGGTTTGGAGCACTTTTCGACGATTAGGGCATCAGCCCCTGCAGCTGGTCGCCGAAGAGCAGCAGCAGCGCAACCGACGATCCGTTGAACACAATGTGTGCAACGATTGCCGCGCCGATGCGCCGTGTGAGCAACGTGACGAGCGCGTTGAGCACACCAAAGGTGAACGTCGATAGAGCGAGCACAATAAGCAGAATCGGGTCAAACACCGGCTGCAGGTGCATCACGGCGAAGGCTGCGGAGCTCACGAGCACTGCAATAACAACAGCGCGTTTGGATGCCGCGGCTCCCCGCCTGCGCAGCACAGAGTTGCGAACTGCCGTCAGCACAAATCCGCGGAAGAAGAGTTCTTCGACAAACGGCGCGAGCAGTGAGGCGATCAGGATTCCGGTGAGGGCCGCCCAGAGTTTGTCGTCACCAAGCTCGACGTTGCCGCCCTCGGGAAGACTGCCCGACACAAGAAATACGATCACGCCGATGATTGCCGAGAGAATCTTCGCGAGCACACCGATGCCCAGCCCGATGGCCAGGTCGACCGGCTTGAAGCGCAGCGAGAAGTCCCTCGCAAAGCTGCGCTGTCCGCGGCGAACCGTCACAACGACGAGAAAGCCCACGATGACGCCGTATGAGACAAGGCTGAACCAGAACGAAAACGAGTTCGGGTCGGCGATGGGCACCCACCACCCGATCGGGTAGCTCGAAAGGATCACGGCCAAAAACAGCGCGATGCCGATGACGACATCGCGAATGCCGAATCTGCCCGCGGGCTCGTACGGTGCGGGCAGTTCGATGCGCGCCTCGACGGGTGGCGCTGGGGGAGGGAAGGTCACCTCCACAGGATAAAGGCCAGCGACCGCACGATTGCTGCCAGCGTGGGCAGCGACCCCGTAACATCCACCCCTCGCCATTTAGAATGGTCGCTTACGAGTCTCCCGAAGAAGAAGAGCAAAATCATGAGTGGTGTACGCATTGGCGTTGTAGGCGCGACGGGTCAGGTGGGCGCTGTTGTGCGTCGACTTCTTGAAGAGCGCGACTTCCCGATTGAGGAGATTCGTTTCTTCGCCTCTGCTCGCAGCGCCGGCACCACAATCGCATTCAAGGGTGCCGACGTTGTCGTCGAAGATGCCTCTGTCGCCGACCCGACCGGTCTCGACATCGCGATCTTCTCTGCCGGGGCGACGACCTCGAAGGCACAGGCTCCCCGCTTCGCCGAGGCCGGAGTTCTCGTCATCGACAACTCGTCGGCATACCGCATGGATCCTGACGTGCCCCTCGTCGTCTCCGAGGTCAACCCGCACGCGATCGCCGAGGCCCGCAAGGGAATCGTTGCAAACCCCAACTGCACAACGATGGCAGCAATGCCGGTGCTCAAGGTGCTGCACGAAGAGGCGGGCCTAGAGCGCCTCATCGTCTCGACCTACCAGGCAGTCTCGGGTGCCGGACTCGTCGGAGGCGAAGAGCTGTACGCCCAGACAAAGGCCGCGATCGATCAAGACCCGCGTTCGCTCGTTCACGACGGCGCCTCAGTCGCGTTCGGTGAGCCCGCCGCCTTCCCCAAGACCATCGCGTTCGACGTGATCCCGCAGGCCGGCAATTTCGTCGACGACGGACTCTTCGAGACCGACGAAGAGAAGAAGCTGCGCAACGAGAGCCGCAAGATTCTCGAGCTGCCCGAACTTCTTGTGTCGGGCATCTGCGTGCGCGTTCCTGTCTTCACCGGTCACTCGCTCGCGATCAACGCCGAGTTCGGCTCGGCCCTCTCGGTCGCCCGCGCCAAGGAGCTTCTCGCAGACGCTCCCGGAGTGCAGCTCGTCGACGTGCCGACCCCGCTCGAGGCTGCGGGCCAGGACCCGTCATACGTCGGACGCATCCGTCAAGACGAGGGCGTGCCCAACGGTCGCGGCCTCGCGCTCTTCATCTCGAACGACAACCTGCGCAAGGGTGCGGCACTCAACGCGGTGCAGATTGCGGAGCTGGTTGCGGCAGACCTGGTCGCTGTCTAGCGGCGCGTGCCCGGGCTCGCGACGGTGGCAGGGGGTGCAACCCGTGCCGCGGTTCGGTGCCCGGGCACGGAACGCACCAAACCCGCGAGCCCACCGCATCGAATGACCCGTATGTCTAAAACCCGCGCGCTCGCCGCCGTTTCTGTGCTCGTCGCAACCGCAGCCCTCACCGGGTGCGCGACCGCCGAACCCACCGGGCCGGTTGTCGCCTTCTACGGCGACTCGTACACGCTCGGCACCGGGGCGACGACGCAGAGCGCGCGCTGGTCGACGAAGATCTCGAAGAACCGCGGCTGGAACGAGTTCAACCCGAGCGTCAACGGCCTCGGCTTTGTGACGAACCGGGCTGGCACGAATCTCGTCGAAGACATCATTGCCCGCGACCCCGAGATCGTGTTTGTGACGATGGGGCTCAACGACAACTTCTCGTTCTCCAGCGAGTCTGACAAGATCCACACGCAGATTGATGCCGACATCGATCGCCTTGTCGAAGAGCTTCCTGACGCGCGCCTCATCGTCGTCGAGCCGTTCTGGTACACCGACAACCGGCCCGAATCAGTCGAGACGATCATCGGCTGGGTGCACGATGCGGCCGATCGCGTCGACGCGGACTACATCGAGGGAGCCTCGCACTGGATCGAGGGACACCCCGAGTGGATGGCCTCCGACGGCCTTCATCCCAACGATGACGGTTACGCGGAGATGACAGTGCGCATGGAAGAAGCGCTCGTCGCCCTCGGCCTGCCGCCGACCGAGTAAACTTGCCGGGTGAACAAGCCCGTGGACGTCGCACTGATTGGTGGCGGCATCATGAGCGCCACGCTCGGAACGCTGCTCAAGCAGCTCCAGCCTGACTGGGAGATTCGCATCTTCGAGCGGCTCGGCGAGATGGCCGTTGAGAGCTCGAATCCGTGGAACAACGCGGGCACCGGCCACTCGGCCCTCTGCGAGCTCAACTACACGCCGCAGCGCCCCGACGGCAGCATCGCCATCGAAAGCGCCGTGAAGGTCAACGAGCAGTTTCAGGTATCGCGCCAGTTCTGGTCATTCCTCGTTGAGAACGGCGAGCTGCCGACCCCCACCGATTTCATCAACCCGACGGCGCACATGAGCTTCGTCTGGGGCGAGAAGAACGTCGAGTACCTGCGCAAGCGGCACGAGGCGCTCAAAGATCACCCGCTCTTCCCCGGCATGGAGTACAGCGAAGACGCCGAAGTCATTCGCTCGTGGGCTCCGTTGCTCATTCCCGGGCGCGCCAAGTCGCAGCCCATCGCGGCGACGCGAACGGATGCCGGAACCGACGTCGACTTCGGTGCCCTCACTCGCAGCCTGATCCACAACCTGACCGAGTCGGGGGCAGAGCTCACGACCGACGCGAAGGTTACAAAGCTCAAGCGTCGCAAAGATGGATCCTGGCGCATCCACTACCGCAACGCGATTGGGCAGACGCCCCTCTACACCGACGCGAAGTTCGTTTTCGTGGGCGCGGGCGGCTACGCACTCGGGCTTCTGCAGAAGTCGGGCATCCCCGAGATTCGCGGCTTTGGCGGCTTCCCCGTCAGTGGCGAGTTCTTGCGCACCGACAACCCCGAGGTTGTCGCGCGTCACGCCGCCAAGGTCTACGGCAAGGCGAGCGTCGGCGCGCCACCGATGTCGGTTCCGCACCTTGACCTGCGCGTCGTCGACGGCAACGCGAGCCTGATGTTCGGCCCGTACGCCGGCTTCAACACCAAGTTCTTGAAGACGGGTTCGTGGCTCGACCTCTTCGCCTCGATCCGCTGGCACAACCTTTATCCGATGATCGCGGCGGGCCTTCAGAACCTCGATCTCGTGAAGTACCTCGTCGGTCAGCTCGCCGCGAGCAAAGACACAAAGTTCGACTCGCTCAAGGATTTTTTTCCGAACGCCGACCCGAAGGACTGGTACCGCATCACCGCCGGCCAGCGCGTTCAGGTCATCAAAAAAGACGCGAAGAAGGGCGGCGTGCTGCAGTTCGGCACCGAGGTCGTTTCGGCGAAGGATGGCTCAATCGCCGGCCTGCTCGGCGCGAGCCCCGGAGCCTCGACTGCCGTGCCGATTATGCTCGGCCTGATCGAGAAATGCTTCCCTGACCAGCTCGAAAGCTGGAAGCCGAAGCTCGCCCACATGGTGCCCAGCTACGGCACACAGCTCTCTGACGACGTCGAGGCCGCGGCCAGAACAATGTCGAGCACCGCAGCGAGCCTGCAGATCCCGCGCTAGCGACACGACGGTTTCGCGCGAGCGAACACATAATCTCGCGCTAGCGAAAAGTGTGACGACCCGCGTAACGTAGCTTCTCGTGAAGTTGTAACGACCCCTCAGTCCTGCGCCAGAGGCACGCCCGGCAGGAGTTTCTCGATCTCGAGAAGGGGCGTCATCGTGCGCACACTCATCTACAACTTTCGTATTGACGGCATTTCTCACGCTTGGGCAGGCCACCCCGTGCTGAGCGACGTCAGCCTCGTCGTTTCGCCCGACGATCGACTCGGCCTCATCGGCGAGAACGGCGCCGGCAAGTCGACGCTGCTCGGCATTCTCGCCGGAGCCACACAACCCGACAGCGGCACTGTAGTGCGGCCCGATCGCACCGGTTTTCTCACCCAGGAAGTCGAGACCCAGCCGGGTGACACGGTTGTCGGCTTTCTCGAGCGGGCGCTGGCGGCCGTGCGCGCTATCGAGATCGAGCTGATGGATGCCGCGGCCGCCCTCTCGGCAACCGGCGACGCCGCGCGCTACGAAACGGCCCTCGCGGCCGCAGAACGCGCGGAGATCTGGACGATCGACGCCCGCCGTGCCACGATCCTCGCGGGCCTCGGAGTCGCCGACATTCCTTTCGACCGGTTGCTCACCGAGGTATCGGGCGGGCAGCGCAGCCGCATCGCGCTCGCTGCTCTGCTTCTCGCGAAGCCCGACGCGCTTGTGCTCGACGAGCCAACAAATCATCTCGATGATGGCGCCGTCGCCTTTCTGCGCGAACAGCTCATCGGCTGGCGCGGGGCTGTCATCTTCGCGAGCCACGATCGCGCTTTTCTCGACGAGGTTGCAACGAGTCTCGTCGACATCGACCCCAATGGAGTGCGCGGCAGTTCTGTCACCCGCTTCGGTGGCAGCTACACCGAGTACCTCGCCGCGAAGGTGCGCGATCGTCAGCGCTGGGAGGCCCAGTTCGCGGCCGAGGAGGCCGAGCTTGCCGAGCTCGAGTACGCGGCAAACGTGAGCGCCCACGAGATCGCCCACAACCGCGACTGGAGCGACAACGACAAGATGGCGAAGGGCCTCAAGAAGAACACGGTCGAGGGGCAGATCAGCAGGCGGGTGCGCAACGCGCGCGTGCGCATCGACGACCTCGAGCGCAACAGGGTCGAGCGGCCCACGCGAATCCTGCGGTTTGCCGGGTTGCCGTCAGGGGTTCAGGCGCTCGAGAGCGACGTTCCGTTGATGGCCTTGCGCGGGGCGGTGCTGCCAGGCAGATTGGATGTCGCGCGGCTCGACATCGCGCCATCCACTCGTCTGCTCATCACCGGTGCGAACGGTGCGGGCAAGTCGACACTGTTGGCGGTGCTTGCCGGCCAGTTGCGCGCCGGAACCCTCGCGCAGCGCAGGGGACTCCGCACCGCGCTGCTCGCGCAAGACGTCGAGTGGCCCGACCCGTCACTGACCGCGCGCGCGATCTACGAGGCAGCACTCGGGCAGCACAGGGCAGAGGTGCTGCCACTCGCCGAGCTCGGGCTGCTCGCCGGTCGCGACCTCGACCGGCCCGTTGCCGCGCTCTCGCAGGGCCAGCAGCGCCGTCTCGCGCTCGCCGTCATCATCGCTCGGCCCCCGCACGTGTTTTTGCTCGACGAGCCGACCAACCACCTGTCGCTCGCGCTCGCTACCGAGCTCGAGGAGGCACTGGGGAGCTTTCCGGGTGCGGTAGTCGTCGCGAGCCACGATCGGTGGCTGCGACGCCGCTGGGAGGGCGACCACGTGCGCATGGAGGGCGGGCGGATTTAGCCCCGTACTGGGGCGCGCGCAAAGGTCTAACCACGCCGTATTCTCAACAACGAACAGTTGCTGGGGAGGCGTTCGCGGTGTCATTGGGGCTGCCCGTACATCTTGCGCCATTGGGTGTCAGCAGGGCTGTATCGAGTTCGATGCACGCCATGGCACTCGTGGCCCTCTTTATCGCGCTCATCGGGGTTCTCACACTGCAGTCGATTGTTCCTGAGAGCCTCGTCTGGCCGGCGGCTCTGGCCCTTGTGCCGATGTTCGCGGTGCTGTGGCTCATCAATCACGAGCAGACCTGGTTCTCGACGGTCGCGTACCTCCTGGTCGGCGCCGCGTGCGTCTACTGGTTTGTCCTTACGGGCACGAGTGAGTTTCCGGGTGCGGCTCGCACCGACACTTTTATGATCTCGATGACAAAGGTCGCCCTGATTCTCGTCGGTGGTGTCGGCGTCGGCAGTGTGCCTGCCGTCGGCTGGACCATCGCGGGCTTCGTGCTCGCCGAGGGCGCGACCATGCTCGCGGCATCACAGACCGGCGCCCAGATCGTTTTTGACGGAACGAGCGCCGTTGCCCTCGGCCTTATCGTTCTTGTGCTGACGGCGATCGGCATCAACCGGCACCGGGTGCGCATAGCGAAACCCAGCCTGCATCGCGCCGCCCGTGACGAGCACCTCTCTGAGGTGCGTCACCGCATGGAGGTGCGCGCCGCCGCGATGCTTCACGACACCGTGCTCAACGACCTCGCGGCCCTCGCGAGCGCCGCAGACGGTTCGCTGTCGCTCGAGGCGCGGGCTCAGATCTCACGCGACCTCGAACTACTCGTCGGCGAGGAATGGTTGTTCGACGCGGCCGACGGGCCCGAGACGGATGCCGCGATCATCGCCGAATGGCAATCGACGAAGCTCGCAACCTCGATCGACGAGTCGCGCAGGCTGGGTCTAACCGTTGAGGTCAGCGGTGATCGTTCGGCGATCGGACGTCTCAGCAAGGAACGCTCTACTGCGCTCGCGCTCGCGGTCAAGCAGTGCCTGGTCAATGTCTCGAGGCACTCGGGAACCGACACCGCCGAGATCGTCATCTACGGCTCTGATGACGAGGTCTCTGTGATGGTCATCGACTCTGGCAAGGGTTTCGCGGCCCATGAGACTGGCCCCGACCGCCTCGGGCTGCGTCACTCAGTCGCACGGCGAATCGAAGACGTCGACGGCTCTGTGCAGGTTTGGTCGACCCCCGGTTTTGGAACGTCGGTGCTCTTGCGTGTGCCCGCCCCCGTCGCCGGTGACGCCGCGAGCGAGCAGGCACCACGATGACGGGGCGCGAGCGCACGCTGCAGCAGCGCGATCCACTTGCCGCTGTCGTTGGTCGCCCGACGAGCTATCTTGCGGCGATAGGTATTCCCACCTACGCGGCGGTTATGGTCTGGCTCAACCGGGAAGATATCTCTGACCCGGGGCTCGCGATAGCCTCGATCTCTCTCATTGCCATAACTGGTGTCGCCTTCGCGTTTGCGTCGAGCCCGCTGCGCGCTCCATTTACGACCGGAATGCTCGTGGCAGTCACGGCGACCGGTATCGCGGCCTACGTGCTCGGGCAGGCGTCGATGTGGCACACGAACGCGTTCGTGCGTGACGATTGGGGCGCGGCATCCATCGCCCTGTTCTTGCTTGCGTCGGCGCCGTTCCGCCCCGGTCGCCAGATCGCCGTCGCGGGCCTTGTGGCATCTGCGATTGTCGCTGCGGTGACTGTTGTCGAGAGCCACGCGTTTGTCACGGCCATTCCGGCGCACCTCTTCGCGACCGTTGCAACGGCGCCGCTGCTCATCCTGTCGGTCGGGGCCGCGACGTTCGCGAGCCAGCTCGTGCGCCGCCTCGAGCTCTGGGAGAGCAAGGAGACGATGTCGGTCTCGACCCTCGACGAGTCGCGCAGCGAGTGGATCGCCCGCTCGGTTCAGCAAGACCGCGTCACCCTGCTCAACCAGACGATTGTTCCGTTCTTCGCAGAGGTGCTCGCCAAGGAGTCTCTGACACCCGCCGACAGGCAGCGCGCCCTCGAGCTCTCTGAGTCGATTCGCACGATTATGGTCGCCGAGATCGACCGCACCTGGCTCGGAGCGCTAGTGGCGCACAGCGGCGACGGTCGGCTCGTTGACCCGCGTGGATTCGCCGACGACATGAACCCCGACCAGCGCACAGTCGTGCGCGCCTTTCTCGTCGCGCTGCACGCCGTCGAGGGTGTCTCGAGCGAGACACTGGAGATCGAAATTGCCGAGCTCGAGTCGCGTCGGTCGGTGACGATGAGCTGCGACATCCACACGACTGATTACGTCGTGCGCACCGCACTCGACCCCTATTTGGCGATCATGCGCATTCTTTTTATCGACCTGCACGTCGACTACCTGCAGCCCACGCTGGCGCTAAGGTTTTCGTATGGGCAACGATGAAACCGGACGCACTGTCGAGCCGGGTTCGAGCGCCCCTCTGCGTACTCGGGTTCGCCTCGCGATTCTGGACGATCATGAGGTCTTGCTCGACAGTCTGGGCAGCTGGATCGCCGCAAACGCACCGGATTTCGAACTCGTTCTGAGTGCGAGCACCTGGCTGCAACTTGTGCACAGCGACCGTTTTCCGACGGATCTTGTTTTTCTCGATTTTCAGCTCAAAGAACCCGTCTCGATCGAGGCTCGCGTTCGCACCTGCCGTGCCGCGGGCGCGAAGGTCATAGTTCTCTCGAGCCTCGACAGCCGCGAGTCACGCGATCGCGCGCTCGATGCCGGGGCGTCTGCCTTTCTCTCAAAGAGCCTCTCAATGCGCGAGGTGATGGATGCCGCACGCGGCGTTATGGGCGTCGACCATGATTCGACGATGCAGCGTGACTGGCGGCCGCTTCCGGTCGGCGCAAACACCGTCGCGACGCGCCCCAAGCTCAGCCCCGGCGAGATCGAGGCCTTCAAGCTCTACGTGACCGGGTCGAGCACCGCCGACGTCGCGCAGCGCATGAACGTGCAGTACGAGACGGCGAAGACCTATCTGCGTCGCGTGCGCGAGAAATACGCGAAGGCCAACCGGCCCGCGAGCAAGAGGGCGGAGCTCATTCGACGAGCCGCCGAAGACGGGTACCTCAACTGATGTCAAAGCTTTACTTTCGCTACGGAGCGATGAACAGCGGCAAGAGCACAGCACTGCTGCAGGCCGCCTACAACTACGAGGAGCGCGGCCAGCAAGTGCTGCTCGCCAAGCCCGACGTCGACACGAAGGGCGACTCCGAGATCGTGTCACGCCTCGGCGTCACGCGCCCCGTCGACTTCACGGTCTCGCGCGACGAAGACATCTACACCGCTTTCGCAGCGCAGCGCGCGAAGGTCAAAAGGGCAACGGGCTTGGATGTCAGTTGCCTCCTCGTCGACGAAGCGCAGTTCTTTACAGAGACCCAGGTTGACGATCTGCTGCGTATCGCGATTCTCGAACGCGTTCCCGTTCTCGCGTACGGCATCCGCACCGATTTTCAGACAGTCGCCTTTCCCGGATCGCGCCGCCTGCTCGAGATCGCGCATTCGCTCGAAGAGCTCAAGACGATCTGCCGCTGTGGACGAAAAGCTGTCTTCAACGCGCGCACAATCGACGGAGAGTTCATCTTCGACGGCGACCAGGTAGCCATCGACACTTCGGCGGGGCTCAGTACAAGCGGCGCCCAAGACGTCTCGTACGAGAGCCTGTGCGGCCAGTGCTACCTCGAAGAGAGCGACGGCGTACTCAACAACGGTCGCCGCCCTCGCGCCTCGTTCGCGTACACAGAAGAGCCTGACCCCGACTTCACGTAGTCACCGCGTATCGCAATGTGAGCCCGCGGTGACCCCACGACCGCTTTTCGGACACATGAGCGGAAAACTTTCTACTCACGCGTCCGAAAAACGCTCGTGCGCGACATCCAATCGAATCGGTGTCGGTCTGGCAACGCAAAAACCCGGCCCTCCGCTGAGCGGAAGGCCGGGTTTTTGTTGTGCTGTCGGGGTAACAGGATTTGAACCTGCGACCTCGTCGTCCCGAACGACGCGCGCTACCAAACTGCGCCATACCCCGAGTGATCTACGCCTCTCAGCGCGAACCTCATCAAGAATAGCCGATATCTCCACCGGTCAATGTCACAAGTACCGCTTCCGGCCTGCAGGCAAAGCGAACTGGGGCATAAATAGATGTTCCGAGGCCTGCAGACACGTTCAACCACGAGGTTGAGCGAGCGTGGTGCCAGAGGCTCAGGCCGCTCGCCTGCTCGCGCGGAATGTCGCAATTGGTGACGAGAGCGGGCAGCCCCGGCACGCGAACCTGGCCACCGTGCGTGTGGCCAGCGAAGATGACCTCGGCTCCGTTGTTCACAAAAGAGTTGAGAACCCGCTGGTACGGAGCGTGAGTCACGCCGATGCTCAGCGTGTCGAGACCGGAACGACCGTCGTTCCACTCGACGTTCTCGCGCAGGTCGTCGAGGGCTCCTGGGAGCACGTCGAGGCGATCCCAGCCGCGGTGCGCATCGTTTGTGCCGAAGAGCTCGAGGCGCGATCCGCGCAGCGAGAGGGCGCGCGCAGTGTTGTTGAGGCTGAGCCACCCCAGCTCGTCGGTGAAGTAGTTTTCGAGGCGCTGTGTGTCAAGCTTCTGCGGAACCCTCGGGTGCTTCGAGGGTCCGGTGAAGTAGCGCATCGGATTTTTGAACTCGGGGCCGTAGTAATCGTTTGAACCGTTGACGTAGACGCCGGCAACTCCGCGGAACGGCTCAAACGCCTGCTCGATCGCGTCGATGCCTTCTTTGTGGCCGAGGTTGTCGCCCGTGTTGACGATGAGATCGGGCTCGAGGCGTGCCAGCGAGCGCACCCACTCGATCTTGTTCTGCTGCCATGGGGCGATGTGCAGATCAGACAGGTGCAACACCGTGATGTCGCGAGAACCAGGTTCGAGAACCGGAAGCACTTCGTGGCGCACACCGAAACGGTTGCGCTCTACGAGCGAGCCCCACGCGAACGCCCCTATGCCGGCAGCGGCCGCCACGCCAAGCGCAGCGGCCGCAACCGATCGAGATCGAACTAGCACGACAGGGCGCCGACTCCGAGCTTGATCTCCTTGGTGCGGGAATACTGGGTTCCCGGCGAAGGATCGCTCGAAACAACGCGGTCAATGTTCAGGTCGCCCGGTTCGAGAACAACACAGACCTGCGACACCTTTTTGTAGCCTTCGTCTCGAAGAATGGCCTTTGCCTCGTCGTACGTCGGGTTGCCGGTTACGGCATCGGGAACAGTCTTCATCTCACCGTTGCTCAGGTGAACAGTTACGGTCTGGCCGCGGGCCATGATCTTGCCGGCGCCCGGCGAAGTCGAGGCGATGAGCCCCTTTGCGAGGTCAGAGTCAACTGACTTGCCCTGTGCGTAGGTGAGTCCGAGAGCCTCGATAAGACCCTTGACCACCTCGGGGCTCTGCCCGACGTAGTTCTCAAGCTCAATGCCGGTTCCTGTCTGAAGGCGCTGCGGCGGAGCATCGAACGATCCACCTCGGTAGAGCTGGTTGGCCTTTGTGAAGATGGCCTTTCCGATGACGTGTCGCACGGTTCCACCACCGGGGTAGTTACGCATCGGGTAGTCACCCTTGATGTTTCCTACCCAGACGATTGTCGAAACCTTTGTGGTTGCGCCGATGACGTAGGTCTGAACCGAGCCGTTAGTCGTACCCGTCTTGCCGATGATCGGAACACCGTCACCGGGGTTCGACGCGTAGCCCCTCATCGCTCCTGCGAGAGCCGACTGCGTTGCAGCGGCGACCTCGGGGTCAAGAGCGGTCGAGCACTCTTCTGACTGTCCCGGAAGCTCTTCACCCTTCGAGTCGACGAACGAGTCGACAGCGATGGGCTTGCAGTAGACGCCGTTGTTGGCGATACCCGCGTAGGCGGCGGCCATCGTCAGGGGAGCGATGCTGTCGGTACCAAGGATGACCGAGGGGTTGGTGCGAAGCCCCGTGGATTCCGGGCCTTCCTCGAGTGTGTCGAACGTCTTCGATGCGACGTGCACGCCAAGCGAGGCCGCGATGTCGCGAGTGTCGCACTGGTCGAGCTGCGAAGCCATCACAGCGAAGCCACCATTGACCGAGCCGGCTGTCGCAGCAGCGACGGTACGGGTTCCGGTTTCACCGGAGTCATTTCTCGGACTCCAGGTACCAACGTGTGGGCCGTTACACCTGTCGGCGAAGACGGTTTGGTCCCACTTCTTTGGTGTCACGTTGACGACCTCATTGAGGCCGAAACCTTGTTCAAGCCAGTTGATCAGCGTAAATACCTTGTACGTCGATCCCACCTGGAACCCACTCGATCCACCGTAGGCGTAGTCCGTGTTGAAGTTGATGGCAGAGTTGCCCCGCTTCTTCGAGCCGCTCGCCGTGTCGTCGAATGCCTTGTTCTGCGACATGGCGAGAATGCGGCCGGTTCCTACCTGAACCGTTGTCGACGAGGCACCGAGCTGCAGCAACGTCTCTTTTCGGTTCACGTTGTTGCGAACGGCATTCTGCGAAACCGACTGCAGGCGAAGATCAAGTGTCGTGTAGACCTTGAAGCCACCGATTGCCCATGCCGCCTTGCGCTCTGCTTCTGTTGCGCCGAGCGCTTCGAAGTCTTTTACGCTGCGAATGACGTAGTCACAGAAGTTCTTCGCGTACTTGTTTGCGGCAACGCAACCGTTCTTCGGGCTCTGCAGCTTTACTGTCGTTTTGTCGACCGGGGTCGCGAGAGCTTCATCACGTTCGGCAGCAGTGATCTTCTTGATCTCGTACATGTCGTTGATGATCTTGTCGCGACGAGCCTGGTTTGCCGCGTAGTTATCGGGCGTCGCGAGGCTACGCGATGACGGCTTCTGCACGATTGCGACGAGGCTCGCAGCCTGGGCGATCGTGACGTCCTTTGCCGAGACGTTGTAGTACCGCTGTGCGGCCGACTCGATGCCGTACGTGTTGTTACCGAAACCTGCGATGTTCAGGTACTTGAGAAGAATCTCGTCTTTCGAGTAGATCTTCTCGATGCCGATCGCGAGCTTCATCTCCTTGAGCTTGCGCTCGAAGCTGGTGCGCTGGGCGTCTTTCACTCCGGCCTTCTGGGCTTCCTCAGTGGGAAGCTGAAGGGCGTTCTGAATGAAGATGTTCTTGATGAGCTGCATCGAGAGCGTCGATGCACCACCCTCGATGCCACCGCTCGTCGCGTTGGCGACAGCTGCACGAATAACACCGGTGATGTCGACACCGCCGTGTTCGTAGAAGCGGCGGTCTTCACCGGCAACCGTGGCGTCCTTCAGGTACTGCGAGACTTCGTCCCACTTAACTTCCTGGCGGTTCTGGTTGTAGACAGTCGCGACAAGCTTGTATTTCTTCTTGTCGTTCTTATCCTTGCCGACGTAGGCGTAGATCTCGTTCTGCTGAGGCTGGTCGTTGATCGAGATGAATTCGGGGAGGTTCTCGAAGATGCTGATGGTGTTACTGGCGGTCATACCGGTAACGGCAAGCGCCGGCGTGACCATAACTGTGACAAGGAGACCAGCGAGAGCGCTGAAGCCAACCATGCCCAGTCCGGCACTGAGCGCGCCACGGCGCGGGGATTTTAGGGCAGACATACAATCATCGTAAGCGACGACTGGTGTCGCTTTGCTGAAGGAAAGCCGTCAAATGACAACTTGGGAATACCTGACAACGCCGCTGATCGTGCATAACACGTCGGCGATTCTCAATAATTGGGGGTCAGAAGGCTGGGAACTCGTGCAAATCGTGCAGGGCCCCGAGGGTGGGCTTGTCGCCTATCTCAAGCGTGAGAAGAAGGAAGACGCATAGTGAGCACCATTGACGACCGCCTCGCCGAACTCGACCTGAGCCTTCCTGTACTGGCAAAGCCCGTCGCTGCCTACGTACCTGCAGTGATCACCGGAAACCTCGTGTACACGTCGGGCCAGCTGCCCTTCGTTGACGGCGCGCTTCCGGCGACCGGCAAGCTGGGATCGGCGGTGACGGATGCAACGGGCAAGGAGCTCGCGCAGATCTGCGCACTCAACGCTCTCGCCGCAGTGCAGAGCGTAATCGGCTCGCTCGACCGCGTCACCCGAATCGTGAAGGTCGTCGGTTTCGTCGCGTCGGAGCCGTCGTTCACCGGTCAGCCCGGTGTTATCAACGGAGCCTCAGAGATTCTCGGCGAGATCTTCGGCGATGCGGGCATTCACGCCCGCAGCGCTGTCGGCGTAGCGGTGCTGCCGCTCGACAGCCCGGTAGAGGTTGAGCTGATCGTCGAGTTCGCCTAACTTCTTGCTGGTTGAGTAGGCGCGCCAGCGCCGTATCGAAACCTGATTTCGATACGGCCGCGAGCGGCCTACTCAATCACCGAGTCAGCGGAGCTTGTCGCTGATGATCTGCATCACTGAGGTGTCGGCGAGCGTTGTTGTATCGCCGATCTCGCGGCCCTCCGCGACATCCTGAAGCAGTCGGCGCATAATCTTGCCCGAGCGCGTCTTCGGAAGCTCGGCCACGATGAAAATCTGCCGGGGTCTCGCTATGGCGCCAATCGTCGAGGCGACGTGCGCTTTGAGAAGCACCTCGGCCTCGTCGGCTGTCTGGGCGTCTTCCTGGTTCGACTTGAGGATGACAAAAGCCACGACGGCCTGGCCGCTCGCCTCATCGGCCGCTCCGACAACGGCGGCCTCCGCGACGATCGGGTTGGCGACGAGCGCAGACTCTATCTCGGCGGTCGACAGCCGGTGCCCCGAGACGTTCATCACGTCGTCGACGCGACCGAGCAGCCAGATGTCGCCGTCCTTGTCGACGTGGGCGCCATCGCCCGCGAAGTAGCGCGGCTCTTCGATGTTTGCGAACTTCGACCAGTACGTCTCTTTGAAGCGCTCTGGGTCGCCCCAGATGCCGCGCAGCATCGACGGCCAGGGTTCACTGACAACGAGAAGTCCGCCGTGCGGTGGGTCGACACGTGTGCCGTCCTCAGAGAGGATGTCAATCTTGATGCCCGGGATCGGAACCTGAGCCGCCCCCGGCTTCGCGCCGGTGATGCCCGGGAGGGCGGAGATCATGATCGCGCCCGTCTCCGTCTGCCACCAGGTGTCGACGATCGGTGTTGTTCCTGAGCCGATGACATCGCGGTACCAGATCCACGCTTCCGGGTTGATCGGCTCGCCCACCGACCCGAGCAGCCGGAGCGATGACAGGTCGAACTTCTGCGGAATCTGCCGCCCCGCCTTCATAAACGAACGGATCGCAGTCGGTGCCGTGTAAAAGATCGACACCTTGTACTTCTCGATGATCTCCCACCACCGACCGGGGTTGGGAGTATCGGGCGTGCCTTCGTACAGCACCTGGGTCGCGCCGTTCGCGAGCGGGCCGTACACGACGTACGAGTGACCGGTGATCCAGCCGACGTCGGCCGTGCACCAGTAGACGTCGGTCTCGGCGTGAAGGTCGAAGACGTTGCGGTGTGTGAAAGCGGTCTGCGTCAGGTAGCCGCCACTCGTGTGAAGAATGCCCTTTGGCTTACCCGTCGTTCCCGATGTGTAGAGGATAAAAAGCGGATGCTCGGCGTCGAATGCCAAAGCTTCATGATCGGATGCCGCGGCCTCGAGTTCTTCGTGCCACCAGAGGTCGCGGCCCTCTGTCCACTCGACATCGTTCTCGCCGCGCTTGACCACGAGCACGTGTTCGACGGGGGAGCCTTCGACATCAAGGGCCGCGTCGACCGCCGCCTTGAGGGGAAAGACTTTGCCTTTGCGCCATCCACCGTCTGCAGTGATAACAAGCTTCGCGCTCGCATCATCGACGCGCGAGCGGATGCTCTCAGAACTGAAGCCGCCGAAAATTACCGAGTGCACGGCGCCGATGCGCGCGACTGCCAGCATCGCGATGACGGCTTCTGGGATTACCGGTAGGTAAATCGCAACGCGATCGCCGGCTTCGACGCCGAGGCCCGTGAGAACGTTCGCGGCCTTCTTGACCTCCGCCGTGAGCTGCGCGTAGGTCAGAGTGCGGCTGTCGCCGGGCTCGCCCTCCCAGTGGAATGCCACGCGATCGCCGTTACCCGCAAGCACATGGCGGTCGAGGCAGTTGTAGGCGACGTTGAGCTTTCCGTCGTCAAACCAGCGCGCAAACGGAGGATTATTCCAGTCGAGCGTGCGGGTGAATGGGGTGTGCCAATGCAGCTCTCGAGCGGCGTCGGCCCAGAAGCCCAAACGGTCTTCTGCGGCTCTCGTGTAGAGGCTCTCATCGGCTACTGCCGAGGCTGCAAATTCTTCCGAGGGAGCGAAGACGCGGGTCTCGGTTTGAAGGCTGTCAATCGAATGTGTGGACATCGTTATCCTTGTCGATCTCGCCGGTGCCAGGGTCGCGACGAACTGGGCTGAGTGATTGCATCGATCTTAGACCGCTAGCTGAGAGCGTCCTGCCAGATGCGAAAATTGTCCGTTGCGTTGGGGACACAAAGGGGTACACTGACAACGTCAAATAGTGATTTGACATAGCAACGCACTCGATTCCCCCCAATCAGCGTTGCTGTGGCGGCGTCCGTTCCCCCCAATGGACGCCGCCCCTCTTTTTTGCCCGAGTGCGCGGCAGTCGATCCCCGGTAATGCGGGGATTTTGCGTCGCGGCCTCTCCTTACGAGGCGCCGAAAGCCCGCGTCATCCACCGAACGTTGTGACTCGTGGGCGGTGTCGACGGGCGCCGATCTACGCTTCGCGGCATGCAGTTTGCGAACTCTCGCTCAACCCCGGGCAATGTGAATGGTTTCATTCCGGCGCGCCCTCGACCGATCGGGCGAATGACGGGCCCGATGAGCTATTCGGATGATTCATCCGATGCCCCAGTTGCGGGGGCGCCGCAGGTAGACAACTCATTCGCAGATCAGTTCGGGGAGCTCGCGGAGTTCGTCGCCGACCCACGTGTGACTGACATCTTTCTCAATGCGCCCGGTGAGATCTGGGTCGACCGTGGCGAGGGCACGATGCGCGCGCGGCGCCCGGCGCTGAGCGAGACCACAGCACGGGCGCTCGCGGTGCGGTTGATGGCGCTCGGCGGCAGGCACATCGACGAGGCGAGCCCGTGCATCGATGCGCGCCTCGCCGACGGCATTCGTGTGCACGCCGTACTGCCGCCCGTGTCACCGCGGGGCACACTCATCTCGATTCGGATTCCACGTCGCGGCGGCCTCTCACTCGACGAGCTCGACGCGAACGGTTTCTTCTCCGACGTCGCGAGCGTGCGCAAGCTCATTGCGAAGCGGGCCAACCTGCTCATCACAGGGGCGGGAGGATCGGGAAAAACGACGCTGCTCGCCGCGATGCTCTCTGCGGCCGCTCCGACCGAACGCATCATCGCGATCGAAGACGTTTCAGAGCTGCGCGTTCAGCACGAGCACTTCGTCTCGCTTGAAGCGCGCCAGGCCAACCTCGAGGGCGCGGGCGAGGTGAGCGTGCGGCGTCTTGTACGCGAAGCCCTGCGGATGCGGCCTGATCGCCTTGTGGTCGGCGAATGTCGCGGAGCGGAGATACGCGAACTGCTCTCGGCGCTCAACACGGGGCACGATGGCGGTGCAGGCACGCTCCATGCAAATTCTCTGATGGATGTCCCGGCTCGACTCGAGGCTCTCGGAGCGCTCGCGGGAATGTCACCGTCCGCCGTCGCGCGTCAGGCGGTGAGCGCGATCGGCGTGGTTTTGCACCTCGAGCGCATTGACGGAGTGCGGCGCCTCGCCCAGTCGGGCCGATTCACGCTCGATGCGCGCGACAGGCTGGCAATCGCGTGAACCACACTCAGCTAGAAACGGTGGCGCGCGTTGTTCAGCGGCTTGCCGTGCTGCTTGCGGCGGGGGTCGCTCCTGCTTCTGCGTGGCGCTACGTCGATGCCGAGATCGCCGCGGTGGCGGTCGCGGGCGGTTCGATACCCGAAGCCCTGTGCCGCCGCGGGGCAGCGTGGAGAGGTGTCGCCGCCGCGTGGCAGGTCGCGATCGAGGCGGGGGCTCCGCTCGCGCCGGCACTGCGCACATTCGCCGCGTCACTTCGAGCGCTCGCTCAGGCGAGCCGCGACATCCGAACCGCTCTGTCTGGTCCGGTTGCGACAGCGCGAATGGTCATGGTGCTGCCTGCAGTGGGTGTTCTGTGTGGAATGGTGCTCGGTTTCGACACGATTCAGACGCTGTTCGCAACGCCCGCGGGGCTCGTCTGCCTGGCCGCGGGCGCGCTTCTCCTTCTTATTGCGCAGCGCTGGAATCGGCGGCTCGTCAAGTCGGCCCAGCCTAAGAACCTCACGCCGGGGCTGCGGTGCGAACTTATGGCGATCGCGATGGGCGGGGGAGCGTCACTCGATCGTGCCGCAGCAAGTGTCGAAGAAGCACTCGTGGCCTCGGGGCTCGACCCGTCGCTCGATGCACACAGGGTCGACGAGATTCTTGCGCTGTCGAGCGATGCGGGGGTTCCAGCCGCCGAACTCTTGCGGAGCGAGGCAGAAGAGGCCCGGCGTGAGGCTTCGGCTGGCGCTCTCGAGGCGGCTTCGGTTCTTGTAGTGCGCCTTATGTTGCCGCTCGGAGTGTGTGTTCTGCCCGCCTTTATGCTCGTCGGCGTTGCTCCCCTTCTTCTCTCCGTCATCTCGTCAACAGTCTCGGGATTCTGATCTGCCGCACCGCTTTCTAGTTAACGGCCCGCGATGCCCGCGGGCGAACAAGAATTAGGAACAGCTCGTGCCCGGGTCGAAAAAAGGAGCACGCAGTGAGATTCAAGAACTTTGTCAGTTCCCGGTTGGCTGGCGACGCGGGGTCGGCGACTGCCGAGTACGCGATCGCGACGATGGCGGCGGTGGGCTTCGCCGGTCTGCTTGTTGTGATCATGCGTTCCGATGAGGTGCGCGGAATCCTTACCGGGCTCGTGCGCGATGCGCTCAACTACGGCGGCTGAGGGTGCGCGCGAGCGAGGCAGTATTACGGCGGAGTTCGCAACGGTGGTTCCCGCCGTAGTGCTTGTTCTCGCGTGCTGCCTCGCGAGCGTGCAGCTAGCGGGTCAACAACTGCGCCTTCAGGATGCCGCGGCCGACGCCGCGCGCTCGCTCGCTCGTGGCGACTCGGCGGCAGGAGCTCTCGGGCACGTGGGCATTCCCGGGGTGACTCTGGCGCGGTCGACATCGGGTGACATCCTGTGCGTCACGCTGAGTGCCCGGTCGCGAGTGCCGCTCGGCACACTCCTCGGGGTGACGCTCAGGGCGCGAAGTTGCGCGCTCGCCGGCGGGCTCTGATGGGCGAGAGAGGTGCCGGGTCCCTTCTTGTCGTTGCAATACTTGGGGCGGTGCTGTGTGTTGTGGCGACGGTGCTTCCGCTGCAGTTTGCGCTCTCGCGCAGGCACGCGATGGCCGGTGCGGCAGATGCGGCAGCGCTCGCCGCGGCCGATGCGAGGTCGGGTGCCGTTGCCGGCGTTCCGTGCGATCTTGCTGCCCGAGTTGCGGCGGCAAACGGGGCGCGACTCGATGCCTGCGCGGTCGACGGACTCGTCGCTACCGTGCGGGTTTCGACGCTCGTGCTCGGGGTTGCGGTGACGGCGACGGCCTCCGCGGGGCCACCTTCGCGTGGAGAGGATTAGGCGGTCAACAGGCAGACGTGTGTATCGTGTGCCTGACGGGGCCGCGTAAAACGGTCCGTATCGTTCTAGACGAGTTCTAGACGTTCTAGAAGAGTTCTATAAGAGGAGTCGCGTGCCCGGCACGAAAAAGCTTGTCATCGTGGAGTCGCCCGCTAAGGCGAAGACGATCGGCCAGTATCTGGGAGATGGCTACGAGGTTCATGCCTCGGTCGGCCATATCCGTGACCTCATTGAACCCAAAAACCTTCCGCCGGAGCTCAAGAAGGGCTCCCTCGGTAAGTTCTCGGTCGACGTTGAGAACAACTTCGAGCCGTACTACGTCGTCTCGGACGCCAAGAAGAAAACGGTCGCCGACCTGAAGCGCGCTCTCAAGGGGGCTGACGAGGTCTACCTCGCAACTGATGAGGACCGCGAAGGTGAGGCAATCGCGTGGCACCTGCTGCAGGTGCTTCAGCCCAAGGTTCCGGTCAAGCGCATGGTGTTTCACGAGATCACCAAAGACGCCATCGAGGCGGCGAAGAACAACCCGCGCGAACTCGACACCGCACTTGTCGATGCCCAGGAGACGCGGCGCATCCTTGACCGCCTGTACGGTTTTGAGATCTCGCCCGTGCTCTGGCGCAAGGTCGGCCCCGGTCTGTCGGCCGGCCGCGTGCAGTCCGCGGCAACCCGCCTTGTCGTCGACCGTGAGCGCGAGCGCCTCGCTTTTCGCAGCGCAAGCTACTGGGACCTCGTCGCCACCCTTGCTCCATCGAAAGACAGCGTCAAAGACCAGTTCGAGGCAAAGCTCGTACGCATCAACGGCACCCGCATCGCTGCGGGTCGCGACTTTGACGACAAGGGCTCTCTGAAGTCTGACGTGATCGCTTTGGATGCCGCGGCCGCCGAGGCCATCGCGGCAGCGATCCGCGCCGACGGCGTTGCGATCGCGGTTTCGAGCCTCGAGACGAAGCCGTACACCCGCCGCCCCGCCGCTCCTTTCACCACATCCACTCTGCAGCAGGAGGCCGGCCGCAAGCTGCGTTTCTCCGCTCGCCAGACGATGAGCGTTGCCCAGGGACTCTACGAGAACGGTTACATCACCTATATGCGAACGGATTCCCCGAATCTGTCGCAGCAGGCGATCACGGCTGCTCGTACCCAGGCGGCGAATCTCTATGGCGCCGAGACTGTTCCCGACAAGCCGCGCATGTACACCGGCAAGAACAAGAGCGCGCAGGAGGCCCACGAGGCAATCCGCCCCTCCGGTGAGACCTTCCGCACGCCGAGCGAAATGCAGTCGGTGCTTCGCGGCAACGACTGGAAGCTCTATGACCTGATCTGGAAGCGCACTGTCGCCTCGCAGATGGCCGACGCTCGTGGTTCAACCGCAACTGTCACTGTCGAGGCCTCGAAGCTCTCTGTCGCCACCGAGGCTGCCGGCGAGGTGAAGAACGCCGAGTTCTCTGCGAGCGGCACGATCATCACCTTCCGCGGCTTTATGCACGCGTACGAAGAGAGCCAAGACGAAGAGCGCAACGCCGCCGCCGAGCCCACAGAGGCGAAGCTGCCGCCGCTCACCGAGGGCCAGTCTCTCGCGGCCACCGAGGTGGAGGCAAAGGGTCACGACACGAGTGCACCGCCGCGCTACACAGAGGCGAGCCTCGTCAAGACGCTCGAAGAGCTCGGCATAGGTCGCCCGTCAACCTACGCGGCGATCATCTCCACGATCGTCGACCGCGGCTACGTCACTCCGCGCGGCCAGGCACTCGTGCCCAACTGGATCGCCTTCTCGGTCGTTCGCCTTCTCGAGGAGTACTTCTCCGATCTCGTCGAGTACGACTTCACCGCCAGCATGGAAAACGACCTCGACCGCATTGCCGGTGGCGAGGCCGACCGTGTTGAGTGGCTCAACGGCTTCTACTTCGGCAACGACACACACCGTGGCCTGCGCACAGTCGTCGACAACCTCGGCGAAATCGATGCCCGCGAGATCAACTCGATCGTCATCGACGAGGGCATCACTCTTCGCATTGGCAAGTACGGCCCCTACCTCGAGGCCCCCGCCGAGGGCGACGAGCCTCCGCGCCGCATCAATGTTCCGCAAGATCTCGCGCCCGACGAGCTGACCGCCGAGAAGGCGCGCGAGCTCATCGACGCCCCGATCGTCACCGACCGGGTCATCGGGCTCAACCCCGACAACGGCAAAGAGATCGTCGCTAAAGACGGCCGCTTCGGCCCGTACATCACAGAGCTAGAGCCGGAGCTTCCGGCTCCGGAGCCCGAGTTTGTGCTCGACAAGAAGACCGGCGAGCTCAAGGAGAAGAAGGCGAAAAAGGTTGTGCCGCCGAAGGCGCGCACCGCTTCTCTTTTCAAGAGCATGGACCTTGCGACTGTCGATCTCGACACCGCACTCGCGCTGCTCAGCCTCCCTCGCGTGGTTGGTCTCGACCCTGAGTCGGGCGCCGAGATCACCGCTCAGAACGGCCGCTACGGCCCGTACCTGAAGAAGGGCACCGATACTCGCACCCTGGCGAGCGAAGACCTGATCTTCGGCATTGACGTGCCCGGTGCTGTCGAGGTGTTTGCGCAGCCCAAGTACGGCAACCGCGCGGCATCCAGCGCTCTCGCCGAGTTCCCGGAAGACCCGGAGAGCGGCAAGCCGATCAAGATCAAGGATGGCCGCTTCGGCGCCTACGTCACCGACGGAATCACCAACGCTACGGTTCCGCGTGGTGAGCAGATCGAAGACATCGACTACGACCGCGCGGTGCAGCTGCTCGCCGACAAGCGGGCAAAGGGGCCGGTCGTCAAAAAGACAGCGGCCAAAAAGCCCGCGGCCAAAAAGCCTGCTGCGAAGAAGCCCGCCGCCAAGAAGGCCGTCGCAAAAACGGCAACCACCGTCGTGAAGAAGGCTGCAGCCCGCAAGCCCGCCACCAAGACGGGCATTCCCAAAGCGGCAGCACCGAAGGAGTAGCCAGTGACCGGCCTCTTTATTACCTTCGAGGGCGGCGACGGCTCGGGCAAGTCGACCCAGGTTGGCCTGCTCACCGAGTGGCTTGAGCAGCAGCACCACGAAGTCGTTCATTCGCGCGAGCCCGGTGGCACCGACCTCGGGCTCGAGCTGCGCAACATTGTGCTGCACCGGCGGGGGCACATCGCGCCTCGCGCCGAGGCGCTGCTCTATGCGGCCGACCGCGCACACAACATTGCGACGAAGGTGCGACCCGCAATCGAGCGTGGCGCTGTTGTCATCCAGGATCGCTACCTCGACTCATCCGTCGCCTATCAGGGCGCCGGCCGGGTGCTCGACGCGAAAGCGGTGCGCGACCTCTCGCTGTGGGCGACCGAGGGGCTGCTTCCCGACCTGACTGTGCTTCTCGACCTCGATCCGGAGCTGGGGCGAGAGCGCATCGCCGGCGGCGTTTACGATCGGCTCGAAGAAGAGAAAAACGATTTTCACGAGCGCGTGAGGGCGTCATACCTTGAGCTCGCGACATCCGAGCCGCAAAGATTTTTGCTGTTGGATGCGACGTTGCCGATCGATGCCATCGCGAGCGCCATACGCGCTCGGGTTGTCACACTCCTCGGTTAGTCTGAGGCAATGGCACTCTGGGACGACCTGACCGGCCAATCCGAGGCCATCTCGATTGTCGCGGCAGCAGCTTCGGCGTCTGCACTCGGCGGCAGCGGCGACTCGTCGATGACTCACTCGTGGCTGATCACGGGCCCGCCCGGCTCCGGTCGGTCGAACCTCGCCTACGCGTTTGCGACGGCACTGCTGAGCACGGGCGATGAAGAACAAGATGCCGCAACGGCTCGCCAGGTCGCCGCTCGCACGCACCCCGACCTCGGCGTTCTCAGCACCGAGAAGGTCATCATCACGATGGAAGAGGTCAAGACAGCTGTCGCGACCTCGCAATTCTCTCCGTCGGTCGGTCGTTATCGCGTCATGATCATCGAAGACGCCGACAGGATGGTCGAGCGCACGAGCAACGTTCTGCTCAAGGCCCTCGAAGAGCCGCCGCCGCGCACAGTGTGGATTCTGTGTGCGCCGAGTGCCGCCGACCTCATTCCCACTATTCGTTCACGCGTGCGCACTGTTCGGCTGCGGGTGCCGTCGGTCGACGAGGTCGCCGAGCTCATCGCCAATCGCGACGGCATCGACCTGCCGACGGCAACACGTGCCGCGCGCGAGGCGCAGAGCCACATCGGCATGGCGCACCGCCTCGCTACAAACGCTGACGCCCGCGAGCGTCGGGCCAAGACCCTCGAGATCGCCCTCTCGATTCGCACTGTGTCGAACGCAGTTGTCGCAGCGGCGAGCCTTCTCGCGCTCGCGACCGACGACGCGAAGTCGATCACCGAGGAGAAAGACGCAGAGGAGCGCGAGAGTGCCCTGCGGTCTCTCGGCATCGCGCCGGGCGGCACGATTCCTCCGCAGTTGCGCGTGCAGATCAAGAACCTCGAAGAAGACCAGAAGCGCCGCGCGACGCGAAGCCTTCGTGACGGCATCGACCGAATTATGGTCGACCTGCTCTCGCTCTACCGCGACATCCTGCTGCTGCAGCTCGGTGTCGAATCGGAGCCGATCAACCTCAGCATCCACAGCGCACTTCTGACCGCGGCCGCGAGCGGCACGGCACAGGAGACTCTCGCGACAATGGACGCCATAGCCACAGCCCGCCGCCGCATCGAGAGCAACGTGAGCCCAGCGCTCGCGCTCGAGGCAATGCTCATCTCGGCGCGACGACCGGAGACAACTCGATGAAACGCACCCTTCCCGCAATCGCCGCCGCGACAATCGCGACCCTGATTCTGGGAGGCTGCACCCTGCTCGGGCCGTCGGCTCCGACGGAGTCGACCCCGACCGGCGAGAGCGTCGCTGCCGACCTCGAGCCGTTCTACAGCCAGGTGCTCACGTGGGAGTCGTGCGGCGAGGGCATCCAGTGTGCGGCTGCCGAGGCTCCGCTCGACTGGGCCGACCCAGCGCGCGACAGCATCGAGCTGGCGCTCTCGCGGCAGGTTGCCACCGGCAGCGACCGACTTGGTTCGCTGCTCGTTAACCCCGGCGGACCTGGCGCCTCGGGACGCGATCTCATCATCGACTCTGTCGACTTCGCAACGAGCGAGCGGCTGCAGTCGAGCTACGACATCGTTGGCTTTGACCCTCGGGGAGTTGGTGCGTCATCTGCCATCTCCTGTTATGACGACCCCTTCGATCTCGATACGTACCTCTTCGACATCACCGAGGGCGAGTTCGGCAGTGACGAGTGGCTCGACAATTCCGAGGCGATCGGCGAGAGCCTCGGCAAGGACTGCCTCGAGTTCACGGGCGAGTTGCTCGGTTACGTCGACACCGTGAGCGCGGCGCGTGACCTTGACCTGCTGCGCGCGGTTCTCGGCGACAAGAAGCTCAACTACCTCGGCTTCTCGTACGGCACAATTCTCGGCGCGACATTCGCAGAGCTCTACCCGACAAAGACCGGGCACCTCGTTCTCGATGGCGCGCTCGACCCGGAGTCGACGGGCTTCGACGTTACCCGCACGCAGACCGAGGGCTTCGAGAGCGCGCTTCACGCTTTTATGGTCGACTGCGAGACGCAGAGCGACTGCCCGTTTCCCGGCGATGCCGACGACTCGATGAAGCGCGTTCGCGCACTCCTCGACAAGCTAGACGCGAGCCCGCTGCGCCACACCGACGGTCGCGAGCTCGGCAGCGCCACAATGGCGACAGCAATCATTCTGCCCCTGTACAACCTCGACACGTGGAGCTACCTGCGCACGCTCTTCACCGAAGTGCAGCAGGGTGGCACCGAGGTCGCGTTTATCCTCGCGGACGCCTACAACACGCGCGAAGACGGCACGTACGGCGACAACTCCTTCGAGGCGCGCGTTTCGATCAACTGCCTCGACTATGGCTCGTCGGGCACTCGCGAAGAGTGGCGCGAACAGTCGGCCGAACTCATCGAACTCGCACCCGTCTTCGGACCGCAGTTCTCCTACGGCGAGACGACGTGCCTCGACTGGCCGTTCCCGCCGAAGCGGGAGTTCGGGCCGATTCACGCGACCGGCTCCGGTGAAATTCTCGTCGTCGGCACCACCAACGACCCCGCGACGCCGTACGTCTGGTCGCAGGCTCTCGCCGAGCAACTCGACAACGGGCACCTCATCACGCGCGAGGGTGAGGGTCACACGGGCTACAACAAGGGCAATGCCTGCGTGGATGGCGCGGTCGACGACTACTTCACATCGGGCACCGTTCCGGCCTCCGATCCCCAGTGTTGAGGCGCGCGCTCGCGGTCGTCGCAACCGGGGCAGTTGTGGCGCTCACACTCTCTGGTTGTCTGGTAAGCGGCCCCGCGACATCCACGCCCACGGGCGAAGATGTCGCCGCGAACGTTGCGACCTACTACGCCCAGTCGCTCGAGTGGGTCGACTGTGACGACGGCGCGCAGTGCACAACCGTGCGGGTGCCGCTCGACTGGAACAACCCCTCGGCCGAGACCGATATCTCGCTCGCGCTCGCGCGGCACACGGCCACGGGCACCGCGAAGGGCTCGCTCTTTGTGAACCCCGGTGGGCCAGGAGCCTCTGGCTACGATCTTGTGCACGACGACGTCGACTACGCGGTGAGTGCCGACCTGCAGGCGAACTTCGACGTGATCGGCTGGGATCCTCGCGGGGTCGGTCGCTCGACACCGGTGACCTGTTACGACGATGCCGCCCTCGACGACTTCATCTATGGGCTGCCCGCGGCCGATCCCGATTCTGCGGCCTGGCTCGATGAGGCAACAGCGTCGGCCGTCGCGTTCGGCGAGGCCTGCGCGGCGAACACAGGGCCAGCGCTCGAGTTTGTCGACACGCAGAGCACCGTGAGTGACCTCGACCTGATGCGTGCGCTCGTCGGCGACAAGAAGCTCAACTACCTCGGCTATTCGTACGGCAGTGACATCGGTATGTACTACATCGATCGGTATCCGTCGAAGGTTGGCCGCATCGTTCTCGATGGCGCGACCGACTCGACAGTGACCTCGTTCGATGTCTCGCTCACGCAGTCGATCGGGTTCGAGCGCTCGCTGCACGCCTACCTCGAGGCCTGCCCGTCGCTCGATGGGTGCCCGTTTACTGGCGACGTGTCGGCGGATCTTGCCACGGTACGGTCGCTCTACGACACGCTCGATGAGAGCCCGATCGCAGCCCCCGATGGCCGCGAAATGGACGGCGGTGTTCTCGACATCGCCATGAGCATGGGGCTCTACTCGGCCGACTACTGGCCAGAGCTCAATGATCTCTTCTCCGAGGTGCTGCGGGGTGAGACCGACACCGCGTTCTCCCTCGCTGACAGCTATTACGGTCGCGACACCGACGGCACGTACATCGACAATTCGCTTGAGGCATTCATCGCAATCTCGTGTGTCGACTATCCCGTCGAGACCGACGCGAAAGTGCTCGCGGCTCAGGATGCGCAACTTCTCGAGGCGGCACCGACGACGACGCGTCTTACGCAGGGCGGTGACCTCGTCTGCGCCAACTGGCCGTACGCCTACCGCGGCGGGCCGGTGTCTGCGGTCACGGGAGCCGGCGCCGATGCCGTGCTCGTCGTGTCGACGACCGGCGACCCGGCGACGCCGTACGAGTGGGGTGTCGCTCTCGCGTCGCAGCTCGAGAGCGCGCAGCTTGTGACGTTCAACGGCGAAGGACACACGGCCTACGGGCAGGGCAACGAGTGTGTTGTTTCGACGGTCGACGACTATTTTCTGACGGGTGCTGTTCCGGCGAGCGATCCCGACTGCTGAGACAGTGCAAAATTGCACGCCATGCAATAATTGACCCATGATGAGCCACGCAGAACCGGGACTCCGCGAACGCAAGAGGCTCGCCACCCGACGCGCCATCCAAGTAGCCGTTCTGGATCTTGCCGTAGACCGCGGACTCGACAAAGTAACTGTCGACGAGGTCAGCCGTGTCGTCGATATCTCGCCGCGCACCTTCTTCAATTACTTCGCGACGAAGGAAGACGCGGTCGTCGGTGACGGCATCAGCCTGCCTCCCGCTGAGTTCGTTGACGCCTTTATCGGCGGCACCGGCGACTTTCTTCTCGAGTTGGAGGGGCTCCTCGTGACGACTGCCGAGCTGTCGACAGAAGACTTCGAGCTGTCACAGCGACGCAAAACACTTCTGCGCAATCACCCGCAACTCTTCGCGCGAAGGATGGCAACCATGCGCGGGTTCGAAGACGAACTCGCCGCTGTTGTCGCTGAGCGACTCGCGCGCGACAACCCCGAAGCTGACCCGGCGTCGCCGCAGCTCAGCGAGCGCGCTCGCCTCATCTCGATCGTCGCGTTCGGCACAATGCGGCACGCCTGGACCGCGTGGGCGCGCGAAGAAAACTCCGTCGCCCTCGCTGATCGGGTGCGCTCGTCGTTCACTCACCTTCGCGCACTGCTCGCGCCGATGGCGAGTGACGAAGCTGCCCAAAAAATCGGCTAAGCTTTCTTGCTGTGCCTCGGCTAATCCCGGGCCACGCCGCCTTAGCTCAGTCGGTAGAGCATCTCACTCGTAATGAGAAGGTCGTCAGTTCGATTCTGACAGGCGGCTCCGTCTTTTCTTCTTCGCCTTCGTGCTGCTGGGTAACCCGCGCTCCGCGGCGCGCTAGAGCGCACGTGACGCGATAGTGCGCGGTGTCTCTCCGGCAGTTCGCCGACGCGAGAACGCGCACGCCCTGTACACCACCTGTCGACAGAACGCGACAAACTCGCGCAAATCTCAGGTGTTTGCTGGCCGCGCGGAGATTTCTATTGGATTGTTTATCGCTTTCGGTAGCGGAGTGCGCGAGACTGGAAAAGAAGAGACCGGCACCGTTGCGGTTTTTTGATGAGCGATTCCGAGAGGAAGGACCCCATGTCTCGAATCGTCACCTCGCGAAAGCCGGTGAAATAGTGAGTGGCGCAGCGACAGTACCCAGCGCTGAGATCCGCGAAGACCGGCGCCAGCGTGCCGTCGAGAGCCTCGGCTACACCGAAGCGAAGCGCAACCCACGACTCGATCGAGTTTCGCGCATCGCCCGCGCTACCTTTGGCGTCGACTTCTCGTCGATCACAGTGTTCGACAATGACCGCGCGCTGTTCGTCGGCGGCGGGGGATTCGACGGTGTCGAGTCGCCGCGTGCCGACAGCCCGTGCCAGCTCGTCGTCGATTCCGGCGAAATCGTTACAACTGACGACGCGCGCACCGACGAGCGGTTCGACAACATCCTGAACATTCGCGGACCCAATTCGGCTTTTTACGTTGGGCACCCGCTGCTTGACGCTTCGGGCAACGTCGTTGGTTCGCTGTGCCTCGTGAACCAGGAGCCCCGCCAACTCACCGATCACGAGATGCAAGTTTTCATCGACCTCGCCGGTTGGGCGCAAGAAGAGATGCTCGCCGACGCCGAGGCTATCTATGCCCGAGAAACTCAGCAGTCACTGCTGCCCGAGGCGCCGCTCGTGCACGGGCGCGTGCGGGTCATCGGAACCTGCGTTCCGGCGAATAGCGTTGGCGGCGATTACTTCGACTACGGCCCGTACGGTTCTCTTGTGCACGTCGCGATTGGCGACGTTATGGGCAAGGGCACGGCTGCCGCGATCATCGGTGCCGCGACGCGATCGGCCTGCAGGGCTGTTGTTCCACTGATCGCCGACGGGGCGTCGCTCGGGCAGGGTGTCGACCGCATCGAACGCGCGGTGATCAACGACCTGCAACGCACGAGCACCTTTGTCACCTACTTTCACGCGGTGATCGACGAAGAGAATGACACTCTCCACTACGTCGACGCGGGAGCGGGCCTGACTCTGCTCGTGCGCGCGGATGGCGCAACCGAGCAGCTCACCGGCGACGGCCTGCCTCTCGGCATCGAGTTGCAGGAGCACACAACCTACTCGCGCGCGTTGTCTGCGGGCGACCGGATCGTTCTCGTGAGCGACGGTCTTCTCGACATCGTCGATGACCAAAGAGACTGGGTGGGTGAGGTTGACTCGCTCGTGCGATCCGCCGCGACCGGCGCAGATGCGCTGCGGAGCATCGCAGAGGTGAGCCGCGTGCGCGTTCCCATCGATGACGTGACTGTTGTTGTTGTGGAGTACCAGCCATGACCATGGAGGCGACCCGTCGCGACAACCGCCGGCTCGCTCAAACGACGGCTCGGCGTCGCGTTGCGGTGATCCGCATCGTCGTTGTGCTGGCTGCCGCGTCGGGCCTCAACTACGTCGTCTGGCGATGGTTGGCGTCGGTGAACTGGGAGTCGTGGTGGATCGCTGTTCCGCTCGTGCTCGCCGAGACCTACAGCCTCATCGACTCCCTGCTGTTCGGCATCGGAGCGTGGCGCATCCGCGATCGCGGCGAACCACCGGCACCGCCCGGCACGGGCTTTACCGTCGACGTTTTTATCACGACCTACAACGAGCCCGTTGACCTTGTTGTGCGAACTGCACAGGCCGCGATCGATATCAGCTACCCGCACACGACGTGGATTCTCGACGACGGTGACCGTGACGAGGTGCGTGCTGCTGCGGCGGCACTTGGCATAGGTGTCATAACCCGATCGGCCGACTGGATCGACCGCCCGCGCCACGCAAAGGCAGGCAACCTCAACAACGCTCTTCTCGCGACGGAGGGTGAGTTCGTTCTCATTCTCGACGCCGACCAGGTTCCTGATGCTCGTATCCTCGATCGCACGCTCGGCTACTTCAAAGACCCGCTCGTCGCGCTCGTGCAGACACCGCAGTGGTTCGAAAACGTTCCCGACTCCGACCCGCTCGGCAGCCAGGCTCCACTGTTCTACGGGCCCATCCAGCAATCGAAAGACGGCTGGAACGCCGCCTTCTTCTGCGGGTCAAATGCCATCCTTCGCCGCGAGGCTCTTATGCAGCTCGGGCTCTCGCGCTACGTTGCAGAGGTTGAGCAGTCGGTGTACCGCGCCATCACAACGTCGCGGCGTCTTCTGGCCCGCGCCCGCGAAGAGGCGCAGGGCGACAGGCGCGTGACGCTTGCCATTCGTCGCGCCGCAGCGATCGTCGAAACCGCCCGCACAGAGCTCATCAGGGGCGACGGTATCTCGGATGTGACCTACCGCTTTCAGCGAGGAATCGATCTCATCGCGAGCGAGTACGCCGACTCAGAGATCGCTCTTATGCGCGACAACCTTCGCGAACTTGCCGCGCTGTCGGACGAGCCCGACATGTTCTCGAGCATCGACGATGCGGCACTCGAGATGCTCGCGTCGCCCGACACGTCGCCCATTGCGGCGATTCAGGCGATCTCGCTTCTGACAAAGGCGCTCGACGTCGACCGCGGCGACGAAGCGCAGGCGATTATGCCCATGGCAACGATTTCCGTCACAGAAGACATGGCGACATCCATGCGTCTTCACGGCCTCGGTTGGCGTTCGGTCTACCACCACGAAATACTCGCAAACGGACTCGCGCCCGAAGACCTCGAGACGATGCTCGGGCAACGGTTGCGCTGGGCGCAGGGCACAATGCAGGTGTTCTTTCGCGAGAACCCGCTGCTTCAGCGTCGTCTCTCGGTTGGCCAGCGCCTTATGTACTTCGGCACGATGTGGAGCTATTTCTCGGGCTTCCCTGCCCTCGTCTACGTCACGGCGCCCGTTCTGTGTCTCGCATTTGGGGTCATTCCGGTCACGGCCTACAGCCTCGACTTCTTCGCGCGCTTTATCCCGTTCTTTGTGCTCAACCAGTTGCTGTTCTGGGTGGTCGCGGCCGGTCGTCCGACCTGGCGTGGGGCGCAATACTCGCTCGCACTCTTTCCGGTCTGGATCGAGTCGGTGACGTCGGCGGTGAAGAACGTCTTCTTCGGCCAGCCATTGGGCTTTCGCGTGACATCCAAGACCCGCGTTGAAAACGGACGCCCGCGCTGGGATCTCGTTAAGCCGCAGCTCTACGTTATGGGCGCGCTCGTTGTGGCACTCATCGTCGTCGGCATTCGTATAGCTGTCGGCCAGGCAGAGGGCATCGCGCCCTACGTCAACATCGTCTGGGTCATTTACGACCTCGCGGTGTTCAGCATCATTATCCGCGCCGTTCTCTACCGGGGGCCGGCACTCACCACGAAGGAGACCTCATGACGTCCATTGACGTACGCGAAGCCGACGGAGGTGTGGTGCTTGCCCCTGCTGGTCGGCTCACCGTTGTAACAGCGCCGCAATTGCGCACGGCCGTTGCCGAACGCGTCTCTGGGGGAGACAAGATCATCGTTGTCGACCTCTCGGGTATCGAGTTCGTCGACTCGTCGGGCCTCGGAGCGCTTGTCTCATGCCTCAAGTCGGCGCGGCAGGCCGGCGGTGACCTGAGGATCGTCTCACCGACCGACCAGGTGAAGATGGTGCTGCGCATCACGAACCTCGACCGCATCCTTCAACCCCGCGCGTCTGTTGACGACGCCCTGCGCGCTTAGGGCATCGGCGGAATGAGCGAGCGCAGAGTCGTTGAGTTTGCCGCGACGATCGAGAGCATTGAGGTTGTGCAGGCCGAGTTTGACGCCTGGTGGTCGGCGATTGGCGAGACGAAGATCGAGACGCGCTTCGCCTTCGAACTCGCGGTCGTCGAGATTGCGACGAACATTGTCGAGCACACACGTCGCGCAGAGGGTAGCTCGGGTCGACGATACGAACTGACGCTGGATTGCACCGATGAGTCGGTAACGGCGGTCTTCTCTGATAACGGGATGCCTGCCGACATCGACCTGAGCACTGTGACGATGGCAGACGTCGAAGACGAGAGTGGTCGCGGGCTCGCGCTCGCAATCGCGGCCCTCGACAGTCTCGATTACCAGCGTGCCAACGGGCGCAATATCTGGACGCTGGTGTGCAAGCGCTGATCCGTCGCGCGGCAGCCGTTCTCGCTCTCGTTGTCGCGTCGCTTGCCGTCGGCCCCGCCGCGCTCGCCGCCACCGCGCCCCAGCCCGAAGACGTCTGGTTCGGCCCCGATCTCGACTGGTCGAGCGACGCGCCCCTCGGTTACGCCGACCGTCTCGGCGATACCCCGTCGATGTACGAGCTCACCCTGTCGTACCCGATCGACGCCGATGCGGCGACGCAGTGGCGCACCGCGGCACGCGCGGTTGCGACCCAGGGCGGTGTTCTTGTGCTCAGCATGCTGCCCTCCGAGCCGCTCGAAGACCTGTCGGTTGCCGACGCGAAGTCTGCCGAGTTGTTGCTCGCCGAAATGCACGACCAGTACGGCACCCAGCAGCTCGTGCGCTTCGCCCCTGAGATGAACGGCACCTGGATCTCGTGGGGCCAGCAGCCCACCGAGTACGTCAAGGCTTTCTCCCGCTTTTCGGTGACTGTTCACAAGGGTGACTCCGGGGCCCTTATGGTGTGGGCGCCGTCGTACGGCTCCGGTTACCCGTTCGGCCTTGCCGAAGGGCGGCTCGATGACCTCTCGGCAACCGACCTCGCGAAGCTCGACACCAATGGCGACGGCGATATCAGCGAGTCCGATGACCCCTACGGCCCGTACTATCCGGGCGACAGCGTCGTCGACTGGGTTGGCCTCACGATGTTCTACTTCGGCAAGGGCGAATCGACGGCGTCGGCCGGCGTCGAGGTGCCGCTGACGAGCAACGAGCTTGCCGTCGACGACGAAGTCGAGAAGCGTTTCGACGAGACCTGGGGCTACGTCGTCGACCAACCCGACAACTTCTATGACCGGTTTGCGGTCGGTCACGATCGCCCTTTGCTGCTCGACACGGGCGCACTGTACGACGATGAATTGGATGGCGCGACCGAACTCGACGTCAAGCGCGGGTGGTGGCGACAGGTGCTCGACGCTGTCCACGAACGCCCCCTCATTCGCGGCGTTACCTGGCTCGAGGTGGAGCGCGAAGAGGCCGAGGCCGGCGGCGATGAGGTCGACTGGCGGGCCACTGCCGAGAAAGACATCGCGGCGGCCCTGCTCGCCGAACTGCGCGACCACAGCCGCATCCAATTCGGGCCGGTCACCGACCCCGTGACGAACGAAGACGGCAACAAGGCAACCGTTCAGATTCGCGAGGCCGACGACACCAGCACCGGCGGCGACCAGATGGACTTCATCGTCTGGTGCGCAGCGGGGCTCGCCCTCGCGTTCTTGGTCTCCGCACTCATCGGACGGTTTGTGCCGAGCTGGCGCTACAACGATGACGGTTCACCAGGGCGCGACCTGCGCATCGACCTGTTTCGCGGCTTCATCATTCTGGCGGTTGTCGTCACTCACATCGAGGTCGCCGGCCCGCTGTCGTACGTAACGCTGCACGCGATCGGTGCCATAACGGGTGCCGAGATGTTCGTCTTCCTCTCCGGCCTCGTACTCGGAATGGTCTACCCGCTCGGTGTGCGCAAGTTCGGTGAGATCAAGGCCGCGACGGGTGCGCTTCGCCGTGCAGGCAAGCAATACGTCGTGACACTCGTTGTGATTCTCGTCGTCTTCGTGCTGAGTTTTGTGCCGTTCCTCGGGGCCGACGCCATCACCACGTTTACCGACCGGGGCACCGGCGAAGACGGGCTCGGCGCAGAGGGGCGCACCTACGACCTCTACCCGAATGCCGACCGCCTTCTCGACTATCCGCCACCGTGGTACGCGGTGCGCCAGTTTCTCCAGCTCGAGATGGGCCCATGGCCGTTCAACATCATGGGTCTGTTTGTTGTGCTGAGCCTCACGATCCCGGCGGCGATGTGGCTCATTCGGCGCAAGATGTGGTGGGTTGTGCTGGCGATTAGCTGGGCGCTTTACCTGTGGCGCAGTTTTGTGCCCGACGCCCCCGCACTCCCGTCGCAGTTCGAGGCGGTCTTCCCGCTCTTCCTCTGGCAGGTGCTCTTCGCTCACGGACTCGTCATCGGCTACTACCGGCGACAGATTCAGGCCGCGCTCACGAGCCTTCCCGGAAAGATCATCACGGGAGTCGTCGTCGTCGCATACGCCGCATTCCTCGTGTACCTCTGGGCCGGATACAACTACGGTTTCGAGCCCGCACCCTTTCCGTCGTCGCTCTACGAGTCGCTTTACGGCACCGCGTACCAGCGCGTCGACATGCAGTGGGGCCGTCTCGCTGACGTTGTGCTCATGGTGGTCTGCACCTACGCGATTCTCACCGCGTTCTGGAAACCGATCAATTTCGCGATCGGCTGGCTCTGGATTCCACTCGGCCAGGCGAGCCTCTACGTCTTCGTCTGGCAGGTGTTCTTCGCGCTCGCCGTGGCCTCTATCCCAGGGCTCGACCGCACGAATGGGCTCATCGGCACCGCGATCCACGCGGGGCTCATTCTGTTGGTCTGGTTCATGGTGAAAAAGAAGTTCCTGTTCAAGGTGATCCCGCGGTAGCGAAAGTAGCCGCTCGGACCAGCCCGAATACATCGGGCGATGGATGTCGCGGAGCAGCGACGAGGCCACGCTTGCCCTATGACCCGACACCTCCGCACCGCAGGCTGGCTCATCGGCGCGCTGGCCCTTGTTGTGGCCGCCGTTGTCTCGGCCCTGACCATCGGGTGGTTTGCGCCGGTGTTGCTCGCGATCGCGGCGGTTGTCGCGGCATCCATCTGGCTCGTGAGGTTGCGCCAGTCGTTCCGCAGCTTCTGAAACCCTCCATAATGGAATGGCTCTCGCTCGAGGGCGGGGACAGATCGAGGACGATATGAGCACATCACTCCGCTGGGGAATTCTGGGCACGGGCGGCATTGCACAGGCTTTTGTGACAGACCTTCTCGCCAACGGCTTTACCGTAACGGCAGTCGGTTCGCGAAGCCAGGAGTCTGCCGACGCGTTCGCTGCCGAGCACGGCATCGCGACCGCGCACCCGAGCTACGAGGCTCTCGCCGCCGACCCGAACGTCGACGCTATCTATGTGTCGACGCCGCACCCGTTCCACGCCGAAAACGCCACCCTCGCGTTGAGCTCTGGCAAGCACGTTCTCGTCGAGAAGCCCTTTACGCTCAACGCCCGCGAGGCATCCGAGGTTGTTGACCTCGCCTCCGAGAGCAAACTCGTAGTTGTCGAGGCGATGTGGGCGCGTTGGCTTCCGCACATGGTTCGACTGCGCGAGATTGTTGCGGCCGGAACCATCGGCGAGGTGCGCACGGTCATCGCCGACCACAACCAGAGCCTTCCGACCGACCCGAATCACCGGCTGCAGAACCCCGCCCTTGGCGGCGGCGCGCTTCTCGACCTCGGCATCTACCCCGTGTCGTTCGCGTGGGACATGCTCGGCGCCCCGACGAGCGTCGCCGCGATCTCGAGCCCGACGCCCACGGGGGTCGACCGCCAGACAGCGATCCTGCTCGGCTATGCGAACGGCGCACAGGCTGTGCTGCACACGGCTCTCGACACGGTTGGCCCGAACACGGCATCCGTCATCGGCACAGAGGGTTGGGTGCGCATCGACACGGTCTTCTACAACCCGACATCGTTCACCGTGTTCAACACTGCCGGTGAGGTCGTCGAAACCTTCGACGAGGTCGTCAGCAACCGCGGCATGCAGTACGAGGCGTGGGAGCTCGAGCGACGCGTCGCCGAGGGCGAGAGCGCGACCGACGTGCTGCCCGCGAGCGAGAGCGTCGGCATCATGGGCACTCTCGACGAGATTCGCCGACAGATCGGGCTGCGCTACCCGGGCGAGTAGCCCCCGCTGGCCTGCCAGCAATCTGCGCTGCAAGTAGCATTGGCGAGTGACTGACCCGCAGGCTCCGCTCACTCGCCGGGCCGCGCGCGAGGTGGCTCAGGCCGGTGCGCGCACGCGCGGGGTGCCGAGTATTCTCGCGCGACATCCACGAATCTGGCTTGGCGTTTCGCTGGGGCTCGCGTTCATTCTGCTCGGCACGGGCGCCCTCGTCGCGGGCATTTCGACCGGTCAGAGCGCGGTCATCACTGGCCCCGCGTCGGTGGTCGACGAGACCGTGCCGCGCGCGGTGCCCGAAACGCAGCCGACTGCGACTCGCTTGCGCACCTGTTCGATAAAGGGCATCGCGGGCGACGACAGGCTGGGCACGCTCTACGCCTCTGTGGTCAACGATGAGACGGGCGAGGTGCTCTTCGAGCGCAAGGGCGACAAGCCGGCACGCACGGCGAGCGTGCTTAAGTTCTTCACGGGTGCCGCGGCGGTCAGTGTGCTCGGTCCCGATTACGAGATCGCGACCACCGTGTACGAGGGCAGTGCGCCGGGGACGGTTGTGCTCGTCGGGCGCGGCGACACAACGCTGAGCCGACTGACCGCAGGCGAGAGTGTCTACACGGGCGCGCCGAAACTGTCGACACTCGCCAGCCAGGTGGTCACGACGTACGCCGCCAAGTATCCCGGTGTGCCCATCACGCAGCTCATCGTTGATGCGAGCTATTGGAATCCGAAAGACAACTGGGAGAAAAGCTGGGATCGCAGCGACCAGACGAACGGCTACCAGGCCGAGGTGACTGCGCTGCAGGTCGACGGCGACCGCAACGACCCGACCGTGCAAAACAGCCCGCGCAGCGCCGACCCTGTCGCGCGCGCAGGCGCTGCCTTCGCCGCCGCACTGGCAACGGCGGCGGGCACCGTCGCGCCGGCGATCAGCTCGGGCACCGCGACATCCACCACCACGCTCGGCGAGGTGAAATCGCAGCCGGTGAGCAAACTTGTCAAGCAGATGGTCGCCAAAAGCGACGGCGCGCTCGCCGAGACCCTCGCGCGCATCGTCTCGATCGAGATGGGGCTCGATGGGTCATCGGCGTCGCTGCAGCAGGCGATTCCGAGCGCAATTACGTCGCTCGGTGGCGAACTTCACGACGTTACGATCGTCGACGGATCGGGGCTGAGCAGAAAGAACGCGGTCTCGCCGACCGACATGGCGAGGTTCATCAGCATTGTGAAAGATGGCTCGAGCGATCTTGGCCCTGTGTACAAGGCCCTCGCGGTCGCGGGGGAGAGCGGCGGCCTCACCGAACGCTTCACAAACTCCGGTGCCAAGGGTCACGTGACGGCGAAAGTCGGGCGCATCTCGACGGCCGTGACACTCGCCGGTGTCATCGACGCTGCCGACGGAACGACGCTGACCTTCGCGTTCTACGCGGTGGGAGAGGCCATTCCCGACACCGCGAAGGTGGCGATCGACAAGCTCACGACAGCCGTCTACAAGTGCGGTGACAACCTCGCGAACAACTAGGTTCGCGCGCCTAAACTTGACACCATGACTCGCGCTCTCTTCATCATCGACGTGCAGAACGACTTCACTGAGTGTGGTGCGCTTGGGGTCGAGGGCGGTGCCGCGGTGGCCGCGGGTGTGACCTCGTTGCTGAGAGACAACCCGGGCCTTTACGACCATGTTTTCGCCTCGCGCGACTGGCACGACGGCGACAATGACAACGGCGGACACTTCGCTCACGGCACCCCCGACTTCGTCGACACCTGGCCGGCGCACTGCGTCTCGGGAACAACCGGCGCCGAATACCACGCTGCCCTCGACACCTCGTCCGTTGATGTTCACGTTCAGAAGGGCCAGGGCAAGCCCGCCTATTCGATCTTCGAGGGAACGACGCCCACGGGCGCGACTGTGACCGCGACCCTCGACGAGCTCGGCATCACCGACATCGATGTTGTGGGAATCGCTACCGACTATTGCGTGCGTGCATCGGCTCTCGATGCGGTTGCCGCTGGCCGCACTGTGCGCGTTCTTACCGCCCTCGTCGCGGGAGTCGCCGCAGACTCAAGCGCCGCGGCCCTCGTCGAGCTCGAGGCAGCGGGAGTCGAGGTCGTCTGATGATCGCGGAGCCTGAAACGGGCACGGACATTTTTGACGGCGAGGTGGATGTCGCACCCACTCGGCCCCGTTTCGCACCCGTTGTCGTGGCACTCATCGGCCTCGGTATTGCGTTCGGGCTCATCGCCGCGGTCATTCTCTCGGCGGGAATCCTCGCCGGCAGCTGGTTTCAGGGTGCCGTCGTCACCGCGACGTTCGGCGGCTCACTGAGCTCCGTCGCCGCTGTCGAGACGGAGACGGGTGTTGACCTGCCGTCGGGCAGTCGTGTGCAGGCGCCCGTCGACGAGTCGCTCACCGTCATCGCGCAGGTCGCGCTTCCCTCCGATGCCGCCGACCCGTTTGCGGGCAGCGACTACACCGAGGTCTCCGATGTTCCCCGCTACCTGCTGCGCATCTGGGGCGACGACCTCGAAGACCCGCGCTACTACGTGACGCCCGACGGCGACGCCGCGCTCACCGGGATCTATGACGGTGCACGAGTCATCAGCTTCACCGAGCCGGCCGAATAATGCCGGTCATCCCCATCGCGGATCTCGCCGATCCGCGCCTCTCCGACTACGCCCATCTGACGGATGTCGCGCTCAAGAAGTCGCGCGGCTCTGAGCACGGCCTGTACCTCGCCGAATCGCTCATCGTCTTCGAACGTGCACTGCGAGCTGGCCACGAGCCGCGCTCGGTTCTGGCGCTCGGGGGTTCGATAGACGATGTGCTCGAGCTCGTGGGCGACCGCGACATCCCGATCTTCACTGGTCCGGGCGACCTGCTCGAAGAGCTCACGGGCTATGTGCTGCACCGCGGAATCATCGCGTCGATGCACCGTCCGCAGTTGCCAACAGTTTCGTCGTTGCTCGCGACGGCGAAGCGAGTCATTGTGCTCGAGAACGTCGCAGACCCCACAAACGTTGGCGCGATCTTTCGTTCGGTAGCCGCGATCGGTGCGGATGCGGTGTTCGTCACGCCGCGCTGCTCTGACCCGTTTTACCGGCGCGCCATCCGAGTATCGATGGGCACCGTGCTTCAGGTTCCCTGGACCAGAATCGGCGATTGGGATGTCGCGGGGCCGCAGTTCGCGGAAGCCGGCTTCCATCTCGCCGCACTCGCCCTCAGCGACGACTCCGTGACGTTGCGCGAGTTCGCCGACACGGCTCCCGATCGAGTGGCCTTGGTCTTGGGTGCCGAGGGCGACGGACTCACGCCCGAGGCGCTCGATGCCGCCGACACAATTGTGCGCATCCCGATGGCGCACGGCATCGACAGCCTCAACGTGGCGGCGACGGCGGCCGTCGCGATGTATGCGCTGACGCCCTGACTTCGGGTTTCGATACGCTCGCTGGTTGAGTAGGCCGGCCACGGCCGTATCGAAACCCATGATGCGCGATCAGTGGTTTCGATACGCTCGCTGGCGCTCGCTACTCAACCAGCGACAAGAGTTAGACCAGCAACTGGTGCTTCGCGAGCTCCTTGTAGAGCGGCGTCGTCTTCACGAGCTCCGAGTGCGTGCCAACACCGACAACCTTGCCGTGGTCGAGCACAACGATCTGGTCGGAGTCGACAACCGTCGAGAGCCGGTGCGCGATCACTATGAGTGTGCGGTTCTCTGCGACGGCGTCGATTGCTTCGCGCAGCATCTGCTCGTTGAGTCCGTCGAGCGATGACGTCGATTCGTCGAGCAACAGAATCGGCGGAGCCGCGAGAAGTGTGCGCGCAATCGCGAGGCGCTGACGTTCTCCGCCCGAGAGCATCACGCCGTCTTCACCGACGGCGGCGTCGAGTCCCTGCGGGTTGCGGTCGAGCACCTCGCCGAGGTTGACCGAGTGCAGCACGGCAATGCACTGCTCGTCGGTCGCGGTGGGCGAGCCGAGCAGAAGGTTCTGGCGAATCGTGCCCGCGAGCACAGGGGCGTCTTGTTCGACATAGCCGATCTGCGAGCGCAGGTCTTCGCGGTCGAGCGCGCGCACGTCGATGCCGCCGAGGCGCACAACGCCGCCGTTCGGGTCGTAGAAGCGCTCGATGAGGGCGAGCACAGTGCTCTTGCCAGCGCCCGACGGGCCGACGAGGGCGGTGCGCTGTCCGCGTGGGGCGCTGAATGAAACGCCGCGCAGAACGGTGAGGTCGGCGGGAGCGGTTTCGACGGTCGTGGTTTCGACAAGCTCAACCAGCGAGGCGGAGCGCAGCGCCACTGCCTCTTTCGGATAGGTGAACTCAACGTTCTCGAACGAGATCGCGTCAGCTGACGCAACGGTTGCTGCGGCATCCGCTGCAAGGCGCTCGTCGTCTTCCTTTTCTGATGGCAGAGCGATGATCTCCTGGATGCGACCGAGCGCGCCCAGCGCTTGGTTGACGGAGTTGATCGCGCCGAAGGCCGAGGCGAGCGGCTGGATGAGAAGGAACAGGAACAGGATGAACGCGACGAGGTTCGCGACCGTTATCGAGTCGCTCGCGACGCGGTATCCGCCGACGCCGAGCACAACGAGGAATGACACCTGCAGAGCGATACCCGCGACGGGAACAACGAGCGCCGAGATCTTGGCGACCTGGATGCCCATGTTCCAGGCACCCTTCGCGTCTTCTTCGATTGCCGTGATTTCGCGCTCTGTGGCGTTGGCCGCACGAATCGTTCGGATGGCGCTGATCGCACGTTCGACAGAGGCAGCGAGGTCTCCGACCTTTTCCTGCTGCTTGCGGCTCGCGACACGAATGCGGCCAGAGAGTGCCACGACTCCCGTCACCGAGACTCCGATGACGAGCACGGTCAGGCCGAGCAGTACGGGGTCGATGAGAAGCATCGCGACGAGCGCACCAACGAAGAGCAACACACCGCCGACGGCGTCAACGAGGCCCTGGGTGATGACCGCGTAGAGCAGGGTCGTGTCGGCGCCGACGCGAGAAACGAGGTCGCCCGTGCGACGGGTGTCGAATTCGCGAATGGGCAGGCGCAGCATCCGTCGCACCAATTGGTAGCGCGCCGAGAGAACAACCGACGTGCCCATGCGCTGCAGCAGGTAGTGCTGAAAACCGTTGACGAGCGCGGTGAGCACAACGAGACCGATGAGCGCCCACACGATGACGCCGAGCCCGCCGCCCGATTCGACGACGCCGATGACCTGGCTGACGAGAAGCGGCTGCACGAGGGATGTCGCGGCACCGACGATGCTGAGCACGATGACGACCGTCAGCAGAACCTTGTTCTCGAACAGGTAGGGGAGGAGTTGCTTGAAGCTCGCACGTGGCCCGTCGTCTTTTTTGGGGCGACGACGTGATGGCGATACTGAAGACATGATTGCTTTCTCTCAGGTGGCGCTACATGCGCCCGTACTTCTTGTGCACGGCCTGGCGTGAGACACCGAGCGCTGTCGCGATCATCTGCCAGCCGTATCCGTTGTTGCGCGCCTTGCGAACTAGCGCTGCCTCGTGGCGCACGATTTCTTTCTGTAGTGCCGCGGCCGCGCGCAAGGCCTTGAGGGGATCCTCGCTCTCGGATTCCCCGGCGAGAGTGTGCAGCGTGCCGGTCATGTTGTCAACCGTAGTTGACAGATTCGCGGGCGTCAACTTTGGTTGACAGATCGCCGAAAACTCATGAGATCAACGGTACTTGGCGACTGGCCGTTCGGGGCCGCCGAGACTACTCCATTGAGAGTATTTCGCTGAGGGCGTTTGTGTCCCCAACAGGGGGATGTTTGTTTGGTTGAATCCCTGTCACACTTGTCGCGTCTCGCTGAATGTGAGCACTCCTAAAGTTTAGTTCCGAGGATGAAATGACAATCCAGGCTCCGCGCTACGTCCGAGGTGTTTTTCTCGCCATGGCCGCAATCATCGCCCTCCTCGGCTCGGCGGTCGCTGTTCCCGCCTACGCTGCCGGCCCCGACGGTGTTGAGGTGACAGTTACGTCCGCAGAAACCGGACTGCCTATTCTTGGTGCAACTGTCAGCGGAACACGGTGGAACTCCGACGGTGGCAACATCGGCGAGTTCACGCCAGTCACGACCGATATCGACGGAAAAGCGACGCTCACCGAGAACTTTGGCAGTGCCGAGGTTGACGTCAGGGCGTCGGGCTTTCTTCGTGGCACCGCCTACCTGGAAGAACCGAGTTCTGGTCAAGCCGTGGCCGTCAGCCTCGCCGCTGCGACAACCTCGATCCACGGCACTGTGCGCGACGAACAGGGTGCCGCGATCGACGGTGTTGCGGTGCAGGTCTCGTGCAACGACGGCGACTGTGGCCACTACCGCACCACCACCGCGGACGGGGGCCTCTATTCGTTCCCTGACCTTGGCGCTGGCGAATACCACTTCTACATTTCCAAAGACGGCTACAAGTGGGCTACCGGTGATGTAACCCTGTTCGACGACGACCCGATCCAGCAGGACTTTGTGCTGACCACCGAAGGTCTCGTCGAAGGATCAGTCACAACAGTCGACGGCACTCCGATCGAGGGCATTCAGGTAAACCTCTTGTCCGTCACGGGAGGCGATGGTGGCGGTGGTGCTGTCACCGACGCCAACGGCAATTTCAGCTTCGGCGCGTCTGCCGGCGACTGGGCGCTCTACTACTCTGATGGCCCTTTCTACGACGCCGATACCGACAGCTTCCGCAACCCCGCGTACGAGACGCTTTTTCTTGGTGACGTGCTCAGTCTTGGTGAATCTGAGACCATCGAGGTGTTGAACGGGGAAACCACAATCGTGCCCGTTCAGACTCTTCACCTCGGCGCTACGATCAGCGGGCGTGTCAGCATTCAAACCCCCGACGGCAGTGTGAACCTGTCGCCGGAGCGCAGACCGGGAACCAATCTTTACCGTGAGGTTGACGGAGCGTGGGAACAGGTCCTTGTGCCGAGCGCGATGGCCGGAAATGCGTCGGGGGAAAGCGCGATCTTCGGTGTACCCGCGGGAACCTACCGAATCGGCTACGTCGACCAGCGCGTCGGTAGCCCCCGAGCGTTCACCTCGCAATTCTGGAACAACAAGCCGACTGTCGAGACAGCGCAAGACATCACAGTCTCTGCCGGCGAGATTTCCGACGGCCACGACTCAACGATCGTGACGCCCGAACCCAACTTCGCTACTGAGGAGCCGACGGAGGAAGACTTCACGGAAGAGAACGAGAACCAGGAGTTGTCACCCGACTCGGCAACTCTGGGAAGCACAATGACCCTCGACGTCGGTACCGAGTACGCGGGGGAATGGGTGTCTGCGACGGCGCACTCGACTCCAGTGCATCTCGGGCCGGATTGGATTCAGGTGCCATCGACGGGCACGATCACTGTGACCCTGCCCAGCGCTGTCGTTGCGGGCGATCACAAGATTGCCGTGCAATTGGCCGATAGTTCCGTTCTTGCGTGGTCTGACACGACTGTTGAGGCTCTGGCGGGGTCTCCGTTCACAAAGACGACGAAGCCCACAATCTCGGGAACCGTCAAGGTCGGCACAAAGCTGACTGCGAAGGTCGCGAAGTGGACGCCAGCGGCAACGGGATATACCTACCAGTGGCGCAGTGATGGTGCCGACATCGAGGGCGCTACGTCATCGACGTTCACGCCAACAATTGAGCTCGTTGGCACGAAGCTGACCATCGCAGTGACCGGTAGCAAGGTGGGCCGACTGTCGACCACGACACTGTCTAAAGCAACTGGTTCCGTTCCAACCGTCGCGATGTCGACAAAGAAGCCGACGGTTACGGGAACCCGCAAGGTTGAGCACCAACTCACCGCGAATGTCGGCACTTGGGCGACGCCGGAAGTTGATTTCACTTATCAGTGGCTGCGCAACGGCAAGAAGATCAGCGGGGCAACCGAGCCGACCTACAACCTGACTGCAGGCGACTACAAGAAGTACATCACCGTGAAGGTCACCGGCTCAAAGCCCGCATACAAGACAACGTCGGTTGTCAGTTCGAAGCCAAAGAAGCCGACAGCCGCGGGTGCCCTTATGACGCCGCCGTTCGGTCTGGCCGGCAACACCATCGGCTCGCCAGTGACGCTGACAGGAAACGACTGGACGTCAGAGAAAGTCAAGGTCAGCTACAAGTGGAAGATTGGCAACACTGTGATCGCGGGAGCGACGAAGAGCACCTACACGCCGAAGAAGGCAAGCTGGGCTGGCAAAAAACTCACGGTGATAGTCACCGGAAAGAAGACGGGATACGTGACGGGAACCTTCTCGGCGAGCACAGTACTGACGCTCGCCGGGTAGCCGCGGTCACTCGGCGCCGGTAAACGGCGCACCGACAACGCACGTTGTGTCGTTGTCGGTGAGCTGCCAACCCTCGTTGTCGCCGTTGAACTCGAGCCCGAGGTCGGTGACCGAGTAGTAGCAGTCGCTGATCGTGATGCCCGTGTCGGCGGGGGACTGCGACTGCACCTCGGTCGTGCCGAAGCCGTAACTGGTGTTCGCCCACCGGGTGAAGTTGCCCGCGGCCGAGACCTCGTCTGTGTCACCGGCAATACCGAGCACGATGAGTCCCTCGCCCACGCCGGGCAGGCGCTTCTCACGCACGCAAAACGGGGTCGCGATGTCGACGTCTTCGTCATCCACAACGGCGCCATCGGCAGCGACCGCATCGTTGCCCGGCTGCGGGAAGAGCCGGAAGGCGAGATCGGCCGGCCAGGTCGGGGTGCCGTCGACGGGGGTGGCCGCGACATCCACTCGTGTGAAACTCCACAGTTGTTCGTCGTACACGCTCGTCTCGAGCGAACCGTCGCAGACCTGGCTCATGAGTTCTGCGCTCGCGGTGGCGGCGGGGTCGTTCCAGGCGAGCGAGCGGTGAACGATCTGGGTGAGCTCGACGACGGCACCGTTCTCGGCAGTAGCCGTCGCCGAGATGAACAGCAGCGCGTCTTCTGGCAGCGGCTCGGCCTCGGGCGTCGCCGAGGGCGACTCGGCAACGGGCGGCTGAACGGGTGGCTCGGCGGGTGTCGGCTGGCAGGCGGTGAGAGCGAGAAGTGGCAGCGCAACGGCGGCGGCAAGAGCGGCGGAACGGATCAACACGGGCGGCCTTTCGGGTCGTCGTCGGGTGCGCGGGATTATTCATCGTAGGGGTACCACGGGGCCGCGCGGGAGGGGGTGATCAGCTAACTCTTGCCGCGACATCCAATCGTTTTCAATGACGGTGGATGCGTCTAGGCTCGGTTAGGTGCCAGCTCCAGTGATCACCGCGACCGATCTCACGAAGAAATACAAGGACTTTGCCGCCGTCGACGGCATCTCGTTCGAGGTGGCTCCCGGGGAGTCATTTGGGTTGCTCGGCCCGAACGGTGCGGGCAAGTCGACGACCATGCGAATGGTCGGTGCGGTCTCGACGCGCACGAGCGGTGGCCTCTCGATTCTCGGCCTCGACCCCGACGAGCACGGCCCGGAGATCCGCTCGCAGCTCGGTGTTGTGCCGCAGGCAGACAACCTCGATCAAGAGCTTCGCGTTCGTGACAACCTCATTGTCTACGGCCGCTATTTCGGAATCTCTCGCGCCGTCATAGCGAAGAAGGCCGACGAGCTTCTCGAGTTCGCCCAGCTCTCTGACCGCGCAAAGGCAAAGGTCGACGACCTCTCGGGAGGAATGAAACGCCGACTCACAATTGCGCGTGCGCTCGTCAACGACCCGCGCATCCTGTTGCTCGACGAGCCGACCACGGGGCTTGACCCGCAAGCGCGCCACATTCTGTGGGACCGCCTCTTTCGCCTCAAAGAGCAGGGCACGACCCTCGTTCTCACGACCCACTACATGGATGAAGCCGAGCAGCTGTGCGACCGCCTCGTTGTCGTCGACAAGGGCACGATCATGGCCGGGGGCTCGCCTGCGTCACTCATCCGCGATCACTCGAGTCGCGAGGTTCTCGAGGTGCGCTTCGGATCAGAACGCAACGCCGTCGTCGCCGAGCAGATCAAGAATGCGGGCGACCGCGTCGAGGTGCTTCCCGACCGCATTCTGATCTACAGCGCGAACGGTGAAGCCGAGCTCGCGAAGATGACCGACGCCGGGCTCGAGCCGATCACCTCGCTCGTGCGACGGTCGAGTCTCGAAGACGTCTTTCTGCGGCTCACGGGGCGGAGTCTGATCGAATGACCTCTCCCTTGGTTTCGACAGGCTCGACAGGCTCGACCGGCTCGACCGGCGATGCCCGCGAGCGCGCCCTCGCGGGTGGCGTCAAGCCGCGCCGCTTTGGCTCGTGGTACATCGCTGAGCACCGCATCCGTGGCCAGCGCGCCTACTACCAGACCATCATCGCGACGAGCATCGGCAACCCGCTCGTCTACCTCTTCGCGCTTGGCGTCGGTCTCGCCGCGCTTGTTCCGCAGGGAATCCCGAACGGCTCCGGCACGGTGAGCTACCTCGCTTTCGTCGGCCCCGCACTTCTTGCAACCGCCGCCGTGACGGTCGCGGCAGAAGAGAGCACGTACCCCTTCATGATGGGCTTCAAGTGGAACCCGATCTTCTTCGCGATGAACGCGGCGCCGCTCTCGGGCAACCAGGTCGCCAACGGAATGTTCATAGCGATCCTCGCTCGCATCCTGCCGACGACCGCTATCTACTTCGTCGTTATGTTGTTCTTCGGCGCTGTTCCGTCTGGCTGGGGCTTTCTCGGCATCCTGACCGCGAGCTTCACGGGCATCGCCGTCGCGGCGGTCGTCGCCGCTTACACCTCGACGATCGAAGAAGACAAAGGCCAGATGGCAATGATCATGCGCTTCGGCATTACGCCGATGTTCCTGTTCAGTGGCACGTTCTTTCCGCTCGCCTCGCTGCCGTGGTTTTTGCAGTGGATCGGCTGGATCTCGCCGCTCTGGCACGGCACAGAGCTGGGGCGCGTACTCGCCTACGGTCTTCCGGAGCCCGTCTGGCTCACCGCCGTTCACCTGCTGTTTCTCGTTGCCCTGACCATCTTCGGCTGGAAGCGCACGCAGGTCGTCATCTCGCGGAGGCTCAACAAATGACAAGCCAACTCGCACCGTCGATCGTCGCGCCGGTTCGCCAGTCGCGTTTTCTCTCGTCGCTCTACGCCGGAAACTCGCGCGCCGTCATCAGCCGCGGCATCCTGGCGACGCGCAGCACCAACTACCTCATCGTGCTCTCGGGCTTCTTCGAGCCGATCTTCTACCTGCTGTCGATGGGGCTCGGCCTCGGAGCTCTCGTGGGAACCGTCACCACAACGACGGGCACAGAAGTTCCGTACGCGGCCTATATCGCCCCGGCGCTGCTCGCCGTCTCGGCAATGAACGGCGCAATCTACGACTCGACCTGGAACGTCTTCTTCAAGATGAACTACTCGAAGCTGTACGAAGGCATGCTCTCGACATCTCTCGGGCCATTGGATGTCGCGTTCGGCGAGATCCTTCTCGCCCTTCTGCGCGGGGTAATGTACGCCGCCGGGTTTATGGTCGTGATGCAGGTGCTCGGACTCAACCTCGCCTGGACGGCCATCCTCGCGTTGCCCGCCGTGCTGCTCATCGCGTTCGGCTTCGCGAGCCTCGGCATGGCCGTCACGAGCTACATGAAGACCTTCCAGCAGATGGACTGGATCGCCTTCGTTATGCTGCCGATGTTTCTGTTCTCGGCGACGTTCTACCCGATCACCGTGTACCCGGAGCCGATCCAATGGGTCGTGCAGGCGCTGCCACTGTGGCACGGCATCGAGCTTGTTCGCGGGCTCACAACGGGTGCACTCAGCGTCGCCATGCTCGGCCACGTTCTGTACTACGTCGTGATGATCGCGATCGGGCTCGTCTTTACGACGAAGCGGCTGAAGGCGCTCTTCTTGGCCTAAGTACCCGCGGTGGTTGAGTAGGCCCGCCATATTCTCGCTGGTTGAGTAGGCCCGCAAGGGCCGTATCGAAACCAGATCGCGCCTACCCGAAATTATTGTAGGGATTCGAACCTCCGCGAGAGTACATTCGGGCGACCTTCTTTGCGGGTCGACTGAAGTCCAGGAAATTGACGCCGGCTGCAATCAGAATGCCAAAGGTGCCTTCCGTGGAAGGGTAGGCGGGAGTCAGCTTGCCCGCGCGCTGAAGTTGGTAAAGCAACAGCCAATACTCGTCGAGATCGTAAAGATCACTTGAACTTGCAACTAGTGAGTTCGCAAAATCGATCGACCGAGTTTGTGCGTAAGAGGAATTCGTTTCTTGGAGCAGCACAATGGCCAAGCAGTCCCGGCCACTAACGACCGCGTCTGCAGTTAGATCCGCGATAGGCAGGTTGATCTTCACGCACAGGTACAGAAGCCAAGAAACCGCATCGGAGCGCCCATACTTTGCGTGATGTCGAATTAGCGCGTTTATTCGATCCTCGAACTTACGACCCAATGTTTTTGAATGAACGAGAAGCAGTCGGACCAAATATGGAGTCGCGACGGGCCGATGAAAAGATAGGTTGGCAAGCACATCAGCTAGCCCGCGCGCAACCTTCTTATCCTTGAAGGAGATCGACCGTTCGATGGTTACTAAAGCCCATTTCAAAGAACTCGCATCTGGTTGGTCTCGAGTGAGGTCTACGGCTAGGTCAAGAAGATCGAGGGCATCAGACAGTTTCGAAGGACTGGCGGCTTTGACTGCAGTTTGCAGTGTTCTAATCCAAACTGGCTTGCTGGATACGGGAAGCTCAGTAATCGTTGTCTTGCGGGGATTTATGGCGAGGTTGAACTTGCTAAGGCTCTTCGTCAAGTCCAGAAGAAAAGCTTCGGCGGTCGCACGGTCGTCAGTGTGAAGTATGAAGTCATCAATAAATCGTTCGTAGTCATAGTTGACGAGTTCGAGATCGACCTGCTGTAGCAAGACTTCCCCGGCGATGGCTGAAGTTCCAGGACCAATGGCGACTCCCATCGTCTCGGCACGGTGCGCGTTTCGATAGAGTTTGTCGACTTTGTTGAACCAAAGCTGCGGTCCGGTATTCGCTTTCGAATGTGAACGTCCGACGAGCGCCCAGGACAGCGCATGCGTGTACAGAGAGGCGTAGAAAGCGGTTACGTCCGCCTTAACGACGAATCTCGTGCCAAAGGTCTTACTGAGTCTGTCTTTATTTGAAGACTTCATCGAAAAAAGGCGACCATCACGATGACGTCTAGGACGAAGCTTGCTTTTCTTGTTCTGATGAACCTGTTCAAACTGTGCCCAGTGGTCAGCAAGGAAGATGGCAAGCGAGCTGTAAGCATGCGGATGCGGCAAATCAAAACGCCGCGGCACCAGATCGAAACGGGTTGCGAATATCGCAACGGAGTCGTATCCCTTAGGTCGAACATTCCCGGATCCAGCGACCCTTCGAGCGATGGCCGGAGTGAGGTCTTTCGACGTGAAACACGGGGGTAGTTCGTCAGCCGACTTGGCGATTCGAGGGAAATAATTCGACTGAAGTAGTGCGACTTCAATTTCTTGACGGGATAGCGGCTTTGCCATTTAGTCCTGACCTCGAGTTTTCGGCACACACGCGCGCGTTCTATGCTCGACAAAACTTACACCGCCGAGCCATCCGGACATACGCGCGAACAACCACTTCGACATTCGTGCCGTGCCCGAACCGAGGCGAGGGGTGTTGTGCATGACGTCAATGAGGCCTGAATGTGGCCCGCAGTGCACTGCACTCCACTTTGAGCTAAAGCGCGACATCCATCGGTAGGTAGATTCGTGGGCCAATGTCCCGGGGAGTTGACCGGGTGCTTGTCGCATTGGTGACGGAGTCGGTTTCGAAACGGGCTCTGGGCGCCCTACTCAACCGCCGAGAGCACGAAAAAGGCCCGGGCGCGAACGCCCGGGCCTTGGTTTCGATACGGGCGCTGAGCGCCCTACTCAACCAGCGAGTTACTTCGAGTAGTCCATGTCTCGCGTCTCTTTGCTGATGATGAGCGCGACGAGCGTAATGACAGCGGCGGCGCTCAGGTACAGGCCGACAAGCACGGGGCTGCCGTCTGCCGTGGCGAGCAGCGTAAGCGCGATCGCGGGTGCCATCGCCGCACCGAGAATACTCGCGACGTTGTAGCTGATCGCGCTTCCGGTGTAGCGCACGTTCGTCGGGAACAGCTCGGGCAGAACAGAACCCATCGGCCCGAACGTGAGCCCCATGAGCGTAAAGCCGAGGATGAGCAGGCCGAGCACGCCGGGGGTTCCCGCGGCGAACAGGGGCACGAAGAGCGCGCCGAAGGCGATGATTCCGATCGTCGTGAAGATGAGCGTCTTGCGGCGGCCGAACTTCTCGGCGAGCGGGCCCGCGACGAGAGTGAAGATACCGAAGAACACGCAACCGATGATGAGGAAGATCAGGAAGTCGTTGCGCGTGTAACCGAGTCCGGGCACAAACGCGGCGATCGCGGCATCCGTCAGCGGTGCGCCCTTGGCGATTGCCGCTTCCTTCGCAGCCTCGAGCGAGCTCGCGGTGGTGCCGTAGCTCAGTGTGAACGCGGTCATCAGGTAGAACAACACGTACGTCGCGAGCATGATGAACGTGCCGAGGATGAGCGGGCGCCAGCTCGTCTTGAAGACGCGCGCGAGCGGAAGCTTTGCAACCTCGCCGCGCTCGACAACACCGGTGAACGCGGGTGTCTCGACGAGCTTGAGGCGAACGTAGAGTCCGATGATGACGAGCACTGCACTCGCGATGAACGGCACGCGCCAGCCCCACGCGAGGAACGCCTCGGGTGCGAGGTTGAGCGACAGCAACAGGAAGACACCGTTGGCAATGATGAAGCCGATGGGGGCGCCGAGCTGCGGGAATGTTCCGTAGATCGCGCGGCGACCCGCGGGTGCGTTCTCGGTCGCGAGGAGGGCAGCGCCGCTCCATTCGCCGCCGAGGCCAACGCCCTGGGCGAAGCGCATCGCGACGAGCAGCGCCGGGGCGGCGAGCTCCCAACCGGGTGTGATCGCCGTCGGCAGGATGCCGATGATAAACGTCGCGATACCCATCGTGAGTAGTGAAGCGACGAGGGTTCCCTTTCGACCGATGCGGTCACCGAAGTGGCCGAACAGGATCGACCCGATCGGACGCGCGATGAACGCGACACCGAACGCCGCGAACGAGGCGAGCTGCGCGGCTACCGCGTTGTCGTTCGGGAAGAACAGAATCGGAAAGACGAGAACGGCCGCTGTCGCGTAGACGTAGAAGTCGTAGAACTCGATCGAGGTGCCGATGAGGCTCGCGAGAATAACGCGCGAGCGGGGGTTTACCGGCTTGGTTGGTGTGGCGGTCGCTGTATCAGCAGACATAAAAATGGGCTCCGAAAAAATGCGTGGTTGGATGCGACGGACGCGAGATCTGCGTCGGGGAGTCGTCGACTGCCGGAACTCTTGTGAGTGGCGCGCAAAAACATGGCCGCTTGTGGCGACCCCATAACACTACGCCTGTTGTTTAGCTCGCGTTGTTGCGGTATTCACTGAAGAACTCGGTCGCTTCTTCAGTGAAAGCGTCAACGTCGCCGCAGTCGTACAGGCTGAGGGCAGCTTCTTCGCCGTCTGCGTAGGTCACGGCGATGTTTGTGCTGGTTCCGCCGGTGCAGTCCGCTTGCTGCGCAGGGAAGTACACGCCCGGTACAACGTTGTGCTCATCGAGCAGCGCCTCGAACGTCGCGAGATCGTCTGCATCGTCGATGACATACTCCGACCCGTCGAAGTCGGGCACGGCCTTGCTTTGATCGAAAGTGATCGACGCGATGTTTGAGACCGTCGGCGTCGCGATGAAGTTCACGTAGATAAACCCGGCCGCGAGCACCACCGCGATTGCGACGGCAATCCACGCGATGATGCGGCCGGGGTTCACACTCGTCTTCGAAGCAGGCATGGTTTTACCCTAGCGGGGTCAGGCGCGGATGCTCCTGAGTACGAGGGCGGTAGCGAGAGCTGCCTCGGCAGCCTCTGCACCCTTGTCTTCTTTAGAACCGGCAAGACCAGCGCGGTCGATTCCCTGGTCTTCGTTGTCGATCGTGAGCACGCCGAACCCGACAGGCTTGCCCGTCAGAAGAGCGACCTGCGTGAGACCCGAGGTCGCGGCATCCGACACAAATTCAAAGTGCGGGGTGCCACCACGAATGATGACGCCAAGAGCAACAACTGCGTCAGCGCCCGCGTCGAGCGCGGCCTTCGAGACAACGGGAAGCTCGAAGCTGCCGGGCACGCGAACCTCGGTCACCGTCGCTCCGGATGCGGCGAGCACGCGGTGTGCGCCGGCGAGGAGTCCCTCGGAGATCTGTGTGTGCCACTGGCCCGCAACGATCGTGACCTTGATGCCCGTGCCGTCGACTGTGATTTCAGGTGCTCCTGCGCCGCTCATGCGATGCTTCCTTTCTGGTTCGACAAGACTGCCTCGTCGAGAGTTTGGGTGTCGGGCAGAATGTGCCCCATCAGGTCACGCTTGGCTTCGAGGTAGCCCTCGTTGAACGTGCCGACGCCGACAACGAGCGGAACCTGCTCGACCACGGTGATTCCGCGATCGCCGAGCTGGCGCAACTTGTCGGGGTTATTAGTAATGACGCGAACCTCGCTGATGTTGAGGTCATCGAGGATCGCGACGGCCGCGCCGTAGTCACGCCCGTCGGCCGGGAAGCCGAGCTGGATGTTGGCCTCGAGGGTGTCGAGGCCGTCTTCCTGCAGGCGGTAGGCCTTGAGCTTGTTGATGAGTCCGATGCCGCGACCCTCGTGGCCGCGCATGTAGATGACAACGCCGCCCTCTGTCTCGATCTGCTTGAGCGCCGCATCGAGCTGCGGGCCGCACTCGCACTTGAGCGAGCCGAGCACCTCACCCGTGAGGCACTCGGAATGAACGCGCACGAGGGTGCCGTTCTTCGGGTCGCCGTGAATGATCGCGAGGTGGTCTGCGCCCGTCATGCGGTCGCGGTAGGCGCGAATGCGGAAGGTGCCGTGCTCGGTGGGAACGTTCGTCTCGACCTCGAAGATGACGCGGCTCGTCTCGGGAATCTCGACTGTGACGGGAACGTCGGTGTCGCAGTGGGTCTCCTGCAGAAACTCGATGAGTTCTTCGATCGTGATGACGGGAACGTTCTCGCGCTCGCCGAGGGCAATGAGCCCGGGCAGGCGCATCATCTCGCCGTCTTCGCCGACGATCTCGGAGATCGCGCCGACGGGGATGAGCCCCGCGAGCTTGAGAAGGTCGATCGTCGCCTCGGTGTGGCCGGCGCGAGCGCGCACACCACCGTCGAGCGCACGCAGCGGCATGATGTGACCGGGGCGGTGCAGGTCACTCGGAACAGAGTCAATGTCGGCGAGCACCCGCAGCGTGTGAGCTCGGTCGCTCGCGCTGATGCCGGTCGTAACGCCGGCCGCTGCATCCACACTGACTGTGTAGTTTGTGCCGCGGGCGTCTTCGTTGTTGAGAACCATGACCGGCAGCTCGAGGCGGTCAGCGAGCTCGTTCGTCATGGGCGCGCAGATGAAGCCGGAGGTGTTGCGCACCATCCAGGCCATCCATTCTTGGCTCGCGTGCTGGGCGGCGATGATGACGTCGCCCTCGTTCTCGCGGCTCTCGTCATCGACGACGATGATCGGCTTGCCCGCGCGCAGTGCGTCGAGGGCGACGGGGATAGTTGCGAGGCTCACTTGGCGCTCATTTCGGTCATGCGTGCAACGTGGCGCGCGAGGATGTCGGTTTCGATGTTGACGGAGTCGCCCGTGCTGAGGGCGCCGAGAGTTGTTGCGGTGAGGGTCTCGGGAATGAGCGAGACCTCGAACCAGTCGCCGCCGACGTTGCTCACCGTGAGCGAGACTCCGTCGACGGCGATCGAGCCCTTGCGGGCGACGAGCGGAGCGAGCTCCGCTGTGAGCGAGAAGCGCAGCACGCGCCAGGCGCTGCCCGGGTCGATGCTCAGAAGCGTCGAGGTTCCATCGATGTGGCCCTGCACAATGTGCCCGCCGAGGCGGTCGCCGACCTGCGCCGCGCGCTCGATGTTGACGTTGTTGCGTGCCCTCTTGGCGCTGAGCGTGCTCATCGACATGGTCATCGCCATGACGTCTGCCGTGAACCAGTCGTCGCCCTGATCGACAACGGTGAGGCACACGCCGCTCACGCTGATCGAGTCGCCGTGTTTCGCGTCGGAGACAGCGAGGGGAGCCCGCACGGTGATGCGTGCGGCGTCGCCCGTCTCGTGCCAGGCAGTGATCTCGCCCAGCTCTTCGATGATTCCGGTGAACATTCTTCTTACCTTTCGACCGGTCGAGCCGTGATGAGGATGTCTTCCCCGAGCCGCTCGACGGCTGTGATTCTGAGGCGGCCGAGGTCGGCCATGGTTGCGATGCCCACGTCTGTCGTCGCGGTTTTTGAGCCGCCGATGACGAGGGGAGCGAGGTAGACGAGGTACTCGTCAGCGAGCCCCGCCGCGATAAATGCACTCGCGAGCGTCGGGCCGCCTTCGACGAAGACGTGGCGGATGTCCTGCTTAAAAAGGGCGTCAAGCACGGTAGTCAGGTCGCGCGTGCCCGTGACGATCAGCGAGTGGGGGTGCTTCTCGAGCGCCGAACCGGCGGGGATCGCGCGCTCGCCGATCACCACGGGAATCGGCTGGTGCTCCATCAGCTCGCCGCCGTCGCCGCGCGCCGTGAGACTCGGGTTGTCGGCAAGCACCGTGCCCGTGCCAACGACAATTGCGTCGGCCTTCGCGCGCTGCTCGTGCACGTGCTGGCGGGCGGCGGTGCCGGTGATCCACTGGCTAGTGCCGTCGTTTGCCGCTGCGCGGCCATCGAGGCTCGAGGCCCACTTCACGGTCACGAACGGGCGGCCGAGGCGCGCCGCCGTGAGCCACGGGTGGATGAACTCTTCGACCTCGGTCTTTAGAACTCCCGCTTCAACGTCGACTCCGGCGTCGCGCAGACGCTGTGCACCACCGGCCGAAGCATCGCCGGGGTCAGAGACCGCGTAGACAACCTTGCGCACGCCCGCTTCGATGAGCGCAACCGCGCACGGGCCCGTGCGACCCGTGTGGTTGCACGGCTCGAGGGTGACGACGGCGGTCAGCCCGTGTGCGCTGGCGACCTTAGAGAGAGCGTCGACCTCGGCGTGGGGCGTACCCGCGCCGCGATGCCAGCCCTCAGCAACAATCTCGCCCGCGTCGTTGAGCAGAACGCAACCGACCTGGGGGTTGACGCCCCACGCGGGACCGTGCGCGGCGAGGGACAGCGCGTGGCGCATGCCGTTCTCGATCGAGGTCATCCGGGTTCCTGGTCTTCTCAGAAGACGGACTCCGGGAGGGCTTGACGGTCGTCAAACCCGTTCGGGCGCATTGCTGGCCCGCGTGCTTCCTCCTATCCGGACTGAGGGCTGTTGCCAACCCATTACCGTCGGTGCTGGAATTTCACCAGCTCAACCGCTTCGGCCTCACCCTCTCGGGTTTTGCTTCTGCGGGTCGCGGACTATAACCGCCGGTTCGGACTTTCACCGACCCCGGAGCACGTTCTTACGCTTACGAGTGTATCCAACGCGTGGGTGGGGAGGATATTCCCGCGTAACACTGCGCCGGAGTGCAGAACTCCTGCAATTCTGCGCACGTGTGATCGAAACGGGCGGCAAGCGACGGGCCGCGCGAAGAAATGCAGGAGTTCTGCACAGCTCGCGGCTGAGCAAGTCTCTCCACGGCGGGCAAAAGGCCGGGAATGTGTCACGCCGGTCGCGCGCATCATCGACAGATGCGCGACGCAAACTGGCTAGCAACTCGAGAGGAACTGCTGCGCGCCGGTTATTCACGGCGCCAAATCACACGCGCTGTCGCGGCAGGCGAACTGCTTCGCGTGAGAAACGGTCACTACGCCCGCCCGGGCGCACCACCACGGGTACTGCAGGCCGTTCGGATCGGAGGAATTGCCGGTTGTGTCACGGCCGCCAAGCTACTCGGGCTGTGGGTGGACGAGGGGAACTTCACCCACGTTAGGATGCGCCGTGAGGCTTCGCGACCGCGTAGTCCCGGCGATCGACGGCGGCCGCTCACAGCAGCGAACCGTGACGGATGCCACCTGCACTGGTCGCCGTTGCTGTATCCGGACGACGCCGACGCGGCCTCAGTTGGCCTGCTCGATGCACTCGGCCAGATTGCGCGCTGCAAACCACTCGGCGTCGCAGTCGCGGCACTCGATAGCGCTCTCAACCAGCGGAAGGTCAGTCTGGTGCAGCTCCGCGACCTCTTTGTGCAACTCCCCGCTCGGTGCGGGCGGGTGCTAGAACTGGCAGACGGGAGATGTATGTCAGGGCTTGAGACTGCAGTGCGGGTTATGTCACTCGCAAACGGTTGGCTGACGGAACCACAGGTCACATTTGCGGGAATCGGCACCGTCGACCTTGTCATCGAGGGCTGCGTTGTTGTCGAAACCGACGGACGAGAGTGGCACAGCGGCGAAACCGCAGTGGCCCGCGACTACGTGCGCGATGCAGCGCTTGCTGCCCTCGGATACACGGTCTTGCGGTTTTCCTACGCGCAGGTGATGTTTTATCCCGAGGTCGTCATTGCCGCGATTGAATCTGCGCTTCGGATGCACCGCCGCGGCCCGGTGATGTGAGGCGTTGCGCAGAACTCCTGCACATTCCATGTTGAGACGCATCTGGCAGTCAGCGGCGGAAGGCTCGAGATCAGATTGCAGGAGTTTTGCGCACCGGACGGCGCGGCTACGCGAGCGCCGCGGGCACCTCGCCGAGCGACCGGATGACGCGCACGCCCGCCGCGCGAGCCTGCACGAGTTCGTCCGCAGAAGCCGTAGCGCCGCGGTCGAGCCAGATGCCGCGCATCCCCGCGCCGGCGGAGCCGAGCGCGTCGGTCGCGAACCTGTCGCCCACGTAGGCGCACTCCTCGAGAGCAACGGAGAACTGGGATGCGGCGTGCGAGAAGATGCGGGCGTCGGGCTTGGTGATTCCGAGCGAGCCGGAAGCGATCACGTGCTCAAAGTAGCCCGCGATGCCGACCTGGTCGAGCTTGCGCTGCTGAAAGTCGGGCTCGCCGTTGGTGATGATGCCGAGACGATAGCCGGAAAGCGCCGCGAGCAGGTCGAGAGTGTCGTCGTGCAGGTGCCATGCCGACCGGTAGCGCTCGAAGTAGCTGTCGAACCAGGCTCCCGCCGCGGCTTCTTCGAGGTGCACGCCGTGGGCGGCGGCGAAGTCCCGTGCCCGGGCACGGCGCTGACCCTCGAAGTCGAGGCGTCCGGCGAGATACGAGTGGTAGTGCTCTTCTTCGAGCGCGTGCCAGAGTGCGACGACCGTCTCGGGGTCGGCGGATTCGAAGCCGCCCACCGCGTTGAGGTGCGCGACGATTCCGCGAGCGACGGATCCACGGTGCGCGAACAGCGTGTCGTCGAGGTCGAAAAGCACGACGCGAATCACAGCGGCCACCCCTCGGCGAATGTGTCGGGGTCACCGCGCAGCAGCGACGCCTGCCAGGAGTCGACGCGCGACTCTCTGTGCACAAGCGACTGCCGCTGCATGCCCTCGTACGTAAATCCGTTGCGGCGCGCGACGATCGCCGATGCCCAGTTGCCCGCGACGGCTTCCCAGTGCAGCCGCGAGAGGTCATAGCCCTGCGGGTCGAAGGCGTAGTCGATGATCGTCGCGAGCGCCTCGGTCATGATTCCCTGGCCGCGGTGCGGCTTGCCGAGCCAGAAGCCGACGGTCGCAGAGCCGAGGGGTTCGAACCGCAGCTCGATGGCGCCCAGGAGCGGCGCACGAAGCTGCGCGCCGGGAGACCCACCGGCCGCGAGCCGGATCGCCCAGAGCGCGAACGTGGAGCCAGCCGACGCCGCGTAGGTGCCGGTGAAGTATTCGGCATCCGAGAGTGTGTACGGCACGGGCAACGGCACCCAGCGCTGCAACTCCTCGTCAACGCAGTATTCGAGCACCGACGACGCATCGCTCGGCACAACCGCGTCGAGTTGCAGCCGTGACGAGCGAATCGTGGGTGGAGTCATCGGCGCGGCAGAAATCCGATGCGGTCGTAGACGAGCGCGAGTGTTGTGTCGGCGATCTCGGCGGCACGGTCCGCGTTCGACGCGAGAATGCGGTCGAGCTCGGCGGGGTCGTCGAGCAGTTCGAGAGCACGCGCGCGAATCGGCCCGAAGGTCGCCGTCACAACCTCGGCGAGGCCCTTCTTGAAGTCGCCGTAGCCGTGGCCCTCGTACTCCGCCTCGATCGATGAGATCGAGCGCGTTGTGAGTGCCGAGTAGATCGTCAGAAGGTTCGAGATGCCGGGCTTCTCCGACACGTCGTACCGCACGGAGCCTTCGCTGTCGGTCGTCGCGCTCATGATCTTCTTGGCGCTCTTCGACGTCTCTTCGAGCATCCAGATGACACCCTTGTCGACCGACGAGCTTTTGCTCATCTTGTTTGTCGGCTCCTGCAGATCGTAGATCTTCGCAGTGTCTTTCTGAATCTGCGCCTCGGGCTCAACGAGGGTCTCACCAAATCGCGAGTTGAAGCGGTTTGCGAGGTCGCGGGTGAGCTCGATGTGCTGACGCTGGTCTTCGCCAACCGGCACAACGTTCGTGTTGTAGAGCAAAATATCGGCAGCCTGCAGCACCGGGTAGGTGAAGAGTCCGACGTTCGTCTTGTCTGAACCCTGCTTCGCCGACTTGTCTTTGAACTGGATCATGCGGCTCGCCTCACCAAAACCGGTGAGCGTGTTGAGCACCCAGGCGAGCTCGGCGTGTGCGCGAACGTGCGATTGCACAAACAGAATGGATGCCGCGGGGTCGATGCCGGCCGCAATGTACTGTGCCGCGGTGCGACGTGTCGCCTCGCGGAGCTGCGCAGGATCCTGCGCAACGGTGATCGCGTGCATGTCGACGACGCAGAAAATCGCGTCGTTTGTGGCCTGCATCTCTTTCCACTGCAGCAGCGCCCCGATGTAGTTACCGATCTGGAGCGAATCGGCAGACGGCTGCATACCGGAGAACAGGCGGGGAGAACTCATGGGTCAAGTCTGTCAGACGCAAGGCTGTCGCTGGTTGAGTAGGCCGCCCGCGGCCGTATCGAAACCACGGATGCGCGAGCGGGGTTTCGATACGCTCGCTAGCGCTCGCTACTCAACCAGCAATGAAACTACGGCAGTTCGTAGTCGACGACCACAGGCGCGTGGTCGCTCCAGCGCTTGTCCCACGCGTCGGCACGGTCGACGACGTAGTTCTTGACGGTTGCCGCGAGCTGGGGAGTAGCCATGTGGTAGTCGATGCGCCATCCGGTGTTCGTGTCGAAGGCCTGGCCGCGCTGTGACCACCACGTATACGGTCCTTCGACTTCGCCCGCGAACTGGCGGCCCACGTCGACCCAGCCGAGGCCCGGTCCGGTTGACTCGTCGACACCCGTCACGGTCGAGCCCAGCGGCCCGAAGAACCGGTCGAAGTACGCGCGCTCGCGCGGCAAGAAGCCAGCGCTCTTGCGGTTGCCGCGCCAGTTCTTGATGTCGAGCTCGCGGTGACCGACGTTGAGGTCGCCGACGATGAGCGCGTAGGGGGAGTGCGCGACGAGCTCGGGAAGCCGCGACTCCATGGCATCGAGAAACTTCCATTTCTCGTCTTGCTTGGGGGTGTCGACGACTCCCGAGTGAACGTAGGTCGAGACGACAGTGATGATCGAGTCACCGACCTCGAAGTCGGCCTCGAGCCAGCGGCCGGCGCTGTCGAAGTCGTCGGCGCCGAGTGCGACACGGTGGATAGAGGCGGCCTTGCGCGAGGCGAGAGCAACACCCGCGCGGCCCTTGGCCGTGGCGGCGTCGTGCAGGATGTCCCACTCCGGCCCAAGAAGCTCTTCGAGAATCTCGGTGGTAGCCCGCACCTCTTGCAGGGCGAGAATGTCGACGTCGCGGGCGGCGAGCCATTCGCCCATGCCCTTCTTGTATGCGGCGCGAACACCGTTGACGTTGACTGAGGCAATGCGAACGGGCGTGGTCATAAGCAAATCCTAACGAGGGGTTGTGACACGCGAAGGTCGATGCAACCCTTGATGAACAGGCCCACCCGACGGAATCCTCCGTACCCGGCGCCGGTGTGGCCCTCGCTCTCCAGGGGGACCAAATGACACGACTCATCCCACGCGCGGCCGCAGCCCTGCTTCTCGCCGCAGCTCTTACAACCACTGGCGCTACCGTGGCGCACGCAAAAGACGGTGCGTCGACGAATCAGCTGTATCCGAATGGATGCAACACCCTCTGCCTCTACACAAATCCATGGTGGGCTGGCTCACAGGTGAACTACGGCGGCAATGACTCGTCGTATCCGACAAGCCTCAACAACAAGGTTTCGTCGTTCTTCAACAACACCGACTGCTATGTCGATTTCTATTCGAAGGCGAGCTACGCCGGCACCAAGACAAGTGTCGCGCCCGGTGCCATGAGCAACTGGCTCGGCGCCGGTGTCGACGACACCTGGTCAAGCCACAAATATCGCTGCTAGTTAGCGGTCGAACACCCGCGCGAAGAACCCTCGCCGGGGGCGCGCAGCGATTTCGGCGAGCACCTCTGAGCGAATGCGTTCCTCTTCTTCGCGCTCTTCGCGAATGCGGTCGGCCTCAAGCGAGGGGTCTGCGATTATTCCGCGATCGGCCATGCCCACCGCGATCCACGACGCGGCGATCAGAATGACCTGGCAGATCAGGTTGAACCAGATCAGCAGACCGACGATGACCGCGAAGGAGGCGAGCAGCGGGTTGCTCGATGCTCCGCCGAGAAGGCTTGACCCAAGGGCCTTGAGAATTCCCAGGGCAGCGGCACCGAGCAGTGACCCGCCGAGAAGTCGTCGCCACGGAATCGGGATGCCGGAGACGAGGCGATAGAAGAGCCCAAGAACGACCGTGTCGAGAAGGAAGACGATAAAAAGGCCGAGAACTCGAGCGGTGAAGTGCGAGACGCCGGAGTCTGAGTCGCTGCCGATCCAGTCAAGAACGAGTGTCAGGGCCGCGGTGCTCGCAACCGATAGTCCAGCGGAGAGCAACAGCGCGGCTCCGAAGGCGATGGCGAGCGCGACATCCCGCAGCTTGAGAATAAGAAAGTTGGTCTTGAGAGGCCCGATGAGAAACATCGCCCGCACGGCGTCGCGACCCGACGCCAGCCACCCGAGCGCTGTCGCGAAGAGGCTGAACAGGGCGATGATTCCGGTGATGTTGAGAACGCTCGTCTCGAACAGCGCCTCGGGGTCGACGGCGCCTTCTCCGTCGCTGCCTTTGAGCAACCCGGGCAGATTTGTGTTGAGCAGATCGAACAGTGCGCTCTGCAGCGCGGGATTCGATTGGATAAAAAGGCCGGCGATCGAGAACGCAACCCAGATGGCTGCAAATGTGGCAAACAGCGCCTGATACGAGAGCCCCGCGGCGAGGATGGGCCCCCGCTGTTCGCTGTAGCGCGTGAAGACACGCACGGCGCGCAGCTTCTGAATGCGCGCGACGAGGGTGGCAATTCGCTGCTGCAGGGGGGAGACCATCTTTCAACCTTAGAAGGCGCGGGTAGGGTGTACGAAGGCAACTTCGATCGAGAGGGAATTTGATGACTTTGCAGGGAATTGGAGTCGGCCGCGGAGTTGCCGTCGGGCCGATTTTGAGAATGCCCGACCCGCTGCCCGAACCTGAAAAGGCTCAGCACTCCGGAGACGCGTCCGCAGAATTCACGACGGTTCAGGCATCGCTCGCCGCCGTCGCAGAAGACCTCACCGCCAAGGGTGAAAAGGCCGGTGGAGAAGCGCAAGAGGTTCTCACGGCGGCCGCAATGATGGCGCAAGACCCGATGCTCATCGACGACGTCAAGGCACGCATCGATGCGGGCTCGACGGCTGAGCGCGCTGTGTTCGAGGCCTTCGCCGCGTTCCAGGCGATGCTCGTCGAGATGGGCGGCTACATGGCCGAGCGTGCGACCGACCTCGGTGACGTCTCGCAGCGCATCATCGCGCACCTTCGTGGTGTCGCGGCCCCCGGAGTTCCGACGAGCGACGAGCCCTTTATTCTCGTCGCCCCCGATCTCGCTCCCGCAGACACTGCGCTTCTCGACCTCGACAAGGTTCTTGGTCTCATCACGCGCGACGGCGGACCGACAAGCCACACGGCGATTCTCGCCCGCTCGAAGTCGATCCCCGCTCTCGTCGGTGTGACAGGTGCTCTCGACCTCGTTGACGGCACGATCGTCATCGCCGATGCCGCGAGCGGAGTCGTCGAAGTCGACCCGAGCGCCGAGGCCATCGCAGAGGCGAAGGCCCGCATCGCTGAGCGGGCTGCACAGCTTGCCGCTCCCATCACCGACGGCGCGCTCGCCGATGGCACAAAGATTCCTCTCCTCGCCAACCTCGGTTCGCCGAAGGATGCCGCGGAGGCGGTTGCGCTCGGCGCCGAGGGTGTCGGACTCTTCCGCACCGAGTTTCTCTTCCTCGACTCGAAGACGGCTCCGACCGTTGCCGACCAGCAGAAGCAGTACACCGAGTTGCTCACGCACTTTGCCGGTAAGAAGGTCGTCGTTCGCGCTCTCGACGCCGGTGCAGACAAGCCGCTGAGCTTTCTCAACGACGCGCACGAGGAGAACCCCGCACTGGGGCTTCGTGGTCTTCGTGCCCTGCGCGCTCAGGAGAACATCCTGCGCGACCAGCTTCAGGCCCTCGTCAACGCGCAGAACGCAACGGAAGCAGACCTCTGGGTCATGGCGCCGATGGTGTCTGACGCCGCAGAGACCGACTACTTCGTGAAGCTCGGCAAGGAGCTCGGACTCAAGACCGTCGGAGTTATGGCCGAGGTTCCCTCGCTCGCCGTTCTCGCCGATCAGGTTGCAGAGCTCAGTGACTTCGTGTCGATCGGTACAAACGACCTCACGCAGTACACCCTCGCCGCTGACCGCATGCTCGGTTCGGTCGCAAGCTACCAGGACCCGTGGCACCCCGCCGTTCTGCGCCTCGTCAAGCTTCTTGGTGATGCGGGAGCAGCGACCGGCAAGCCCGTCGGAATCTGTGGCGAGGCCGCTGCCGACCCGCAGCTCGCGGTTGTGCTCGTCGGCCTCGGTGCGACAACCCTGTCGATGACGCCCGCCGCGCTCGCCGACGTTCGTGCAGAGCTCGCTGGGGTCACGCTCGAGCAGGCGAAGGCGAAGGCTGTCGCCGCCCTTGCCGCGCACACAGCGGGCGACGCGCGCTCGGCTGCCGCTGAGGCGTAACAGTCGGCGAAGTACTGTAGCTGCCCCGAACGGGGGGTTTCTAGCCCGTTCGGCGGCATCTTTGCTGCTGGTACCGTGCAGGTGGGAATTGGAGCCGTCATTTGGTGACGGATCGTAGCCTCCCGCAAGGAGTGCCACGTGGCCAGCTTCGAGTCGATCGCCCCCGCACGTAGCAAGCGCGCAGTTCTTGTCACGCTCGCGAGTGTTGTTGCAGCGCTGTTGCTTGTAGCGGGCATCTCCCCGGCGGCCAGTGCGGCTCCGGGAGACGCTTCGCTCAGCGTGCGAATCACCGGTGTGACCGGGGCGACGCAAACCGGCGCGACTGTCACGGCCACCCATGTAGCCGATGGCCTCGAGGTCACGTCGACCGTCGGCGCAGAGACGCCGGCGAAGTCGGGCACCTACGTTTTCGCCAGCCTCGACGCGGGCGCCTACGCGATTCGCGTCGACACCAGCGTCTCGTCGACGTATTACGGGGGAGCGACGAGCCTCGACCAGGCGAAGGTTGTCGAGGTTTCGACGGGCAGCAACACGCTCAGCTTTGCGCTGCGCGGCGGAACTCTGAGTGGCAAGGTTCTTACCCCCAAGAGCAAGGCACTGAAGAACGTCGATGTTGACCTCTTCGCCTGGACGGGCAAGTGGACTCTGGTCAAGACCGTCGTTTCGTCGGCGAAGGGCGCGTACTCGTTCGGCAACCTCGAGCCAGGGTCATACACAACCCGATTCGACGCGTCGCGACTTCAGCCCAGCTACGTGAGCGCATTCGCTGGCGGAGCGGTAGCGACAGGTGTCGACGTGGTGCCCGCGAGCATCACTGCCGCGAGCGCATCGTTTGTGAACTACGGAACGCCAACAATCGTCACCCAAAAGCTCGTGACGGGTGGCACGATCACCGGAACAGTGCGCGCCGGTTCGACAACCCTCGCTGGTGTGAAGGTGCGCGCTGTTGCCCTCACCGGTTCGCCGACCGCGGGATGGACAGCCGCCACTCCACTCGGCTCGCTTTTCACAACCTCGAGTGCGGGTAAGTTCACGATCACGGGCCTCGCCTCCGGTTATTTCGCGCTGAGCTACGGCGGCCTTCCGGTAAACATCTCGAACTCGTACACCGGCCTGGCGGCTCCGACGTTCATCAAGGTGACGGCGGGCAAAACGACTGCGGCAACTGCGGCGCAAACAACACTGCCCGCGGCCGAGCAGCTCGTGAGCGGTTTTCCAAACCAGCAGGTCGGCATCGTCGATGGAACCTTGACCCTGCGCAACTTCGACGGCACCGTCGCTGATGTCAGCGCGCTGTCGACCGATGGCGCTGCCGCAGGTCACGTCGCTGTGGGCAGCTACACGTGGGAGGTTCGCGCAACAATCGGCGGCGTCGCGGCAATGCCCCAGTACGGCGAGATCACCGTTGGCTCCGGTATCAACAACTTTCTCTTCGACCTCGTCGACGATGTCGCCATCGACTTTGTGGTGCAACCGTCGATCGCCGAGACCGCGACCGCTGTGGGCACGACGTACACGGTGGCCGCGACATCCAACCACCCGTCAACGACGCGTCTCGACTACCAGTGGCTGCGCGACGGTGTTCCGATCTTCGGAGCTCGCTCTGCGACCTACACGGCCGGCGGCGGCGACCTGGGCACCCGGCTTGCGGCGCGAGTGACGATCGTCGACCTCGAAAATGGGGTGGATGTCGCGGCCACCGTGCCGGCGGGTGCGGGAGTTGTAACGCCCGGTGCGCAAATAGCGACGGGTGCCGTTGGCGTCTCGCCGCAGACAAACGTCTACGTCGGAACGCTGCTGCGCGCGACGACCGAGTCGTGGAACCTCGGCGGGCTACGCTTCAGCTATCAGTGGTTCGAGGGCGAGACCCCGCTCGCGGGTGCTACGAAGTCGACCTACACGGTTGCCGGCACGGAGACCTCGGGCATCCGCGTCGAGGCCACCGCATACAAGGCGGGCTACGCGACTTCTGATGCCGTCTCTAGCGGAGAGATCTTCTACGAGCCGAAGCCTGCCTCGCTCACAAAGGCGCCAAAGGTCACGGCCAAGAAGCTTTCCGGAGGCCGCACGCAGTACACCGTCTCTGGCGGAACCTGGTCGACGAAACCCTCTGTGTTCGAGTATCAGTGGCGCCTCGATGGGCAGGATGTCGCGGGCGCGACGTCGGCGAGGTACATCTCGACGGCCGCCACGCGCGACGGTGCGACGATTTTCGTCACCGTGTACCCGAGCAAGAACAACTTCGTCTACGAACCCGTCGAAATCGTTGCCAGCAAGGGCACGGCCTCTCCCTACGTGAACTACATCCCGGGTTCGGTGACCGACAGCGAAACGAGCCAATCGATCTCGGCCGGGGATCCAGTTGCAGTTGGCACAAGCCTCGATGTCGAGGCGGGCGCGTACGGGCACCCCGGCACCGACGTTCTTCCAACCTTCAGCTACCAGTGGCAGCGTGGCTCAGGCTCGACGTTTGTTGCAATCACCGGTGCCACGGGCACAAGTTACACAGTTGCCGCGGCCGATGTTGATAAGCAACTGCGCGTCCGCGTGACAGGCACGGCGTCGGCATACCCGGTACCGACTCAGGACATTGAGGCGGGCACGGGCTCCGTCTCCAACGAGATTGAAGGCGAGTCGGCCACCGTCACGATCACAGGCGACCAGGTCGTCGGTGGCAAGCTCACGGCGAAGCGCACAAGCGACTGGAGTGCGAGCGGTGTTGTCGACACGTTCCAGTGGTACGTGTGCAGCGACTTCAATTGTGAGGACCAGAGCCAGTTCGCTGCGATCTCGAGCGCGACTGCAGCGACCTACACGATCCCCGCGTCCCTTGAGGGCCAGTACCTGAGGGTGCGCCTGATCGGAACGAAGACGGGTTCGGTTGCGAGCGAAGCAACCTACTCAACGATTGTTCGCGCCTGGCAGGCGAAAACGATCGTGCCGCTGACCGACCCCGCGATTGCGTCGGGCCTTGTTGATGGCGACGCAATGGTTGGCGAGCTGCTCACCGCGCAACCGGGTACCTACAACGTGTCGGGGGTGAAACTGAGCTACGAGTGGCGCAACTGCCCGAGCAACAGCCAATGCAGTATTGATCAAAATTGGTGGGCCGACGACACTGCCCTTGCGAGCACATACACCCCCTCCGGGCAAGCGTATTTCCTCGGCTCAGGGCAGCTTCAACTGTGGGAGACCGCCACCAAGAGCGGCTACACAACACGCGTGACGAAAACCTCGATTGTCGACATTGTCGCGGGCCACGAGTTCGAGGTCGTCGCACCCAAGTTCACTGTGAGTGGCAATAAATACACACTCGCGAGCGGATATTGGGAGGGACAATCCGGCGACCCCGACCTCCAGTGGAAGCTCGACGGTGCCGACGTGCCCGGTGCAACGGGCAAGACCTACACGCGTGCGACGGCAGACGCGGGCAGCAAGCTCGAGCTGAACGTCTTCGCGAGCAATGGCGCCGACTACAACGGAAACGCGTACGGAGTCTCCGACTTCGATAGGGACTACCTCGTCGCTAAGGGCGCAGCTGCGGCCCCCGCTCCCGCCGCGATCACCGGCAACCGGGTGGGCGACACACTCGTGGCTCCGGCTCAGCCGTTCACGACGGCGGGCGACGCCGGCGCGACGGCAGAGACCTACCAGTGGCTATCGGCCGGTAAGCCAATCGCGGGGGCTACTGACAGCACGTGGGTCGCGACATCCACGTATCTCGGTAAGAAGATCACCGTGAAGCGCACGTTCACCTCCGAGAACTTCGCGAGCGCGACTGTGACAAGCCTCGCGACAACTCTCGCTCTCGGCGGTGATGTCGGGGGAACGCCCGCTGTGACGCCCGATACCGGCATTACGCCGGGCACAACATTGACCGTGACGCCCGCGGGTTACTCGTCGTCGTATGCGTTCAGCTACACGTGGCAGTACAGCGCCGACGGCTCGAAGTTCACGACGATCACCAAAGCAACGGCCAAGACCTACAAGGCTCTCGTGACCCAGGTCGGCGGCCAGCTTCGCGCGACGGTGACAGTCAAGCGTGCGGGATACGCGACAGTGACAAAGACAACCGTCGCGGTGCCGGTCAGCGTGACGGGTGTTCTCACTCCGACCGTCGAGCCAACTCTTGCGGGAATCGATGCCGCGGCCTCGACGGTGAAAGCGGGCACAACGCTTTCGGTGACCGCTCCGAAGTTCGCGACGAAGGCGACGGTCAGCTACCGCTGGCTGCGCAACGGAGTTGTTGTGCCGGGGCTCACCAAGTCGAGCTTCACGGTGCCCGGTTCGCACTACCTCGACGAGCTCTCGGTCGAGGTGACAGCGAAGTCTGCCGGCTTCGACGACTACGTCGAGATCGTCGGGGCTGTCACGGTTGCTCAGGGCGCGGCGCCGAAGGCCTCGAAGGTTCCGGTTGTCACGGGCACGATTGCGAGCTGCACAACGCTCTCGGCGTCAACCGGCACCTGGAGCTTCGACGGCGCCACCTATACCTACCAGTGGTACGGCGCGGTGAACGGGCTGCGTGTCGGGGCGACCGGCCCGACGTACACCGACCAGGTCGGCGGAGAAAAGCTTTACGTTGTCGTCACGGCACACGCCGAGGGCTTTGCGCTCGGCAACGCGCGCTCGAAGGATTCAGCAACGATCCCCACCTGCGCCCCCTGATTGCGGGGGCTCGCGACGAGCCCTCGCCCCTGTACGTTTTTAGACGCGACATAACCCGATGATGTGTCGCGCCGCCTTGCCCTAGGAGTCTCCCCGTGAACAGCATCACGTCGTCCCGCCCGTTTGCCCTCAGCCGTTCCCTGCGTATGGGTCTAGCCGCCGTTGTTATGGGTGCGCTGATGGCCACGGGCCTCGCCATCACACCGGCGCACGCCGTTGATGATGCCGTGCACCTTGATGTGACGCTCACGACTCAAGCGGGCAAGGCGCCGAGCGCAACGCTCGACGTGTACGCCGAGCCCGTCATCAACGGCGCGCTGACTGATACCAACGACTACGTTGTCGCGACGCGCTCGCAGGGCGTCTTCGAACTCGAGCTGACGGCCGAGCAGAACTACATTCTCGAATTCCACGATCGTGCGAACGACTCGATTCTTGGCAGCGCTCCGCTCTACTACGGCGGCACATCGAAGGTTTCCGACGCCACCGTCATCACCTACATCGCGGGCAACCACAGCCTCGACGCGAACATCGTCTCGACGGCGAAGGTCACCGGCAAGGTAGTAGACGCCGCAAAGAAGGCCCTCAAGACGGTCGAGGTTAACCTTTTCGGGTTCGACGGAGTGGCGTGGACGACCGTCGCGACTGACTTCACCTCGGCGAAGGGTGTCTACACCTTCGCGAACGTCGAGCCCGGCACGTACAAGCTCGCTTTCCAGCGCCTGACTGACGATGCCGACTGGCTCGAGAACGAGTCGTTTCCGAACTTCGGCAGCAAGTACATTCGCGCGTACTCGGGCAACGCGGAAACCCTCGAGGATGCCTCTCTCGTTTCGGTCGGACAAACCGGCACCGTAACCCAGAACGCGACGCTCAAGCTCGGCGGTTCGATCACCGGAACCCTCGCGACGAGCCATGAAGGCTCGACAGTCGCCGGCCTCAACACGCTGGCGTACAAGCTTCTGGGCAACCCCGTCACCGGGTTCACCGGAATCGACAAGACTCGCGGCACGATTCTCGACAGCGTGATTTTCTCGAGCTTTCCGTTCGGCCCCGGCTACATCGGCAAGACCGTTGCGGCCAACGGCAAGTACTCGCTCGCCGGTCTGCCCGAGGGCTACTACGTTGTTCAGGTCGTCGACAGCGAGTTCGATTTCGAAGAATTGGGCCACCCAGAGCAGTATGTCGGCGGCGGAACCAACTGGCGCACGGGAACGAAGTTCGTAGTCAAGGCGGGAAAGGTCACAAAGGCTCCGGCGATGACCCTCAAGTGGGCAACGGCTCTGCCACGCACCGACGCGTTCTTGACTGTCGAAAACACCGAGGGCAGTGCGCTCGGCGGCGTCGAGGTCGAGATCACGCAAGTCGACGGCACCCTCGGCATGACGGCCGTCACGAACGACGACGGCATCGCCGAATTCTCCCGTCTGGTGCCCGGAAACTACACGCTCGCGATTGCCGACTCCGGCTACCTCCCGCTCGAAACGAGCATCACTGTTGCCGCTCTCGGTCTGATGCAGCGCATCACGCTCGACGACCGCGTCGACTTCTACGCTCCCACTGGCGCGAGCATCGACGGCTCGCCTCTTGTGGGGCAGACCCTGACGGTCGAGTCGCCGACCACTCTCGACGCACTCGTCAATGTCGATCGCGCCTTCCAGTGGTACCGCGATGGCGTACCGATCTTCGGCGCGCGCGACGCGACCTACAAGGTGCGCGGAGTCGACCTCGACGCGACGATCACCGCCCGCGTCGAGCTCGATGCACTCTCGTACGCCTCGCTGCTCGAGACCGCGGCACTCGACGAACCGATAACAACGGGCGACGCACCTGAGGCGACAGCGGCACCCGTTGTGAGTTTCACCGGAAAGCTCGGCACCGGCACAATGCTTCGTGCAAACGCTGGACGGTGGGATGTCGCGGCAGTCACTCCCGCGTACACCTGGCTCGTTGACGGCTCGCCGATCGGCCAGTCGGGCGCAACCTATAAGGTCACGGCAGCCGACGCTGGCAAGAGCGTGACGGCTTCTGTCGTTGCATCCAAGTTCGGATACGCCTCGAGCGCGCCGGTCTCGAGCAACGTCATAGCGGTTCCGAAGTTCGCGGCGAAGGTCACGACGCCCGCGAAGGTCACCAGCACTACGGCGGGCGAGCTCACGACTTACACCGTCGTTTCGCCCGTGATGTCGCAGTCGGGCTACACCTTCGAGCAGCAGTGGAGAGTGAACGGTCAGCTCGAGGGCACGGCTTCGACTTTCAGCGCACTGGCCGCCTTCGGAGGCTCGCTCACTGTGACGGTCACCGGCACTCACCCGCAGTACGCAGACGTCTCGCAGCAGATAGTTGTTGTGCAGGGCCCCGCGCCGACGACGTTCGACGAGCCGTTCATCGAGATCGGCCCCGACTTCGAGACCGTGCTTGTCGCCGAGCAGTACGTGCAGATTGGTGAAGAACTGCGCGCCACAAACTCGGCCTGGTACTACGCCGACCTCAACGAGTCGCCGGCAACGTACCGCTACCAGTGGCTGCGCAACGACGTTGCGATCAAGGGTGCGACACAGTCGAGCTACACACCGACGCTTGCCGACGCCGATGCGAAGCTCGATGTCACAATCACCGTCACGAACCCGCGCTACGCGCCGGCCACACGCACCTTCCGTGCAGGCTTCGTCGACCTCGACGACGCTCTCTCGGAGAACCCCGCGACGGTCACCATCACGGGCGAGGCTGTAGCGGGCAAGACGCTCACCGCGAAGGTCGGCCCATGGTCGGTCAAGGGCGCTGTAAACAGCCTGCAGTGGTACACCTGCCCGGCGGGCGACCCGGTCTGTGAGACCACAGAGCCCGCCCCGGTCGCTGGGGCAACAGCAGCGAGCTTCACGATCCCCGCCTCGACACCCGTCGGCACAGGGTTTGCTCTCATCGTTCGCTCGACAAAGACCGGCTACTACGACGGGGTCGCGTTCTCCGCCCCCGTGCAGACAACAACGCCCCCGCTCGGCACCGTGACCGTCACGGTCGCCCCGAAGCTCGCGAAGAGCGGTGACACGTACTCGATCACGTCGGGTTCGTACTCCGTAGCGGGCGGAGAAACCAGTGTCGAGTGGTTTGCCGACACAACCAGCGTCGGCACCGACGCCACTTTCACGCTCTCGCCGAGCGAGACGGGCAAGGCCGTCGTCGCGGTTGTCAGCTACGAGCGCGAGGGCTACACACCGGTTGCAACGTCGCTCGCTGTTCAGCAGGGGCCGGCCCCGACCGTCGGCACTCCCGCGATCGGCAACCGCGTGTTCGGCGGCTCGCTCACGATCGCAAACCCGTTCACGTATTCGAGCGGCGACAAAAACCTCGCCACGCTGAGCTACCAGTGGTTCGTAAACGGCAAAGCGATCAAGGGAGCGACGAAGTCGGCGCTGCCCGCGACCGAGGCACTGCTCAACACGCAGATCAGCGTGCGGGTCGTGTCGAAGTCGGCGCTGCACCCGACCGCGACCTTCACGAGCGCGGCGACAACGATTGTGCTCAAGAATGCGCCACAGACCGCGGATCCGGTGACCTTCAGCGTCGCAGGCGGCACCCTGAAGCCCGGAGCCAAGGCAACAATTGCCCCGATCACGTGGGACGTCGCCGGCCTCAAGGTCGTCTACAACTGGCAGTCGCGCGTCGACGGCTCCGCCTGGACGACGATCCCGAAGGCCACAAAAACGAGCTACACGGCGACCGCCGCAGACGCGGGCAAGCAGTTGCGCGTTCGTGTCTCAGCGACGAAGGCCGGGTACTGGTTCGCCGAGATCGGCAGCGCCACCCAGACCGTGAACTTCGACACCCCGCTCGAGTTCTCGACCGACCCGTTGATCTCGGGCACGGGTGCCGTCGGCACAACCCTGTCGGTGAGCAAGGGAACCGTCAACACGGCGGGCACCACAACCAGCTACCAGTGGCTGCTCGATGGCGTTGTCATTCCTGGAGCGACAAAAGCGAACCAGGTGATCGCGCCGTCGCACTTCGGCAAAGAGTTGAGCGTTCGCGTCACGGCTGCGCGGGCAGGCAGCCTGCCCGTCACCGTCGAGCCCCGCTCCGTCGAGGTTTCGGTCGGCGCGGCGCCGGTCGTGACATCCAAGAACGCACCAAAGATCACGGGAGCCCTCACGAGCGGCTCTACCCTCACCGCGTCGACGGGCCTGTGGAACATCGATGGACTCACCTTCACGTTCCAGTGGAAGCGCAATGGGGTGGATGTCGCGGGCGCGACGTCACGCAGCTACGAACTCACCTCGGCCGACGTCGCAACACGGGTGAGTGTCACAGTGACGGCGACGCGCACCGGCTACGCCCCTGGTGCTGCCACTTCGGCGGCGACGGCGGTCATCAAGTAGCTAGACGGGGCTGAAGACCCACGTACGGGGGTAGCAAATCGACCGATTTGCTACCCCCGTCGGCGTTTGACCCCAAGAAACCCTTAAAGTTCAGGGTTTTACCCCTAAAGGCGCCGAGAACCGGATCTGCACACTTAACTGCCCGTTCTTTGTTCTAGCTCCGGAGTCATCGTGAACACGCAGTTTGCTCAGCCGTCCCCCTTCTTTGCGCGCGTGCGCAAGGCGCTCACCGGGGGCGTCGTCGCCCTCGTTGCTGGCGCTCTTCTCGCAACCGGAATGACGTCTGTGGCCTCGGCCGCCGTTGCTCCGACGTTCAAGCTCACGGTGACTGCCGGTGGTGCTGCAGTCGAGGGCGTTGACGTCGAGATTTACGACCGCACCCCCGGGTCGGACTACGAGTACGCGATCGCCTACGGAACAACAAACGCGAGCGGTGTTGTCACGTTTGACGATGACGAAGACCTTACGGCGGGCGCCGAATATGTGATCTCGGTCACCAAGGGCTACGAGGTTGCGGAGGGCTTTGAGAGCTACAGCAACGGTTACATCAGCGGAACGCAGGGCGCTCTCGTTGACGACTACGTCGGCGCAACGCCGGTGCACCTGACAGCCGGAACGAACACCCGCACCGTCACGCTGCTTGAGGGCGCAACGCTCACCGGCACAATAACCACGCCCGCGGGCGACGCGTTCGACAACTCGCAGAGCGCTGCGGCATACCGCAAGTCGACGGATATCGTTACGGGCGAGGTGTCGTGGGTAGCCGAGGGCACCCAGTGGAACCAGTACACAAACGACGACGACGAGGTGGCGAACACCTTCAACCTCGAAGGCCTGCGCGCGGGCGAGTACGCGGTCCAGGTGCGCAACGAGAACGACGAAAACTTTGCCGAGTACTCGTACAACGACGGTGCGAGTGGCCCCGCCTACGCGACGCTCGGCACGGTTACGCGCCTGGGCAGCAATGTCATCGACGTCACAATGGTCGAGTCTGCAGTGATCTCGGGTTCCGTAACGGTTCCAGAAGGATTCACGATCCTCGACGACACCGTCAGCGTGGGCGCGTTCCTCAAGAACCCCGACGGATCCCTCGAAGACATGATCGTCGGCTCCGCAGGGGTCGCAGGAGACGGCTCATTCACCATCTCCGGTATCGGCGCGGGTGATTACTACCTTGAGTCGGGGGTCTACGACAACCCCGGTATCTTCGGTGAGTGGTTCGACGACGCGGCAACTGTCGCCACGGCGACCACTGTCGAAACCGGCACCACCGACGTTGACATCGCACTCGGCGAAGGCTTCACAGTCTCGGGCCGCGTAACCGCTGGCGGAACCGCCATGTCTGGCGTCAAGGTCGACGTTATTCCCGAAGAGCGCAACGGCGCCGAGTGGGCGTCGGCAACCACCGACTCGCAGGGCTACTTCTCGGTCTCGGGTATCGCGCCCGCCAGCTACACAATCGAGTACACGCTCGAGGGTGACGACTACTCCACCTACGTCTACACGGGCGAGCCCGCTGGCTCCGACAACTTCGCAGACACCGTGCCGGTTGCGGCAGTTCACGGCGTGATCAACGCAGACCTCGAGCTGCCGGGCGTCGCGACTGTCATCGCACGGGTCACCGATGCGAAGGGTGCAGCGGCTAAGGGCGCGTACGTCGAGATCATCGCCGTCAAGGATGGCGCCCGTGACTGGGATGGACCGAGCACGGTCGCATACGCGGTTTCCGGAACGACCGGCTCATACGCCGCCGAGCTTCCGACCGGTCACGTCTACACAATCTCTACCGATCTCAAGGGTTCGTACTGGCAGTACCTCGGCGGAGTACCTGCGTCGATCGAGGGTTCCATCGGCAACGCCGACGTCTTCGAGGTCGAGAACGGCCTCAACACGGTTGACGTCTCGCTCGCAGCATCGGGCGCGGTCAGCGGAACAGTCAAGTCGACTGCAAAGAAGGCCCTCGCTGGTGTCAGCGTCACGCTCTTCCGGTGGAACGGTTCCACCTGGGAGCGCGCCGGTTACAGCTACACCACCAAGACCGGCGCATACTCGGTCGTGAACGTGCAGCCGGGCAGCTACAAGGTCGGTTTCGAAACCGTTCAGGGCCCGAACGACAGCTTCGCCGCCAACTACAACTTCGTTACCGATGACCTCTCTGCGATCCAACCCATCTACGTGGGCAAGGGGGCATCGGTTGTTGCAAACGGAACGCTCGCTCCTGGTGGATCGATCACGGGCACTGTGACGAACGCGGATGGCGACGTTGCAAAGAGTGTCGCCGTTCTCCCGATCAAGCTCGAGGGTGAGCCCGGCGAGTGGTACAACCGCGTTGCGTACAACGCCGGTTATGGGTTCACCGATGCCAAGGGCAAGTTCACCGCGAAGGGACTACCTGCGGGCAAATACGCCCTCAGCTTCACCGACGAAAGCAACTCCCAAAGCGGTCTGCTGGGCAACACGTACACGCTCGACCAGAACGTCACGTACTACACGGTGACTGCGGGCAAAACGACGCTCGTTCCCGGAAAGATTGAGCTTCCCCCCTTCGGTACAACCGAGGTCGGAACTGTAAGCGGAACTGTGTCGCCCGCCGTCGAAGACATCTTCGGTGAGGTGCGATTCAACTCGACCGATGGTCTCAACTCCGACTACGTGCTGCTCGACGGATCCAACGACTTCAGCATCAAGCTGAGCCCCGGTGAGTACGAGTGGACGTCGAACTTCGAAGGTTCGGGCAACGGCGACTACGCCGCGCAGAGCGGATACATCTACGTCGAAGCAGGCGAGAACACCCTCACCATTGCCGCTGAGCCGAAGAGCCCGCTCACGTTCGACTCGTCGCCCGTTATCAAGATCGGCAATTCGGCAGTGACGACCGCTCGTGTTGGCACATCGCTCTTCGCTTCAGCCGAGTGGTCAAAGGGCCAGTCGACATACCAGTGGTACCGCGACGGTCTTCCGATCTTCGGCGCCTACGGCAACACGTACACGCCTCGTGGTGGCGACGTCGACAAGGCCATCTCGGTGCGCGTCACGCTCGACAACGGCTTCGCTGACTACAACAACCTGCGCGTCGGTGTCGTCGAGTACTCGGCACCCGTGACCATCACGCTTGGAGCGCAGATTCAGTCCTGGGGCAACGTGCAGATGAGCGCAACGAAGCTCACCCCCGGCAGTGTCATTACTTCGAGTGACGGCTACTTCAACACCTATCCGGTCACCCCGAGCTACGAGTGGCTCGTTGACGGCGAGGTCGTTGCTGGCGCGACATCCAAGTCGTACGTCATCCGCACCGCCGATATCGGACTTCCGATTCGTTCGCGCGTCACGGCGAACCGCCTCGGATACGAGAGCTCAGCACCCGTCACCTCGGCCGACGCCCTTGTCGCAGTGATTGGTGATGCTCCGACGCTGCTCAAGGCGCCGACGGTCAAGGCCGCGAAGGCCGGCGTCGACACCAAGTACACGGTCACACCGGGTACCTGGTCGCTCACCGGAACCGCCGCGGCGTACACCTGGTACCTCGACGGCGAAGCAATCGAGGGCCGCTCGTCCGCCGTCGAGACCTTCTCGCTCGCCCAGGCTCCCGCCGCATCGGCCATCACGGTCGGCGTATCGGTCTCGAAGGAGTTCTACACACCTTCGGCCGAGGCGGTCGTTCTCGCCCGCAAGGGAACAGCGCCCGCGTTTATCGTCGAACCAGTGGTCGCTGACCTTGGCGTTGAAGGCTATGTCGCAAGTGACTCGCAGGTCAGGGTGGGAACGACCCTCGAGGCGTTTGCGACCCTGGGCACTGTCGACGGGTCACCCGCGACGGCTACCTACCAGTGGCAGCGCCAGACCGGAACGAAGTGGGCCGCGATCTCCAAGGCAACCGCGAAGACCTACAAGGTAGTTCTTGCGGATGTGGGAAAGAAGCTCCGCGTTCTCGTCACTGCGTCTAGCGTTCGCTACGCGACATCCACCTCGACGGTTGATGCTGGAATCGGAACTCTCGACGACGCGCTCTTCGAGTACGGAGACGCATTTGATGGCGCAGTATCGGGCACCGGCGCTGTGTCGTCGACTGTGAAAGCTCCCGTCATCGAGTGGCCCGTTGCCGGAGTCAAAACCACCTACCAGTGGACGATTCTCGGAGAGACCGCAACGACTATCAAGGGTGCGACAAAGTCGACGCTTGTTGTTCCTGCGGGTGCCGCCGGAAAGCTTCTCGTAGTCACCATCACCGGCACGAAGGCCGGCTATGCACCGGGAACCGCGCTCAGCAGCCCTGTTGAAGCAAACACGGGCACCATCACCGCGCTCACCCAGCTCGAGGCGATCGGCGTCAGAAATGTTGATGGCGACCTGTCGGTCAAGGTGGGCACCAAGCTCACCGCAAAGCCGACCACCGTGGATGTCACGGGCGTCAAGCGCGCGTACCAGTGGGCTATCAAGCTCCCCGGCGTCGAGAACCTTCAGCTGATCTCGGGTGCGACAAAGACGACCTACACGGTCACGGCAGCTAATGCCGCGACCGACGGCGCGTCACTCGTATTGCTCGAGGACATCAGCAAGGCCGACTTCATCACCTATTCGGCTGGCACTGACCCGATCTGGATCGAGCGGGTTGCCGCGACGGTCAAGACGGCACCGAAGGTGACCAAGTCTGGTGACACCTACACGGCAACGGCAGGCGTGTACACGCCCGCCGGTGGCCAGGTCAGCTACGAGTGGTACATCAACGGCAACCTGAGCGACACCTCAACGCCGACGTACACCCCTGGCGACGATCAGGGTTCTGCTCTCATCGAGGTTGCCGTCAGCTACGTGGTCGCCGCTCACGACACCAGGGTGACAACACTCGTGGCGCAGAAGGTTGCGCCGCCGGTGCTCAGTGAAACCGAGCTTCCGGCGCCGCGCGCGCTTGAAACCTCATACGCGGATTGGACGTCGACGGGCAACTACGACCTGAGTGACTACTCGGTTCAGTGGTACCTCGGCACCAAGGCGATCAAGGGTGCGACGAAGTTTGAGTACACGCCGACGCTTGCCCAGGTTGGTAAGAAGCTCAAGTTCACCGTCACGCTGAACTCGCCGAAGACGACGAAGGTTGCTGTCACCAGCACACCGCGGACCGTGCTCGGCGCTTACGGCGCCGAAAATGGAACGGCAGTGAGTGCGAACTACGCGTCGGTCGGCGAGACGCTCACGGCGACTGTCGCGGAGAAGCGCGCCGGATTTACGGTGAGCTACAACTGGGTGCGTTATGAGGGCGAGAGCGCCGAAGTTGTCATCCCCGGTG
>Ga0247805_1000076_pt1 | contig 77906 bp, 83 predicted proteins | sample UWRJL044104R1_FD_180930 | JGI IMG/M metagenome (GOLD analysis project Ga0247805, IMG submission 180930) | Plant litter microbial communities from Arlington Agricultural Research Station in Wisconsin, United States - UWRJ-L044-104R-1 | ecosystem: Environmental > Terrestrial > Plant litter >...
CCTGGTGGCATGTGAGGGATTCGAACCCCCGAATGCGAAGCAGTCTGATTTACAGTCAGATCCCTTTGGCCACTTGGGTAACATGCCAGGGCGCATCCGTCCACATGTATTCATCTGACCGAAAGCGCTGAATAAGAATAGCGCACGAATCGACCCCCACTTCGCCACGCCCCCAGCGCGAGACCCCGCTAGTATCTGCACAGCGAAGGAGGCACCGCGAGGATGCCCGGAATCAATGAAGTTGCCGAACTTGCGGGGGTCTCCACCGCGACTGTTTCGCGCGCGCTCAGTGGCAATGGCCACGTCTCCCCCACAACCCGTGAGCGAGTGAAGAAAGCCGCTCTCGAGCTCGGGTACGTTGTGTCGTCGAATGCCTCCGGGCTGGCCACGGGCCGCACCAAGAACGTTGGTGTTGTCATCCCGTTCCTCAACCGTTGGTTTTACAGCTCGGTGATCGAGGGCGCCGAACAGGCCCTGCTCGGTCACGGCTACGACCTCACGCTCTACAACCTGAGTGGCGGAGGCGACGAGCGGCGCAGCGTCTTCGAGCACTTCCTTCTGCGCAAACGAGTGGATGCCGTCATCGCCATCTCGCTCGAGTTGACGGCGGACGAAGTGTCTCGCCTGCTCGACATGAACAAGCCGATCGTGGGCGTCGGCGGTCCGCTGCCGGGAGTACGCACTCTGAGCATCGACGACGTTCAGGTCGCGCGCCTCGCCACGGAGCACCTGCTGTCTCTTGGCCACCGCACCATCGCCCACATCGGCGGCAACAAAGACCTCGAGCGCGACTTCCACCTGCCCACGAACCGTCGCGTGGGCTACGAGAGCGCACTCGAGGCAGCGGGCATCACGGTCGACCCCGAGCTCTTCCAGGCCGCGGACTTCACGATGGAGGGCGGCTACAACGCCGCGAAGCAGCTGCTCGGCAACCCGCGCAAGCACCCGACCGCGGTGTTCGCGGCATCCGACGAGATGGCGATCGGCACGATTCTCGCGGCCCGCGACATGGGGCTCTCGGTTCCCGAAGACATCTCGGTGATTGGTGTCGACGACCACGAGCTCGCCGACTTCTTCGGGCTCTCGACCGTCGCCCAGTTTCCCGCAGAGCAGGGCCGTCGCGCCGTCGAGATCCTGATGGACCAGCTGCACCCCGGCCGCGCGGCCCTCGGTGACGGCAACATCCCGCTCGACTTCGAGCTCATCGTGCGGCGCAGCACGGCCCGGCCGCCGCTCGCCCGCCGCTGACGCCGGCGCGAGCCCACTTGCGGCGACCTAAGCGCGTGGCGGCCAGCCACAACTGGGCGCGCGGCAGTTCTGCTCGACCGACGCGCAAGGTGAGCGGCGTGGGTAGCATGGGGGCATGGCAGATTCCACATTCGACATCGTCAGCAAGGTCGACAAGATGGAGGCGGATAACGCCGTCAACCAGGCGCAGAAGGAAATCCTGACGCGCTACGACTTCAAGGGCATCGGCGCATCAATCGAGTGGAGCGGCGAGAAGCTGCTCCTCAAGGCGAGCGCCGAAGAGCGTGTAAAGGCCGTGCTGGAGGTGCTCGAGGCGAAGTTCATCAAGCGCGGCATCAGTCTTCGCAGCCTCGACACGGGTGAGCCGTACGCGAGCGGCAAGGAATTCCGCATCGAGATCTCGCTCAAGAACGGGATCTCCTCGGAGGACGCCAAGAAGGTCTCCAAGCTCATCCGCGACGAGGGACCGAAGGGCGTCAAGGCTCAGATCCAGGGCGACGAGCTGCGCGTTTCATCCAAGAGCCGTGATGACCTGCAGTCAACGATGGCACTGCTCAAGGGCGCCGACCTCGACATCGACCTGCAGTTCGTCAACTTCCGGTAACTCGTGGACTCCGGCCTGATCGCGGTTCTCGGTCTCGGCGCTTTCGCCGCGACGCTCGCGTTCTGGCCCGCCTGGTTCAAGGCCGAGGTGCGCCGCAAGAAGGCACGCGACCCGCGGCACATCCCGCCGACCGGTCTCGGCATCTTCGACGAGGTCTACCGACCCGCGACCTACGCCGCGGTGCAAGAACAGAAGCAGGAAGCGCGCAAGACCGACGAGGCGCCGACACCCGGCGAGCCGCGCAGGTGACCGAGTTCCGCCCCGAGTTCACCCGGCACCCGATGCCGGCGACTGTGCCCGACGGCCTGCGGTTGGAACTCAGCAGGGCGCTGCTGCTCGACGGCAAAGAAGCACTTCTTGATGAGTGGATGTCGATGCTCACCGATCGCTATGACGAGTGTCTCGCTACCCTCCCTGCCGAACGCGCCGCGTTCGAGGCGACTTTCAAGCACACCGAGGCCGATGGTTCCGTGTGGATGTACCACCTCTCGCTTATGGGCGAAGAGGGAGCCGGACTCGATACCTCCAACCCGGTCGATGCCGCGCACGAGGACTACGCCAAGCGCACAAAGCACCGCGGCTGGGAAGAGTTGACCCCGCTCTTTATGCTCGGGCCCGCGCACATCACCGACGCGATGGCCGAGTGGGGCCGCACGGGAACCGAGCCTCGGTAGACTTCAAAACGTGGACTTCTCCGGGTTTCTGACTGTTGGGGTTCCGATCGCCCTCGTTGTGGTCGACTACACGATTCGCATCATCGCTGTCATCTTCATCCCGCGCAATCGCCGTCCACAGACCGCGACCGCCTGGCTGCTCGCCATCTTCTTTATCCCCTACTTCGGCGCGCTGCTCTTTTTGCTGTTCGGCAGCCGCAAGCTGCCGCGCAAGCGTCGTATGAAGCAGCGCGAGATCACCGACTACATCCTCGAGACGACCGAGGGCTTTGATGACGTCAGCCACGATCACCCCTGGCTCGACCCGGTCGTCACGCTCAACCGAACGCTCGGAGCCATGCCGTTGGTTGGCGGGAACGTCGCCCAGTTGCATCCAACCTCGAAAGAGACGCTCGCGGCGATGACGCAGGCGATCCGCGAGGCGCAGAAGTACGTGCACGCGGAGTTCTACATTCTGTCGCTCGATACAACGACGCGGCCCTTCTTCGACGCGCTCGAGGATGCCGTGCAGCGCGGACTCACGGTGCGCGTGCTGCTCGACCACATCGCGGGGGTGCGCTCGGTCGGCTACCAGCGCACAATTCGGCACCTGAAGAGAATCGGCGTCGAGTGGCACCTGATGCTGCCGGTGCAGCCGTGGCGTGGACGCTGGCAGCGCCCCGACCTGCGCAACCACCGCAAGATCCTTGTGCTCGACGGCACTGTGGCCTTCACCGGCTCGCAGAACGTCATCGACCCGAGCTACAACAAGCGCGGCAACAAGCGTCGTGGGCTGCAGTGGAAAGACCTCATGGTGCGCTTTGAGGGCCCCATCGTCGCAGGAATCAACGCGCTATTTGTGACCGACTGGTACTCAGAGACCGACGAGCTTCTGCTGCGCGAGACGAGCGACGTTCCTCGCGCGCGGCGCACAAACAACCTCGACGCGCAGGTTGTGCCGAGTGGGCCGGGGTTCTCGGGTGAGAACAACCTGCGCCTGTTCAACTCGCTGCTCTACATCGCGCGCAAGAAGATTGTGATCTCTTCGCCCTACTTCGTTCCCGACGAGTCGATGCTCTACGCGATCACGACGGCCGCCCAGAGCGGCATTCACGTCGAGCTGTTCGTCTCCGAGATCGGCGACCAGCCGCTCGTGTACCACGCCCAGCGCAGCTACTACGAGGCGCTGCTCAAGGCCGGCGTGCACATCTGGCTCTACAAGAAGCCGACGGTGCTGCACTCCAAGTTCTTTACGATCGACGACGAGGTTGCGGTCATCGGCTCAAGCAACATGGACATGCGCTCGTTCAGCCTCAACCTCGAGATCTCGGTCATGGTGCACGGAGCGTCATTTGTGAACGACCTGCTCGCCGTCGGTGAGCAGTACCGCGAGAACAGCCGCGAACTCGAGCTCGAGGAGTGGATGCAGCGCCCGTTCTTCAGCCGCGTGCTCGACAACCTTGCGCGCCTGACGGCCGCGGTGCAGTAGACCCGCACACTCCGTCGACCCACCAAGACGGGGTTTGCTAACCAAGAGGGCGGATGTCGCGCCTCACGGTTATCAAACCCCGTCGTGGTGGTGCCAGAGGTCTACTTCTGGTTGGAGGCCGCAACCATCTCGTCGCGCGGAACGACCTTGATGCGCGTGCGACCGACGGCCTCGCCGAGGGCGAGCTCATGCTGGTCGAGGTTGTGCCAGCCGTCGAGGTTTGTGAAGTCGATGCCGCGCTCTTCGAGCAGGGCGACGATCGACTCTTCCGAGGGCGATGCGGGGCTCCACCAGTCGGCCTGGCCGTTGACGAGGTGCTCGATCGTCTCTTTGGCGTCACTCTTTGTATGGCCGATGAGGCCGACGGGGCCGCGCTTGATCCAGCCGGTGGCGTAGACGCCGTGCACGGGCTGGTCGTTGTCGTCGAGAACCTGGCCCTCGCGGTTGGGGATAACTCCGCGCTTCTCGTCGAACGGGATGCCGTCGACCGGGGACCCGAAGTATCCCACCGCACGGTAGATGGCCTGAATGGGCACCTCGCGGAATTCGCCGGTGCCGACGACTCCACCTTCGCCGTCGGGCGCTGTGCGCTCCCAGCGGAAGCCGGTGACCTTTCCGTCTTCGCCCAGCACCTCGTGCGGCTTGGCGTACCAGTGAAGGTGCAGGCGGCGTGATGCTGCGCCGGTCTCGCGTCCGCGCCACTGGGTGAGCACGCGGTCGATGACCATCACCTGCTTGTTAGTGGCGATAGCGGTCTTGGAAGCCTCGTCGTACTCGAAGTCTTCTTCGTGCACGATCATGTCAACGTCGCGCAGCTCGCCGAGTTCGCGCAGCTCGAGCGGCGTGAACTTGACCTGAGCCGGTCCGCGGCGACCGAAGACGTGAACGTCGGTGACCGGCGAAGCGGCGAGACCCGCGTGAACGTTGTCGGGGATCTCGGTCACCAGCAGGTCTTCGGCGTGCTTCGCAAGCATGCGCGCGACATCCAATGCCACATTGCCGTTTCCGATTACCGCAACCTCGCGCGCTTCGAGCGGCCAGGTGCGCGGAACGTCGGGGTGCCCGTCGAACCAGCTGACGAAGTCGGCGGCGCCGTAGCTGCCCTCGAGGTCGATGCCGGGAATGTCGAGCGGGGCATCGCTGATCGCGCCGGTCGAGAAGATCACCGCGTTGTAGTGCTTCTTGAGGTCGTCGAGCGTGATGTCGCGGCCGTAGAGAACGTTGCCGAAGAGGCGAACGGTGCCCGCGTCGAGTACCTCGCGCAGTGCGGTGATGATGCCCTTGATACGCGGGTGGTCGGGGGCGACGCCGTAACGCACGAGTCCGTAGGGCGCGGGAAGCTGCTCGAACAGGTCGATCGACACGTCGAACTTCTTCTCGGCCTTGAGCAGGATGTCTGCGGCGTAGATTCCCGCCGGTCCTGCTCCAACAATGGCCAGCCTGAGCTTGGTCATGGGTATCTCTTTCGTTTTTGTAAGTGGTCGCGGGTCGGTGCCCGCGGGAGACATGCTAGTTGGAGCGCTCGACCACGGTCTCGGCGAAGCGCGTGAGCGCCTTCTTCACGGGGCCGTTGGGCAGCGGTGCGAGAGCAGCGACAGCTTCGGCGGCCCAGCGGTGAGCCTCGGTGAGCGTGCGGCGCGTGACGTCGTGCTCGCGCAGCTCGGCGATGGCTGCGGCGAGTTCCTCGTCGTCACCCTCGGCGTAGAACGCAGCGTTGACGTCGCGGTCGATGCGCGTGAGCAGGGCCGCAGCGTCATCGTCGGTGAGCGCCTGCTTGCGCAGGTAGAGCAGCGGAAGCGTCGAGACACCGCTGCGCAGGTCGGTTCCGGCGAGCTTGCCGGTCTCTTCCGCTTCCGGCGAGAGGTCGATGATGTCGTCGATGAGCTGGAAGGCGATACCGATCTTCTCGCCGAACTCGACAACGGGCAGGCGGTACTCCTCCGGCGCGTTCGAGAACATCACACCGACCTCGGCGGCGGCAGCGATGAGTGAACCGGTTTTGTCGGCGAGCACCTGAAGGTAGTGCTCGATCGCATCTTCGCCGGGTCGCGGACCAATGGTTTCGTGCAGCTGACCGAGGCACAGGCGCTCAAACGTTTCAGCCTGCAATTGGATGGCGCGTTCCCCGAGCCGCGAAACGAGCTTGCTCGCGCGGGCAAACAACAGGTCACCGGTGAGGATCGCAACCGAGTTGCCCCAGACCGTCTGCGCGGAGGGAACACCGCGGCGCATCTGCGCTTCGTCCATCACGTCGTCGTGGTACAGCGAGGCGAGGTGGGTGATCTCGATGGCTTTCGCCGCCGTCATCACGTTGTCGTTGTTGCCGTCACCGAGCTGCGCGGTCAGGAGCGTGAGCACCGGGCGCACGCGCTTGCCGCCAGCGTCGAGAAGGTAGCGGCTCGTGACATCCGCGATGTCGTCGGCGAACGACATCTCAACGATGAGGCCAGCCTCGACGATCTCGAGACCGTCTTCGAGTGCCTTCACAAAACGGCGCTCATCGCTCGACGCGAAGAGTTTCTCGCCAAGCCCGAGGGAAGAGCTCAGCGTATTGCTACGGCGAGCAAGCGGGACGCTCGGATTCACTCTGTGGCCGATCTTGTCGGAAGTCTTAGGACTTCGGGGTCTGGGTCTTGATGGGACGCGTTGCCGCGCTCTTGCGCTTCGCCACGGAGGCGAGAACAACAGCGTCGACCGGCTTGCGGCCGCGGTGCATGGCGACAACGCCAGCGGTCAGGTTGCGGTAGGCGACCCGGGTGAATCCGGCACCGCGAATCCAGCGGCTGAGTTCGCCCTGGTCGGGCCACGCCTTGATGGATTCGTTGAGGTAGGTGTAGGCCTCGGAGTTGGAGCTCGCGACCTTGACGACCGTCGGCATCACGAACTTCATGTAGGCCTGGTAGCCAGCGCGGAGGATCGCGCGCGGAGGCTTGGAAAACTCTGTGACTACGAGACGGCCGCCCGGTTTGAGCACACGGTACATCTCGGCGAGCGCTGCGCGGGGGTCATTGATGTTGCGCAGTCCGAAGCTGATGGTGACCGCGTCGAACTCGTTGTCCTTGAACGGAAGCTTCTCGGCGTCGGCCTCGATGAACTCCAGTTCGGGGTGACGACGCTCGCCCTCCGCGATCATGCCGGCAGAGAAATCGACGGCGACAACGGTCGCGCCGGTCTTCGTCAAGGCGATGGAAGAAGTGCCGGTTCCCGCGGCAATGTCGAGGATGCGCTCCCCCGGCTGCGGGTCGACGGCTTTCACCGTTGCGTAGCGCCAGAGGGGGGCGTTGCCAGCGGAGAGGATGTCGTTGGTGCGGTCGTAGTGGCGCGCGACGCCATCGAACATGCCAGCAACCGCGTCTGGTTCTTTGTTCAGGTCGGCTTTACTCACCCGCCAAGTCTAGTGAGAAAGCCCCTCACCAAGCGGGGAGTACGCTGGAGACGTGAGCACGACCGCGGCAAGCACCCCCCAGCTCAGCGTGACAACCGTCGAAATTGACGATCTTGGCCCGATCATCCCGTTGCTCTCCGCCCGAGATCCGCTGCTCTTTCTGCGCCGCAAGCAGGGCGTCGCGGGCATCGGTGAGGCGCTGAGACTCGAGTTCTCCGGCGAGGACCGCATGCGTGAAGCGGCCGCCTCGTGGCGCTCCATCGTTTCGGCAGCCACGATCACCGACCCGGTCGGGCTCCCCGGCACGGGACTCGTCGCGCTCGGCTCCTTCGCCTTCTCGCGCGACTCTGCGGCAACGAGCGTGCTGATCGTTCCCTCGATTCTTATCGGACGCCGCGACGGCCGCAGCTGGATCACGCGAATCAATTCGGATGCCGCGCTGCCCACCCCGACCACGCTCGGCCCCGAGTACCGCCTCTCTCTCCTGCCCGGCGAGATGAAGCCCGACATGTTTACGGCCGCCGTCGACAAGGCAATCGCCGCGATCCACACCGGTAGCGTGCGCAAGGTGGTTCTCGCCCGCGACCTCGTCGGCCACCTGCCGGAGGGCGCCGACCTGCGTCGAGTGCTGCTCGAACTCGCCCTCGGTTACCCCGACGGGTTCACCTACGCGGTCAACGGCCTCATCGGCTCCAGCCCTGAAACGCTCGTACGTGTTGACCACGGCGAGGTCGGAGCGCGCGTGCTCGCCGGCAGCATCGGCCGCGGCAGTGACGCCGAGACCGATCACGATGCCGCCGTTTCGCTCGCGACATCCACAAAGGATCTTGACGAACACGCCTACGCGATAGCCAGCGTGCTGCGCGTGCTTGAGCCGCACAGCAGCGTGCTCACGGCGAGCGAGCAGCCCTTTACTCTCAAGCTTCCGAACCTGTGGCACCTCGCGAGCGACGTTGCGGGCAAGCTCAGCGACGGGTCGAGTTCGCTCGACCTGATCGCGGCGCTGCACCCGACGGCCGCGGTTGCGGGCGCTCCCACCGGTGCGGCAATGGACCTCATCGAAGAGCTCGAGCCGTTCGACCGCGGACGCTACGCCGGACCGGTCGGCTGGGTCGACGCCAATGGCGACGGCGAGTGGGCTGTCGCGCTGCGCTGCGCCCATGTGTCGAGCACGGGCCGCATCACGGCCTACGCCGGTGCTGGCATCGTCGATGGGTCGGTCGCCGAGCGCGAGCTGGCGGAGACGAAGATGAAGTTCCGGCCCGTGGTTGAGGCGTTCGGGTAGTACGCCCTCGGTGGTTGAGTAGAGAGCGCCAGCGAGCGTATCGAAACCAACCGCTGGATTTCGATACGGCGCTAGCGCGCCTACTCAATCAACAAGTACTCGGTGGTTGAGTAGCGAGCGCCAGCGAGCGTATCGAAACCCCCGCCGGATTTCGATACGGCGCTGACGCGCCTACTCAATCGACAAGACTATTCAGCTCGCGGCAAGCCGCTTCTTCTGCGTCGCAACATCGTAGGTCGCGGCGGGCCACTCGAGCTCAAGCCCGCGCAGGGCCGAGATCAGCAGGCGCTGCACGGCGAGGCGGGCGAACCACTTCTTGTTTGCCGGAACAACGTGCCACGCTTCAGCCGATGTGCGCTCGATGGCGATTTGGTACGCCTCCTGGTATTCGTCCCATTTCTCGCGCTCGTCGAGGTCGCCGGGGTTGAACTTCCAGTGCTTTGTTGGGTCGTCGAGACGCGATTGCAGTCGCGCTTTCTGCTCGTCTTTGGAGATGTGCAGCATCACCTTGACGATTGTTATGCCGCTGTCGGTGAGTTGCTTCTCGAACGCGTTGATGAGTCCGTAGCGCTCTTCAATCGCCTCGGGCGTTGAAAAGCCGCGCACCCGGTGGATGAGCACGTCTTCGTAGTGCGAGCGATCCCAGACGCCGATGTAGCCGGCCGGCGGAACCTGTTTGCGAATGCGCCAGAGGAAGTCGTGCTCCTTCTCTTCGTCGGTCGGCGACTTGAAGGCGAATGCCTTGATGCCCTGCGGGTTTGTGCCGCCGAGCACGTGGTCGACGATGCCGCCCTTGCCCGCGGTGTCCATGGCCTGCAGCACAAGCAGCACACTCTTCTCGGAGCCGAACCGCGACGCGGCGAAGAGCTTCTCCTGCAGCTCGGCGAGCTCGCCTGAGGTCGCCTTGAGCGCGGCCTGGCCCGCGGCCTTGTCACCCTGGAAGCCGGGTGTCGAACCCGGGTCAACCTTTGCGAGATTGAAGTCGTCACCCGCGAGCGTTGCGTCTGTCATCCCTCGAGGCTAACGCTCGAGCGGCACTTCCACGATGGTCGGCCCGGCGGTCGGCGTGAGCATCTCGTCGAGCTGGCCGCGGTTTTCGACCCGCTTGTAGTCCCAGCCGTAGGCAGCAGCGAGTTTCTCGAGGTCAACGACCTGCCGCGTGAGGAACACCCGATCGATGTCGGCGGGCGCCGCGCTCTGGGCGACCTCGAGCCCGTCGAAGATCGTGCCGCCACCGTCGTTGCCGACGACAACCTGGATGCGCGGGCGCGGCTCTCCCTCGCCAAACAGCAGGGCACCGGCATCGTGCAACAGCGCGAGGTCGCCGAGCAGCACACGCGTGATACCGGACTGGCTCGCGCCCTCCGCGGCCTGGCTCGCAAGCGCGATACCCGTGGCGGTCGAGATTGTTCCGTCGATGCCAGCGAGCCCGCGATTGGCGTGCACCGGGATCTTCTTGCCGGGGGCAACGGAGTCGAGCTCGCGAATCAGCCGCGAGGCTCCCACTACGAGCCTGTCGTGCGGCCAGGTCATACGCCAGACGGCTTCGACGAGCGCGCGACGCGTGACGGGCGCCCGCAGCCCGGCGAGCACGGCGCGGTTGAACGCGGCCTGGTCGGCGGGCAGGCTCGAGATTGCAATATCGATGGATGGCGCGTCGTGCTGTTCAAGCTCCGCGCGCGACGTTGTGACCCAGCGGCCGAGCCACGATCGGCCGGCGGGCGAGGCATCCGGCAGACCGTCGACCCGCACGCGGTCGGCAAAGGTTGTGACCCGGTGACCCGGGTTGTAGTCGTCGATGGATGTCGCGCTCCGCACCACTATCGTCTCGACGCCGTCGCGCTGCACAAGCGCCGGCACTTCGCGGCTCAGCGTCGGGTGACCGAAGATGACGACGCGCTCGACTCGGTCGCCGAAGTTGGCCCGGTTGAGCAGATCACGGTAGGCGACGACGAGATTGGGGCCGAAGTGCGCCCCGCTTGTGACCTCGGCGAGCAGGGGTGCGCCGAGTTCGCGCGCGACCGTTTCGGCGGTGGGGCCGGCACCGGTGCCGGCGATGACGACGGTGCCCGGGCGGGGTTCGAGCACGAGGGCCGTCGGGCGGGCGGGTTCTTGAGACTCGTGAAGCACGAGTGCGTCAAGGGCCGCGGGCACGGCGCCCGACAGCGGAACATCGAAGGCGAGGTTGACGTGCACGGGGCCGGCAATCGCGGCGCCGACGACCGAGACGGCGAGAGCTGCCGGGTCGCCGGGCTTGTCGCGGGTAGGCGCCGCGACATCCCACTCCGCTCGCAGTGTGTCGCCGAAAATGCCGGGCTGCACAGTCGTCTGGTTGGAGCCGATGCCGCGCAGGGCCGCCGGGCGGTCCGCGCTGACAATGATCAGGGGAACGCCCGAGTGGTGCGCCTCAAGCACTGCGGGGTGGAGGTTCGCGACGGCGGTACCCGAGGTCGTCACAACAACAACGGGTCGCTGTGTCTCGACGACGAGACCGAGGGCGACGAATCCGGCGACGCGCTCATCGATGCGCACGTGCAGGCGCAGCGCGCCCAAGCGCTCCCGGTCGGCCGCGACAAGCGCGAGAGCCTGCGACCGCGAGCCCGGGCTGAGAACAACGTCGCGCACCCCGTGCGCGACGAGGGTGTCGATGAAGACTGCGGCGAAGTCGGTCGCTGGCGCGCTACTTCTTGGGGTCGTCATCGTCGAGTTCAGCGAGCTGCTCTTCCAGGAGGCGGATGCGTTCGTCCTGCTGCTCGTCTCGAGCGATGCTGCCGAGGAACTCTGGGTCGTCGTCGGGAGCGACAGTACGCAGCTGACCGCCGCCGTCCTGGCGGGCCTTGCCGAGCAGGAACCAGAGAAGGCCGCCGATGACCGGCAGGATCAGGATGATGACCACCCAGATCCACTTGCGAAGCGCACGAACCCTGCGCTGATCGGTAAGGACCACGTCGACGATCGAGAAGATGTCGAACGCGAGAGCAACGAAGCCCAGAATCACGAGTAAGCGTGCCATGCAGTCAATTGTACGGCGGCGCATCCTTACACTGGACAGGTGAAGCCCTGGGTCATCTACAGTCTGTACCGCGTCGGAATTTTCGCTGCAGCATTTACCATTCTTGTGCTCGTCGGCTTCGAACCGTGGATAGCGGCGGTCGTCGCGGCGATCATCGGATTCTGCGTCTCTTACCTGTTTTTGCGCAACGTTCGCGACAAGGTCGCCGAAGACGTCTACGCCCGCCGCCACTCCGAGGGCGAGCCAAGCTCGGACGAAGAAGCGGAAGACCGCTAACTAGCCGAGAGAGTTACAGCGCGATGGCGAGAGCCAGAGCGACGCCGTACAGCAGGCCGGTGAGGCTCGCGAGGCGCAGAGCGATGACGTACTCCCCCGGGGTCTTTGCCGTCGAGGCGATGATGACTGCCGGGATGGCGGTGATCAGCGCGACGTAGGTGTACCCGGCGTTGTAGTAGACGAAGAGGAAGAACGGCAGGATCAAGAACGGCAGCAGGAGGAACACTCCGAACAGCACACGCGAGGCCGTGCGGCCGATGAGCACGCTCAGCGTGCGTTTGCCCGCCGCACGATCGGGGTCGATGTCACGGATGTTGTTGACGACGAGCACGGCGCAGGCGATGAGGCCGATGGCAACGGCAGCCACCCAGGTCTCGAGGTTGACGGTGCCGGCCTGCACAAAGGTTGTGCCGGCTGTGGCCACGAGGCCGAAGAAGATGAAGACAAAAAGTTCGCCGAGCGCGTTGTAGCCGTAGGGGCGCTTGCCTCCCGTGTAGAACCAGGCGGCGACGATGCACACGGCACCGATCGCGAGCAGCCAGTAGTAGCCGGTGAGGATCGAGATCGCGATGCCCGCGGCGGCCGCGATGCCGAAGAAGACGAGGGCGACGGTGAGTACGTCGCGGGGGCGAGCGGCACCCGAGCCGGTGAGGCGCGAGGGACCAACGCGGTGCTTGTCGGTTCCGCGGATGCCGTCGGAGTAGTCGTTGGCGAAGTTCACCGCGATCTGCAGCGCGAGGGCAACAACGAGGCAAAGAACGGCAAGCTTGTACTGGTGTTCTCCGTCGAGCAGAACGAGTGCAGTCGCGGTTCCGAGTGCGACGGGCGCGATGGCCAGCGGGAGGGTGCGCAGGCGAGCACCGGCGATCCAGTCGGCAGCCGTCGCCTTCTTCACAACCGGTGCTCCGGGCGGGCGACCGCCGGGACGCTTGCTCTTACCGCGCGCAACCGCTGCGGAAACTTTTTTCGGATCGATGCGCTGCTGCTTTGACTGGGCCACGAACAGGAGTCTAGCGATTCACTCCCTGAGCGAGCGAAGCCGCGAGGGCCACACGGTCGGGCTTTCCCGAGGCGAGCAGCGGCAGCGCGTCGAGCACCTCGACCGCCGCGGGTGCCGCCGCGACCCCGAGAGCGTCAGACACCGTGGCGCGCAGGCTCGCGAGATCAACCGCCACGGTCGTCACAACAACGGGCACCTCGCCCCAGCGCTCGCTCGGCACCCGCACAACAATTGCATCGCCGAGCCCTGGCTGCGACCGCACGAGCGCCTCGACCTCGCCGAGTGAAACCTTGACCCCACCCGAGATATAGACGTCATCGAGGCGCCCTGTGACGCTCAGTACATCGCCCCGCAGAACCCCTGCGTCACCGGTGCGATACCAGCGCACGCCGTCGTCAACAACGAATGCCGCATCGGTGCGCTCCGGGTCGCCGAGGTAGCCCTCCGCGAGGGTCGGGCCGGAAAGCTCGACCTGGCCGCCCGTTATGCGCACCCGGGTGGCCCCGATCGGCGCACCGTTGTACACGCAGCCGCCACTCGTCTCGCTCGCCCCATATGTACGAGTCACGTGGATGCCGCGTGCCTCGGCCCGCGCGAGCAGCGCCGCCGGGGCTGCCTGCCCTCCGAGCAGCACACGGCTGAAGCCCGCGAGAGCGTCGGCTGCTGCATCCACCTCGATAATTCGCGCGAGCTGCGCGGGTACAAGCGACGTGAACCTCACGGGCTCGGTCATTCGCCGGCTCGCTGCCAGAAAGGATTCGGCGCTGAACGCACCCTCCGCGACGCTCACGAGTTCGGTTTCTGCAGCGAAGGCGCGCACAACTACGTTGAGTCCGGCGATATAGGTGGTGGGCAGGGCGAGCAGCCACTGGCCGGGTTCGCCGAGTGCCGACTCGGAGGCCGCGGCGCTCGCGAGGAGCGCGTCGGCGGAGAGGGCGACCCGCTTAGGACGCCCGGTCGAGCCGCTCGATTGCACAACGAGGGCGACGCGCTGGGCGACTGTGGTGGGCAACTCTTCCACGGAAGAGCCGGCAAAAATCGCGTCCCCGGAACCGGATAAAACCTCACGCAGAGCCGGCACAATTTCGGCACCCGAAACCGCTCTCAGAGACCGCGTCATGTCTTCAGCGTATCGACCGAAACTGTGTCACGCTGAGCAGGTGACATCAGCTCCGGGGGGAAACGCGTGATCATCGAGTCCGCGCTCGACCGGATCGTGCGCATCCTCATTCTCTCGCTCGGCATCGGCAGTCTGGTCTTTACGATGCTCGGTGTTCCGTCGATGATCGCGCAGGCTCCCTACCTTCACCCGGTGTACCTCGTTGTTGTGCTCGTTGTGTTCTGCGGACTGCCGCCCGTTCTCGCGATCTTTGCCTTCCGAGCGCCGATTCGCGTTCTCCGAGTGCTGGGCATCGTCAACGCCGCATCCGGCGTTATCTTCATCGTCTGCTGGCCGCTCGCGATGCTCACGGACCGGCTGCCCGGCGACCAACTGCCGTGGCTTCTCAACGTGATCACTGCTGCCGTCTGCTTCGCTGCCCTCACCCTGCGGCCCGTCTTTGCGTGGGGGTACCTCTTTCTCACAGCGGCCTGCAGTGGCACGGTGCGCTGGATCGTTTACGGCATGGGTGACGCGAGCATCGCCTTCCAGGACGCGGTGATGACAATCATCATCACGGGTGTCTTCGTCTCCCTGATGCAGCTCGCGCTCCGCGCCGGCCGCGAGCAGGACGCCGCAGCGGCCGCCGCACAAGAAGAGGCAGCGAACTCCGCGGCAGCCGCAACCGTCGAGACCCAGCGCTCGCGCTTCCACGCCTTTATGCACGACGACGTGCTCGCTACCCTCCACGCGGCGACGCGCAATGCCCCAGGAACGCAGCAACTCACCCGCACAAGCGCACGCAACGCTCTCACCAAGATGGACGACTTCCGCGACGGCACCTCAGGGCCGGAGCTGCTGACGGCGAGCGAACTCGAACTGCTGCTGCGCAACTCGGCGTCGACCTACGGGCTCGAGCTCACCATCTCGGCGCCGGTCTTCGATGACGCACCGCGCTTCCCTGCCGAAATCAGCGACGCTCTCGCGGAAGCGCTCGCCGAAGCGATCCGCAACAGCATCAAGCACGCCGAGTGGGCCGACGGTCGCCCCGTGCGGCGCACAGCCTTTGCCCGCTTCGACCCAAAGGGCGTCGAGATTCTTGTCAACGACGACGGCAAGGGGTTTGTCGCGCACCGCATCGGTCTCGACCGGCTCGGCATTCGTGTGAGCATCCTGAGCCGCATCAACTCGCAGCCCGGAGGCAGGGCGACTGTCACCTCGTCGCGCGGCGCTGGCACAACCGTCTCGCTCACGTGGCACCCCGTGGGAGGTCTCTCGTGAAGGGCGACGTCACCTCGATCCTGAGGCTCACGGGTCTCGGCGGGCGGGTGCTCCTCGGCTTCTACGCTCTCGCGACGACGCTCATCGTTATTCTCAACCTCGGCAAGCTCGTGAACCCTGGGTACGGAATCCTTGCGCTCGCCCTGCTCTATGCGGCGCTCGCCGTGCTCTCGATCGAGGGCAAGGAGCCCTTCGGCGCCCTCGCGACTTCGACGATCATTGTGCTCGTCGCAGCCATCACTGCGATCGAGGCGTGGAACCTGCGCTTTCCCGAGGCACCCGGATACTCGAACTGGCACATGGGTGCGACGACGTTTGTGCTGCTCATTCTCGCCCTGCGTGGTCGCTCGAGACAGGCGTGGCTCGGTTACGGCGTATTCGCCATCATCCAATTGTTTGCCTCGTTTACAACCGGCCACCTCATCGGCGGCGCGACCGACATCGCACGCCAGGCCGCGACGCTGCTCATCGGTTCACTGTTCGCGATGCTCCTGCGCCGCGCCAGCCGCACAATCACGGCCATCCAGGAGACCCAGCTTTCCCGGGTCGCCGCTCGTGCCGCGACGGCTGCCGCGACCGAAGAGCGCGAACGTCAGGTCGCGCGGCTCGAGCGTGACGCGCGGCCCGCGCTCGATCGCATCCTCTCCGGTGAACACCTCGACGACGACGAACTCGCCGGCTTCGCGCTGCTCGAAGCGGGACTGCGTGACGGCATTCGTGCCGCCGGTTTCAGCACCGAGACGCTCGCCGCCGAGACCCGCAAGGCCCGCGCTCGCGGCCTGCAGGTTGTGCTGCTCGACGACAGGGGTCTCGAGCTCGACGACGCTGAGCGCGACATCGTCGAGGGCGCGCTCATCACCCAGTTGCGCGAGAGTACCGAGGGAACAATCACCGCGCGGCTCAGCCCGTTCGGCCGCGACGAGATAGCCACAATCGTCATCGACGAGGGCGGCTCCTACCGTCGCGTAGTCGTAGGCTTCGACTCGGTCGAGGTAACGCAGCTCTCCTAGCGCCGACGCGAGCTAGTAGTGCCAGGGGTACGGCGACCAGTCCGGCTCACGCTTTTCGAGGAACGCGTTCTTGCCCTCAGTCGCCTCGTCGGTTCCGTACGCGAGGCGGGTTGCCTCGCCCGCGAAGACCTGCTGGCCGACCATCCCGTCGTCGACGGCATTGAAGGCGAACTTCAGCATCCGAATCGCGGTCGGCGACTTGGTGAGAATCTCGTTCGCCCACTCGTAGGCGACGGTCTCGAGCTCCGCGTGCGGCACAGCAGCGTTGATCGCGCCGGTATCGAGGGCGCGCTGGGCGTCGTACTCGCGGGCGAGAAAGAACACCTCGCGCGCGAACTTCTGGCCGACCTGGCGGGCGAAGTAGGCGCTGCCATAACCGGCGTCGAACGATCCGACGTCGGCGTCGGTCTGCTTGAACTTTCCGTGCTCGAGCGAGGCGATCGACAGGTCGCAGACGACGTGCAACGAATGCCCGCCGCCAGCGGCCCAACCGGGGATCACAGCGATGACGACCTTGGGCATAAAGCGAATGAGGCGCTGCACCTCGAGAATGTGCAGGCGACCGGGGCCGCTCGAACCATCGGCGTACTGGTAGCCATCACGGCCGCGAATACGCTGGTCGCCGCCGGAGCAGAACGCCCAGCCGCCGTCCTTGTCGCTCGGGCCGTTGCCGGTGAGCAGCACAACACCGATGCGCGGGTTCTGGCGTGCGTCGTCGAGGGCACGGTACAGCTCGTCGACCGTGTGCGGGCGGAACGCGTTACGCACCTCCGGGCGGTCGAACGCGATGCGGGCAACGCGCCCCGCAACGTCGTGGTGGTAGGTGAGGTCGGTGAGTTCACCGAAGCCCTCGACCTCGCGCCACACCTCGGGATCGAACAGGTCGGAGACGTTGCTAGCCATGTTCCAAGACTATGGCGTTGCGGCGAGCCCGCCGAAGACGCCGAGGATCGCCGTGAGCGTCACGGGATTGGCAACAACGCTCAGCAGCACCGCCGCGAGCCCCCAGAGCCTCCCGTAGCCCAGCACGAGGGCTGCCGCACCCATCAACCCGGTGAGGATCGTGCCGATGATCGCAACCCACGCGAGAACCGTGCCCTTTTCGAAGTCGCCGTCGGCCGCAGCCATCACCGCGTAGCCGACAAGGAAGAGCAGACCCGCCGCGAGAATCGTCGCGGAGAACCCGAGGTGCGCGGTCTTCGCGGAGTCGACCTGTTCCTCGTCGACGAAGCGCACACGCGACGTCGAACGAAATACCTCTGTTCCGCGAAATTCGGCCATGCCCCCTATTCAACAGGTAACTGCCTATCTTCCTTGGGAGGATGGCAGCATGCTTCCTCCCCTGTCCGACCTGACCGCAACGGCGCGGGTCATCTCACTCCCCCTGACCACCCGCTTTCGCGGCATCACCGAGCGCGAGGCCCTCGTCTTCGAGGGTCCCGAGGGCTGGAGCGAGTTCTCGCCCTTCCTCGAGTACGACGATGACGAGGCGAGCGCCTGGCTTGCTGCCGCGATCGATTTCGCCTGGCGGCCGACCCCTGCGCTCGTGCGCGATCGTGTTCCGGTCAACGCCACGATGCCCGCCGTAGACGCCGCCGATGTCGAGTCGGTGCTCGCACGCTTCGGTGCCGTGCGCACCGTCAAGATCAAGGTCGCCGAACCGGCACAGACACTCGTGGATGACACGGCTCGCGTCGCACGCGTGCGCGAGCTGCTCGGGCCAGCCGGCCGCATTCGCGTCGACGCCAACGGCGGCTGGAACGTCGACGAGGCCGAGCACGCCATTCACGCCTTCGCGCCCTACGACCTCGAGTACATCGAGCAGCCCTGCGCGACAGTTGACGAACTCGCCGAGATCCGCGCTCGGGTGAAGTACATGGGCCTGCCGATCGCGGCGGACGAAAGTGTGCGCAAGGCGGAAGACCCGCTCGCCGTAGCCCGGGCGGGCGCCGCCGACATCCTCGTTCTCAAGGCGCAACCGCTCGGCGGCATCGACGCGGCCCTGCGGATCGTGCGCGAGGCCGGGCTACCCGCCGTGGTCTCCAGCGCGCTCGACACCTCGATCGGCATCTCGATGGGGCTGCACCTCGCCGGCGCGCTGCCCGAGCTCGACTACGACTGCGGCCTCGGCACTGCGGCGCTGCTTGCGGCAGACATCGTTGACGCCCCGCTCATCCCGGTCGACGGGTACCTGCCTGTCGCGCGCGTCACACCGTCGGCTGAGTTGCTCGTGCGGCACGCGGCATCCAACGAACGCGCTGAATGGTGGATGTCGCGGCTCGAGCGCACGTACGCGCTCCTCACCAACCGGTAATCCCGAAGAGCCCGACGACGACTATTGCGTTGCCGGCTACGCACATCGCCGCCACAAGTGCCATCGCGGCGCGGGGATGTCTCATGCCTCAAGTCGACCACCCGCGGCCGCCGAGCGAATCAGCCGCTGTACTGAGCCGGATACGCCGAAAGGACGATCCCGGAGGATCGCCCTTTCGTAAGACTTGACCTATGCGATTAGCGCGGCGGCGGATACAGGTAGAGAGCTACCTCGCCCTTGGGGATCGTGCGCGTGTGGTACGACGCGGATCCGTTCCAGTTGTATTCCTCGAGGTTGACGTTGCCACCCGAGACGCTCTTGACGTAGGCGACGTGGTTTCCGTTGAACCAGGCGACGGCACCGACGACGGGAACGCTGCTCGTCTTCCAACCGTTGTTGCGCCACGAGCTAGCCCACTGCGAAGCGGAGCCGCCGTTGGGCGTCATGTTGGACCAGTCGTACTTGTACGGAGCGCTCGTCGAACCGGCGTCGCGGTTGAGGCGCCAGGCGACGAAGTCGGTGCACTGGCGTGCGACGTAGCGCAGGGGCGAGAGACCGGAAAGTGTGCGGTACGGGTAGTCGTCGCCGGCCTGGCGCGGACCAACCGTTGCGTACGCGCCGTTGCGAGCAGCCGACCAGATGACCGCTGCCTTCTTGGCTTCGACCTGGGCGTGCGTGTCGGCGGTGAAGGTCGAACGCTCGACGCCGATCTTGGCGTCCGCGCTCGCGCTGAACGACTGCACGGCGATCTCGGTGGTGCCCGACTCGGCGAGCAGAACTTCTTCGGGTGTGGGGGGCGTTGCGATGGCGAACGCGGGAAGCGATGTTGCTACGAGGAAACCGGGAACGAGGATGGCTGTGAAGAGGCCAAGCAGTCGCTTTGCACCGGTTTGACCCTGTCGGGAGGTCTTGCGCTGTCGGGATTTAGGCGCGGCCGGAGACTGCGCGAACGCACTCTCGGGCGTGAGTTCAGCGCGCCTTTTTCTCATTAACTGCATGTACCACCAAGGTATTTCGTATGGAGCTATGACTCGCGCACCCGGGTTTTTAGGTGCCGGTCAACTTGCGTAAAGAATCGACGGACTTATCTACCGTAGGCGCTAAAGCCACATCTGTCATGTTTTTTTAGCTGTGTAGTACCTGTTACAGGCCGCTGTACGAGTGAAGTCCCTTGAAGAACAGGTTCACGATTGTGAAGTTGAACATCACCGCAGCGAAGCCGATGAGGGCGAGCCAGGCCGATCGTGAGCCGCGCCATCCACGTGTCGCTCGGGCATGAATGTAGCCGGCGTAGATGGTCCAGATGATGAAGGTCCAGACCTCCTTGGTGTCCCAGCCCCAGTAGCGACCCCATGCTCGTTCGGCCCAGATGGCGCCGGCGATGAGGGTGAAGGTCCAGAACACAAAGCCAACGAGAACAACGCGATAGGCGAGGTTTTCCAGCTGCACGGCGGTGGGCAGGGTCTCCAGGAAGCGCGGGCCCTTTCCGGTGTCCTCGCGGCGTGCCTGCAGCAGCTGCATCAGCGAGAGCCCGGCGCCGAGGGCGAAGAACGACGTACCGAGGATCGCGACGAAAACGTGAATGACGAGCCAGGCCGACTGCAGGGGAACCGGCTGCGGAACAACATCGACGTAGAAGTTGACGTTCGCGACTCCGAGAAAAAGCAGTGCGAAGCCGATGATAAATGCGCCGAGGTAGCGCAGGTCCTGCCAGAACTGCACGGCGAGGAAGACGCCAACGATGATTGCCGTCGCGGTGAGCGCGAACCCGAACATGTTCGACCACGGCGCGTAGCCAGCGGCGACACCGCGCAGCACTACCGCAGCCGCGTGCAGCACCCAGCCGACGATCGCGAGTGCCATCGCCGTGCGCAGCGCGGAGGATCCGCGGGTCTTGCCCGGGGCATCCGTCGCGATCCGCGTGAGGAGGGTCGTTTTGGTCGTGCCGGCGAGCTGGCCTTCGAGCGCGGGTGCCTCAACCAGCGCAGAGGCGGGCGCGGCACGACGCGCGAGGTCGAGCGTGAACGCGATGAACGCGAGCGCGTACACGGCCATTGCCGAGTACACGGCCACGTTGGAGTAGTTAACTAAAGTCTCGATCACGATTACACCTTAATCCCGGCTTCGGGAATGTGAGATTCTGCGATGGATGCGACTGCCTCATCGAGTCGCGGATCGTCGCCCCGCGCCAGCCCCGCGTAGTGCACTGTACGCGTGCCATCCGTGGACTCGACAACCTTGATCCAGACGCGTCGACGCGGGATGAACAGGCCGGTGAGAAGCCCGCCGAAGATCAGGATCGCGAACGACAGCACCCAAATCTGGGTCGGATCATGGTGCACGTCGAACGATGCGAAGCGCTTGACCTCACCGAGTTCGATTGTGCCAAGGCCGCCGGGGATGTCGACGGTCTCGCCGGGCGTCAGCTCGAGCGACTCAACGTCGGAACCCTTGCCGGCGATGGGCGTTAGGCCGGTTGTGTCGAGCTCGTAGACGGAGCGACCAACACCCGCGTCGAGCCCGAGGTCGCCGGTGTAGACGCGCAGGGTCAGCAGCGGGTTGAGCATTCCCGGGAACCGCGAGGTGAGCGCACCGGACTCGAGCTCTGCCGTCGTCGGATAGAAGAAGGCGATCATGCCGACCTGCTCCGTGAGGCCGTCGGGCACCTTGATGACGCCGAGCGACGTGAGGTTGGCGTCTTGCGGCAGGAACGGCACGGAGTCAGTCCAGACGACGTTTCCGTCGGGGTCGCGCACGGTGAGCGTCGGCGCGTAGCCGTTGCCGAGCAGGTAGACGTCTGTGTCGGCGATGCGCAGCGGCTCGTTGACCTTCACCTCTTTGGCCTCGTCGCCGCCGTCGGGGGTCGTCACCGTGACGCTCGCCGTGTAGTCGGTGGCCTGGCCGATCGCGTTCTGGTTCTCGAGTTCGTAGACGGCATCGAAGTCGTCGAGGAAGATGCGGTACGGCGCGAGCTGGTCTGCGGAGAAGAATCGGCCCGGGTTGAAGGAGTCGTAATCACCGAGCACATTGACGAACTTCTGCCCCTCAACAACAACGCGCTGGCCACTGAAACCGAACCCGCCACCGATGCCGACCGTCACGAGCACTCCGACGAGCGCCGCGTGAAAGACGAGGTTGCCGGTCTCGCGCAGGTAGCCGCGTTCGGCACTCACCGAGTCAGCAAAGACCTCGGTGCGGTAGCCCTGTTTACGCAGCAGCGCGCGGCCGCTCGCGAGCAGGTCGGCGGTTGCGACATCCGAATCGCGCGTTGTAAAGCCGGCCAGTCGATCAAGGCGGGCCGGTGTCTTGGGCGGGCGCGCACGCAGTGCCGTGAAGTGGTGCTTGGTGCGCGGAATGATGCAGCCGATGAGCGAGATAAACAGCAGCAGGTAGATGCTCGAGAACCAGACCGACGAGTAGGTGTCGAAGACCTGGAGGGCGTCGAGCACGGGGAAACTGTCGGGATTCGCGGTCTTGAAGGCGATGACGCCGTTCGGGTCGGAGCTGCGCTGTGGCACAAGCGAGCCAGGGATTGAGGCGAACGCGAGCAGGAGCAGGAGGAAGAGCGCCGTGCGCATGCTCGTGAGCTGGCGCCAGAAGAAGCGCGCGTAACCGATCGGACCGAGGGCCGGCTGCACGATCGACGGATCGGGCGCCTTCGAGTCAATGTGATCAGAGGGCCGGGACGAACTCATTGATCATCGCTCCGATCTGACTCATAAAGATGCTCCAGATGCCCGAAACCATAAGCACTCCGATGATGACGAGGATGACGCCGCCGACGATGTTAATGACGCGGATGTTCTTTTTGACCCACGCGACGCTCGACGACACCCAGCCGAAGCCGAGAGCGACAAGCAAAAACGGGATGCCGAGGCCGAGCGAGTAGGCGACTCCGAGCACGGCACCCGCGACCGGGGATCCGCCGTCGAGGCTCAGCAGCGTGATGGCCGTCAGGGTCGGGCCGAGGCACGGGGTCCAGCCGATGCCGAAGATGATGCCGAGAAAGGGGGCACCCGCGAGGCCCGTGGCCGGCAGCCACTTCGGCTTGATCGTGCGCTGCAGGAAGGAGAACTGGCCGATGAATACGAGGCCGACCGCGATGACAACAATGCCCGCGATGCGCGTGATGAGCTCGCGGTGGATGGCGAGCCAGAGGCCGGCGGTTCCGGCGAGCGCGTTCATGATGACGAAGACGATCGTGAAGCCGAGGATAAACAGCGCGACGCCGGCGAGCAGGCGGCCGCGGCTCGACTTCTCGGTGCCGGCGAGCCCGCTGACGTAGCCGAGGTAGCCCGGCACGAGCGGCAGGATGCACGGCGACAGGAAGGAGATGAGCCCGGCGAGCAGCGCTATCGGCACCGCAACGAGCAACTGCCCGTCACCGACGAGCTCGCCAACACCAGGCACGTTAGTCGTCCTCGGCTAGGGCATCTTTGATGAGGGTGCGCAGGATGGAGGGCGACTCGACGAGGCCGAGGTAGCGGGCGGCGACGCGGCCCTGCTTATCGATGACGAGGGTCGTGGGAACCGCGTTCGGCGCGACAGTGCCTGCGTATGCCAGCAGCATGTTGCCCTCGTTGACGTCGACGACGGACGGATAGGTGATTCCCCACTCCTTTGTCGTGTTAAACGAGGTCTCGGCCTGGTCGCGCACGTTCACGCCCAAGAAGCTCACGCCGTCGCCCTCGAACTCCTCGTTGAGGTCTTGCAGGTCGGGAGCCTCCACCCGGCATGGCGGGCAGGCCGCGTACCAGAAGTTCACAACGAGCACCTCGCCGGAGTAGTCGTCGGAGCTCACGGCGTCGCCCGCGTCGGTCTCCGCCTCAAACGCAACGGGTTCGCCGCGCTCGGCTAGCGGCACCTCAGTGATGCCTGAGCCGGAGATGTAGTTCTTGTCGCTGCCCTCTTTGTACTGGTCAGCAAGCGGGTCGCTCGCACAGCCGGCGAGCAGTGCCGTTACGGCGAGCAGCGTCACGGCGGCGAAGATCGGGTTTCTCACACTGCTCCTGTGTCAACGGAATTCGCCAGCAAGTCTCGCGCAGGTTCCTGATAGTCGACCTCAACGAAGACGTCGCCCTCGCGGCGCAGCGTTGTGATGCTCGACAGGGTGCAGCGGCGCTTGCGCGGGTCGTGCCAGAGCTTCATGCCCTTCACCGAACGCGCGACAGTGACGATGGGCATCTGGTGGCTCACCATCACAACCTCACCGCCGTCGGCTGCCTGCCACGCGTCACCGATCGCCGCGAGCATTCGCGCCTCGACCTCGACGTACGGCTCGCCCCAGCTGGGCTTGAAGGGATTGGCGACGAGCTTCCACGAGCTCGGCTTGACGATGGCCCGAGCACCAAGCTTGACCGAGCCCTCGAAGGCATTCGTCGGCTCGATGATGCGGTCTTCGGTGTGGATGTCGCGGCCGAAGCTCGCGGACCACGGCGCCGCGGACTCCTGGGCACGCTGCAGCGGGCTCGCGTACAGCGCGGTGATGTCTCGCCCCTCGAGCGAGTCAGCTGCGGCCTTCGCCATGCGGTGACCGAGCTCGGAGAGCCCGAAGCCCGCGATGCGTCCGTAGAGCACGCCGTCGGGGTTAAAAACCTCACCGTGGCGTACGAGATGAATGAGCGAAGCTGGCACGCGGCAAGTCTACGTTCTACAGCCTGTAGAGAAACGGACCACCCCCTCAGTCAGTCACTCGCAGCGCTCTCAACTAAACTCGTGGCCGTGACTGAACGCACCCTTATAAAGAACCTCGCCGCGGCATCCGACGGCCCCATCTCCGTATCCGGTTGGGTCGACACCGTCCGTGATCAGAAAAAGGTGCAGTTCGTTGTGCTCCGTGATGAGTCGGGGGCCACGCAGCTTGTGCACCCGCGCATCTTCAATGAAGACGGCACCCCCGCAGAAGACGCGATCGCTGACACGATCTCCGGCCTCGCCCAGGGCACCTTCCTCACCGCGACGGGCGAGCTCAAGCACGACGAGCGCGTGAAGCTCGGCGGCGTCGAGATCAAACTCGACGGGCTGGACATCGTCGGAGCGGCGATCCCCGAGACTCCGATCGCCGATGACTCAGCGGGCGACAAGCGCATGGACTGGCGCTTCCTCGACCTCCGTGTGCCGAAGAACTCGCTGATCTTCAAGATCCAGACGACGTTCCTGCACGCGCTGCGCACCTACTGGGTCGACAACGACTTCATTGAGATCCACACCCCGAAGCTCATGGCGTCGGCATCGGAGTCGAAGGCAGAACTCTTCGAGGTCGACTACTTCGAGGGCAAGGCATACCTCGCGCAGAGCCCCCAGTTCTTCAAGCAGATGGCGCAGCCCGCCGGCTTCGGCAAGGTCTTCGAAGTTGGTCCGGCGTTCCGCGCCGACCCCTCATTCACGAGCCGCCACGCGACCGAGTTCACCTCTGTTGACTCCGAGATCAGCTGGATCGCATCGCACGAAGACGTGATGAAACTGCACGAAGAGCTTCTCGTGTCGGCGTTCACCGCGATCAAGGAGAAGCATGGCGCAGAGATCGAGGCACTCTACGGCCTCGAGGTCGTTGTGCCGACGCTGCCGTTCCCGCGCATCCCGCTCGCCGAGGCGAAGAAGATCGTCGCGGAGCGCGGCTATGAGGTTCCGCGTGCCGACGACGACATGGATCCAGAAGGCGAGCGCCAGATCGCGGCCTACGTCAAGGAGACCTACGGACACGAGTTCGTCTTCCTCACCGACTACGCCTCGAGCATCCGACCGTTTTATCACATGCGTCGTGAGGGCGATGAGTCGATCACGAACTCCTACGACCTCATCTTCAACGGCGTCGAGATCTCGACCGGTGCACAGCGTGAGCACCGCGTCGACGTGCTCATCGAGCAGGCGAAGGACAAGGGACTCGACCCCGAAGAGCTCGACTTCTACCTCGACTTCTTCCGCTACGGAGTGCCGCCGCACGGTGGATTCGGCATGGGCCTCAGCCGCGTGCTGATGCTGCTGCTCAAGCTGCCGAACATTCGCGAGGCGACCTACCTGTTCCGCGGGCCGACGCGCCTGCTGCCCTAGGCACCGCAGCTCTCCAAAAGAGCGGATTTCGGACGAATGAGCGGGATTATTTCCGCGCTTTCGTCCGAAATCCGCTCTTTTGCGTTGGATGTCGCAGGGCCGTAGCTCGAGCGGAGCCGAGGCTCAGCCAGATCTCGGCTTCGCTCGATCTGGTCTCGACGAGCTCGACCGCCGAAAGACGGCCTAGAACTCGAAGTCGACGTTCGAGCGGGCTCCGACGCGCGGCTTCACGATGGCGACGACGCGCTGGTGTTCGGGGTGCACCTGGTACTCCTCGAGGGCTTCGAGCGAGTCGTAGTCCGCGACGAGGGTGAGGTCCCAGTTGTCCGCGTACGGGGCAATGTTGCGACCGACCTGGAAGAACCTGATCGCGGGGATAAGCGCGGGAAGCGACTCGAGCCCCTCAATGATTGCGGCCGCGTCAGACTCGCGCTGCGCGACATCCACCGCTGAAAGTTTCCATGAGACTACGTGCCTGATCATGCTGTTGCCTCCGTGAGGGCGGTGCGAAGGCGGTCAGGGTCGACGCGCCAGATGTTGTGAACCTTGCCGTTGAGCAGCAGCACGGGAATCTCTTCGACGTACTTTTCGTAGAGCGCAGTGTCGTCGAGAATCGAGAACTCTTCGAGCGCAACAGTCGAGAACGAGTCGAGCACCGTCGTTACAACGGCCCGAGCGTCGTCACACAGGTGACAGCCGGGCTTGCCGATGAGGGTGAGAACGGTGGATGTCACTGTCTCAGCTTAAACGTCATCGGGGTTCGTCGTGCTCGGCAGCGTCACTCCGGGCTTGAGCACCGCGTTGTTCTCGAGGGTCTCCAGCGTTGCGATGGCATCACCGCCTGCCTGCTTCGCCGCCCGCCTGAGCACGAGTGCGAGAAACTGCGCGGCTTCGTGACTCGTGCGCAGCATTCCTGATCCGCGTGTCGACGGCCCCGAAGCGAGAAGGGACAACATGCGCGCCTTGACGCTGTCTCGGTCGGGGCCTGAGGGTGTTCTTGCGTAGTTCACGGCCTCGACGGCGAGAGTGATTGCACTGACAGCAGTGGGTGTCGCGACAGTCGACTCCAGAACAATCTGCCGCTCAAGTACTTCCATCGACGCGAGGGAATCGACGCCTGCCTTGCGGCACCACGCATGAACGAGAGAGCCCAAGAGGATAAGCGGCGCACTGGCCAGCTGGTCTCCAGCGACCAGACTGCCCGCGTCCATTCGAGCGGGGATGAGGCAGTATTCGTCGAGGAGGGCAGCTCTCTTGTCGCGGTTCGCAACCGAGTACCTCACAGACGCGAGCGCCATCGAAGTTGCGAGGAATACCGAGATATCGCCGTACCGCACCCGACTCGATGCATCATGCAGGCCGCCGAGACGAGCGAGCATGGCGACCGGATCCCGGCCAGCTGCCCACGCGACACCCCGCAGGATGTATGCCGATCCGAGAGCGACGAGCCAGACAGCGTTCTCGAACGGCCCGTTAGTAAATTCCTTGAGCTGCCGCAGTTGTCGACCGAACTCACGCACCTCGTCGGGCGTTGAACCGGTGTGGCTCGCAAGATCCGAGGCAATCGCGATGAGATTGCCCACCCGGCGACCTATCTCGTCGCTCTGTTCGCCGGTATTCCACGGCGAGATGCTAGACGCAAGCATGTGGGCGTGAAGCTGCGCGCTGAGTCCGGCGCTCGTGGCAGCGTTTTCTCCAACAGCAGCTAAGAGGTAGACAAGCTCGAGCGAAATACTGTCAACGTCGCGCTCGAGGGAGCGAAGTCTGGAGAAGTTGAGGGCAAAATCGTCGCGTGCGTTGGCTCGGGCGTCCGCCAACTCGGAGCACACCTCGGTCATCGCACTGATGGCGAGCAGGTTGATCAGCTCCCTGCCGCGCTCATCCGAGTAGACCACGGTCTCAGGCTAAAGCAAAGCTCAACTAAGCGCTTCCGTTAACGCACAAAGGCCGGGCACGGGGCCCGACCTTTGAGTGAAGACTGGTTACTTCTTGTTGCGACGCTGGTGGCGTGTCTTACGAAGCAGCTTGCGGTGCTTCTTCTTTGCCATACGCTTGCGGCGCTTCTTGATTACTGAACCCATAGGGACCTCGCTAATTTTCTGAACGGACCTACCCGGTCCGATTTCAGAACCGCGGAAAAATGTACTGCGTAAGTCTAGCGCACTAGCCGACTTCTGAAATCGGCGTCTGGATCGCAGCGACCACAGCAGACTCGGGAATGCGGAACGAACGGCCGAAACGGATGGCCGGAAGCTCGCCCGCGTGCACCAGACGGTAGACGGTCATCGTCGAAACACGCATCATTTCAGCAACCTCGGCGACGGTGAGAAACCGTACGTCTGAAAGATCCCTCGACATGACCGTGCCCTTGTTTGACCGAATAGCGACTGTTGCCAGTGTGACTGGAGTGCTAGACCGTAACAATAGGGGCTGAAGTTACCCCGTGTCTACGCTCCCTTAGGGGGCTTTCTGGCCAGACGATCGGTCACGGTCTTCGGCAGGTGAGCCTTGATCTTCTCTGAGGCGTCCTCGATGACCACGCGGGCCTGGTGCGAACGGTCGGCGACGGCACGCCCCAGCGTTTCGCCAGCGTCTGAACCGGACCATGCCCCGAACACCGAGGCACCATCGTCGGTGGAGAACGCTCCGGCCGCCTCGAGGAACGGCACGAGCCATCCATCGACGTCCTGAAGAGGTGCGGGGTCGACGCTCCAGACCTTCTTCGGACCCTCGCCCGTCGATGCGAGGAGACCGGCCTTTGCGAGAACGGCGATCTGCTTGGTGGCGTCGTCGAGACCGAGCCGTGCCTTTATTTCGGTGGATGTCGCGGGCGCTTCGAGGAGCGAGCGGAGGATGTCCCGACGGTCGGCGTCGGCGATCACGTCAAATATGTCGGCCATGGCAATAGGGTAGCGACACGCGCAGGGGGTTAACATAACAACCTGCTCAACTCGCGCCAGCCGGAAAGGGAATCATGCGCACGAAGCCGGTGTCGCGTGACTCCATCTACGCGCGACTGCGCGATTACTTCGAACACTTCGCCGCCTCAACGCCGGCGCGGTTCGCGATCCTGATCTTCGCCGGATTCGTTCTCGTCTTCACGGCGATCTTCTCGCTGCCGATCTCCACCTCCGATGGCCACTGGCCACCGATCGCCGACGCGCTGTTCACTGCGGTCTCGGTCATTTGTGTGACCGGGCTCTCGACCGTCGACATGGCGACCTACTGGTCGCCGTTCGGTCACGCGATGATTCTGCTCGGCGTGCAGATCGGTGGTATCGGCGTTCTGACCCTCGCCTCGATTCTTGGCCTCGTCATCTCACGCAAGCTCGGACTTCGACAGCGCCTGCTCGCCGCGAGCGACTCCAACCCGCTGCGGATGAACAAGGGCGTCGCCGAGAGCCAGGCCGTGCGCCTCGGCGAGATCGGCCAACTGCTCGTCACCGTCGCCATCAGCGCCCTCATCATCGAGTTCGCGGTTGCCGCCCTGCTCTTTCCGCGGTTGCTTCTCGGGGGCGTTCCCGTGCTCGAAGCCATCTGGGAGTCGTTCTACTTCTCCGCGATGGCCTTCACCAACACGGGTTTTATGCCGACCGCCGAGGGCCTTACGCCGTACGCGACCGACTACTGGTTTCTCAGCGTCCTGATGCTCGGGGTGTTCCTCGGCGCCGTCGGATTTCCCGTGATCTACGTGCTGATGCGCAATCTTCGCAAGCCCAAGCGCTGGTCGTTGCACGTCAAGCTCACCCTCACAACTACGCTGCTGCTGTTTGTGCTCGGCGGCGTCGCGTTTATGTTCCTCGAGTTCAACAACGCAAAAACCTTTGCAGGCATGGATGTCGGCCAACGCATCTTCCAGCCGTTCTTCCTCTCGATGATGACGCGCTCCGGTGGCTTCTCGACTATCGACATTGGTGAACTGCACGGCGCAAGCCTTCTGGTCGCAGACATGCTGATGTTTATCGGTGGCGGCTCCGCGTCCACGGCCGGCGGCATCAAGGTCACGACCCTCGCGATCCTGTTTTTGGCGGCCTTCGCCGAGGCCCGCGGAAACGCTGCGATGGAAGCCTTCGACCGCCGCATCCCGGGTGACGTGCTCCGCCTCGCCGTGAGCGTTGTGCTGTGGGGAGCGACGACCGTGGCCACCGGGTGCATCATCCTTATGCAGATCTCCGGCGCCCCGCTCGACTTTGTGCTGTTCGAGGTGATCTCCGCGTTCGCAACCTCGGGGCTCAGCACCGGACTCACGGCTGAACTTCCCGACTCCGGGGTCTACCTGCTTGCGGCGATTATGTTCCTCGGCCGCGTCGGAACCGTCACTTTCGCGGCGGCCCTCGCGGCCAGCCAGCGACGACAATTGTTTACGAGAGCAGAAGAGAGGCCCATCGTTGGTTGACAGGATTGCGCACGACGCACCGGTGCTCGTCATCGGCCTCGGTCGGTTTGGCGCCGCAACAGCAGGACAACTCGACCGCCTCGACCGCGAGGTGCTCGCCGTCGACGAAGACCAGGGTCTTGTGCAGAAGTGGTCGGAGCGGGTCACGCACGCCGTTCAGGCCGACGCTCGCAGCATCGAGGCGCTACGGCAGATCGGCGCTCAGGAGTTTTCGATCGCCGTCGTTGCGGTCGGGTCATCCATCGAAGCTTCTGTCTTGATCACTGCCAATCTCGTTGACCTCAAGATTCCGCAGATCTGGGCGAAGGCGATCAGCCAGTCGCACGGCAAGATCCTGTCGCGCATCGGCGCGAACCACGTGATCTACCCCGAGGCGGAAGCCGGCGAGCGCGTCGCGCACCTCGTCTCCGGTCGCATGCTCGACTTTATCGAGTTCGACGACGACTTTGCTCTCGTCAAGATGTACCCGCCGAAGCCAATCCGCGGTATCCCGCTCGCGGAATCGCAAGTGCGCAAGAAGTACGGCATCACCGTCGTCGGCGTGAAGGCACCCGGCAAGGACTTTACCTACGCCGCGCCCGACACCGTCATCTCCAACCACGACCTCATCATCGTGAGCGGCAACTCGACAGACATCGAGAAGTTCGCGAGCCTGCAGAGCTAACCCCAAGACCGTTTTTCGGACGAATGCGCGACTTTATTCGCGCTCATTCGTCCGAAAAGCGGTCTTTCGCGGTGGTACGCCGACGCGACGAAGGCCGGCCCCATCCGAGTGGGCCGGCCTTCTCACTGCGCTGGTTCAACGCGTGTCGCTAGTTGTTTTCGGTGTCGGTTCCGTCCTGCTGCTGGGTGCCCTGGCCGGGCATGGTGGGGCGGTCGCCGCCGTTGCCACCGGGGAATCCGCCGCCGGGGCCGCCCTGCGACATTCCGGGGCCGCCGCCGGGAATCATCGTTCCGACCGCGATACCGCCGCCGAAGAGCAAGGCCGCAGCGACAACCGCGCCGGCGATTATCAGGCCCAGTTTCTTTTTGTTGCGCGGCGTTGCCGTCACAACCGGGGCCGGCTCAACGGCCGAGGCTGCCTCAACCGGATCGGCCTCAACCGGCGCCGCCGCAGTCTCGACGACGGGAGTCGTCTCAAGTTCTGTTGACGGAGCGTCGTCTGTGCTGTTCGTCATTGTGTGTCCCTTCAGTGGAGTCCCGCTGCGGAACTCTCTCGTGAAAACAACACTCGCGACGCTGCCTATGCGGCGTCTATGAACCGGCTGCGAGTTCCTTAGCCCGTGCCAGTGCGGCGCCCGTTGCGCGGTCGAAGACCTCAGAGAGGTTGGCCTCGTCGAGCACGGCTATCGCCCGCTCGGTTGTGCCCTTGGGGCTGGTGACGCGTCGTCGCAGCTCGGCGGGCGCAACGTCGGAATGGGCGAGAAGTTCGGCCGCCCCGATGAAGGTTCCATTGACCATCGTCGCGGCCTCCTCGGGGGTGAAGCCGAGGCCGACCGCGGTGCGCGTGAGCTGCTCGATGAGAAAAAACACGTAGGCCGGCCCGGAACCGGAGATTGTCGATAGCGCGTCGATCTTCTCTTCGGGAACCTCGATGACATCTCCGACGTACTCGAAGAGCGAGCGCGCGAGGGCGAGATCTTCCGCCGTCGAGCGGGTGCCACCCGAGAGCCCCGTCACACCGCGGCCGACGACGGCGGGAGTGTTGGGCATCGAGCGCAGCACCGACCCGGGAACAAGCGCCTCCATCGTTTCGATGGTGACGCCGGCGGCAACGCTGACAACTATCGCGTCAGGCTCGAGGGCGTCGGCCACCTCGCGCAGCAGGTCGGCGACCATGGCGGGCTTGACCCCGATGAGCACAATGCGCGCGCCCGCAACGGCGCGAAGATTAGCGTCGGGAGTCTCTTCGAGCGAGTACGAGGTGACAGTCGGCTGGTCGCGATACTGGGCGGCTTTCGCCTCGCTGCGATTGGTGATTCGGATGTCGCCACTCGCCGATTGGGGGCTGACAAGTCCGGCGAGAATCGCCCCACCCATCGATCCGGTTCCGAGGATTGCGATGGTGGGGAGTTTCGCGGTCATACAAGCATTCTAGGATTGGTCGCATGAGCGCATCTGGTGGCAACAAGGCAATCCTCGCGGCACTGGCCGCGAACCTCGGTATTGCCATAGCGAAGTTCGTCGGTTACCTCATCACATTCTCGAGTTCGATGCTCGCAGAGAGCATCCACTCCCTCGCCGACACAAGCAACCAGGCGCTCCTGTTGCTCGGTGGCCGCCAGTCGCGAAAGAAGGCCGACGCCGACCACCCCTTCGGCTTCGGACGCGAGCGTTACGTCTACGCCTTTGTTGTGTCGATCATCCTGTTCTCCGTCGGTGGCGTCTTCTCGCTCTACGAGGGCATCGAGAAGTTCACTCACCCGCACGAGCTCCAGACGCCCATCGTGGCGATCATCATCCTCGTCGTCGCGATTGGTCTCGAAGGCTTCTCGTTCCGCACGGCGATCGTCGAGTCGAACCACGTGCGCGGCAAGCAGGGCTGGATCTCCTTCATCCGCCACGCGAAGGCGCCCGAGCTTCCGGTTGTGCTGCTCGAGGACTTCGCAGCCCTCATCGGACTTGTGCTCGCCCTGAGCGGCGTTGGCCTCAGCGTGATCACCGGCAACCCGATCTTCGACGCGATCGGCACAATCTGCATCGGCGTGCTGCTGGTTCTCGTCGCGATTGTGCTCGGCATCGAGACCAAGAGCCTTCTCGTTGGTGAGGGCGCGACAGCGGCCGACGTCGAGAAGATCCGCGATGCAATCAACGCGCAACCCCAGGTTGAGGCGCTCATTCACATGAAGACCCTCTACCTCGGACCCGACGAACTGCTCGTCGCCGCAAAGGTAGCGTTCGGTCGCACAAAGAAGCTCGTGGATGTCGCGGCAGCCATCGATGAGGTCGAAGCTGCTATTCGCGTCGAGGTTCCCATCGCGCGCGTCATCTACATCGAGCCCGATGTGTACGTCGCGCCGAATGACGCGAACCCCGCGACCGACGTCTTCGTCATCAAGGCAGCGGACTAGGCAACTCACCAGTGTCAGAGCTCGAGCCAACTCGACTCGTGCTGCTGGCGGTGCACCTCATTGGCCTCGCCTGCATCGTCGGTCCGTACCTGTTGCAGTTTCGCGCGCGCTCTGGCTTTGAGCTGCGGGTGATGCTCGTGGGCGGTGCCGTGCAGCTGGTCACGGCGATCGCTCTCGTCGGCGTTCGCACGAGCACGGAACCGGACATCACCGGCGGCGCCATCGCCGTCAAGCTCGCCGTCTCAGCCCTGGCGCTCGGCGGCGTGCTCGCGGCTATTCTCATCCAGCGCGCGGCCCGGCTCGCGCGCGGCAGTGACCACGGCTCCCGGCCGTTCTTTCACATCGCCGGGGTGAGCGCCGCACTCAACATGCTCATTGCCGTGTTGGCGGCCTGAGGTCGGCGCTACGCCCGTTCAGCGCTTCGCCGGGCTCGTCAGCGCTTCGCGCGGAAGAAGTCGAGCAGCAGTTCAGCGCACGCCTCGGCCTCGACCCCGGGGATGACCTCGACCCGGTGATTGAGCCTGCGATCGCGCAGCAGGTCGTGCACGCTGCCGGCGGCGCCCGCCTTCTCGTCCCAGGCGCCGAAAACCACCCGGGGTATGCGCGCATTGAGAATCGCACCCGCACACATCACGCACGGCTCGAGAGTGACAACGAGTGTTGTGTTCTCCAGATGCCAATCGCCGATGGATGTCGCAGCCGCACGAATCGCGAGAACCTCGGCGTGCGCGGTCGGGTCTTTCGACAGTTCGCGTTCATTTCGCCCCGCGCCGATGCGCTTACCGCTCGCGTCGAGCAGGAAGGCTGCAACGGGAACATCGCCCGTCGACAGCGCGAGACGTGCGTCGGCAATAGCCTCGCGCATCCATTCGTCGTACTGCGACATCCAACCCTCCGATAGATTGAGCCTATGCGAGTACACGTTGCCGACCACCCGCTCATCACCCACAAGCTCACCGTGCTGCGCGACAAGACCACCCCGTCGCCGACGTTCCGGGCTCTGGCCGAAGAGCTTATGACCCTGCTCGCGTACGAGGCGACTCGTAATGTGCGCACCGAGACTGTGACGATTCAGACTCCGGTTTCCGAGACCCAGGGCCTCGCGATTTCATCGCCGCGCCCGCTCGTTGTGCCGATTTTGCGTGCCGGTCTCGGCATGCTCGAGGGAATGGTCAAGCTCATCCCGACGGCCGAGGTTGGTTTTCTCGGAATGGTGCGCAACGAAGAGACGCTGCAGCCCGAGACGTACGCCGAGCGCCTGCCCGACGACCTGTCGAACCGCCAGTGCTTCGTTCTCGACCCGATGCTCGCAACCGGCGGATCCCTGATTGCGGCCATCGACTTCCTGTTCGCGCGCGGCGCCGTTGACGTCACCGCCGTCTGCCTCATCGCGGCGCCCGAGGGCCTTGCCGCCGTCGAGGCCGCAACTGCCGGTCGCGACGTCACAATCGTGCTCGGAGCCCTCGACGAGAAGCTCAACGAGGTCGGCTACATCGTGCCCGGACTCGGCGACGCCGGCGACCGCCTGTACGGAACCGTCTAACTTTTTCATCACCTGACAGAGCGGCGCTGCCCCAACGGGCGGCGCCGCTTTCGTTCGTGCGCGACATCCAATCGCCGTTGATTGCGACTTGACATGACGCGCACTTGTGCCTGATAGTTGCTCCATGACTGTTCACGCGTTCGCCCTGACCACCCTTGAGGTGAGCGGGACTGCCGTGATGTGTTGTCGAATGTGTGCGTAACTGCCACCACTTCGCCGAGATCCGTAGCTAGCTGCGTAGAACTCCCGGGTGCCGCCTTTCATTACGGCGTTCACCTTTGACACGCCTGTTGTACCCAGAAGGAATCACACCCTCATCATCAGAGGCCCTTCACCCCCAGTCTCCAAGGACTCTTCGTAATGTCTCTCGCAACCATTGACCGACCCACCGTTTCATTCACCGCCAACCGTCCGGTAGCCGTTCCGGCGCCGGCTCCCGTCGCTCCCGAGGCTCCTCGCCTCCGCGCCGTGCCGGCCGGAACCGAAGCTCGCGGCTTCGTGCTCTACGTCGGAGTCGACGAGCTCAAGGCTGACGCCGCGGGCACCGACCTCGGCCACCTCGTTGAGGAGCTCAAGCGCCTCGTCGCGCAGCTCGTGCCGACCGCCGAGACGCACGCCGCCGTCGCACTCGCACCCCAGGGTGCCGGCGGACGCGACGTCGACGTTGTGCGCCTCGCCCTTCAGGACCCGGCCGCCCTCGCCCGCCAGCGCCAGACGCCGGCACCCGAGCTCGTCAAGCAGCGTGGAGGCGTCGTCATCGACATCTCGCGCAAGCGTCTTGTGCTCGACGGCGAGACCGCCGGACTCACCTACAAGGAGTTCGAACTGCTGCAGTACCTCGTGCTGCGCGAAGGTCGCACAATCGACCGCGCCGAGCTCATCAGCTCGCTGTGGAACGCGAACGACGACGAGATCCCCAACGAGCGCACGATCGACGTTCACGTGCGTCGTCTGCGCTCCAAGCTCGGCGCCTACGAAGACATCGTGCGCACGGTGCGCGGCGTCGGCTACCGCTTCGACCGTCACGCCGACGTGTCGATCCGCCAGGCGACAACGCCCAGCCCCGACTTCTAGGCCAGCGCGGCCGCGTCTATTGTCGCTACCGTCGCGCTACCGTCGAAAACTGCTCCAAACTTTCGGGTTTGGAGCAGTTTTTGCAGTTTGGAATGGATGTCGCGGCGCCGAGAGTGCGCAAAGTGTGGGTTCGACGCATCAGAACCACACTTTGCGCAACCTCGCCGGCAGCGCCCCTAGCCCAAAAGCGGCGCCACCGCGTTGAGCAGCGCCGCGGGCGTCGAGCCCTCATACTCGCCGAGCTCGACGCCGACGACCTCGCTGCGCGCGATGATGTGCGCGAGGCGCTCGAACTGGTCGAGGGTGAGGCCGCCGGGCACGCTGTACTCGGTCTCCACCTGCCCCGGCTCGAAGACGTCGCAGTCGATGTGCACGTACACCGGTCGACCGGCGATGGCCGTCTCGAGGTCGTCGAAGAGTTTCTCGACCGGGATGGCAGTCACTCCCCCGGCGTCGATGACCGCCTGTTCCGGTTCGTCGATGTCGCGCGCACCACAAAGGATCGCCTGGTCGGCAGCGAGTCCCGCGCCGAAGCCGCTGTCCCAGAGGCCAAGGGCCGCCGAGAACGCGAGCCCGCCGAGGTAGCCGGTGGTTGTTCCTCCGGGAACGTTGAGGTCGGCGTGCCCGTCGAACCACAGCACAACCGCGTCGGGGCGATACCGAGCGACGATCGGCAGTGTCGCGATCGCCACGGCGCAGCGGTTGATGAGCGTGACGGGCACAGCACCGGCCTCGAAGACGCTCACGTAACGCTCGGCCAGCGCCCGCTAACCGTCGGCCGCCGCGGCAAGTTCGACGTCCCAGTTAGCGCCGAGCGGCTCACGCGGCGTCCCAACGACTACGGCGTCGGTGCCGAGCCTGCGCCCCAGCTCCTGCCCGGTGGCCGCCGCTCCCGCCCAGCCACGCGAGTTGCGGTCACCCGCGTTGCCTTGGAAGACGGTGAGTTCGCGAGTCATGCACTCATTGTCATCTATGGATGTCGCGGCCGCGAGAGTGCGCAAAGTGTGGTTCTGGTGCGGCAGTGCCACAGTTTGTGCACTCTCGCCGCGCCACGGGCACAGTGCTCGTTACTTCTCGCCGTCGTCAGGCACCGTCGACCCGACGAGCGGCTTAGCCCGCACAAACGGCGGCGTCGTCTCTATCGTCGGGTTGTTAACGGTCGGCACACCGTCCGCGTCGTAGTAGTTCGGATCGAACTGCTGCAGCGGGAACACGTTCCAGCCGGCCGCGCCGGGCGCCGAGTCGCGCGGCGAGAGCAGCACGTAGCCGTTGTCGGTTGAGCTCTCGTAGAAGGTCTCGCCGAGTGACGGGTCGATGACGTTGAGCGGTCGCCCGTTCTGGTCGAACAGTTGCACGTCGGTGAGCAGTTCACCGTCGGGCCCGTAGGCGAAAATGTTGTCGACCGACTGGCCCTCGAGTTGCAGTCCGGTGTACTCAAAGCCCTCGCCCGAATACACCTCCGCGAACAGGCGCGAGACATAGGTCGTCGCTCCGAAGTACAGCGGCACGATGGCCAGCACCGCGATGACCGAGGCAATGAGCGGGATCGCCCGACGCCCGCGCGGCGGCAGCCAGCGCCCGCGACCCCACTGCACGCTCACCACGACACCGACCGCCGCAGCGATCCAGAGCCAGAGCGGAACGCGCTGTGCCGAGTTCGCAAGCCACTCGATCGTGAGAGCGCCCACAAGCACCAGCCCGCGAACCGCCCACCACACCGGTCGCATCGAGATAAGCAGATCTGCAATTGCACTCAAACCAGGACGCGATCGGATGGCGCGTGCGAGGTCTTCGGGTGCGTGACGAAGATTGGCCCGCATAAGTGCCAGGTCGATCAGTGGCGCACGCTCAGCCGCTCCGCGAGGAGCCAACCCGGCCGCGGATCGCAGCTCCGCCGCGTAGGCGACGGGGTCGGCGAGCGCCGGTCCACCATCGGCGGCCTGCTCGCTGAGGTCAGCCTCGAGGCCGTCGGTGAGATCGTCGATGTCGTCGGCCGGCAGGTCGTCCAGGGCCTCGCGCACCGCCGAGGCGAAGGCCAGGATGGCCGGGTCAATGCTGAGGGTCTTCATTTCTTTTCCCCGATCGTGCGAACGCGAGTTGCTGCGACGGGCTCGTCGAGCAGTGTGGACATGGTTGATGCGAAGCGGTTCCAGTCGGCAGCGTGGGCGGCGAGCATGGCCCGGCCCTGGGCGTTGATGCCGTAGTACTTGCGGTGCGGCCCACCTTCAGACGGCACGACGTAGCTCGTGAGCATGCCCGCGGCGAAGAGCCTGCGCAGGGTGCCGTAAACGGAGGCGTCGCCGATCTCGTCGATACCGGCGGCGCGCAATCGGCGGACGATGTCGTAGCCGTACCCGTCGTCGTCGCGGATGACGGCGAGCACCGCGACATCCAACACTCCTTTGAGCAGTTGCGTGGTGTCCACGTGTGTCCTCTCCCTCGTCCTGCGGCAAGCTATACCGGTTGTGACACTACTACGGCATGCGCACTAGTGCGCGACGCGGGACACACGACACGCCGAAGCGCGCTGTCGAACGCTTGACGTGGGCGCGTCGTGGTGGCTGAATTAAATCTCCACGCGAGATTCGCGTGTGTCGGCATCAACAGATAACTCGAATAGTCCAGCCCGGGATGCACACCCGACCCGCACGTCGAACCTCATTTCTCAATGGGGAGATCGAAATGCACAAGTTCACACGACGCAGAAGAAGCGCCATTCGCACAACCATCGTCGCGGCGATCGCCGCTTCGCTGCTCGTCGCATCGCCAGCGCTGGCGAAAGACGACAGCAGCACAATCGACAAAGAAACCGACGCCGCCGAGAAGCTGATCGACGGTGAGACCCAGGCGTTTCCGCCGGGCACCTGGTGGGAGAGTTCCGCCGCCGATACCCGTCGAGCGCGCGCGATGGTGCGCAGAATGACCCTCGCCGAGAAGGTCGACATGCTTCACGGCGAGCTCAATAACGACTACGGCTTCTACAACGCGGGGATCGAACGACTCGGGATCCCCGCACTGAAGATGGCTGACGGCCCGGCCGGCACGCGCGTTGCGAACCCCAACGTGAACGACCAGAAGTCGACCCAGCTACCGTCGCCGCTCGCCCTCGCAGCAACCTGGAACGCGGGGCTCAGCGAGAAGTTTGGCAAGCTCGCCGGCTCCGAGGCGTACAGCACCGGGCACAACGTGCTGCTCGCACCTGCCGTCGACATCGCAAGGGTCGCACTCGCTGGCCGCGCCTTCGAGACCTATGGTGAAGACCCGCTGCTGACCGGCACGATGGGCGCGGCAAATATCCGCGGCATCCAATCGCAGCCGGTGATCGGCGACATCAAGCATTACAACGTCTACACACAGGAGGCGAACCGCCTCACCGGCGGCAATGTTGTGATCGACGAACGCACACTGCAGGAGATCTACACGCGGCCATTTGCGATCGGAGTGCGTGACGGCCATCCCGGCTCGGCGATGTGCTCGTTCAACGCGGTTAACGGCGTGCAGGCCTGCGAGAGCGACGAACTGCTCAACCAGATCCTTAAAGAGCAATTGAACTTTCAGGGCTGGGTGATGAGCGACTACGGGGCCACGGCGAGCACGGTGCCGGCGATCCTTGGCGGGCTCGACCAGGAGATGCCGGGCAACTTCAACCCGAGCGACCAGCCGGGGTCGTGCAACTTCTGCGCCGCACTCATTGATGCCGTGGATGCCGGGCAGGTGCCGATGTCTCGCATCAATGACGCGGTGACGCGCATCCTGCGCCCGATGTACGCGCTCGGGATCTTCGACAACCCGCCGGTGGTCAAGCCTCTGCCCGAGGCCAAGCACGGCGCTCAGGCGAGGGACATTGCGGCGCAGGCCATGGTGCTGCTCAAGAATCAGTCACGCTCTCTCCCCCTGACAAAGAGGGTCGGCTCGATCGCTGTGATCGGCGCAGACGCCGACGTGCTCGTGCAGGGCGGCGGCAGCTCCCTCGTCAAGCCGACCTACTCGGTGAGCCCTCTCGAGGGAATCACCGAGCGCGCCGGTGACGGTGTCGAGGTCACGCACATCGCGGGCGGTGACCCGGTCATTTCTGCAGCGCTGCTGCCGGGGCCGAACCCGATCCCGTCTGACTATCTGACGCCGAGCGCGGGTGACGGCAACGGGCTGCGGGGCGAGTACTTCCTAAACCCCGAGTTCGCCGGTGACCCGGAATACGACCGCACCGACCCGTACGTCGGCATCAACGGCGGGTTCTTCCTGTACGGCGGGCTCAACTCCGCGTCGCCGCACTTCCCGGCACAGCCTGCAGCGCTGAACTCGAGCGACCTCTCTATTCGCTGGACCGGCTCGCTCACCGCACCCGTTGACGGCAGCTACACGCTGTCGATGGTCACCACCGGATCAGTGACGGTGACGCTCGACGGCGAAGTGGTTCTCACGACCGAATCGTCGGAGACGCCCGAGACGACGACCGCAGAGGTCGAACTCACCGAAGCGCAGGTCTACGACCTGAGCGTCGAGTTTGTCAATGACGCCCCCGGTGCGGCAAGCGGCATCCCGGTGATCCAGCTCGGTTGGGAAACACCGGAGGGTGTCATCTCCCCGCAGGCCAAGGCCGCGGCCGAGCTCGCCCGCAACTCGCAGGCAGCCGTCGTCGTGGTGCGCGATTACTCATCCGAGGGTGGCGACCGCCCCGACCTCAACCTGCCGAACGGACAGGACGAGCTCATCCGCCAGGTGGCCGCGGCGAACCCGCGCACCGTCGTGGTGATCGAGTCGGGCGCTGCGATCGAGACGAGCGCGTGGGAAGACGATGTACCCGCGATTCTGCAGGCCTGGTATGGCGGGCAGGAGCAGGGCACCGCGATCGCGAGCATCCTGTTCGGCGACGTGAACCCGTCGGGCCGCCTGCCGATCACCATCCCGGTAGACGAAGCGAGCACCCCGGTCAGCGACCCCGCCCAGTACCCGGGTGACGGCCTCGACCAGCAGTTCTCCGAGGGCATCTTCGTCGGCTATCGCGGATACGAAGAGAACGAGATTGAACCGCAGTACGCATTCGGCCACGGCCTCTCCTACACGACCTACGCGTACTCAAACCTGCGCACGCGGTCGGTGGCGGGTGAGACTGGCGCGGGTCGTCAATTGCTGGTGGATGTCACCGTACGCAACACCGGAACGCGGGCGGGTCGTGAGACTGTGCAGGTCTACGTCGGGCCGCTCCCCACGAGGGAAGTGGCGACTGCCCCGAAAGCGCTCGCCGGGTGGACCCAGGTGGATCTCAACCGAGGCCAGAGCAAAAAGGTGACCGTCGCGCTCAGCGCTGAGTCACTCTCGTTCTGGGATGTTGACCTCGACCGTTGGCGTACCCCTCGCGGAAACGTGCCGCTGTTCGTCGGTTCGTCGTCTGCGAACATCCAGCTCGAAGGAACGATCAATGTGGGTCGCCTCGTGAGATAGCGAATCCGATAACGCTCCGTCCGGGTCGCCAATGCTGCGGCCCGGACGCGACCGCCGCTTTCTGGGGGAATGCTGAGCGCGCCCAGCACCCCCAGACCCCAGTCTTTTACTGGGTTCGGGTGGCTCTCAACGAACTCACAGAAAAATAACGTTTTGATAACTAGCGCTCCGTTACCTGACCGTTATATATTCATTTCAGCAGAAGTTGTTTGCTGTGGCAGCTGATGCGGAATGTGATTGCAGGACACTCTTGGTGCAAGGGAGAGGGTCGGTTTCTAGCCTCTGAAACCGACCCTCAATCCTCTTTAAGGCGCCAATTCGAGAGTCGATTACATCGATGTCCGTGCACATGCATAGAGTTATGCGCGTGAGTGACAAGTCTCTGGCCGTCGATGCGTGGGAATCTCTCTTTCGCGCGCAGGTGAGCGTGCTCCGGCAGCTCCACGTGGAGTTTCCGACAGCGGAGCTTTCGTTCAACGAATACGACGTTCTCTTCAACCTCTCCAAGCAGCCCGAGCGGCAGTTGCGCATCCGCGACCTCAACCGTCACCTGCTGCTGACGCAGCCGAGTGTGTCCCGCCTGGTTGACCGGCTCGTGAGCAAGGGACTTGTGCTCAAGGCCAGCGACCCCGGCGACGGTCGCGGCACCCTCGTGTGCCTGACCGACAGCGGCTACGAGTTGTTCCGCCGCGTGGCCGTCACGCACGCGGCATCCATCAGCTCGAGAGTGGGCGGTGCGCTCACGCCCGACGAACTCAAACAGCTCACTGCGCTCACCGAAAAACTGCGCAAGGGCTAACTGCTGCGACCCAGCTGTGCGTCGAGTCGCTGCGGTGCCCGGCGCAAGCGCGCGAGGGCTGCGATCGTTGCCCGGGCAGCGCGCAGGATTCCGCGAGGCGTTGCCGGTACCTTCATCCGGATGAGCTTCAGCCGCTGGTCGGGCGGCAGTTCGATCACGGCGAGAAGGCAGATGTCGCCCATCGTCACGGAGCTGAGCCCGAGCCGCCAGCGCGCGTAGGCGTCGGTGGGCAGCACGGTCTCGCCGACGTCCAGCCCGAGGCCCTCGAGCAGCGGGCGAAGCTCTTCGCTGCCGCCGACTTCGCGCACGCGCTGCTGCAGGGCACGACACTCGGCCGGCGAGAGAGACGAACGAAACTGGTCGAGAAAGTAATCGAGGTTGCTGTCGGCAAGGCGCTTCGAGCTGTCGCCGGGCAGCCTGTCATGCGCCGCAAACATCACCGTGCTGATCTTGTCGAGAATCGGAACGGTGTGGCCGTGAAACTCCGCGAAGCCGTGATGAGACCACAGCACCTCGAACGAACGCTCCGGGTCTTCGAAGAAACCAGGGATAACGCTGTGCAGATGGATGGCGCTGGGCCATCCCGCGTGCGACAGCCGAGTGATGGCTCCCGGAAGTGGCGTGAACACCCGACGCCCGCCCTCGACCTCCCACCGCTCTTCGCGCAGCAAACCTATGAGCCGCGCGAGATCAGTAGGAGCGACAATGAAGGCCACGGTGCGTGACACGCGCGGCGAGATGAGGGCGTGCAACGGAAAGACGGTGCCGCCACCGGCGAGCGCGCGCAGGTCGTGTTCCTTGCAGAGCCGCGCGACGTAGCCGACGAGGCGATCCTTGCTCGCGCGCAGGGCGACGCCACGTGTTGAGCTTTCGCTCTCGCTGTAGCGACCCATGTCAACCCTCCACTGGCGTCCCCAGACTACTTGGCGACAAGACGTAGTGTGGAGAAATGATCCGCTCAGCCGACCCCACTATTGTTTGGCTGCGCGACGACCTCCGCGTGAGCGACAACCCCGCGCTTGTCGCGGCCGTCGAACGCGGCACCCCGGTCGTCGCCGTCTACCTGCTCGACGACGTCAGCCCGGGTGTTCGCCCGCTCGGTGCGGCAACCCGCTGGTGGCTGCATCACAGCCTCACCGCGCTCAGCGAATCGCTGGCCTCGATCGGCGGCTCGCTTGTGTTGCGCAGCGGTGCCGCGGCAACGGAGATCCCGCGCCTCGTCGCCGACACTGGTGCCGGCGCCATCTACTGGAACCGCCGTTACGGCGCCGCACGCGACATCGACGCCGGCCTCAAGTCGAGCCTGCGCGAGCAGGGGCTCGACGTGCAGAGCTTCCAGGCGAACCTGCTCTTCGAACCGTGGACCGTCACAACCGGCGAAGGAAACCCGTACCGCGTCTTCACCCCGTTCTGGCGCGCCTGCCTCGAGCGCGGCGTCTCGCGCCAGCCGCTTTCCGCACCGGAATCAATACAGGGCATGGATGTCGCGGGCGACTCCCTCGACGACTGGAAACTATTGCCCACCCGCCCCGACTGGGCCGGCGGACTGCGCGAGACCTGGACCCCTGGCGAGGCCGGTGGCCACGAGCGGCTCGACGATTTTGTGAGCGACATCCTGCCCGATTACCACCGCCGCGACGAGCCAGCGGCCATCGCGACGAGTGGGCTGAGCCCGCACCTGCGATTTGGCGAGGTCAGTCCGTTCCAGGTCCATGACGCGGTGCGGCGCAGCCCGCAGCCCAACTCGCCGAAGTTCCTCAGCGAGCTCGGCTGGCGCGAGTTCAACTGGAGCATCCACTACTCCTTCCCAGAGCTGCATACCCGCAATTACCGCGCAGCTTTTGATGCCTTCCCCTGGCAGGAGCCGGATGCTGCTGAACTTGCGGCATGGAAAAGCGGACACACGGGCATCCCCCTTGTCGACGCCGGAATGCGCGAGCTGTGGCACTCCGGGTCGATGCACAATCGCGTGCGCATGGTCGTTGCGAGCTTTCTCATCAAGAACCTTCTCATCGACTGGCGCGTGGGCGAGGCGTGGTTCTGGGACACCCTCGTTGACGCCGACGAGGCGAGCAATCCTGGCAACTGGCAATGGGTGGCCGGCAGCGGTGCAGATGCCGCGCCCTACTTCCGCGTCTTCAATCCGCTGTTGCAGGCCGACAAGTTTGACAAGGGTCGCAGGTACATCCACCGGTGGGTACCTGAGGTGGATGCGTCGGGGTACCCGCGACCCATTGTCGACCTCGCGCAGTCGCGCAAGGATGCCCTCGCCGCCTATGAGGCGGTTCGGGCCGTGACCAACTAGCGGGCAGCGCGACGATAGCGGGGGCGCGTCGCGATCTGGCGAACGAGCAGCGCAATTGCCATCACAAATGCGCAAGCGGCGAACACGAGCAGCGCTAGATAGGTAACGATCATGGTCTTTCTCCTGAGTTAGAGGAGAGACCGCCGGTGATTCGGGTCAGCGACGACCTCTCCTATCAGGAGAGAGTCCGGCGGCTCGCGGATATGACGCGATAATTGACTTTTCCTTTCGCATCATAAAAGTCACGAGACGGGCTCTCTACAGGTATGGATGAGATTGCCCCCTCCGATGAAGACCTCGCTGCCCGCGTTCGCGCCGGCGACGCCGCCGCGTACCGCGAGCTGTGGGAGCGCCATGCCCGCGCCGGCCTCACCGTTGCGCGCAGCCTCGGCGGTCGCGTCGACCCTGACGACCTGGTCTCCGAGGCGTACACGCTTATCCTCGGAGCACTGCAGCGCGGTTACGGACCCACCGGAGCATTCCGCCCGTACCTGTTCACAACGATTCGCAACCTCGCCGCCCGCTGGGGAAAGTCCAACCGCGAACACAACGTCGACGACGACATCTTCGCCAACCTCGAGGCGACGGAACCCGAGCTCGGTTTCGCCGACAAGACAATAACCGTGCAGGCGTTCCGCAGCCTGCCCGAGCGCTGGAAGACGGTGCTCTGGTACACCGAAGTCGAGGGGCTCCAGCCACGCGAGGCCGGACTCATGATGGGTCTCGCGGCCAACGCGGTCGCCGCTCTCGCCTACCGCGCCCGCGAGGGACTACGACAGGCGTGGCTGCAGGCGCACATCAACTCGGCGAGCACCCCTGAGGAGTGCCGCTGGTCGAGCGAACACATGGGCGAGCACGCGCGCGGCACTCTCTCCCGCCGCGACGCCAAGCGCTTCGACGAACATGTTGCCGGCTGCACACGCTGCTCGATCCTCATCGAGGAGCTCGACCACGTCGCCGGACGCCTCGCGATCATGATCCTTCCGTTGCTCATCGGCGGCACCGCAGCGACGTCCTATCTCGCTTCTCTCACCGGCGCACCTGTGACACCAATCTCGAGCGCTCGAGCGCCCCGCACCCCTCGTAACCCGGCACGGTTGGCAGCAGTTGGCGCGGGCGGCATCCTCCTCGCGGCAACAGCCTTCGTCGGCATCGGTTCCGCGAACGGGTTCTTCTCCCCCGCACCGGCACCCGAGGTGACAGTTGCGGCACCGCAAACACCGATCGTCACAGAACCCGTCGTCGAAGAACCGGTCGACGAGCCGGAGCCCGAACCGACGCCCACCCCCGAACCAACGAGCGGGGTGGATGTCGCGCTGCCCCCTGCCGAGACCCCGAGCCCGGTCGACCCACCTCCGCCCGCCGATTCGGCTGCCGCAGCTCCGACCATCGTGGGCGTTCTCGCGAGCGAGCTCACCTACCTGCCGACTCTCACCGGAACGGCAGAGCCGCGCGCGACAGTCGTGATCACCGACGAGACGAACGCCGTGATTGCAACAGTGACGGCTACCGCAGCCGGACGCTGGCGGGCCGACCTCATCGCCGCGCAACCGCACGATGGCCAAATGCTGCGAGCGCGGCAGACTGATCGCGCCGGAAACGTATCGAAACGCAGCCCCGCCGTCGGCCCGTACACCTTCGACTCACCGACGCTGCCTAACCTGATCGAGGGTGGCGCCATCTCCTGGACCACGCTCGAACCGGTCGGACTGGAGAACGGTGTGCTCGAGCACGTGCTCATCGAAGTTTCCGGCACACTGGGCGAAAGCGTGCTCATCTACGTCGACGGCTCGACGAGCGGCACCCGACACCTTCTCGACAGCGGTGTCATCAGTCGCATCTCGGCTGCGGATCTGGCAGCCGGCATCCACACCTTTGGGGTTCGCTATGTCGATGCCGATGGGCGACTCGGAAAGCTGCTCGAAGTCTCGGTGACGACCGGTCTGTGATTGTGTGGTTCCTGCACTGCGACTGTGGAAACCTACAGCAGCGCGCGGGCTCTCCGCCCGAGGTTTATAGCCTCGTGCACGACTATTTCCACAGCCCCGCTACCGCTCGTACCGTGGAGCCATGGTTGATACGGCAGGACGAACCTCACACACCCCCACAGAGCCGGTCGAACGAGTCGACACCGGTCCCATTCCGATTTCCACGACCGAAGCCTTCAATGCTGAAGCCCTCGGACAGCAGCTTCTCGGCACCTGGGCGGAGATCCGCCTCGGCGCGCGCAAGCTAGCCGGGCAGCCAGACATGCACCGCATCGACGGCCTCTCAATGGCCGAGCACCGCGAGCGCGTACTTGGCCAGCTGCGCACCCTTGTCGAAGACGGCCAGGTGAACCTCGCGTTCCCGGTCGAGCTCGGCGGCAAGAACAACCACGGCGGCAACATCGCCGCGTTCGAAGAGCTGGTCAGCGCCGACCCCTCGCTTCAGATCAAGGCCGGCGTGCAGTGGGGGCTCTTCGCAGCGGCGATCCTGCATCTGGGAACAGCGCGACACCACAAGGAGTTCCTCCCCGGCGCGATGAGCCTCGAAGTACCCGGCGCGTTTGCGATGACCGAGACAGGGCACGGTTCGGATGTCGCGAGCATCGGTACAACTGCCACCTTCGACGAAGACACCGACGAGTTCGTCATCGACACTCCCTTCCGTGGCGCATGGAAGGACTACCTCGGCAACGCGGCTCTCCACGGGAGGGCCGCCGTTGTGTTCGCCCAACTCATCACGCGCGGCGTCAACCGCGGAGTTCACGCTTTCTACGTTCCCATCCGTGACGATGACGGCTTCCTGCCGGGTATCGGCGGAGAAGACGACGGCCTCAAGGGCGGGCTCAACGGCATCGACAACGGGCGGCTGCACTTCGACGAGGTGCGGGTTCCGCGCACCAACCTGCTCAACCGGTACGGCAACGTCGACCCCGACGGTGAATACACGAGCCCGATCGAAAGCCCCGGCCGCCGATTCTTCACGATGCTCGGCACGCTCGTGCAGGGCCGCGTCTCGCTCGACGGTGCCGCGACTGCCGCATCCGCGATCGGCCTGCAGATCGCTCTTACCTACGGCAGCGAGCGGCGCCAGTTCACCGCCGGCAGTGACACCGACGAAGAGGTCATTCTCGATTACCAGCGTCACCAGCGACGCCTGATCCCCCGACTCGCAACGACGTTCGCGCAGACCTTCGCACACGACGACTTCCTTGTGAAGTTCGACGCCGTGTTCAGCGGCAAGGCCGACACCGACGACGACCGACAGGATCTCGAGACCCTCGCCGCAGCGCTCAAGCCGCTCAGCACCTGGCACGCTCTCGACACCCTGCAGGAAGCCCGCGAGGCCTGCGGTGGCGCGGGGTTCCTGATGGAAAACCGCCTCACCCAGCTACGTGCCGACCTCGACATCTACGCAACCTTCGAGGGCGACAACAACGTGCTGCTCCAGCTCGTCGCCAAGCGCCTGCTCACCGACTACTCGCGCAAGTTCATCGGCGCCGACGCCGGGGTGCTCGCGCGCTACGTCGTCGAGCACGCGGCCGACCGCGCCTATCACTCGGGCCTGCGCTCGCTCGCGCAGACTATTGCGGACTTCGGCTCAACCGCGCGCTCCGTTGGGCAGTTGCGCGACACCCAGGTGCAGCGCGAACTGCTCACCGATCGCGTCGAGACGATGGTCGGCGAGATCGCCGGTCGCCTGCGCGAGGCGAAGGGACGCTCGAAGAAAGACGCCGCCGACGTTTTCAACGCCCAGCAGAACGAACTCATCGAGGTTGCCCGCGCCCACGGCGAACTGCTGCAGTGGGAATCGTTCACAGCAGCGATCGCCAAGGCCGACCCGGCAAACGTTGCGGTTCTCACCTGGCTGCGCGACCTCTTCGGCCTCGGGCTGATCGAGAAGCACCTCGCCTGGTACCTCATTCACGGGCGCCTCTCCCCCAAGCGCGCCCAGGCCGTCACCGCCTACATCGATCGACTCATCGCGCGACTGCGCCCGCACGCTCTCGGCCTCGTCAAGGCCTACGGCTACGGACCGGAGCACGTGCGCGCACCGATCGCCTCCGGCGCGGAAGCCGAGCGCCAGAACGAGGCTCGCGCCTACTACGCCGAGCAGCGCGCGAACGGAACGGCCCCGATCGACGAGAAAACACTGCTCCCAACGCGCATCCGCGCCGGCGCCCGCCGCTAGAACCGTCGAAAAGTGCTCCAAACTCTTGGGTTTGGAGCACTTTTTGCAGTTCTGGCACAGCGACGCGAAAAGAAATCGTCGAAAAGTGCTCCAAAGCGAATGTTTTGGAGCAGTTTTCGACGTTAGTGTGTGGCGGGGCGCGCACCCACCGCGGACACGGCACGCGCGGCCAGCGCCACTCCGGCGCGAGCCGCGACATCCACCTCGCCGGTCGACAGCAGCGCGTGCAGGAAGCCCGCCGTGAAGGCATCGCCCGCGCCGGTCGGGTCGACGACGGTTGTCGAGACGGCCGAGACAACTATCGGTGTCTGCCCGGTGCGCGCAACAACAACACCGTTGGTGTCGAGAGTGAGGGCGACAACCGGAAAACGCTCCGCGAGCTTGGATGCGACGGCCACCGGGTCGACGAGGCCCGTGAGTGCGCGGCCCTCCTCGAGGTTCGGCACAAGAACAGTTGCGCCGTCGAAGTAGGCGAGCGCCTGTTCGACACCGAAGTCGGCGATGTAGCCAGCGCTGCCGGGGTCGACGCAGACCTCGATGCCCGCTGCCCGGGCACGAGCGATGAGTTGCGTGAACTGCGCAGGGTGCTGCATGCCGAACAGCGTGTGCCCGGTGAGGTGCAGCAGGGACGACGACGCGAGCAACTCGTCGGTGACGAGTTCGGGATCGATGACGGCGTTGGCCCCGCGCTCGGTGAGCATCGTGCGGGTTTCTCCGTCGACGATGACAACGATGGCGCCCGTGGGAAGGGTGGGATGCTCGGTGAGGAGCGGGACTACCCCGTGGCGGGCGAGCTCTGCCGAATGGCGAGCAGCGTCATCCAAGCCCACGATGCCGATGAACCGCACACTCGCGCCCACGGAGCCGAGCCAGCTCGCCGTGTTTGCGGCCGAGCCACCCGGGCGAAACCGGATCGCGCTCGCGGTGTCGGTGTCGGTGCGGATCGGCCCCGACGGCACAGCAACGACGTCGTCGATGATGTCACCGAAGACGAGGATGCCGCGAGGCTCAGGCATGCAGTGCCGACCACGCCGTGGCGATCTCGCCAGCGACGCGCACGTTGTTGCGTGCGAGGTCGAGGTTCACTTCGAGGCTGCGTCCGCCGGAAAGTTCGACGATCTTGAGCAGAAGGAAGGGGGTGACGGCCTTACCCGACACACCAGCGGCGTCGGCGAGGGCGAGCGCCTCGGTGAGGATGCGGTCGTGCTCTGCCGGGTCCCACTGCTGGTCGAGCGGGATCGGGTTGGCGACGACGATGCCCTGGCCGTGACCGAAGGCGTCTTGCGCGGCCATGATGTCTGCGATCTGCGCGGCGGTGTCGACCGACCAGTCGAGGGTGAACTCGCTCTCACGCAGCCAGAAGCTGGGGAAAATGCGCGTGCCGTACCCGACGACGGGAACGCTCAGTGTCTCAAGACGCTCGAGTGTCGCCGCGATGTCGAGAACGCTCTTGACGCCCGCCGAGACGACGGTGATGTTTGTGACGGCGAGGGTGGCGAGGTCGGCCGACTCGTCGAAGGTTGTTGATGCTCCGCGGTGCACTCCGCCGAGTCCGCCGGTCGCGAAGACCCGAACGCCGGCAAGAGCAGCGATGTGGGATGTCGCGGCAACCGTTGTTGCAGCGCTCGAGCCCGCGGCGGCGATGATCGGCAGGTCGCGCACCGAGGCCTTGGCGAGCTCGTCTTCCGCGATGCGGCGAACGCCCTCGGCGTCGAGGCCGACCTGCGGAACACCGTCGAGCACCGCGATTGTCGCCGGAGTCACGCCCTGCGAGCGCAGGATCTCCTCGAACTCGATCGCGGCCTCGTGATTACGCGGGCGCGGGAGGCCGTGCGAGATGATCGTCGATTCGAGGGCGACAACGGGCTTGTGGGCAGCGAGAGCTTCGGCAACTTCGGCGGAAACGTTGAGTGATATAGACATCTCCTCTAATTTAGCCGCCTCAAATACCACGTCATTACGGGAGCGGCACCCAGCGAAAGTTCAGAAAGAAATTTCTGAAGACGGCGATGCCAGTCGGCCACTGGCATCCACGCTCCCAGCAAGTCACAGCAACTCGCCCGTGACCCCCATTTGAGGGTGGGGTAGCCCAACCGGTCTAGGTCGGGGCTCCGGATTCCTTGTGCACCTCGGAACGACCGCACCTCACTGGTACGGGGAGTCCGGGACTGCCAACCTGAAGGAGTTCATCATGAACAAGATCACGAAGAAGACCCTGCTCGGCACAACCGGCGTTGCAGCCGCAGCCCTGATGGTCGGTGGCTTCGCAGCTCCCGCGATGGCCGACACCAGCTCAGAGTCGACCTCGACCTGGACCGAGACAACGACGAGCCTCTTCGAAGGCCTCGACCTCGTAACCGCGTTCGGAGACATCTCCAACAGCTCGCCCGTCGTAGTGGCCCCTGAGGTCGGAGTCGGAGACGTTCTCGGTGGCGACATCCTGAGCGGCAACGAGACGACAGCACCCATCGCTTCGGGTAACGACACCCCTGTTGCCTCTGGCAACGACACCTCGACCGGCAACGGCTCGGGTAACGGCAACTCCGCCGGTAACGGCTCGGCCAACGGCAACTCCGCTGGCAACGGCAACTCTGCCGGCAACGGCAACAGCGCCGACACCGACGTGAGCGACATCGTTGACTCCGTTACCGACAACGTGAACGTCGACGGACTCGTCGACGACATCACCGGTGACCTTGGTCTCGACGACATCCTTAACTAAGACGCACCCTTCGAAAGCCGCGGCCCCCTCGGGGTCGCGGCTTTCGCATGCCCTCTGCAAGGCTGTTCTTATGCAACTCCAGCCCCTCCTCGCGCGCACTGTCGCAGCTCTCGAGGAGATCGGTGCCCACGACGAGGCCCTCGCAGCGCTCAAGCTGGGCCGTGGCATCGGCAGCCTGCGCACGCCACCCATGCTCATTCCGGTCGGCCGCGCCTGGCGACTCGGTGTTCTGCTGCTCGACCGGCTCGGCAATCTCTACGCGACCGGCGAGGTCACGCGCGCGATCGAACCCCAGATCGCGGTGACCAATCGCTCGGACGAGGCCGAACGCAAGCGCGAGCTTCGGCGCATGGCCGCGCGCGGACCCTTTCCCGAGGGCGAAACCATCAACGTGGACTTCTCGATGCTCGATCTGGATGACGCGGCTCTCGCCCGCGGTGAGGGTCCACTGTCGCTTGCCGAGAGCGGCGAAGTTCTCGTGCGGTTGCCGTCGGGACGCGACATCCACCTCGAAAAATACCTGGCCGACCGCGTCGGATTGTTCAGTCTGGACTAGGCGCGCATTCCCGGGGAGCCGAGCACGGTGTCGACCTCGAGCACAATCGCGACGCGCTTCGGGTTCTCGCTGGGCGTGCGGTAGCGCTCGCTGTACAGGCGCACGGCTTCGGCGACATCGGGGGCGTCGCGCTCGATGTGCGCGGTGCCGGAGAGGGTGAGCCAGCGGCGTCCGTCGAGCTGGGAGAGGGTGGCCCGACTGTCGCGCTCGATGTTGAGCACCTTTTGGGTGCCGTCGCCCGTGATGACGCGGGCGGTGTTGCCCACGAGCGTGAAGCCGACCGCGACGACGTGAATGGCGCCGTCCGGGCCGATCGTCGACAGGGTGGCGAGTACGTAGTCGGAGACGAACTCCCGGGCCTGGCTGCTGAAGAGTTCGGGCATGACTCAAGACTACGTTTAGCTCGGGCATTAGCGGGACTTATCGCTCTTTGCGATAGTTGGTGATTGTGTGATCGCTCCGTCGCTGCGACCGTTGTCTTATGTTCGAACCGCTCGACGAGGCCTGCGCCCCGACACCTCTCGTGCGCTTTCCCCTGCCAGAGGCGTGGGGCATTTCGCTCTACTTCAAGAACGAGGCAGTGCTGCCCAGCGGTTCACTCAAGCACCGTCTCGCACGTTCGCTGCTTCGCTACGGAATCAACAACGGGTCGATCACACCGTCGACAATCCTCGTCGACGCCTCGAGCGGCTCGACCGCCGTCTCCGAAGCATGGTTCGCCCGCGAGCTTGGGCTGCGGTTCGTCGCGGTTGTTCCCCGGTCGGTGTCGGTCGAAAAGGTGCGACTCATCGAGTCACTCGGCGGCACCGTCGACTACACGCCCGACGCGACAACGGTCTGTGCCCGGGCAGCGAACCTCGGAGCGCAAGATGGCTGGTACTTTCTCGACCAGTTTGGTCTCGCGTCGACCGTCACTGACTTCCGGAGCGGCAATGTGGCCGAAGAGCTGTTCGCGCAGCTCGACACCGACCCCGCAGCGATCGTCGTCGGCGCCGGAACCGGCGGCACCAGCGCAACCATCGGCCGGTACATCGCTCACACCGGTCGGTCGACCCGGCTCACCGTTGTCGACCCCGAGGGATCCGCCTACTTCGACGCGTACTCCTCAGGCTGCATGGATGTCACGACCACAGGCTCGCGCATCGAAGGCATCGGGCGCCCGCGAGTCGAAGGCTCGTTTCTCGCCTCAGCCATCGACGAGGTACTTCGCGTCGACGACGCCATCTCGGTCGCGGCAATGCACCTGCTCGCTTCGACGACAGGACTCAGCGCGGGCCCGTCGACGGGAACCAACCTCGCGGGCGCGCTGCAGGTCGCCCACCGTATGGCGCGCGCCGGCGAATCCGGCACGGTCGTCACCCTCGCGTGCGACGCGGGCGAGCGCTACACCTCGACCTTCTACAACGACGACTGGGTGCGGCAGCAGGGCTGGGATGTCGCGGGCGCGAGCCGTCGTATCCATGCCGCGCTTGAACTCGTTTAGCCCCGCAACTCTCGGCCGGCCCGCAGTTCGAGCAGCTTGATCGCGAGAAGTTCGCCGTCGACCGCACCGAACTGGTCCAGCGCCTCGCCGTGGATCTTCGCGACAAGGTTTGTGAGCGCTGCAGGTGTGTCTTCTTCTGCCGCAAGATCGGTCACGGTCTCGAGCTCCTCGACAACCCGGTCGATGCCGAAGCTCTCGAGGTAATCGCCGCCGAGCACCGCGGGCAGGTGCTCGCTGAGAAACACGCTTCCGGCCGCGCTTGTCTTCAGTGCCTCGGCTAGCGCGCTCACCTCGAGCCCCTGAGCCTGCCCCAGCAGCAGCGCTTCGGCGACGGCGACCGCCTGCCCGAACCAGAGTGTGTTCGCGAGCAACTTGGTCGTGTAACCGGCGCCGATGTCGTCGCCCATCACCGTGAGCGTCGGCCCGAGCAGCGCGAGAACGGGCCGCACCCGATCGATGGATGTCGCGGCTCCCCCGACGAAAAAGCTCAGCTCGCCGGCTGCCGCACCCTGCGGCCCGCCACCCATCGGGGCACCGACACTGTGTACGCCGCGGGCCGTCGCGGTCGCAGCGATCTCGCGGGCGACACGCGGGTCGGCGCTCGTGAGGTCGAGCCACAGCGCACCTTCGCGAAGGGCTGCGACCGCGCCATCCATGCCCAGCATCACGTCGCGCAGTTCGGGCGAGCCCGGCAGAATCGTGACAAGGATGTCGACTGTCGCGGCAAGTTGCGCCGCGCTGGTGGCGGTTGCGGGCACAGAGGTGTCCCAGGTCGAGACGTCGAAGCCGCCCCCGCTCAGCCTTGCCGCGATGGGCGCTCCCATGCGCCCGAGGCCGATGATGCCTATGCGTTCTCGCTGTGCCATGCAGGCACGTTAGCGCGCTCGCGCACTCCGCAGTTGAACGACCGACGTTGTCAGCAACCACGCAAAGATCGCGTAGACCGAGATGCGCTCGAAGATGGCGGGGTCGAGCCAGGTAGCGCCGGCGCCGAGGAAGGCGAGGCCGATGAGTCCGACGATGCCGAGCGTGATAACCGTCACGGCGTACAAGCGAGGAAAACCGAGTTTGTGGGCCGACGAGCCACTGAGGATCGCGAGGGTGTTGCCGACGGCGATGGCCACGGCCGCACCAAGCGCGTGCAAGGCAATGAGACCGTTTGCCTCCGACTCGACGCCTCCGTGGAAGACCCCGACAAGGGTCATGCTGACGGCGACGAGAGCACCGAGCACTGTCATCACAACGCGGCGGCGTACGGGAAGACGCGCACCGAGGAGCGTCGCGGTCGCGAAGACGCCGAAGCCCATCGCGATAAATCCGAAGTTCATCACACCGTGCAGCGGCGAGCACATCTCGCGACCCGCGAACACCGAGCCGCAGACCGTTGTGCCGAGGTCGCTGATGAAGTTGTGGCCGTAGTCGTAGGTTCCGGCTGTCCAGGCGATGGCGGCAATTGCCTCCGCGATGAGAAAAACGAGTGGCGCGAAGGCTGCAAAGACTCCGGTGAGAATCAAGCCGCGACGGCTACGGGCGAAGTCAGACACAATCTCGACCCTACCTCGGGCGCCTGCCAACTCGGCTGGCAAAGAGGTCGAGGGCGGCGAGCAGACAACTTTGCCGATTATGAAACACGGCGCAATTCATAAAATCGGGCTCTCAGATTATGAATTACGGCGCAACTCATAATCTGCGGCGGGCCACCTCTCAGCCGATCGCCGCGAGCACCTCTTCGGCCGTCCCCACCTCACCAAGCACCGGAAAGATGCGCTCGACGCTGTTCTCGTGTGCCTCGAGACGCATGTCGGTGATCGCGTCCGTGACGACGATGACGTTGTAGCCGAGGTCGTACGCTGCCCGGGCTGTCGACTCAACACCGAAGCTGGTTGCGACGCCGACGATGATCACCTGGGTAACGCCGCGAGCGGCGAGGTCATCGTGCAGGCCGGTGGTTGCGAACGAGTCCCACGCGCGGCGGGTCGTGCTGATGTCGGTGGGCTGCTGGCCGAGCTCCGCGATGAGCTCGCTCCACGCCGCCGGGAACTCGCGCCCGCCCGGGCCGTAGCTGTTGCGACCGGCGGCCGTGCCGTCGACGTTCGCGAGAACAATCGGCCAACCCTTCGCGCGAAACGCCTCGATGAGAGCAACCGAGTTCGCAACGACAAGACCGACGTCGTGCACCATCGGGTTCGCGAGGGTTCCCTTCTGCAGGTCGACGACGATGAGGGCGGGCGTTGGATCGATGGTGATGGCCATGGGTGCTCCTAGTTGAAGGTGACGACGACTTTGTCCGCCGCGCCGGGGGTTCCGGCGAGCGTCAGGGCTTCTTCGACGCGGTCGAAGGGGATGGTGTCGCTCACGATGACGGCGAACTTCTCCCAGTTCTCGGCGATCTCCGGTGTGACCTCGAAGATTTCCGTGGGGTACCCCATCGAGGTGACGATTGTGACCTCCGAGGCAAGCACTGCCTGGAAGTCGATCGGCACGGGGTGCTTGTGCACTGCAACAACGCCGAGCGTCGCGCGGTGTTTGGCTGCGGCGAGAGCGGTGTCAATGACTGCCGGTGCGCCCGCGGCATCCAAATAAATGTCTGTGCCCACTCGCGGGTGACCCATGGCTGTGGCTCCGGGTCCGTGGAGTTCGAGCAGGCGGGCGGCGACGTCTTCTTCGGCCGAGTTGATGACGGCGTCGGCGCCAATCGCGAGCGCCTTTTCGAGTCGGGCGGGCTGGATGTCGACGACGACAACGCTCGAGGCACCACTGAGCTTGTAGCCGATCGCCGCGCCGAGGCCGATCGGGCCGGCGCCGAACACAACAACCTTGTCGCCCTTTTTCGGTGCTGTGCGGTTGACCGCGTGACGCGCGACGGCCATCGGCTCATTGAGCGCGGCTACCTCGAACGGCACGTCCTTGGAGATTGTCGCGAGGTGCGTGCCGAGCACTGCACCCTCGATGAGCAGAAACTCGCTGAGCGCACCCTGCGGCCCACCGCTGCCGATGAGCGCTGTGCGCGAGGCGATCGGGTTGACAACAACGTGGTCGCCGACCGCGATGCCAACGACCTCGGCGCCGACCTCGACTACCTCGCCCGCCGGCTCGTGGCCGATCGGTGTCGCGCCCTCGCGGGGCGGGATTCCGCCGCGCGCTATATAGAACGTGTCGGAGCCGCAGATGCCGCAGGCGCGGACGCGCACGAGCACGTCGGCGGGGCCGGCCGTGGGGGTTTCGACGTCGACGACGGCTGTGGTGCCCGGTCCGGTGACGAGTACTGACTTCATTCGGAGTTCCTCACTAAATCGAATTAGTTGCGAGGTTAGTATGCCACGAGTGAGCTGGGATATGGTCGGCATATGCCTGCAAAAAGAGCGACGATGCGCGATGTCGCCTCGGCGAGCGGGGTCTCCCCCGCGACCGTGAGCTTTGTGCTCAACGGCGCGACCGACCAGACGATCTCCGCCGCCACCCGCGAGCGCGTCGAGCAGGCGGCGCGTTCGCTCAACTACGTGCCCCACGCGATCGCCCGCGCCCTGCGCGAGGGCTCGTCACGCATTGTGCTGCTCGACCTCGACCCGCTCTTTCGGGGAAACAGCGCCGAGGGCTACATCACGGGCCTCGACGACGAGCTCGCCCGCCACGGATTCTCGCTGCTTGTGCACCACGGCTCCGGCCCGCTCGAATCCGTCGCCGAAAGCGTTCGCCCCCGAGCGGTCATCAGCCTCTCCGGTCTGTACACGCCAGGCCGTGATGACTCCGACGACGGCGGCTGGGTCGACGGGCTCGCGGCGCACTCGGCAGTGCAGATCCGCCACCTTGCCGACGCCGGCCACACCGTGCTCGCCATCGCGCTGCCCAACGACCCGCACTGGGATCGCCTCGCTCGTGCCCGCCTGCGGTTCGCGCGCGAATCGGCGGCAACGCTCGACCTTCCCGCCCCGCTCGAACTACGCATACCGATGGATGTCGCGGAGGTGGCCGCGCTCGTGCGCGACCTGCTCGCCGCCCACCCCACGGTCACAGCGATCGCTGCCTTCGACGACGGTGTCGCACTGCGCATCATGCGCGCTCTACGTTCTTTGGGCGTCGTCGTTCCCGACCAGGTCGCGGTGATGGGTTTCGACGCGTCCGAGTTCGGAACGCTCGCCGTGCCCACCCTCACGACCGTACGAATCGACGCGGAATCCTTTGGCCGGCTGGCCGCCCGCCACGCACTCGGGCTTCCCTCCGACGACATCGAGCCCTCGGGCGCGACTGTCGTGCCGCGCGATTCCGCGTAGCGTGAGACGGTGACTTCAGTTCCGACGCTCGACGAAAAGGCCCGCGCTCTCAAGGAGCGCATCTACGCGAGCTTCACGGGGCTCTCGATACTCGCCGCGCTGACGGCCGCGGGTCACGCGACGGCAGCGAGCGCGCTCATCTCCGTCGCCGTGGGAATCATCGGCATCTCGGCCGCGGGTTTTCTCGCGGAGGTTGTCGCGCACCAGGTTGCGCACAAGGCCTTTCCGAACGGGTGCGAGCTGCGCACGATGGCAGCCATCGCGCTCGGCGCGCTCGGGTCGGCGTCGGCTCCGCTGATCCTGCTCGCGCTCGCGGCGTTCGGTGTTGTTCCGACCGAGGTTGCGCTGTCGATCAGCATGGGGCTGTATGCGGCGACGCTTGTTGTGATCATCCTGCTCGCGGCGGCACGCAGTGGACTCAGGCCCATACAGCAGTTGATCTCAGCCGCGATGCTCGTCGGCCTCGCAGGTGTCGTCGTCGGCGTGCTGCTTCTCGCGCACCTGCACTAGGGCTAGCGCGGTACGTAAACCCAGGCGTCGGTGCCCGACTCGAGCGTCACCTGGATGCGACGGTAACCAACGCGCTCGTAGTGATCGGCGGCGGCGAGTTCCTCTTCGGTGACATCGAGCGTTCCGCCCGTGACGCGATCGCTCTCCTCGCCAACCAGAAGGGCCGGGTGGATGTCCTTGCCGCTCGCGCGGATCACCTCGGGGTCGGTGATGCGCAGCTCGCCGATGCGGTAGCCCGAGAGCGCATCGGGTGTTGTGGGCACGGCGCGACCGAAGAGCTCCTGCTGCACGGAGTCGAGCTGCAGGGTTCCGAAAGAGAAGATGGGGTGGGTCATGGATTTACTGTATCCAGTCGGTGGTCGCCTCTAGGCTGGCGCCGTGGCAGTTCACACCCTCACGCGCGAGCACGCTCGTCAGATTGCCGTGCGCGCTGCCGGACTCGATACCCGCCGGCCCGATGACGTCATCGGCATGGTGCAGCAGATCGCGATGCTGCGGGTCGAGCTCACGCCCACGGTTGCGCCGGCCGCCGACCATGCCGCGTGGTCGCGACTCGGTTCGTCTTACCAGCCGATCGACCTCACGCGTGCGCTCTCGCACGGCCTGCTCTTCGAACGCGGGTGGATGCTACGGCCGATGTCTGACCTAGGGCTCTACCTCGAAGGAATGCGCACCTGGGCAGATCGCGCTTCAGTGCGTGGGTGGCTGCGCGACAACGAGGATTTCGCTCAGGCCATCCTCGATCGCATCGGCGATGACGGACCTCTCACCTCGCGCGACATCCCCGACGAGGCCGCGATCCCGTGGCCGTCCACCGGGTGGACAAACAACCGCAACGTCACCCAGATGCTCGAGATTCTGCACATGTCGGGCAAGCTCGCCGTCGTCGGGCGTGCTGGCCGGTTGCGCGTGTGGGATCTCGCCGAACACGTCTTCGACGACGTGGCCGCCGTGCCCCTCGACGAGGCGCGACAGATACGCAGCTTCAAGCTTCTCGCTGCCTGCGGCGTTATGCGCGACAGCATCGCGGTCTCGCCGACCGAGCTTCACAGCGCTGCGCCCGCGGGTGAGCCCGCGGTCATCGAGGGCGTTCCGGGCAAATGGCGCGTTGACCCGGCGCAGCTAGCTTCCGACTTCGACGGACGCACGACCCTGCTCTCGCCTTTCGACCGCCTGATGACCGACCCCGCTCGGGTGTCTCGGCTGTTCGAGTTCGACTACAAGCTCGAGATGTACAAGCCCGCCAAATCGCGCATCTGGGGTCAGTTCGCGCTGCCGATCCTGCACGGCTCCGACCTGATCGGCAAAGTGGACGCCCGTTCCGACCACGACTCTGGCCGGTTCATCGTGCATCGAGTACACGAAGACATCCCGTTTTCGCGCTCGACAAAAGCCGCGGTCGACGAGCAGATCGAGTCGTTCGCAGACTGGCTGCGGTTGCGCGTCGACCGCGGCTAAGTGCTACTCGCCCGCGGCCAGAGCTGACGCGAACGCCGTTGCGCGCTCCTGCAGGGTCGCGATGCGCTCGCGGCGCGCGGCCTCCACGTCGTAGCCGAGATAGGCAACGGGCGCAAGCATGCGCACGTTCTTCGAGCACTCGAAGTTCTGGCAGATGAGTGTCGCGACAGTGTCGCCCTTGCGTCCGGCGGCCCCGGCCTTGCGCGCCGCGTAGAACACAACGTCGTTGGGCAGGGTGATGTCCTGGCACCACGAACATTGCGCGCGCGAACGCGGCCCGGCTTCGGCCTGCCGCAGGATCACGCCGATCACGGCATCCCCCACCGCGGCGACGACGTATGCGCGCCGGGCAATGCGCGGATCCCGCCAGCCCAGGTAGTCGAGCTTGTCCCAGTTGAGTTCCGCGAAGGCCGCGGGCAGGGTGATGTCGGTAATTTCTTTGCGCGACGCGTTGACGAACGACGCGCGAATGGTTTTCTCGTTGATCGAGAGCATGCAAATTCTCCAGTCGAAACAGCCCAGAAAGGGCACTCAATGGCACAGAGCTGTGCCAGGTCAGTTCGAGCTGGAGCTATCTAGCGCCGACGGAAGAGCCGTCGACGACCTCCTGACGCCGCGCGGGCGTTGAGAACGAACGGGAGTGATGCACGGGTTCAGCTTAGCCACCGAGGGTGACGACCACTTTGGCAGCCGAGACGCCCCCGGCCTGCACGTCGATCGCGCGCTGCACAAACTCGAGCCCGTGACCGACGACGAGTGGCTCTGGTGCGGCCGTGTAGCGACCGTCGGCGAGCGCGGCTGGCAAAAAGTTCTCGTAGAGAATCGTGCTGACCTCGTTGTCCATCAGCGAGCTGCCCCAGATGAACTTTGCGCCGATACCCCTGATTCTCGCCCGAATCATCAACGGCAGAGTGGATGCAACGAGCCGCATGCCGAGGCTGGCGAGCTGCGGTGTGACGCTCTTGTCGGGCGAGATCTCGTCGAACGAGACCCCACCGGTTGCGATCGAAACGAACTTTCTCCCCTCGCTCGCGGCGACGATTTCGAGACACTGCGCTGCGGAACCGGTGGCGACCGCGAGCGCGCCCGCGAGCTGCTTGCCACGCAGTGCGGCGATGATGTCTGCAACGGCAGTCGGGCTCGCGTAGTCAAAGACCTGCGTCGCGCCGAGCGCCCGGACGTACGCGAAGTTTCGGGCGGATGCGGTGGTGATCACGTCGTAGCCGGCGGCGACAGCGAGTTGGATGGCGTTGCTACCAACACTCGTCGACCCGCCCCAGATCATGAGCGTCTGGCCTGTCGGCTTTGCGTTCGCCGATGGGTACTCGAGCGCAAGCTGATCTTTCTGAAACAGTCCGCACGCGGCAGTTGAGATCGCCAAGGGGAGCACCGCAGCATTCTCGTAGGCGAGGAAGTCGGGGATAGCTGCCGCCATCCGCTCGCGCACAACCGTGTAGAGCTGGAACGCGCTGCCCGAGGCCGCGTTGCTCGCCTTCTCTATGCCCACGGCGTGGGCGAGAACGCGATCCCCGATGGCGAAGCGCGTCACACCCTCGCCGATCTCGACGACCTCACCCGCGACATCCGAACCTAAAACAAACGGGTATTTGACCCATGAGTACATCGCGTTGCCGCCGTTTTGCTTGTAGCGGTCGACGGGATTGATGGCCACGGCGTGATTGCGTATAACGATCTCGCCGTGCCGCGGGCGTGTGTAGGGCGCAGGCGAAACTTCGAGGCGCGCACGGGACGCGGGGATCCAGGCGGCGGCGTTCTCGAACATGTTCTCTCGTTTCGGTCGTGATGACATTGCGTGCCATCACGCTACACGCTTATGACACGGCGTGTCATCACCTATCATGAAGCTATGACCCGCTGGCAGCCTGACGCACGTTCGCGCCTCGAACGAGCCGCGACTGAGCTGTTTCTCGAACAGGGATTCGCGGCGACGACCGTTCCGCAGATCGCCGAGCGCGCAGACCTCACAACTCGCACATACTTTCGGCACTTCATCGACAAACGCGAGGTGCTCTTCAGCGTCGAAAACGAACTGCCGAGCGTGGTCGCCGAGGTCATGGCCAACACGCCCGCGAACCTTGACCCCCTGGACGCCATCGGGCACGCGTTGACACTTGTCGCGACCACCCGACTCGAGGGCTACCGAGACCACATGCGCGTGCGTCGGTCGATCATCCAGTCCGACTCCGGGCTCCGTGAGCGCGACCTCAACAAGGGCGCGGTGCTTACGAGCGCCGCCCGCGCCGCCTTCCTCGCCCGCGGCCTCAGCGACCTCGACGCCACGGTCGCCGCTCACACCTCGACCCTAGTCTTCGGCACGTCCGTCGATCGCTGGCTCGACGATGACTCCGGGCGTCCGCTCACCGCGTTTCTGGACGAGACGATCGCCTCGGTTCGGTCAATTTCCGAGCGCTGACGCGGGCATCGGTCCCCTCAAATGGGCGGCAGAACGCTCAGTAGACCCCACCTGTCGGACACAACTATTCACACAAAGGTAGCGCTCTCACGCAGTTATTCTTCATAAATGCAGCATTTATGCAGATTTTCACGATTTACCGGACGGAAACGCGCAAGAAACACGCGGCTCTTAGGCTTCTCGACACATCATGCACGCTCCGGCGTGCGCACTTCCCGAGATATCTGAAAGAGACCTCATGGCGCTCGCACCACGAAGAACTGCAGCCCTACTAACCCTCAGCCTTGTGGCCGGAGCGATCGTCGCGACAGGGGGTGCCGGCGCAGCCTTTGCCGCCGCAGACCCCATCGCGGGCGGCCTCACCTCCGGCGACGTTTTGTTCCCCAATCAGGGCAACTCCGGCTACGACGCGCTGCACTACGACATTGACCTGTCGGTCAACGTCGCCGTGTCAGCCACCAACAACGCCGCGGCAACCACCACCTTCTCGTCGGCCACGACGACCGTGCGCGCCGAGACCACGGGCGCGCCCCTCTCGTCATATGCCTTCGACTTTCAGGGGTCTGCATCGACACTCGCCGCGGCGACTCTCAACGTCAACTCCGTCACTGTCAACGGTGAGCCGGCAACCTTCAGCCGCATCGAGAACACGACCACGAGCAACGCCACGACCGACGTACACAAGCTCATTGTGACCCCCGCGACCCCGGTCGAAGGCGCGTTCACAACGGTTGTGAAGTACTCGGGCATTCCGGTGAGGCACGCCGATACGGATGGTTCGTCGGAGGGCTGGAACGCTACAACCGACGGTGCGACGTTCGTCAACCAGCCGATTGGCGCGATGACCGCGTACCCCAACAACAACACGCCCAATGACAAGGCGACGTACACAATCTCGGTGAACGCCCCGAGCAAGTTGACGACCTCCAACACGGCAATTGCAGCTAACCCCGGGCTGAAGGATGCCGCGGTCGTCAGCAACGGCGAGCTCATCTCGAAGACGCCGAGCGAAGACGGCTCGCGCACGACATGGGTCTGGGACCAGAAGAAGCCCATGGCCACGATGTCGACGCTCATCTCGATCGGACGCTACGACGTCTATGAGTCGGACATCACCCTGGCCAGCGGTCGAGTACTTCACGAGTGGACTTTCATCGACCCCGCGATCTCGACTTCGAACCAGCTCGTCACACAAACCACCCGGACCCAGATCAAGCCCATCATCGACTTTCTCGAGACGAAGTACGGCCCTTACCCGGGCAACAGCGTCGGTCTCGTGACAGACGTGGTACCCAGCGCTATCAACTACGCGCTCGAGACTCAGGATCGCTCGTTCTTCCCGAACGCGGCCGATGTGCAGACAACGATCCACGAGCTCACCCACCAGTGGTTCGGCGACGCTATCTCGCCTCGCGAGTGGAACGACATTTGGATCAGCGAGGGCACTGCGACCTACGCCGAGCAGCAGACACTCAATGAAGGCTCGGGCGCGAGCAGCACAGACACCGAGCAGTCCAACTACAGCTTGTGGACTTCGAATGCATCGAGTGCCGGCGTCTGGACCACCCCTCCCGCCAAGATGACTCTCGCAAGCCAACTGTTTGGCTCGCAGTCGTACTCGCGTGGGTCGATGACGCTCGAGGCTCTGCGCACGTCGATCGGCTCGGCGAAGTTCGCCCAGCTGATGAGCGAGTGGCAGTCGCGTTACACAGGCACGAGCCGTGGCACCGCCGAGTTCATTGCTCTCGCGGAGGAGATCTCGGGCCGCAACCTGACCGCCTTCTTCACCACCTGGCTCTACACGGCTGGCAAGCCGGCGACCTGGCCCTCGAAGTTCAATCTGAATGTCACCGCCCCTGCAGCCCCACTCGCCGCCGGCGAAACGGGAACGTTCGTCGTCTCGAGCCGCAACACCGGCAAGGTCGCGCAGGTTGGAAGCATCGTCACCGTCGACCTGACGAGCACGCTCGACAAGGCAACGATCGGCACACTGCCCGCGAACACAACGCTCAGCGGAACCACGCTGACCTGGACGGTTCCGAGCACGGCGCTTGCCGCGACATCCACTATCGAAATTCCTGTAACGCTCAACGCAGAAACCGCGGGCACAACCATCGCGGCAACGGCGCGCGCCACAACGCTCGGCTCGACCTGCCTCGACTGCACGGCAAGCCTCGTCATCGGTGCAACGCCGATCGCCGTGAGCTCCGTGCCGACGATCACCGGCACAACAACTGTTGGCCAGACGCTCACCGCCGTCACTGGTGAGTGGAGCGAAGGCACGACCTTCGCGTACCAGTGGCTGCTGAACGGAAACGTCATCTCGGGTGCAACGAGTTCGACGTACACACTCGAAGGCACGTCGGCGGGCCTCACGCTCGCGGTACGGGTGACGGGCTCAAATGGCGCATCGACTCCTGTGACCAAGACGAGCGCCGCCACGGCTGCAGTCGCGAAGGCTGCGCTTGCGACGGCAATCCCGACGATCACGGGAACCCCGCAGTTTGGTAAGACGCTCACAGCGGTTACCGACGGCTGGACTCCCGGAACGTTCTTCACGTACCAGTGGCTCTCCAACGGCGCGACCGTGTCGGGGGCAAACGGTGGCACCGGCCCGACATTCAAGCCGAACGTCGCCACCCAGCTCGGCCAGACGATCACCGTCAGGGTCACGGGCACAAAGGTCGGATACACAACGGCTATCGTGACGAGCGCGGCGACAGCCGCTGTCGCAGCCAACACGTTCACTGTGACGCCGACGCCGTCCATCACGGGAACCCTGCGTGCCGTCTCGCCCGCTGGGACGAACGCGGTGGGCTCCTGGGAAGACGGAACGACATTCACGTACGTCTGGATGTCCAACGGAACCGTTATCAGCGGAGCAACAGCGCTGACCTACAGCCCGCCCGTATCAATGGTCGGCTCGGCGCTCAGCGTCTCGATCACTGCAGCTAAGCCGGGGTATACCTCGGTGACCAAGGTCAGTGAACCAGTAACCATTACGGCCGCCGCCCAGTTGCTGAGCCCGACACCGGTCATCACCGGAACCGCGCAGTTCGGTCGCTCGGTTGGCGTCACTACGGGCACCTGGGACACGGGCACGTCGCTTGCCACCCAGTGGATGCTTGACGGAGAGGCGATCGCGGAAGCGACAGCACTCACGTTCTCGCCCACCGCTGAGATGGTCGGCCACTCGATTACGGTCACGGTCACCAGCACCCGCACCGGCTACGTGACGACGAGCAAGACAAGTGCCGCTTCTGTTATCACCGCGGCGATCCTGACGGCGACGCCGACACCGGAGATCACCGGCGAGGCGAAGGTTGCTCTCGAGCTCACCGCTCTTGCCGGCACCTGGGACGAGGGCGTGGCCCTCACGTACAAGTGGTTTGCGGATGGCGAGCCCATCGAGGGCGCGACGTCCGGCAACTACACCCCGGGCGCAGCGCAGGCTGGACTGCCGATCACCGTCGCCATCACCGGAGTGAAGACCGGTTACACCTCGGTCACCACAACAAGCGTCGCGACCGCGGAGGTAGCCCTCGGCGACCTCGTCGACACTCCTGTGCCGACGATCACCGGCACGACCAAGGTCGGCGTTCAGCTCACCGCGGTCGCCGGAGATTGGGACACCGGCGTGGTCAAGGCGTTCCAGTGGTTCGCTGATGACGAGGAGATCGAGGGAGCCATCGAGGCGACCTACACTCCCGGCATCGACCGCGTTGGCTCGGTCATTACGGTTGCGGTCACCGGAACGAAGGCTGGCTACGAGGAAATCGTCAAGACAAGCGAGGCGACCGCGAAGGTTGCACCCGCGAACCTCGTGACAACTCCGATTCCGACGATCGCGGGAACCCCGAAGGTGGGCGTGCTGCTCTCGGCGCTCCCCGGAACCTGGGACCTCGACACCCTCTTCAGCTACGAATGGTTCGCTGACGGCGAGACGATCGAAGGCGCGGATGGGTCTGAGTTCACTCCGAGTGCCGACCAGTTCGGCAGCAAGATCACGGTCGCGGTTACCGGAACAAAGAGCGGACACGAGTTAGTCACCACGACGAGCATCGCGACCGCAGCGGTCGCTGCCGGAACACTCACGGCGGCACCGGTTCCCTCGATTGCTGACACGCTGAAGGTCGGCGTATCAAGCGAGGTCTCCACGGGCGAGTGGGATGCGGACACGCAGTTCACCTACATGTGGAAGCGTGGCACGAAGGTCATCAGCGGAGCGACGAACGCGGATTACGTTCCGGTTGTTGCCGATTACCACACCTACCTCACCGTGACTGTGACCGGCACCAAGCCCGGCTACACATCGGTGACAAAGGTCAGCACAAAGAAGTACGTGTACGCGGGAACGCAGACGCTGCAGACAGTGCCGGTCATCGCGGGAACGACGAAGGTCGGTTCCACCCTGAAGGTGACGGGAAGCTGGGACGCCAAGGTCACCAAGTCCTTCGTCTGGTACGCGAACGGCAAGAAGGTCGGCACAAACAAGTCGAGCCTGAAGCTGACCAAGTCGATGAAGGGTAAGGCGATCACCGTCAAGGTCACCGCCAAGAAGGCCGGCTACACAACGATCGCTAAGACAAGCGTGAAGACGGCGAAGATCCGCTAGTCCTCACCGATACAGCCAGCAAACCCCGCCACAGCCTCCTGTGTGGCGGGGTTTGTTGTGCTCTTAGAAGTTCTAGTCGCGGCCCTGCCAGGTCGCGATATCGACAACGTTGCCCTCGCTGTCGATGAGAGACCAGTAGGCGGGGGCGTTGCGATCGCCGAGCAGTTGACCCCCTGCGGCAAGCACGGCGTCAACCCTCGCCTGCGCCTCATCGTGGGGCAGCGAGACATCCACGTGAATTCTGTTTCGGGGTGCGACGTACTCTTTTGACCCGAAGCCGAACGTCGGCCCGATCAGGTTGGGCTCGACGATGTCGGTCTCGGAGACGCGCACATAGCCGAGGGCTGCCTGCCAGAAGGCGAGAACCGGTTCGCGGTCGGCCGTGTCGAACGCGACCTGAATGTGCTGCACCTTCGAGGGGTCGGCAGTGATGCCGAGCTCGGCGGCCGAGCGGGAGATGCGGCGGGCCAGCTCGAGGTCGAGGTCACTGAGTCCAACGCCGATAGTGATCACCTGCACCGTAACGGTGTCGTCGCGCAGGTCAACGAGCGGATCGTGCTCGAGCTCTGCGGCATGCTCGGCGATGGCTGCAACGAGCCGTGCCCCTGTCGCGAAGTTGCCGGTGTTGAACAGGGTCTTGGCGCCCCAGAAGAGAACGCGCCACTCTTCAACACCCGCGGCGGACGAAAAGTCAGAGTCGGAGATCTGTGTCGGCATGCCCCGACGCTACTCCGGGGCTGTGACATCGCCAAGGGGCGAGTCGCGGAAACAAAAATAACGCTGGTGACCGACCGTTCCCGTCAGTCACCAGCGTCAGATTGTGGGCCTACAGGATGAAGAGCATCTCCTGGTAGGTGGGGAGCGGCCAGAGGTCGTCGGCGACGATCTCTTCGAGCGAGTCGGCCGCGGCGCGAACCGCGCTCATCGCGGGAAGCAGGTCGCTGAACGCGTGCTCGGCTTCGGCGAGGCCGCTGTGTCCGACTTCGGCCGCGAGCGCCTCCTTGAGCGCGGCGAGTGCCGAGCGCAGTGCGGTGATCGGCGCCGAGATCTCGTCGAGCTGGTCGGTTGAGGCGTCGACACCAGCGGCCTTGAGGGCTCCGACGTTGACGGCAACCTCGGTCTGGTAGCGAACGGCTGCGGGCAGGATGATCGTCGAGCCGATCTCTGCGGTCAGTCGCGCTTCGACGGCGATCGTCTGGGCGTACTGCTCCAGGCCGATCTCGTAGCGGCTGTGCATCTCGCGGCTGCTGAAGACTCCGTACTTCTCGAACAGCGCGATTGCCTCATCGGTGATCAGTTCGGGAAGCGCGTCAAGTGTTGTCTTGAGGTTCTTGAGTCCACGCTTCTCTGCCTCGATCGGCCAGGCGTCGGAGTATCCGTCGCCGTTGAAGACAACTGCGCCGTGCTCGTTTATGATCTCGGTGAGCAGGCTCTGCACGGCTGTGTCGAAGTCGGCGCCGCCAGCGACTGCCTCTTCGAGCTTCGTCGCCATGTAGTCGAGCGAGTCGGCCATGATCGTGTTGATCGTGACCATGGGCGCTGCGACGGTCTGCAGCGAACCGGGTGCGCGGAACTCGAACCGGTTGCCGGTGAAAGCGAACGGGCTCGTGCGGTTGCGGTCGCCCGGGTCGGTCGGCAGCACGGGCAGGGTGTCAACACCGATGTGCATCGCGCCGCGGTCCTTCGACGACTTGAGCGAGCCGGCTGCGATCTGCTCGAACACGTCGGCGAGCTGGTCGCCGAGGAAGATCGAGATGATCGCGGGCGGTGCCTCGTTGGCGCCGAGGCGGTGGTCGTTCGAGGCCGATGCGACTGAGGCACGCAGCAGGCCGCCGTACAGGTGCACCGCGCGAATCGTCGCGGCACAGAACACAAGGAACTGCGCGTTGTCGTGCGGGTTGTCTCCGGGAACGAAGAGCGAACCGAGCTCGTTGTTGCCGAGCGAGAAGTTGACGTGCTTGCCCGAACCGTTGACACCCTGGAACGGCTTCTCGTGGAAGAGGCACTCCATGCCGTGCTTCTTGGCTACGGACTTGAACGTCGTCATCAGCAGCTGCTGGTGGTCGGATGCAACGTTGCCACGCTCGAACATCGGAGCGATCTCGAACTGGCCGGGGGCGACCTCGTTGTGGCGGGTCTTGGCGGGGATACCGAGCTTGAACAACTCGCGCTCGGTGTCCATCATGAAGCCGAGCACGCGCTCGGGAATTGCACCGAAGTAGTGGTCGTCGAACTCCTGACCCTTGGCCGGCTTCGAGCCGAAGAGGGTGCGGCCGGCGTTGAGCAGATCGGGGCGCGCGAGGAAGAAATGACGGTCGACGAGGAAGTACTCCTGCTCCGGGCCACAGAATGCGACGACGCTGTTGAGATTTTCGTGACCGAAGAGCTCAAGGATGCGGGTCGCGTGGAGACCCATCGCCTGCTGCGAGCGCAGCAGCGGCGTCTTGTGGTCGAGGGCTTCACCGGTCATCGAGACGAATACCGTCGGGATGCACAGCGTGTTGCCGTTCGGGTTCTCGAGCACGTATGCCGGGCTCGTGACATCCCAGCCGGTGTAACCGCGTGCCTCGAAGGTGTTGCGGAGTCCACCGTTCGGAAAGCTCGACGCGTCGGGCTCGCCCTGCGTGAGCGTCTTGCCGGCGAACTCGGCGAGCGCGGTGCCGTCACCGACGGGCTCAAAGAAGCTGTCGTGCTTCTCGGCGGTGAGGCCGGTGAGCGGGTAGAAGACGTGCGCGTAGTGGGTGGCGCCCTTCTCGAGCGCCCAGTCCTTCATTGCGGAGGCCACAGCGTCAGCAACCAGCGGGTCAAGAGTCGTTCCGTTTTCGATCGTCGCAATGACCGACTTGTAGACCGACTTCGGCAGTCGCTTCTGCATAACGACCTTGCTGAAGACGTTCGCGCCAAAGATCTCGCCCGGGGCCTCGTTGACATCGAAGCTCACCTTGGGTGGCACATACGCCTCAACATCGGTGATCGCCTGAAGCCTGACGTTGTTTCCACTCATTGCTGATCCTTCGGGTATGCGGCGGCCCGGGGTGGCCTCCAGAAGGTTGAGCGTAGCGACGGGATGTAGCGATCGTGTTTCCGACGTATGTCGCAGAGAACATAGGGTTGTCAACGTGTCTATACGAGTGGATGTCGCGGTCATCGGTGCGGGAGCGATGGGCTCGGCTGCCGCCTGGCAGCTCGCCCGCGCGGGCCGAAGTGTTGTTGTGCTCGAGCAGTTCGAGCGGGGCCACCACATCGGCGCCTCCCATGGATCGACCCGCAACCTCAGCGCTGCCTACCCGAGCGACGTGTATCAGCGCTTTCTCGCCGAAGCCCGCGACTCGTGGAATGAGCTGGAAGCCGAGTCGGGTGAGCAGCTGATCGACTGGGTGGGGCTTGTGCAGCACGGCTGGCAGGATCCGCTGCGTGAGCTGCATGCGGCGCACCAGAAGCACGGCATCACGAGTGAGTTCGTCGACGCGGCGGAAGCCAACGGCAGGTGGAGCGGCCTCAGGTTTGACGGCCCTGCGCTGTTTACAAGGGACGCTGGCCGCATCCGAGCCGCTGATTCTCTGCGCGTTTTGCGCGAGCAGGCCGAGACCGCCGGGGCCGAGTTTCGGTACAGCACGCCGGTGCGCCACCTCGAGGTGGACGGGTCGACGGCGACCCTGCACGGCGACTTCGGTTCGTACACCTCGGAGAACGTGATTGTCACGGCGGGCGCGTGGACGAGCAAGCTGCTGCCGGCGACGGTGCCGCTCCCCCGGTTGCGCGTCACGCAGGAGCAGCCCGCGCACTTCGCGCTCGCCAACGACTCTGCGATGTGGCCCGGCTTTATGCAGACGGCGGTGCCGGGCGAAGCGCGAGACGACTACTTTCTCAGTCCGATCTACGGCATGCACACGCCTTCCGAGGGAATCAAGGCGGGCTGGCACGGAACCGGCGCCGAGGTCGACCCCGACGACCGCAGCTTCGCGCACGAGGAACAGCAGATGCTCGCGCTTCGCCGGTACGTGCGCGAGTGGATTCCCGGCGCGAATGCCGACGAGCTCACCCCGATCAGTTGCACGTACACGACCACAGCGAACGAAGACTTTGTGCTCGACCGCTGGGGTCCGCTGATCATCGGTGCGGGTTTCTCCGGCCACGGCTTCAAGTTCACGCCAGCGGTCGGCAAGGCTCTCGCCGGGCTCGTCGAGGGCACACCCGCGCCGGAGATCTTTCGGCAACTGGCGCGCTAACCCACCTGCCCGCCGAAGAACACCTGCGTCTCGACGATCAGGCCATTCTCGACGCGAATCAACTCGACGTTTCGAAAGCGGCTGCCGTCGGTGTGCTCGTTTTCGTAGAGGCAGAGAACGCCGTGCGGCGTCTCGATCAGCTCGAGAAAGTCTGAGTCGGTGAACAGGTGCGCAGTCGGAAAGCACCGCTCCATAAAAGCGGCCTTGGCGATGTGATCGTCCTGCGGGCTCGTGAACCTGAAGTGTGGAGCGAAGAGCGCTTCGGCAGCTGCGGCATCCTGCCGACGATAGGCGTCAAAAGAGGCGTGTACGACATCGGTGTCTGACATACCTCCACGGTAGGTCGAATGTCGGCGCGAGGGAACATGATTGTGGCATGACTCGATTCGCGATCGACGCTCTGACAGCGATCCGCATTGCCCGCGAAGGCATTACGGTTCATGCAGACCATCAGCTCGTTGGCCCCAAGTTTCTGCACTCCGACGCCCTGTCGACACTCTTCCGCCAGGTGCGGGCGGGCGAGCTCACGCAACCCGAGGCTCGCGCCCAGCTCGACACCATCACGACGATGAAGATTCGCCTGCTCGGCGACAGGGTTTCGCGCGCGACGGCTTGGCGCGTCGCATCCATTCTGGGCTTGGATGACACGTTCCGCGCCGAATACGTCGCTGTCGCCCAGCTGCAGGCCGACGCTTTTATCTCGGGCGATCCCGAGTTCGCGGCTACGCTCGAGGGCGTTGTGCCGGTCGCCGGCTTCGACGCGCTGACGGTCGCCTGATGCTCACCGAACAGCGGGGCGCGATCACAGCCCCAGCGACGCAATAGTGTCGGCAACGACTGACGCCGAACGCTGAAAGCGCTGCTTCTCACCCTCGTCGAACGGCACGTGCAGAACCTCGGCGATGCCGGACGAGTCGACGATCGTGGGCACCGAGAGGGCGACACCAGACACCCCGAGATAGTCGTCGAGAATCGAACTGACCGGCAGGATGGCGCGTTCATCCCTCAGGATCGCCTCAGCGATGCGGGCACCCGTGACACCGATCGCGAAGTTGGTTGCGCCCTTGCCCTCGATCACGCGGTAGGCGGCATGCATCACGTCGTCGGCGATGCGGTTAAGCTCCTGCTGGTCGAGCGGCGGCCTGCCTTCGGCGGCCCACTCGCGAATCGGGATCGGCCCGATGCGACTCTGCGACCACAGCGGAAACTCGGTGTCGCCGTGCTCCCCCACGATCATCGCGTGAACGCTCGAGGTCGCCACGCCTGCGCGCTCGGCGAGCAACCAGCGCAAGCGCGAGGTATCGAGCACGGTGCCCGACGAGAAGACCCGGTTAGCCGGAAGCCCACCGAACTCGCGAGCCGCGACGGTGAGCACGTCGCACGGGTTCGTCACAAGCACATAGACCGCGTCGGGCGCCTGCTCGACGAGCGACGGCATCAACCCGCGCAGCATTGCGACGTTGGCGCCCGCCAGATCGAGGCGTGACTGACCGGGCTGCTGCTTCGCCCCCGCCGTGATGATGACGACGTTGGCGTCGCGCACGACGGCGAGGTCGGCTCCGCCCATGATCCGCGAGGTGCCGGTGAACATCGCACCGTGGGCGAGGTCGAGCACCTCTGCCTCGACCCGTTCCGCGCGGATGTCGTAGAGCGCAACCTCGCGCGCGCTCTCCCGAAGGAGTGCTGCGTAGGCGAGTGACGTTCCGACAGCGCCGGCACCCACGATTGCGATCTTGGAGTTCTCGATGACGGCCATGTGCCCATCATGTCGGTATCGCCCGTCGCGAGCGAGGGTATTTGGTCCCGGTTAGCCCAGCAGGTCGCTGTGGTGCACCTCGGCGACGTTCGGGTGCGCGCGCAATCGGTACCGCAGCACGTTGTCACCGTAGGTCTCGAGGATGGGGCTGTTCGTCGGGTCCGCTGACAGCCCACGGGCTTCGGCGCGCAGCTCGGGCGCGATGTCGAGCCTGGGCATCGTCGCATCCAATGCCGGGTTGAAGAAGAACGGAACAGAGATGCGGTCTGTGCCCACCCGCGGCGATTCAACGCGGTGCAGCGTCGCCTTGAGATAGCCGTCGGTGGCGAGTTCGAGCATCTCGCCGATGTTGACAACAAACGAACCGGGGATGGATGGCGCGTCAATCCATTCGCCCTCGTGCTCGACCTGCAGCCCGCCCTTGCCCGGTTCGACGAGCAGAAGGGTGAGAACGCCACCGTCGCGGTGCGCGCCGACGCCCTGCTTCGGGGCCTCATCGGTCTCGCCGGGGTAGCGCACGATCTTGATGAGCGAGAACGGTCGCTCGGCAAAGGCCTTGTCGAAGACGTTCTCCTCGACGCCGAGGGCGATCGCCCAGTTGCGCATCAGGCGCAGGGCGAGGGCGTTGAGTTCGGTGTTCCAGCGGTTCATTGTGGTCTGCAGCTCGGGCAGCTCGGCCGGCCACAGGTTGGGGCCCTCGAGGCGCCAGTAGTTCGGCTGGCCCTCGGCGGGCTCGACAGCGTCGCGCTCCTCACCGATGTCGATCTGCTCGCGGAAGTCGACATCACCGTTTGTCAGCTCCTTGCCGACGCGTGTGTAGCCGCGGAACTGCGGGCTGTTCGTGTTCTCGATCGCGAGCTTTGCCTCTTCGGGCAGCGCGAAGAAGCGGCGCGAGACATCCAACACCTCTGCAATGAGTTCATCGGAAATGCCGTGGCCAACGAGGTAGAAGAAACCGACGTCGTGGGTCACCTGGCGCAGCTGCGTGCGGAATTCGGCGGCGGCTGCGTCACTGGAATCGAACTGCGACATATCAAGGATGGGAAGCGATGAGAGCATCCTCTGATCTTGACAGAGAACGGTCTGTACGCGCTTACCGAGTTACGTCGTTTGCCGCAATGAGCAGCGCTTCGATCGTCTGGCGCACACCGGGCACGGCGAGCAGCGAGGCCGTCGAGACCGCGGAAACCACGCGGCGCGAAGGCGGCGACAGCTCCTTGAGCAGCAGGTTGGGGTCGGGCCGGGCGGCGGCGAGCATCAGGTCGGTCACGAGGGCAACGCCGAGACCGGCGGCCGCGAGCCCCTGCAGCGCGATGTAGTCGTCGGTCTCGAACGCGACATCCGGCTGGAATCCCGCCCGATCGCACGCGTCGACCAGGTTGCCGCGGCACTCCGGGCATCCGGCGATCCAGCGGGAGTCGCTGAGTTCATCGAGGGTGACGCTCTGCTTCGCCGCAGACATGTGCCCGGCAGGCATCGCGATGCGCACCTTCTCGTCGAGCAGTGCCGTCGCCACCTCGTGCGGCTGCAGCGGAAAGCGCGGCGCCTCGGCCCCGTCGGTCACGTACTCGAAAATGATCGCGACATCGCACGCACCGCTACGCAGGAGTTCGAGCGCCCCGGGCGGCTCGGACTCGGTGAGGCTGAACGAGATCCCTGGAAACTCGCGTGCAACTGCGCCCAGCGCGCCCGGAAGGATCGTCGCTGCGGCGCTCGGGAACGCCGAGATACGCACCCGGCCCGAGCGCATTCCCGCGACAGCATCGACCTCGGCCTCGGCGAGCGCGACGGACGCGAGCACACCCGCACCGTGCCGCACGAGCACCTCGCCGGCCTCGGTCAGCCGCACGCCCGTTCGCGTTCGCACGAGTAGCGGGGTCTCCAGCTGCCGCTCGAGCAACTGGATCTGCTGCGTCACCGCTGACTGCGAGTAGCCGAGCTCCCGCGCAGCCGCCGACATCGAACCGTGCTCGTGCAGCGCCTTGAGCAGCCGAAGATGCTTGATCTCGATCATTCTCGAACTATAAGCGGAGCTGATGGATGTCGCGGATCTCGGCGGTTGAGTAGGCCGCCCGCGGCCGTATCGAAGCCACTGTCGGGGTTTCGATACACTCGCTGGCGCTCGCTACTCAACCACCGAGTGTGAGTAGGCTCGCCCCATGCCCGTTTCCTTTGTCATCGACTACACAATTGACGCCAGCAAAATCGCGGCGTTCGAAGAATATGCAGCGGAGTGGATCCGCCTCGTCGAGCGTGAGGGTGGCGTGCACCACGGCTATTTCCTGCCGTCGGAGGGTGCGAGCGACAGGTCGCTCGCGTTATTCACGTTCCCGAGCCTCACCGCGTACGAGAAGTACCGCGAAAACTTCGGAGTCGACCCCGAGTTCATCGCCGCCGACAAGCTGCGCACCGACTCGGGCTGCGTCGTGCGCTGGGATCGCACGATCATGCGACCGCTCGAGCGCTAGTTCTCCTGCGGGGTCTCGCCGCGCTTTGTCGCGTCGCGACCGGTGAGCAGCTTGTAGATCGCGAGACCGGCTGTTCCGAAGACGGCGAGATCGTCGATGAGTCCGAGTGGCCCGGTGAGAAGTTCGGGGATGATGTCGACGGGAGAGATTCCGTAGACGAGCGCGCCAGCGGCGACGAGGATTGCGGAGATGATGGCGCGACGACGACTCATACTTTCAGCGTACGCGCCACGCAGAAAAGCCCCGCGCGAACGCGGGGCCTTCCCAGACAACACCTAGTGCGCGAGAACCGGCTCGACCGCCGGCTGCTTCTCCGACAGGTGCGCGTTCGCGAGTGAAAGCCCGTGACCGCGGCGGCGGAACAGGAACGCCGCAAGGATTCCACCGAAGATGAAGAACCCAGCGCTCCACCAGTAAGCGGTCGCGTAGCTCGCGATTGCCGCGTCGACACCGATCGCCGCTGTCACCGGATTGTGCGCCGCGAGGTAGTCGGCAGCCGCCGTTGCCGCGAGTGTGTTGAGCAGTGCCGTGCCGATCGAGCCACCTACCTGCTGGCTCGTGTTGACCATCGCCGAAGCGACTCCGGCGAACTGACGGTCCACCCCGAGGGTTGCCGTCTGCATCGAGGCGGGCATAATCGTGCCCATCGCGAAGCCGATGATCATCAGCGGCAGAAGAACGTTCGGCACGTAGGTGCTTGATGCGTCGAGGAAGGTGAGCAGGATCATGCCCGTCGCACCGAGCGCCATGCCGGTCGGCACCATAACCTTCGGGCCGAGCCTCGGCAGCAGGAGGTTCGTTCCGAGCTGGGCCGCGAGCACAAGCATCGCGATCATCGGCAAGAACGCGAGCCCGGTCTGAATCGGCGAGAAGTCGAGGGTCACCTGGAGGTAGTAGGTGACAAACAGGAAGATCCCGAACATTCCGGCGCCCGCAATGAGCACCGAGATGTAGGCGGCGCCACGGTTGCGATCGAGCACGATGCTCAGCGGAAGCAGCGGGTGCTCCGCCCGACGCTGCCAGAGCACAAAGCCAACGAGCAGCACAACCGCACCCGCGAGCATGCCCCAGGTGAGCGGCGAGTCCCAGCCGTCGGTCTCAGCGTTGGAGAAACCGTAGACGAGGCCGAAGAGCGCACCCGAGACAAGAATCGTTCCGGGAACGTCGAGCTTCGGGCGCGGCCCACTGCGAGCGATGGATGGCACGTAGATGAGTGTGCCAACGAGCGCGATCGCGGCGATGAACACGTTGATGTACAGGTTCCAGCGCCAGTCGAGCGTCTCAGTGAGGAAGCCGCCAAGCAGCAGGCCAACGGCGCCGCCGGCTCCGGCAATTGCGCCGAAGACACCGAAGGCACGCGCACGTTCCTTCGGAATGACGAAGGTTGTTGTGAGCACGGCGAGAGCTGTCGGGGCGAGGAGGGCGCCGAAGACTCCCTGCAGGGCACGCGCCGCGACGAGGAGTTCGAAGGATCCGGCGGCTCCTCCGAGAGCGGAGGCAATGGCGAAACCGATGAGGCCAATGATGAAGGTGCGCTTGCGGCCGAGAAGGTCGGAGAGGCGGCCACCGAGCAGCAGCAGGCTCGCGAAGGCGAGCGAGTATGCGGTGATGATCCACTGGCGGTTTCCGTCAGAGAACCCGAGATCGGCCTGCGCCGACGGGAGGGCGATGTTCACGACTGTCGCGTCGAGCACAACCATAAGTTGGGCGAGCCCAACGACGATGAGGGTTAGCCAGCGACGAGAGTCGGGCGCGGGTGTTTGAGACATGGGAGTCACTATATACGGAACTTGTTAGTTTCGGATATAGCGGGTTTCGGATATACCCAGTTCCGGAACTCGTGAGTTGCTATTGTGGAGATAACAAGAAAGGGGAAAGTTGCAATGACGCAGACTGACCTCACCCCAAAACTCGGCCGCAAGCGAGACCCCAGCCGCGACCAGGAGATTCTGGACGCCGCGCTCGACGTGCTCGCCGAAGAAGGCTACGACGGCATGACCATCGACATGGTTGCCACTCGAGCCAAGGCCGGCAAGGCCACCGTGTACCGCCGCTGGGATTCAAAACCGGAGCTCGTTCTCGACGCCGTAGCGTGCATGAAGTCAAACGACATCGATCTCGACAACCTCCCCGACACCGGCACCTTGCGCGGTGACCTCGTCGCAATGATCAAGCCTCCGAGCATTCGCGACAGCGAACGCAAGCTCAAGGTGATGGCGGGCATCGTCTCGATGCTCAGCCGAAGCCCCGAGATGGCGGAAGCCGCGCGCCAGGCGCTCATCGAACCACGCGCATCCATCAATCGCATTTTCTTCCAGCGCGCCATTGAGCGTGGCGAGATCTCGGCTGACGTCGACATCGAGCGACTGTGCCTCATCGGCCCGTCGATGGTCGCCTACAACGTGCTGATGCTGCGCAAGCCCGTCACGCGTGAGTTTCTCGTCGGCAACATCGACGGGATCATTCTGCCCGCGGCGGGAATCCGCGCAATATAGCGACGCATTCGTCATACTTCGGAACACGTTTTTGCTGGCCGTCGGAAGCCCCTAACACTGGTCATGGCCCCGACAGCAGGGAGCCGCATCCAATCCCTTTCTCCAGCAAGAGAGTGCAACCACCATGTCTGCAACACCTCCAGCCGACGGCACAACCGTCGTTCTGCCTCCCAAGAAGAGCCGCACGGGCCTCATCATCGGCGTCGCGGTTGTCGTCGTCGTCGCGATCGCCGCCGCCGTTCTCTTCTTCGTCAACAACTCCTCGGCCACAACGCCCGAGGCCGAGGGCAGCAATGCCATCACCGAGGGACTCGGCTCGCCCGACCAGCCCGTACGCATCGGAACCGTCGACTCGAGCGAGCCGTACTGGGAGACCTTCACTGAGGCAGCCAACGC
>Ga0247805_1000077_pt1 | contig 77876 bp, 69 predicted proteins | sample UWRJL044104R1_FD_180930 | JGI IMG/M metagenome (GOLD analysis project Ga0247805, IMG submission 180930) | Plant litter microbial communities from Arlington Agricultural Research Station in Wisconsin, United States - UWRJ-L044-104R-1 | ecosystem: Environmental > Terrestrial > Plant litter >...
CACAAGCAGAAACTGCTGCGAAAGATTGGATGCCGCGGCCGGATCGAAATCGGAGAGCACGCCGTCGCCGAGTCCGATGATGACTGCGGGCTGCTCGGCAATGGCGACCGCGAGGTGCGCAGCGACGTCGCTCTCGCTCGCGCTTTCGAGCACCTCGAGTTCTGCGCCGAGCTCTGCCGCGACGGCGCGCGCGTCATCCACCGAGGTGGCGAGCGGGGTCCCGTCGACGACCGGCTCCGCGGTGATGAGCACAAGCTGCGTGGGCGGCTCCGCTGGCTCGGGCGCGGCGGTTGTGCATCCCGTAAGAAGAAGCAGGGCTGTGAGGGAGAAGACGAGTTTCATGATGGTCCTGGGATAACTGTTGAAGGGTGTGCAGCGCGATGGACCGCGCTGCACACCCCGGTTAGGTTGCGACTACTTCGCGACCTTCTTGGTTGCCGCCGAGGTGACCGACTTCGTCGTGTACCCGTCGAGCGTTGCGGTGACCTTCACCTTGATGGTCTTGCCCTTGAGCGATGACGAGACCTTGAGCGTCTTCGTCGTCGTCTTGAGCACCTTGCCGCTCGCGTACCAGGTGTACGTGATCGTCGCGCCGGTGGCCCACGTGCCGTGGCTCGCGGTGAGGGTCTTGCCGACCTTCGCGGTGCCACTGACCTTGACGGTCGAGCTCGTGATGATGCCCTTCGCGACTGCGACCGACTCGGTCGAGGTCTTCGACTCAGCGTCGAAGCCCTCGCGTGTGCCGGCTACCGTGACGCTGATCTTCTTGCCAACGAGCGCGGGGGTGAGCTCGAGAGCTGTTCCGGTCTCGCCGTCAATCGCTTCGCCGTTAGCTTTCCACTGGAACCCGAGAGCCGCAGCGGGGGTCCACTTGCCGGAGTTGACGAAGACGGTCTCGCCGACGCGGGCAGTGCCCACAACAACCGGTGTCGGTGTCGCCTCGAAGCCTGCCTTGACGACCGTGACCGTGCGGGTCGCTGTTGCCGTGTTGCCCTGTGCGTCAGCGACCGTGTAGACGAGCGCGTATTCGCCGAGCTTCGACGTGTCGACTGTTCCCTCGACCTCGATTGAGGCGGTGAGGTTGCCGTCAACGTTGTCGGTTGCCGAAACGCCCTCGAGCGCGTCGAACTCCGAGCCGTAAGCGATCTCGCTGTCGGCGGGAACAACGAGCTCCGGCTTAACTGCGTCAGCCTTCTCGAGCGTCACGTCGTCGACGATCGTCAGCAGGTCGCTGCGGTATGTGCGCACGCGGATGCTGTCGTCGGTCACGTCGATGTTGGAGAAGTTACGAATCTTCTCCTGGTTGGTGACCGCTGCGAACGAGAACGCCTGGTTCTGAATGTTGTAGTACTTCGAGCCGGAAGCCGAGTTTGCGGTGACGTAGAGCACGTCGCCGCTCTTCGCCTTGACCGTCGACTTGACCTCGGTCGACTCGGAGACGACGCCATCGTTGATGAGGTAGCTGCGCGTGTAGACGTGGTCGTGACCCATAAGCACGAGATCAATTCCGAGGTCGCTCAGGATCGTCGGCAGTACGCCACGGCGCGCGATGATGTCGCCATCGGTTGCGTGGCTCGCGACGGAGTAGATGGAGTGGTGGAATCCCACAACCTTCCACTTCGCCTTCGCGCCCTGCTCTGCAACGACCTTCTCGAGGAACGCCTTGTGGCTTGCGGTGTCCTGGCTGTTCGAGTTCAGGGTGATGAACAGAACGTCCTTGTAGAAGTACCAGTAGTCGCCGCCCGAAGAGGTTCCGCTCGTCGCGGCGCCCGCGGTCGGGTCCCAGTTGGGGGTGTTGTAGTGCTGCTCGTATGCCTTTGATCCGACGTCGTGGTTTCCGTTGATCGGTGCGATCGGGAACTTCGTCAGCTGCGAGGGAGCGAGGAACGCGTTGTACTCGGTCTCGTTTCCGGCGTTCTCGACCTGGTCACCGGCCGAGAAGATGAACTCGGTGTTCGGAAACTTGGTCTCGGCGGAGTCGAGCGTGCTCTCCCAGCCGGCCTGGTCGTTCGCAACATTGCCCGATGCGCCGATCTGCGGGTCACCAACGAGCAGGAACGAGTAGTCACCGTCGAACTTCTGCGTGGCGAACTCGTAGGTCGTCGACCATCCACGCGCTTCACTTCCGACGCGGTAGGCGTAGGTGGTGTTTTCAACGAGGCCCGTCACCGACGCCTTACGTGCCGTGAGGCCCGACTGGTTCGAGGTTTCGCTCGTGGCCGTGAAGGTGGGCGCGTTCGAGGGGAACGCGCCATCCACGAGCTCGCTCTTCTTGGCAAGCTGCGCGACCTCGGGCACTGCCGAGTCCGTTGCCCACGCGAGGTTGCGGGTGGTTTCGTCGGTTCCGACGTTCATCACAAGATCGGTGATGGATGCCGCGACCGGAGCGTCGGGCGTCGGAACCGTCTTGAGGCTCGGCATGTCGAAGTACGAGTCGGAGCTTGCGGCGCGGTCCTGGTGAACTGCGATCGCGACCGTGTTGGTTCCGGCGTGCAGAACGCTCTTGTCGACGTTCAGCGTCGCGGTCTTGGGGTCGCCACCGTTGGAGCCCGCGTACTGCAGGTTGCTCGTGGTGACAGCGCCATCATCGACGCCAAGCACCTTGGTGCCGTTGACGAAGACGCGGAGGGCGTCATCGTGGATGACCGTGCCGGTGAGTCCGTCGATGCCGTCGAGCTGGTCTTCGGTCAGAGTGACGTCGGCGCGGAAGAAGAAGGTGGGGGTGTCGGGGAATGCAGCACCGTCGATGAACTGCTTGAGCAGCGTGTTCGCGGTGAGCGGGCCGATGCCTGTTTTGTTGAGACCCTTCGAGCCGAAGCTGCCCTTGGCGGTCGACCATGCGTCATCGTTGAACTCGGTGGTGGTCCACGCGTTCATGTCCTGGCCGGCGGCAGGATCAGTGTTGTTGTCGAGGTAGCTCCACGTTGTGTCAGCGGTGCTGATGAGCGTGATGGCTTCGTCTGCTGCGAATGCGGGGCTTGTGATTACTGCGCCACCGACGATGACTGCTGCGCCGGTCGTTATGGCAATTGTCCGCTTGACGTTTTTCGCCGCGGACCTCTGGCGGGTGCCGGAGATGGTCATGGTGTCCTTTCATGGAGGAGGGCGCACGAATGCGCCCGGTCGCCGTCCATCACAGCCGCTTGGCAGAGCCTGCCGGTGACGTGTAACCCAACCGGGGGTGAACGAGGGGTACACAACGTGGTTGTCTACCTGATTCGGGGTACAAACGCTATGGTTTCTTGTATGTCGTTCGAGGACGTGGCAGCCGCCCTTGAACCCCTCGGCGCCCGCCGCGCAAAGATGATGGGGCGGCCGATGCTTGCCCTCGGGTCGAACATGTTCGCGTGTCTCGACAACGAGCGGCTCGCCTTTCGCCTCGGGCGCTCGACGCCGGAGTTCGCTTCGGCCATCGCCGTGCCCGGAGCCGTGCTCTTCAGCCCCGGAGCATCCGGTCGCATCTTCAAGGACTGGGTCTCGTTGCCCGTCTCGGCTGTCGACGAGTGGGAGCGCTTCGCGGTCACGGCCCTCGCCCACACGGCCTCCACTAACGGATGACACTCGCTCGCCACTAAACTCGTCTGGCTGGCCTCTGTAGCTCAATGGAAGAGCAAGTCCGTCCTAAGGATTAGGTTGGGGGTTCGAGTCCCTCCAGGGGCACCACTGCTTACCCTCAGATTCTTCTATTTTTGCTGGGATGTAGCGGCTCTCGTCTCGCCGGACCGGCGGGTTTGCCCACATATTGCCCACACTTTCTAACGCATCAGAAGCGCCTACTGGCATTTTGTTGCACTGGTTCGCCCCCAGCCCGATACCCTGATGGCGCATCGTTGGAGAGGATCACTGCAGATGACCGATTTCGGACCGTTCTCCGTCGATCCCGCGAAAGTGGCTGCGTTGGGTGGTGCGAACTTTGGTCAGTTCGTGGTCCGATTGCTCGCAACCGAAATGGCCGCATACGGAATGGCCGGTACGACTCTTGAAACGACCTACCTCGAGAACGTCGGCGACGGTGGAGTGGATGCAGGACTACGAGGAGCGAGCGGCACGTCATGGGTGCCCGTCGGTGACAGCGCTTGGCAATTCAAGGCTGGCGATCTTGCGCCCGCGAAGTGTAAGAAGGAACTTGAAGGTGCAACGAAGGCTATCGAGACGTTGCGCGCGGGGGGAAGTTACCGGCTCGTCCTCGGGGCGTCCCTCACAACAGCGAAGATCGCCAGTCGCCGCGCCAAGTTAGTCGAAGCCGCGCGCGGTCTGGGGATTGCCGATGCGGAAGCCAGGATCGAACTCATTTCGGCGGATAGTTTGGCGCGATGGATTGAAACCTATCCAGCGTTGGCGGTTAGCCCACTCCTCGGCGGGATTGGCCGTCGGGTGCTCTCCTTCACGGAGTGGGGCAATTCGCACCCGCACGACACGATCTGGACGGAATCTCCAACTCGAAGAGCGCAGGTCGACGGTCTCCGTAACTCCGTAGAAACGTCTGCTGCGTCCCGGATCGAGGGAGTTAGCGGCCTTGGTAAGAGCCGTCTGACTCTTGAGGCTATTCGCGACCAGGCGTACGAGCCACTCGCGATTTACGCACCTTCAGCAGATCAGTTTCCAATTGACGTCCTGATCCAGTTGCGAACGCAGGGTCGGATTGGCGTCGTGATTATTGACGAGTGTGATCGCAAAGAGCATGAGATCTTTGCGTCGTCGCTCGCAATTGACTCTCCAATCCGCCTAGTCACAATCGGGGAACCAGGTGTCGGATCTACCCGCACTCCAATTCTGAAACTTTCAGAGTTTGGCGATGAGTCGATGCAAGATCTGCTCCGCACAAACCGCGCGAATCTCTCGCCCGAAGCGAGCCGCGTTGTTGTGCAGGTCGCTGCGGGCAATATCGACTACGCGCTGAAGCTCGCCCAAGCAGCAATTGATGGCAACGTTGGCTCGGCGGGTGGTCTCGTCGCCGAAGAGGATATCCGGACATTCTTTACGAATCAGTTGCCGGACGGACAACTTTTTTTAGCTAGTTGCGCCCTCGCGCTCTTTAGCAGGTTCGGCTTCGAGGGCGATCCTAGGGCTGAGATGGAAAAGATCGCCCATGGGTTGCAATTGTCCGTTGACGACCTTCGTAGTGCTGCCAGAACTTTGCAACGCAACGGATTGCTTTCGAAACAGGGCAGATATCGAAGTGTGGGGCCGCACCCTGTCGCTGTGTATTTGGCAGCCCTAGGTTGGGAAGAGTTTGGCCAGCTGATCGTGACGGACTTGCTTCCAGCGATAGATTCCGATCTGTCTGAGCGACTGTTCAAACGTGCGGCCGATATTGGCGAACTCGATGCGGCGAGTCCAGCAATGACCGCCGTGTTGGGCGGCGGCGGTCCGCTCGCCTCGCTCAGTTCTATCGCTGACGGGAGCAATTCTGCGCTGCTAACGCATTTCGCGGTGCTCGCGCCAGAGGCCGTTGCAGACCGGCTCGCCAACCTGATCTCCACCGCTTCCGAAGATCAGCTAGTTCACGCGCGTGGCATCCGGCGGGACTTGGTCTGGGCTCTTGAGAAGCTTGCTTGGCACTCGCGAACATTCCTGGTAGCGGCGAACGCGCTTCTTCGCCTCGCAGTTGCGGAGAATGAGTCCTACAGCAACAGTGCCTCCGGGACTTGGGTTGAGTTTTTCGGCGCTATGCTGCCCGGTACTGCTGCAGCGCCAACCACCCGGATCGAATATCTTAAGCTGTGCGCCTCGTCCACCGATTCGCGTGTGCGCCGGCTAGTAGTTGGGGGCGCCGACCGAGCGCTTGACGCCCACGAGAGCATCATGGTGTCGGGGGAAGTGCAGGGCGGACTAGTCGTCGAACCACGGGGCCGACCAGGGACGTTCGGTGAGGTGTGGGATTACAAGAACGCGGCGATCGACATTCTGGGTACCCTCACGGGAGACGACGATGAAGAGATTGCTGCTGAGGCCGCGAAGCAACTCGTTGGATCGCTTCACGGCCTTCTCGAAGTGCAGGCGAATCGAGAACATCTCGGCCAAGTGATTGCAAGGCTTTCCCCTGAGGTGATTGCGAGAGCACGCATCGAGGCGGAAAGCCTCCGCACACTGTTCGAGGTGGTCGAGAGCGAAGACGGGCGCCCAGCCGCACTCGCGGAATTCAACGCGCTCCTACCACCACAGGGCCCAGTTGAGCGCTTGCGGGTTCTTGCCAGCACTAAATCCTGGAACCGAGATATGGAGGATTTGGCGCTGGAGCTAGTCGTTAATGCCCGGGAAGCGGACGCCGCCAACCCCAGCCAGGTGCTCGTGGACATATTGCGATCCACGCCGGAGCTGTCGTCGGCATACGCCATCGGCCGGGCCATTCAACTGCTTGGAGTTGACTACGCTGGCGGCGTCACACGGCTGTCCGAGTTCGAGGGGACAGCGAACGGGGAGGCCTTGATCGGGTTCCTTCATTCTCTAGTGAATGCTGGAGAAGTCGAAGCGTTCGACCGATATCTGGATGAGACAGAACTTTCTCCGGTTCTCGCGTTGCAATACTCGGTGCGGGGTGCCCACACTCCGTCTGCAACGGCGCGCGTGGACCGGTTAGTAGCGGACGTGAGTGTCGTCGATGCGGCTCGGGTGCTGTTCGCTTGGATGCACAGCGCCGACCAGGCGGAGTCCGCGCAGTATTTACGGCAATGGGAACCTCGAATCGCGTCGCAGTCCGACTACAACGCGGCGGTTGATTTCGCGGCAATGCAGATTCATGGAAAGACGGGTCCCCTCCCGGATCTCGACGCAGCGATAATCGAGCTGGTACCCCGTAGGCGGGAGTACCCCGACATGGGGCAAGAGAGCTGGGATTGGTCGGTGCTTGCCCGCCGCCAGATTGAGGCCGACCCTCTCGGACTGGTGCGATTGATAATCGACCTGATCGAGGCAGATGTCATCCGTGCGTTTTCGGGCTCCGAAGAGAACCGTCTGCTGCAGGATGCAGTTGCAGCAGGCGGCGAAGAAGCATGGGTCGAGCTGATGACCCGTTTGGAAAGAGGAGAATGGCGACTCTCATTTTCCGCGCGCGAATGGCTGGGGACTGCAGCAACCGTGCAAGAGGTGGAGAGGTGGGTCGGCGGCAGCATCGAACGCGCGAGGATTGTGGCAAACGTCACAAAGCCAGGTGACGCAACTCTCTCACCGGTAGCGCGATACCTGATTGATACGTTTGGTGAAGACGAGCGCGTCTCTTCGCACCTCGTCGGGCAGTTCGTCAGCGGAATGTGGTCCGGGAATGAGTCCGACCGCATCCGTTCGCAAATTGCGGAAGTCCAAAACTGGTTGGCGACGCCAACCCCATCGGAGGCGCTGAGAGCATGGGCGCGAAGACTTCTCGCTAACCTCGAGGCTCGATTAGACGCTGTCATCCAAGAAGAGGAGGAACGGGGCTGGTAGCTAGTGAGGTCGTCTTCCTGAGACTGGAAGTGAGGAGAGCTAAGCGATCTGGATCCGCCGATCACCGATCTCGACCTCGACATGCAACTGGCCACCTACGGCCTCGACGTAGCGTCGAAGTGTGTCTACTTGGGTGCGCTCTATATCGCCATGTTCGAGACGTGAAACTCGGTTCTGACTGACTTCCAAAGTCTCCGCGATCTCGACTTGGGTTAGACCGAGCGCCTCCCGGAGTTCTCGCAGGTGGTAAGCGCGAGCCTCGTCGAGCATCCGGCGTTTGTGATCTTCGACGGCGGCGCGGTCGACGGGTCGCTTCGCAAGTAGGTCGTTCAGCGTCTTCGTCATCAGTTTCTGCCTTTCAGCTCTTTCAAGTGATCGTCAAATCGGTCGTCGGCGATCGGGATGTTGTCTCGGTACCACTTCTTCCAATTGCCGGACTTGTCGCCGGCGATCAGGAGAATCGCCTTTCGTTGCGGATCGAAGGCAAACAAGATCCGCAGCTCCGAGCGGCCACTCGATCCTGGGCGCAGCTCTTTCATGTTGTTGTGTCGAGATCCCACCACCGAGTCGACGATGGGCCGCCCGAGTTGCGGACCGTTCTCGCCGAGCAACTCGATGGCTGCGACCACCTGCTCGTACGACCTTTGGTCAAGCTCGACTAGCCAGGTTTCGACTAGTTCGATGTCAACTTCCCACGCAACAGACACGATACACCTTCTGAGTTATATTACCTGTGAGTTATACCCGAGCTTGCGAGCTTCGCTTCGTCAAGCGCAGTGGCGACGGCATCCAAGTCGTCATCGAAGAGATCTGCGTATGTATCGAGAGTCATAGCGGCGGAGGCGTGACCAAGCATGCGTTGAACGGCCTTGACGTTGGCTCCAGCGGAAATTGCGAGTGACGCGGCAGTATGGCGAAGGTCATGCAGGGTGAGCTTCGTGGGGAATGTGGCATCCGATTCGCTCGCACGTCGACGGGCACCATAGAACCAACCGTCTTTGGGAGTCGGTGTCGGAATGTAGACGTCGCCTCCTCCGAATACCAGTTGGTCGCGCGTCTTGCCCTCGCAAAGTCTTGCGAGCGGCTGAGCGAGGAACATCGGGAAGGGAACGCTCCGCGACTCGTGGCTCTTGGGCGTTCCCGGGATGATCGTGCCGCGCACGTTGACCGCATTCGCTTGCACGAGAACTCGGCGGCGCAACATGTCGACGCTCCGAACGCGCAGGCCGACCGCTTCGCCCCAGCGCAGACCGGTATACGCGAGGAACAAGATGAGAGTGCAGTTTGCCCGCGACTCGTCGGCTAACAGCTGCACCTGGGCGTGGCTCAAGTAGTGGCGTTCCTTGCCTGCCTTGCGCGGGAGGTTGACGCCGCGAGCTGGGTTAGTCGGAAGCCGTCGGTCCTTGACGGCGATATCGATGATGCAGGCCAAGACGCCGAACGCACGTATGACGACGGTCGCGCTTTTGCGAGAAGCAAGTTCGCTCACCCAGAACTGGACCTCGCTATGACGAATCTCGCCGAGCATCCGCCGTCCCCATAACGGTGCGACGTGTATGCGCCACGCCACCTCGATGACGGCGTACGAGCTCGGTTTTAGGTGCGCCTGTGCGCGCAGCCAAGGGAGCCCGAATTCGCCGATGGTGATTCGAGCCGCGGTCGCGTCGATGAACTCACCTGTCGCTTTGCGAACCTCGGTCGCGGCCAAGAACAACTCTGCGTCTCGCTTAGTCCTAAAGCCTCGTTTGTCGGTCTGGGAATTGTCGGGCTTTCGATAGCGCACGCGATACCGCTTGCCGTTCGCAGTTTCATACACGGTGATCGAGCCCATCAGACCCTCCTTTGCGATCTGATTTCACGGTACGACAAGCGTCTGACGCTGTGGCCAGCCGGCTCGCTCGACGAGATTTTGGAGCTCTTTCAAATGGCATGTGGGTGCTCGTTTGGGTACTCACCCGTCGCGAGTACCCAAACGAGTAGGCGCGGTGCGTTTTGCCCTGCAATTCCGCCCCTGCCGAGCAGAGCTCGCATCCCAACCTCCCACACACAACGCAAACTTTTGAGTGTGGGAGGTTGGGATGTAAAGCAGGGGCGGAATGGCTGGGCAGGTCTGGAAATGGGAGAGACAAGCAGAAGGAGACATTCGAAACGCGGACCCTCGACTAGAAGAATGAACGGGCGGGGCACCCATGGGAGCTGCGGTTGACTCCGCGGGACTGCATCGATGGGAGTGCTCGAAACGCTTCCAACTGGCTGCGCCCACAGCCTTCTCCGCAGGCTTCTGTGTCTTTACGGGCTCCGTTGGGCCCAAGTTGGCGTGTAGGACATGACACTCCGGCACGGGCGAACATCCGGTATCGACCATCCCTGTACTCGCGGGCCGACTCACTTTTCGCGACGAGGGTCCTACGTCCGGCGAGTGTGGGAGAGTCTTCGCATGCAACAGTTGATCCCGAGCAATGTCGAACGAGGGCTCTCGTTTCTCCACGCGCTTAATGGTGGTGACGTTTATCCTGCTGCCGAGCACGTCGATGCTTTCGTTTACGCCGCACTTCCGCAATCGGCCGTGCAGCACTACCTGAGGGATGACTGGGACAACGACTTTGAAAAGATTAGCGGCGGCGACTCCGTCGTTGAGTATCTTGTGACCACCGGTCTCGCGATAGCCCATGGCGGAGGTATTAGCCTCACGAAGGCGGGCAGCGCCCTTGCCGTTCGCGCAGACGCTGGAATCGTGAACGATGGTACCTCTGCGGTTCTGCAAGTGGTCGGACGCTTCGAAGATCCAGTCATGTATGCAAGGTTTCTGACCGAAGTGGACAAGCAGGAGTCAGCGCTTGTGGTCGACCCGTATCTGCCCCCTGACGCTCTTTTCGCGTTGATTGAACTCCCTGGGGTGAGGCGTGTTCTCACTCGGGATACAGGGATCAAGGGGCACGAGCGCCAAGCGCGCAAGCGCCAACTCGCCATCGCAATCGGCGTCAAGCCAGAAGTTGAGCTCCGCTTTCTGCCGAAAGACGTGAACGAGCTCCACGACCGATATGTCTTACCGGAGTATGCCGGCGAAGGACTCATGGTGGGAACTTCTCTCGGCGGCACCCAACTTACGGTCGTCACTCATCTAAGCGCGAGCACGACTCAGGTGCTCCGAAAGCACTATGACACCTTGTGGGAAACTGCAAGTCGGCTGAAGCCTATAGCGCGCGTCAGCGACGCTCCTTAACTGCTCCGTGCTCTCACGTGAACGGCCCCAGGCCCATCAATCAGTACATCGTGACTAGGCTGATTGCGGCGTTCGGGATGTCGTACTTGAGCGCAATTAGGCGACGCGCGCTGACGCCATCGCCGGTAACAAAATCGCAGGCCACCGCGAACAAGGGAGTGCCGTCCACGGCATACCTGAAGTCATAAATGTAGTTAGCCAGCAACTTTTCACGGATGATGTCGGCCAGCTGGTCAGGGGTAACATCCTTTAGCCCGATGGCTGTCATCAATCGGAGTTTATTGGGTTCAATGAGCAGGTAGGAGTCCAGTTTTGCGGGAGGAACGGCTATCGAAACCGTTTCGATGTCAATAATCTCCCCCAGGTGCGCAGCCAGGGTGAGCATCCGGTCCTCCTCCGCTCGGTCGGCGGTGTCCGATTCGATTTTGTAAGACAGGAATCCGAAAAAGTAGGAATCAAGCAGACTAACAACCTGGAAACCGTGCTCGTCGAAGTTGAAACCGACGGGGTCCTCGTTGCTCAGAAACGGCTCATCTGCGCCGTGAGTCAAGATGACCTTTCGTCCATTCAAAATCCACGTCGATGGGAGGCACCTTGCAAGGTAATCGCGGACGGAACTCGGTTCCGTGACGTCGATGTATCCCTTGTATCGAGCGTCCGACGAAAGCTCTCGGTGAAGGACCTCGACGTCCGTCGGCTTCAGGTTGTTGAAGTAGACCGCGAACTGCGTTCGCCATTCAATTGCCTCCTCTCGTGCGCGGATGAGAGCGCGTTCCATGTTGAGAACTGGAGGATTCTCCGCGAGCAGATCGCCCTGCGCCACGCTCGTGCGCAAGTCAGTACGCAGGTGAGGGAGGTAGAGGTCAGCAAACGCAACCGCATAGTTCCAAGCGGGATGATCGAGCCAATCGTAAATAAGGACGATTTGCCTTCCATCTCGCGTTGGAACAAGTGCCGACTTGAGGTCGTCGTAGTTGACCCCGCCTTCTTGAAGTAGATCCCGTACCTTCGCGGCCTCCATTTGCATAGACCTCTGGAACAGCGACGCGTCACCTGCGGCAAATCCAGAGTAGATCCACTGGATGAGTGAATTGTCACGAGCGTCGAGAGTGTGCAGTCCAAGCATCGGGGCTCTTTTCTTGGCAGTCAGGCTGTCCAGAGTAGGTTCTCCAACGATTCACGCGCGACAATCAACTTGCGGAAGCGGTGGTACCTAATCTCAGGGCGAGTCAATCACTAATGCTTGTCGAGCGCAGAGCATGGTCGCTCGACACGCAGGTGGCTTCACTAGACAGTATTGAACAGCGACGATTCGAGCTCTCACTTCTTGCCCACATTTTGCCCACAACTGAGCCAGAACCACCGCATTCGCACCTGATCCAGATGTTCCCAAATGCGCGGAAATACGCGGAAGTTGCTTGAATCCCGCGTGATCTAAAGGCGCGAAATGGGGTTCGAGTCCCTCCAGGGGCACCACCACTGCTGGCGCCTCATTGCGGGGATAGTCCGCTCGGGCCTCACCACATCTCCATTTGCTGGGAGCCAGGCCTCCGCCATCGAGGTTCGGCGCGGCCCCGACGAAGATCGAACGATGAGCGACTTCAAGAAAAACGACAACGTCAGCTGGAACACCTCGCAAGGCCCCACGCACGGTACGGTGCAGGAAAAGCGAGTGAAGGATTTCGAGTTTGACGGGCAGCACTTCACAGCCTCAACCGATGAGCCTGCCTACATCGTGAAGTCAGAGAAGACAGGCGCCAAGGCTGCGCACAAGGGGTCAGCACTCACGCGACGCTAGGGCGTGCACAAGCCCCGAACAGGGGCGTTCTCGGCGACCGGCCTTTCCCCTACGATGTGACAACACCTCGCATCTCAACGACGACGTCTCTGAGCGTGCACAACTTTCGGGAGAGTCCGTGAACGGGCTAACACTTCGCGGCTTGCTGCGCGCGTCCATCGCTTCGACGGTTCTTGCCGCACTGACGGTTGCCGGGCTTTCCGTGCCGGCCGCCGCTGCCGAGACGACGACCCTCACCGTCTCCGTGACCAATGTGTCAGGCGCACCGCTCGCTGGCATCAGCGTGTTCGCCATTGCTATTGCTGACGGCGCGGAGATCCCCGGCAACCGACTTGCGAACGGGCAGTACCCGAAGGCGACGGCGGTCAAGGGCAAGCCGGGCGTCTACACGTTCTCGTCGCTCGGTCTCACCGACCACACGCTCTACTTTGGCACCGCAACGAAGACGACCTTCGCGCAGCTGCTGGGCGGGGCGTCCGATCTCGAGCGTGCACAGATTGTGCCTGCTGGGCAGCCGACGCTTTCGGTGAGCCTCGCGTCGAACTCGGTCATCTCCGGGGTGGTCAAGAGTGCCGCGGGCAAGGCGCTCAAGAAGGCCTACGTCACCGCTCACTACTTCACGGGATCCGGGTGGCTCGCCTACTCGACGACGCGCACTGATGCGAAGGGCAAGTACTCACTCACCGACCTCGACCCGGGTAGCTACAAGCTCGAATTCTCGGGAGCCTCAACCGAGTACTCGCGACTGTTCTCCGGTGGCGCGTCTAGCTTCGATTCGGCAACAGCTCTGGCTGTCGGAGTCGGCAAGACCACAACGGTCAACGCGGTCTTCCCCAAGGCAGTGGGCACACTCAGCGGCACCGCGAGCGTCGAGTATGAAGGCTTCGAGGAGTACGGCACCTTCCCGCTCGAAGACGCCCGCGTCGTCGCGTACCCCGTGCTCGTGGATCCCTCCGGTTCGAACAACTACACGCCCACCATCGACTTCGATCGCGGCGTCGCAAGTGCCGCGACCAAGAAGAACGGTCGGTGGTCGGTCAAGAACCTCGTTGCCGGTAGGTATGTTGTCAAGCTTTACCCGAACTACTACAACCAGGACGGCGGATACTCGGGCGGCTCAACGCTGCGCAACGCCTATATCTACACGGTCACCGCGGGCAAGACGACAAAGGTGTCGTGGTCACTCGAGTCCAAGCAGACGAAGCAGGGTGGTTCGCTCTCGGTGGAGCTGCTTTCGCACCTCGGCGATCCCATTGCCGGGGCCGGAGTGATGCTGCAGAACCTCGCCGATCCGGACTACTACTTCTACGCGACATCCAATGCCGCTGGAAAAGTCGTTTTCGGTAAGTCGGGCAAGAACCGCACGATTCAGCCCGGAAAGTTCACGCTGTCTGTCAACTCAAATGGCGAGTGGGAGCCGTACAAGGCCGAGGTCGAGATAACGTCGACGGCGCAGACGAAGGTTGTGTTCATCTCGCCGCTGTTCGCGCCGGCGGGGTTCACCGTCGCGCCGACGATTGCCCAGACTGAGCTCGCGGTCGGCACAAAGTTTGTCGTCGCTGCGCAGTCCAAGCGCAGCACCGCGAAACTTCGCTACCAGTGGCTTCGCAACAGTGTGCCGATCTACGGCGCCGACGAGGCCACCTATGTCTCGCGGGTCGGCGACATCGGTTCCTCACTGTCGGTGCGGGTAACGACCGTTGAGGTTGGATTCCCGAACCGCTCGGCGACGGTGACGGTTACCGGGGCCATCACGTCAAGCGCCAGCGTTCCGACGAACACGCGGGCGCCATCGATCACACCGTCGGCGAACGCGTGGGTTGGCACGACTCTGCACATTGTTCCGGGCACCTGGAGCGTTCCGGGGCTCACCTTCAACTACGCGTGGTTCCGTGACGGCGTGCCCTTCGCTCACGAGGGTGAGTCGTATGACGTCACGCTCGCTGACGTCGGCGCGGAATTCACGGCTGTCGTCACCGCAAGCAAAACCGGGTACGTGGATGCGACGGCCTCGACTCCGACGGGCGTTACTCCCGCGCTCGCCGGCGCCACGCTGTCGCGCACAGCGCCTGTTGTCACGAGCTCCGTAAAGGGGCTCAAGAAGGGCACGACCAAGTACACGGTCAGTCCCGGAACCTGGACCTCGCGCAACACAAACTTCACCTACTCGTGGAAGCGCGGCGGTGTCGAGGTCGGCACCGGAGCGACCTTCCTCGAGAAGCCCACGAAGGCCGACCTCGCGAAGACTCTCGAGGTTGTTGTGAGTGCGACGGCCGAAGGCTTCGAGCCCGGAGCCGCATCGACGATTGCTCGAAAGGCTTCGGCTCCGCTGCAGCTCGCAACCGCACCGACCGTAACGCGCGACGCTGACGGTTCACTCGCGGGGGCAGCGGCACCGATTGCCAATGGTTCGACGATCACGGCATCCACCGGGTCATGGATTCACGGTACCGACGACGCAGGGGCGCTCACCTACAGCTACAAGTGGCTGCGCAAGGTGGGCAAGGCGAAGCCCGTCGCTATCGCTGGCGCAACGCAGGCGAAGTACACCCTCATCGCGACAGATCTCGGAGCGGCGATCAGTGTCACGATCACCGCGCGCTCGACTCGCTGGGGCGACGCGAGCACGACAGTCGCCGCCGGAACAGGCACGGGTAGGCCGGGTCTCGTGAGCACGGCTCTCGATCCCGTCATTTCGGGCTCAACTCTTGTCGGTGACGACCTGCGTCTGTCGAGCCTCGGCTCATCGCCCGCGGTCTCCGTCAAGTACGCGCTTCAGTGGTACGGATGCGCCAAGCCGCTCTGCACCGACGACACGCCTCTCGAGTCGTTCACCAAAATCGCAAAGGCCACGGCCTACCAGTACGCTCCGACCGCGAACCTCACAAACGGACGCGTCTACGTCGTTGTGACGACGTCGGCGGTCGGCTGGACGACATCGGTGCGACGTTCAAACGTTGTGCGCGTCGTCGCAGGCAACGGACTTCCCGTTCTTTCTAAGCTCACTATCCCCGCGGCCACGGTCGAGGTGGAGGCCGATGTCTGGTCTCCCGAGGTGCAGTACGGCGCACGTATCGACGGTGAAGTGGTGCGTGACTGGCAGGTCTGCTTCAGCGACTGCCTGAGCGAGAGCGCAACGTGGACGACGGCTGCAGGAACCGTCAGCTACTCAAAGCGATTCAAGCCGGCGGTCTCCAACTGGGGCACGGGTGAAAGCTACCTTCGGGTGAAAGAAACTGCGATGCGCGGAACGGTGAGCGCGGTCAGCGTCTCGAACGCCGTGCCGTTTGTACAGGGAAAGCTCTCGACCCGGGTCAGCGCCCCGTACCGCCTGGTCACGAGCGCGAACGTCAACACGCTCACGCCCAACAACGCGCCGACCTGGATCACGACGACCGCCACCTGGTACGTCGACGGCGAGGCGCGATCAACGGACTTCTCCTACACCCGAACGGCCGAGGATGCGGGCAAGCGCCTCTGGGTCACAACCAAGGTCACGGCACCCGGACTCGACGACTACGAGTACCTGCAGATCGCCACGGGATCGGCGGCTATTACGCCGCCCGTTGCGAGCGCGACATCCATCGTAGGAACAAAGTTCGGCGAGAAACTGAGCCTGAGCGATCCCGAGCCGTTCAAGGATCTACCGGGCGCCGACTATGCGCGCTGGAACTACAGCTACTACTGGGACAACGCCGCCTACGGTCTGCTCTACACCCCGAATTCGTCGCGGGTCGGCAAGATCATGTCGGTGCGCATCACGGTCACCTCATCGTTCTACGGAACCTTCTCGACGACGGTCACCGCCGACAGCGCCCTGCTGCCGGGTGACCCGCTCGCTGTGACGCGTGAGTCTGAACTGCAGTGGGCAGGCGATCTTTTGCCCGGAACGACAGTGACCGCTGCGCTTCCGGAGTTCAGCGCACTGGGTGCGTCGACAGCGATCGTCTGGCAGACAAGCGCTGACAACGGCGTGACCTGGGTGACCGAACCGCGCGGCAACGTTGCGACCTTCACGCCCGGACTCATTCATGCCGATCGGATGCTGCGCGTGCAGGTCACGGGAACGAAGGCCGGTCACGGCTCAGCTGTCTCAACGTCTGAGCCGGTGAGGATTCTCGAGGGCAACCCGGTTCGTGTGCTCGGTGTGCCGGTGTTGTCGGGCGAGGCCCGCGTTGGTGCGACGCTGACAACCACCTTTGGTGTCTGGTCGGAGGGCAGCACGATCCGCGTGGAGTGGCTGCTCAACGGCCGCGCAATCCCGGGAGCAACGGGCGCAACGACCTACGTACCGCTCGCGATCAACGCTGGCGACGAAATCTCGGTGCGAGTGACGGGAAGCCAGACCGGCAAACTCGACGTGGTCGCCGAATCGTCTGCGAAGACAATCGCCGATGGGTTCGCCCCCGTCGCGAGCAAGTTGCCTGTGATCGCCGGCACGACCAAGCTCACTGCGACGCAGGGCGTGTGGACCGTAAGCGGACTCACCTTCACATTCATCTGGAGTCGCGGCGGCGAGATGGTCGGCATCGGTAACGAGTTCGTGGTTCCCGCAGGATCCGTGAGAGGCGATTACACACTCACTGTGCGTGCGACGCGCTTTGGGTACGGGCTCGGGGCGGTTGACGTTCGAGGGTAGCGCGTTCTTCGTCCGCGGCACTGTTGCGGCCAAGCTTTCGGCTTATCCTGAGCGACTTCGCGAACAGCAGAATTTCTTCTAGACAAGTGAGCAGCGTGGTGGGAGGATCGTCGCGTACGCACCGACCGCGTCACCAGAGTCGGCGGATCCTAGCGATCCCCCTCTTCCCACTGTGATGGTCACGGAGCCCGAACTTCAGTTCTTTCTGATCCGTGCATGTGCATTCGCGGAGGTGGCATGGTGGCCGACGGCGACCAGACTAATTTCAGGCCTCAGTTCAAAGATGAGGGCACTACCGTTCCTTGTGAAGGCAAGGTCGGCGACATATTCGTGTACTCGGGCACATTCCCCGACGAGTTTGACGACGAGCGCCTCGGTCACGGGAGCTTCTGGCTCTGCACTCGAAGCTCTGATCGAGAGGGTCATGCGGTGTGGCGTCGAATCGCCTTCGACGGCTTCGCCACGTGTGACACCCCGATGCTGGCCGACCCGCCCAAGGATGTCCCGGAACTGCGCGGCGGATGACGCCGCGCCTGTTCTGAACCCAATGTGATTTTCGACCTTGTGAGAAGAGAAACACGAAATGGCAAAGTTCACGATAAAGTCCATCACCCCCGAGACTGCGCTTGACGCGAGCTCTCAAGGTGAGGCTATTCATGCCGAGTCGACGGCATCTGGTGTCGCAGCGATAGCCGCGTTCCAGCTCAGCCCTGACCCGAAAGGGTTCGGCGCTGCTATCTACGGTGAGAGTCGCGCATCCGGACCCGCGCTCGTTGCCATCAACGATGTCGCGGGCGCCGCGGGGCCAGGCGGAACTGCTGGCTTCTTTCGAAGCGCTCAACTGGAGGGCGTGCACGCCGAGTCGAGCTCGCCCGTCACGGCGGCAATAGCCTGCTATCAAAACCATCCGACTGGTACCGGTGCCGCGCTGTTCGCAAAGCACATCAACTCGAAAGACGGCACCGCCGCATATTTCGAAGGAAACGTCGTTGTGACCGGCGACCTGTCGTTCCCCGGTGCCGACTTCGCTGAGGACTTTGATGTCGACGACTCGGAAGCAATCGAGCCGGGAACCGTTATGGTTCTCGATTCCGAAGGTCGTGCGACACCCAGCAGCAGGGCCTATGACAAGACTGTCGTAGGCGTAACTGCCGGTGCCGGATCATTTGCAACCGGAATCATCATGGATAAGCGGCAAGGATCACCCGGGGTCCGTCTGCCCGTCGCCCTTATGGGAAAGGCGTTCGCCAGGGTGGATGCGGACCACGGCGCGATACAAATCGGCGACCTACTAACCTCATCTCCGACTCCGGGGCACGCCATGAGGGTCACCGACCCAACCCAAGCCTTCGGTGCCGTGATCGGCAAGGCGATGGCGCCACTCGCCGCGGGTCGGGGGCTCGTGCCCATGGTCATCGCTCTGCAGTAGGGAATCACGATGGAGTTCGTCAGACACTACGTTCACGACAGCGGCAACTCGAGCCTCAGGGGGTTCTTCTCGTCGGAGGCGGTCGACTTCGATCCACCGAGCAACAGTCTGCGTGCCAACGTTCGCAAGGCGAACTGCCGGTCTATCTACAATCTCGCCGACGGCAGCACCGATGATGACGACGAGGTCGAGATCCGTGATCGGATGGTTTATTCGCACAACAGCTATGAACTTGTGCGCATGATGCAGGTCATGGACAACTGGGAGGGCCTCGACGACGAACTGGAAGAGGGTCAGGTCGACGACGTGGCCAAACAGCTCGTAGTCGTTTTAGAGCAACGGGATTTTGTCCCCTATCAGCTTGCTCGGCGATACCTTGCGATTCTCGACTACGCGACAAGCCCAACGCTCGGCAGCAGTCTTTCGCAGCTACTGCGGTGGCCCGAACCTTGGCGGAGTGTGGAGATTGACACACTCTTGGGAGTCGGCCGCGGCGCCTTGCTGAAATCGATCACGAGCGCCACGATGCGTGGTCGAGACGCAGCGGTGAAAGCCGCCCATATCGACCCGGGCGTGATCGGCGCATTCGGCGCCGCGCCGCTCGCCAGGGGCGCAGAGATTGTTGGCCTGATGCACGAAGTCATCTATACAAGCAACATCTGCTCCGGGCTGAGGAAACTCGACTACACGCCGCTCTATCTGATTGTTGCTGACATGGTCGACGGGTCGAAGCCGCCGGTGCAGAGAATCGCCTGCCGGGACACTTGTCTTCGCTTGGGGCCCGAATTTTCAGCCGCGGCACGTGCCGTAAACACGATGGGCTCGTCTGAAGCGAAGGCGACAGTCAACCGATTTATGGCAACTCTCAAGGCCGCTACAGACAATTTCTCGCCCACGCTGCCCGCGCCGTCGGCAATCGACCCAATTCTCGCTGCCCTAGGCGCACTCGCTGGCACTCTCGCAGATCTCATCACGGCGATCACCAATTTGCCCGACGCCTTTACAACTCTCACGTTGTCTGACCTCTTGGATGAGACCGGTGATGACGACGCACGCGCACTCGTCAATGAGCTCAATAGTCAGAGCACTCTTGCCCATCTCGGTTTCTCGCTCAAGCTCACGCTTCTCAACGCACTCATCGATGGATGGACCGACGACGACGACGAAACCGCAATCATTCACATCCTGCGCGCGGCTCATGACTATGACATTGGTGAGGTGTACCAACTCGTCACCGGGGTGTCGTGGGAAGCTCTGGATTCGTGCATGAATGGGGATGAGTACGACACCATGGAGGGCATCCTCAACGACCTGAAGTGAGCCGCGCGTTATCGCGAGGTCAGCTGCAACGCCGCCCACACATTTGCCCGCTCCGCGAAACTCGAGAGGTCTGCGTCGAGCAGGCGCTCGATGAGCGCCAAGCGCGTTCGCACTGTGTGCCTGTGCACCCCGAGCGCAACGGCAGCGGCCTCGTTCGAGCCGTCGCTGCGCAGCCAGGTGTCGAGCGTCGAGAGTAGCGCCGTGCCGTTCGACGCGTCGTGCTGCTCGACGGGCGAGAGCAAACGGCGGGCGAGCGTGAGCGCCGCGGGTGTCGCGAGCGAAGGTACGAGGTCGCGCGGCAGGTCGGCGAAGTCGGTAACCGAGGAGCCGGTGTGAGCGAGAGCGGCGCGGGCTTCGTCGAGCGCGCGGGGGAGGTCGTCGGGGGTGTCGCACGTCGAGGTTCCCGCCGTCGAACCAAGGCTCGCGATAGCGGTGCGCACCGCAGGGGCCTCGGAGAGCGACGCGATGATGAGCGGGCCGCCGTGGAAAACGCGGATGGGATCGCCACCAAGAAGCCTGAGGTCGACAGGCAAGGGTTCGTTGGCGACCAGCACGATCCACGGCGATACAGGAAATGCTCCCCACGCGGCCTCTGCGACATCGCGCCCCGTATCAAAATTGCCGGCGAGCAGAAGGCCCGCAACAGTCGACCTCAGTCGCTGGTCGGCCCGCCGCGCGACGCTACTTTGCTCGAGCGCGAGCCCGGCGGTCGCAACCACCGAGGTCACAACGCTGCGTGCCTCGCGGTCGAGCGTCGCGCCGGCGATGGCGAGCACACCCGAGCGACCGTGCACGCCAATTGTGTGCAGGATGACGGGCACCCCGTCGACAGTGATGCGTCCGCCGACTGTGCCGCCACGTTGTGCAAGGGAATCGACCTCGGCGTCGATCGCTGTTGTGTCGGGCGTGTTCGCTGCCCGGGCAGCGTGCGTCAGCGTGCGCGTTCCGTTGGCGTCATAAAGCCCGACCCACGCCCCGAGTTGCCGCGCGAGCTCGACGATTGTCGCCTCGAGTCCGTCGGGGCGGAGCGCCGCGCGGGCGAGAGCGCTCTGTGCGGTGAGCGCCCAATCCTGGCGAGCATACGACTGCGCCGCGACCGCGAGAGCGTTGGCCCGGGCAACGGCGATAAACGGGATTCGATACGGCACCTCGAACAGGGGCACATCGAAAGCGGCGCACGCGAGAGCGAGCTCCGCGGGGATTCCGTCGCGCACGACCTCGGTGCCGAAGCCGAGGGCGAGCACCGAATGCGATGCCAAGCGGGACACGTAATCGTCGAACGACAGGTCGTCGGCGAACTGTGTTCCGGTGGTCAGCAGAACGACGCCGTCAGACAGGAAAGGCGTCGGATCCGCAAGGTCGGAGCTGTGCACCCAGTTGACCGCGACATCCATCGCCGCATCTGACACGGGCACGCGCGGGTCGATTCGCAACTCAAGCGGTTCGCTGCGCAGCAGGGCGCCGAGCGTGGCGCGGGGGAGTGGCGGAGCGGACACTGGGGCACCTATACGACTTGACTAAAGTGGGCAGGGCAATTGTACGACGTGGACAGTGTGCCCACCGGGCCGAGGGTCTAGATTCGAGCCATGTCTGACGTACTCACCGCAACCGTTCCCCTCGGCGGACCAACGCTTCCCCAGGAGCGCCGCATCGTCACCGCGATCCCCGGCCCGCGCTCGCAGGCGCTGCTCGCCCGCAAGTCCGCCGCGGTCGCTGGCGGAGTTGGCCATACGGTCCCGATCGAGGCTGTCGCGGCCGGCGGCGGAGTCGTCGTTGACGCCGACGGCAACTCGTTCATCGACCTCGGATCGGGCATCGCCGTCACGAGCGTCGGCAACGCGCACCCCGCGGTCGTCGCGGCCGTGCAGGCGCAGGTCGCCCAGTTCACCCACACCTGTTTTATGATTTCGCCCTACGAGTCGTACGTGGCCGTCGCCGAGACGCTTAACCGACTTACTCCCGGCGCCTTCGAGAAGCGCAGCGCGCTCTTCAACTCGGGCGCAGAGGCCGTCGAGAACGCGATCAAGATCGCCCGCAAGTTCACCGGCAAGCCCGCAGTCGTCGCCTTCGAGCATGGCTACCACGGCCGCACGAACCTCACGATGGCGCTCACCGCCAAGAACATGCCGTACAAGAGCGGCTTCGGGCCCTTCGCTTCCGAGATCTACCGGGCGCCGCTGTCGTACCCCTTCCGCGACGGACTCAACGGTGCGGATGCCGCTGCACGCTCCATCTCGATCATCGAGAAGCAGGTTGGCGGCGAGAACCTGGCCGCAGTCATCATCGAGCCCATCCCGGGTGAGGGTGGCTTCATCGTTCCGGCCGAGGGCTTTTTGAACGCCATCGCCGAGTGGTGCACGGCCAACAACGTCGTCTTCATCGCCGACGAGGTGCAGTCAGGCTTCGCCCGCACCGGAGCCATGTTCGCGAGCGAGCACTTCGGTATCGTGCCCGACCTGGTCACCACGGCTAAGGGTCTCGCGGGTGGCCTCCCGCTCGCTGCCGTCACCGGACGAGCCGACATCATGGATGCCGCGCACGCAGGTGGCCTCGGTGGAACGTACGGCGGCAACCCTGTCGCCTGTGCTGCCGCAATCGCCGCGCTCGACGCCTTCGAGAACGACGGACTCATCGAGCGTGCCCGGGAGGTCGGCGAGATTCTGCTCGGTCGCCTCGCCGCGCTGCAGGCCTCCGACCCTCGCATCGGTGACGTTCGCGGATTCGGTGCGATGGTCGCCGCGGAGTTTGTCGACCCCGCGACGGGAGCCCCCGACGCGGCACTCGCCGCAGCCGTTGCGAAGTCGTCGATCGCCGCCGGTGTGATCGTGCTTACGTGTGGCACCTACGGCAATGTGATCCGCTTTCTGCCGCCGCTGTCGATCGATGATGCTCTGCTCAACGAGGGCATCGACGTTGTCGCCGAGGCTCTAGCCGGGGTTGCAGCATGACCGCCGCATCGGAAGCCACGCTTCTCGCGAGCTTGCCCAAAGGACTGTTCATCAACGGCGAGTGGGTGGATGCCGCAAGCGGCGCAACCTTCGCCGTGCGCGACCCTGCAACTGGTGCCGTGCTGGCCGAGATCGCGGACGCCTCGCCGGAAGACGGCAAACGGGCGCTCGACGCAGCGGTTGCCGCTCAGGACGCGTGGGCTGCCACGGCGCCGCGCGTGCGCAGCGACATCCTGCGCAAGGCCTTTGACCTGGTGCGCGAGCACGCAGATGAGCTCGCCCTGCTGATGACTCTCGAGATGGGCAAGCCACTCGCGGAAGCCAAGGGGGAAGTCACCTACGGTGGCGAGTTCCTGCGCTGGTTTAGCGAAGAGGCCGTGCGCATCTCCGGTCGCTACGGCAGCAACCCCGAGGGAACCGGCCGTATGGTCGTGTCGCAGCGACCGGTCGGGCCGTCGTACTTCATCACCCCGTGGAACTTTCCGCTCGCGATGGCGACGCGCAAGATCGCACCCGCGCTCGCCGCAGGCTGCACCGTCGTCGTCAAGCCGGCCGAACTGACCCCGCTGACCACTCTTCGTTTCGTCGAACTTCTCAGTGAAGCCGGTGTGCCGGCTGGCGTCGTCAACGTCATCACGACGACACACTCGGCCGACGTTTCGGCGCCCATCATCGCCGATTCGCGACTGCGCAAGCTGTCGTTCACCGGTTCGACCGAGGTTGGCCGCAAGCTCATCGCCCAGGCGTCCGAGCGTGTGCTTCGGGTGTCGATGGAGCTCGGCGGCAACGCCCCCTTCGTTGTCTTCGACGACGCCGACCTCGACAAGGCGGTCGACGGCGCGATGCTCGCCAAGTTCCGCAACATCGGCGAGGCCTGCACGGCTGCCAACCGCTTTATCGTTCACGTGGATGTCGCGGAGGAGTTCACCAAGCGGGTCACCGATCGGGTTGCCGCAATGAAGGTCGGCCGCGGAACGGAAGACGGCGTGCAGATCGGGCCGCTCATCAACGAGAAGGCCGTCGCGAAGGCGCACGAGCTCGTGACCGATGCCGTCGCGCGCGGTGCCGTTGTCACAACCGGTGGCTCGGCCGTCGACGGCGAGGGAACGTTCTACAGCCCGACCGTGCTGTCGGGCGTCACGGCGGGCAGCGACATCCTGAGCCAGGAGATTTTTGGTCCGGTTCTCGCGATCGCGACGTTCAGCGATGAGGCGGAGGCCGTGCGCCTCGCCAACGACACGGAGTTTGGACTCGTCTCCTACGTTTTCACCACGGACCTCGCCCGTGGCCACAGGATGATTGATCAGCTCGAAACCGGCATGATGGGACTCAACGTTGGTGTCGTCTCAAACGCGGCGGCACCGTTCGGCGGAGTCAAGCAGTCCGGGCTCGGCCGCGAAGGCGGAGCCGAGGGCATCCATGAGTTCCTGTCCGTGAAATACACCCTGATACCGAACGACTGATCGGAGCGCACCATGACGTACGCCGTTACCAACCCCGCAACGGGCGAGACCCTCGCGACCTACGCTGACGCAACGGATGCCGAGGTCGAGACAGCTCTTGCCGCGGCCGCCTCAGCAGCTCGCGGCTACGGCCGCACGTCGACACCCGCCGAGCGCGCCGAGGCGTTGCGCACGGTTGCGCGCCTGCACCGCGAGCGTCGTGACGAGCTCGCCGCGATCATCGTGCGCGAGATGGGCAAGCCTCTCGAGGCGGCCCTCGGCGAGGTCGACTTCGCCGCGGACATCACCGAGTACTACGCCGACCACGTCACGGAGATCACCGGTGATAGCCCGGTGCCCATCGATGGCGAAGGCACGGCGGTCATTCGCCGCAGCCCGATCGGTGCGCTGCTCGGAATCATGCCGTGGAACTTTCCGTACTACCAGGTCGCCCGCTTCGCGGCGCCGAACATCGCGATCGGCAACACGATCGTGCTCAAGCACGCGCCGCAGTGCCCCGAGTCGGCAGCGGCGATCGAGACGATCTACCACGACGCCGGGTTCCCCGACGGTGTCTACGTCAACGTGCACCTCTCGAACGAGCAGTCGGCAGCAGTCATCGCCGACCCGCGCATTCAGGGCGTTTCGGTGACCGGCTCGGAGCGCGCCGGCTCGGCTGTCGCCGAGATCGCCGGCCGCCACCTCAAGAAGGTCGCTCTCGAGCTCGGTGGGTCTGACCCGTTCATTCTTCTCTCGACCGATGACTTGGATGCGACGGTGCAGGCCGCCGTCGACGCCCGCCTCGACAACACCGGCCAGTCCTGCAACGCGGCAAAGCGCTTCATCGTTGCTGACGGGCTCTACGACGACTTCCTCGCGAAGTTCTCTGCGGCGCTCGCCGGCGCGAAGGTCGGCGACCCGTTCGACGAGTCGACGGTTCTCGGGCCGCTGTCGTCGCTCGCCGCCGCCGAACGTCTGCACGAGCAGGTTGACCGCGCTGTTGCCCAGGGCGCAAAGCTCGAGGTCGGCGGAACCCGCGATGGCGCCTTCTTCGACGGCACTGTGCTCACCGGTGTGACGAGCGACATGGATGCCTACCGCGAAGAGTTCTTCGGCCCGGTCGGTGTTGTCTACCGCGTCGCCGACGAGGCAGAGGCGATCGAGGTCGCAAACGACACCCCGTTTGGCCTCGGCTCGTACGTATTTACAACCGACCCCGAGCAGGCGGAACGCGTCGCCAACGCGATCGACGCCGGAATGGTCTACGTCAACATCGTGCTGGCCGACGAGCCCGGGCTGCCCTTCGGCGGCGTCAAGCGCAGCGGCACCTCGCGTGAGATGGGTCTGCTCGCGGCCGACGAGTTTGTGAACAAGAAGCTCATCCGTGTCGCGGGCTAAGGCTTAACGAACAATCGGCCGTCGTTTTCGACGGCCGATTGTTCGTTAACCGCTACAGCGCGATGTTCTCGTACCGCTTGAATGCCTCAAGGCTCGTGCGCACCGAGTCGAGCTCTTCGCCCGAGGCGAAGTCCTGCTCGAGCAACATGTACTTGTAGTTCGGAAGCTTGCTGGCGGCATCGATGATGTCTTGAATCGGCAGGATTCCCGTGCCGACCTCGGCGAACTCCGCGGGCTCTTCGAGCTCGAGGAACAGCGGCATGTCGATCGACGCGTCCGCGGCGAGCGGGCCGTCGAACAGGTTGAGCGGCCGCGGGGCGTCTGCCGGGAAGTCCTTCTGGTGGCTCATCACAAAGCGCTCGGGGTACTGCTCAAACAGGTCGATCGGCGAGACGCCGCCACGGTATGCCCAGTAGGTATCGAGCTCGAACTTCACGAGGTCGGGGTCGGTGTACTCCATCAGCAGTTCGTAGACGGTCTTGTCACCGAAGCGCTGGAACTCCTGAAAGTGGTTGTGGTAGAAAAACTCCATGTCGCGCTCGGCGGCGACCCGACCGACCTGGTTGAAGAAGTCTGCGCGGCGCTTGACGTACTCGAGGTCGCCGTAGGGGTAGAACTCGATGTCGCAGCCGATGCGCGAGTTGCCGATCTTCTGCTGGAAGTCGAGGATCGTCGGCAGGCGGTCGAGGCCGAGCGGGTTGATCTGGCAACCGATGATCTCGATGCCACGATCGCGCATGATCTCGGCGAGGAAGTCGGCGGAGATGCCGAAGCCGATACCGTCTTCGGTGAGCGCGCGGTGGTTGGCTCCCTCGAGGCGGGTGAGCCCCATGTCAGCGAGAGCGTTGAGGGTGCCCTCGGGGTCTGCGGCGAGCGAGTTGCGCACCGAGTAGAGCTGGATTCCGATGGGGATTGCCATGCTGTGTTCTCCTATGAGTTTCTGGTGGGTGCCGGGCTGACCCAGCGGTCGATAACGGAGTCGAGGTAGTCGTTGAACGCGCCGACGAGATCGAGGCTGCGGTCGAGAAGCCACTGCAGCTGCAGGCCGTCCATCATGGCGCTCAGCCGCTGCGCCTCGACGCGTGCCTGAGCCGCGTCGAGCGTGGTGATCTCGCCGTCCGTCGCGGCACGCAGGATCTCTTCCTGCAGGCGATCGGCGATGTGCGAGTAGCGATCAACGAAGTACTGGTGTGCCGGGTGGTCTGCGGCTGTCGCCTCAGAGCCGAGGGTGAGAAAGAACTCGACCCAGGTGGGGTTGTCGCGGCTGTAGGCCATACGGGTGCGCAACTGTTCGACGTAGGCGAGCCCGGTGTGGTCGCCCTCGGCGACCTGCTGGGCGTCCCAGTGGTCGAGCACCGCGGTGAGAAGGGCGTCTTTGCTGCCGAAGTGGTTGATGATCTGCGACGCGGGCGCCCCGATCGTCTCGGCGATCATCCGCAGCGAGCCGCCACGAAAACCGTGCTCGCCGAAGACCGTTATCGCGTTCTCCACGAGAAGCCGCCGGGTCTCGATGCCGGTGCGGTACGGCCCGCGCGCGCCGGTCATGCCCTGAGCAGTTCCCGAGCGACTGCGGCGGAAGCGCGAACCGCGCTCGTCATGCCGATGAGGGTCGAGTTGCAGACGAGGGCGGTTGGGATGACGCCGTTGCCTGCCACGTAGAGGTTGTTGTAGCCCCAGACGAGGCCGTTGACGTCGCAGACGCTTGTGCCGTCGTCCACCGCGCCCATGCGCACGGTGCCGGTGTAGTGCAGCGAGCCGCCAGCTCCGAGCGCCGCCGACTCCGTCTCCGGGTCGAAGTCGCCCATGCGTCCGGCAGCTTCGGCCTGGTCGCGACGCGCACGCTCGAGCAGCGCGAGGTCTTTCTCGGTGTAGTCGAAGTGCACGGTGATTCGGGGCATGCCCGTTGCATCCATCTCGCTGTCTGAAAACTCGAGGCGGTTGTCGCGCTGGATCTCGGTGGGCACGTAGTACTCGATGCCGACGACGTAGTCGGTGGGCACACGCGCGTCGTCGACGATGCTCTTTGTCATGATGTGCACCTGGTACGGCTGCGGCTCGTCGCTATGAGGAACCCACAGGCAGTCGGACGCCCACTCCAGCTCGGTGGGCGGCAGGAGTGCGTCGACATCGAAGCCGAGACGCTCGGGGTCTGCGACGACCTGACCAGTGAGGAAGATGTGCTCGTTGAGGTACCGACCGAGAGCATCGGGGCGGATGCCGGAAGCGAAGAGCAGCTGTGGCGTGCGGATCGCGTCGGCGCAGACGATGACGTGCGCCGCGTGAACCTCGAAGGTCTCATCGGTGGAGAGGTCGCGGCACACCGCGCCGGACGCGCGGCCGTCGTTGTGAATGATCGAGGTGCTCAGGCTGTTGGCGACGAAGGTGAAGTTGGGGTCGCTGTCGGGCGCGCCGATCGGCTCGAAGATCACCGAGGGGCTTGTGCGCTCATTGCGCCCGTTGCCGAGATCGTTGATGGCCATCGGCATGTCCTGAACCTCGCGGCCCGGCGCCTGGACGGGGTTGAAGCGCTCGCCGAGTGAGCGGGCGACTGCCTTTCCCGCCGCGGTCTGCGGAAACGGCTCGCGGTTGATGCGCAGCAGCTCTGAGGCGCGGGCGATGTCGTGCTGCCACTGTTCGGAGCTCACGGAGTCGTCGAGCTCGGAGCCCCACGGTGTCGGGGTAGCGGCCGTCCAGTGGATACCCATGCCGCCAGCGTTCCAGGCGACAGAGGCACTCGGCATTTCGTCTGCGTTCTCGCCGAGCGAGGTGAGGTGGTACATGCCGGGCTCGACGCCGCTCATGGATCCGCCGACCCCCGAGCTTGGGGCGACGCCGGTATAGAAGGCCTGCACGCCCGAGGAGATCTTGCGGTTGTACTGGGCCCAGACCTCAGGGTCTTCGACATCGTGCAGGTGCTGCCCGGCGCGCGGACCGACCGTTGGGCCTCCGGCAATCATTGCGATTCGGATGTCTGGGCTCTCGTCTCGCAGACTGCGCGCGACGGCTGCACCCATCATTCCGCTGCCAACGATGAGTACGTCGTAGACCTCGGGGTTGTGCATTGTGGTTCTCCTCGGATGGTGTCGCGCTGTGTTGGCGGACCATGCGGGGTTCGCCTTGACGTGATTTTGACGATACACGTAATATGAACGCACGTAAAGTATTCGCCGCACCGCGGCCGCAGGGTTCACAAACACAAGGAGTAACGATGTTGATCAGCGCAAGCGAATGGGTTCTGGGCGATCGACCGACCGCTCTCCGACGCTCCACCGCCGCGGGATTCGGGGCCATCGAGCTCGACGCTATTCCGGGTGCCGACCTCAACGAGCTGCGCGACCAGCTGGCCGAGGCGAAGCTCACGGTTCCGTCGCTGTGCTGGTCGTGGAACAGCGAAAACGAACTCGGGTCTCCCGATGCCGCGTCGCGCGCCGGTGCGCAGGCCTACCTGCACGCTGCTCTCGAGCAGGCTCACGAACTCGGTGCAACGCAGCTCGTTGTACTCCCCGCCTGCCGCAAGGAGCCGTGGGCCGATGAGCCGCGCATCCGTGGCCTCGAGCGTGCAGCGGCATCCATCGCCGCGGTTCTTCCGGACGCCCCGGCCGGAGTCTCGCTCGCACTCGAGGGACTCCGTCGCGAAGAGAGCTTCCTGATGAACACGCTCGACCACTCGGCGCTGCTGCGCTCGATGATCGGTGACGACCGCGCGGGCCTACTTGCCGACTGGTACCACCTGGTCGCCGAGGAGATCGACCCGATCGCCTCGCTCAAGCAGCACGCCGACAACATCACGCTCGTGCACCTCGCGGCCACAGAGCGCGGACCGCTCGTCGCCTCGTCGACCTACGCTGCGGAGCTCGCCGAGCAGCTTCGTGTGATGCCGGCCGTGCAGTCATACACGCTCGAGTTCATCATCGGCGCGGACGACGACGCACCCCTCGTCGACAGCCTGGCGTTCGCGGCCACGCTGTAACAAAGTTCGGCGGGCTCGCCTAGATCTCGAGCCCGCCGTGCCCCGCGAGGGCAATGGCCAGGTCGAAGTCGGTGCGGTCGCGGGTGGAGTCGAGGCTGCGTCCGGTGATGTCCTCGATGAGGTGCACACGATGCCGCAGGGTGTTGGGATGCACGTAGAGCTCGTTTGCGGCCACGCTCAGTCGGCCGCCGGTGCGCAGGAACACGTCGAGTGTGTGCAGCAGCTGCCCGCCTCGCTGCTCGTCATACTCGCGCAGTGGGCGAAGCAGGGCCGCACCGGTCTCCCGAATCAGGTCAGAGGCCTCTGAATACATAATCGTCGACGGGCTGTTGAGTTCGTCCGCACCGATGACCGTTCCGGGCCCCGCTCGACGGGCGAGAGAGAGCGCGTGCTCGGCCTGAATAAGCGAGAGTCGCAAGCGATCGGCCGCGCCCGCGGTGCCTCGTCCCGCCGAAGCACCTCGTGGAAGGCCACCAATGAGCCGGTCGGCGATCTCCGTTCCGGCGACGCAGACAAGAACAACGTCGTCGAGCCGGGCGCCGACAGCGAAAGAGCCAGCCTCGCGGCGCACAGCGAGAAGCACGGCGTCGGGCGTTGGGTGCGCAACCGCGACAACCGAGAGGTCGTTCGTTGCGTCGATGCCGAGAGAGTCAAGACGAGCCAGGATCGAGATGGTGTCATGGTCGTCGCTGCGCAGCCAGGTAAAGAGCTCGCGGGTGTAGCCGTCTACAGTGCGCTTGACCGATCGGATGCGCTCGACCTCAAGGGCGATGAATGGCACGCCCACTGACAGCACTGCCTGTTGCTCGACCGAGAACGTAGTCGGGTCGAGTTCGCTGAACAGCTCTGCGTCGATGACGCCCTCGCTCTCCAGCGGGATCGGATACAGGTTCTCCGTCGATTCGACGCCATAGATCTCGCGATCGGCGACGAGGCCGATCGTCGATCCAAGCCCGGTCGAGAGCGACGTGAGCATCGAGCTGAGACTGCGATCTTCGCGAAGGGCGGCGACAAAAGTGCGGTAGTACTCGAGGTGCCGACGAAGCGGGCGCTCCCAGGTGCGGCGTTCGGCCTGCACGAAGGTCTTGATCACCCGGATAAACGGAACCTCGATCGGCACGAGAAAAAACGCGAGGCCGTGCTTCTCGCACGCTGCGAGAAGTTGAGAAGGAAGATCGGTGACGCTGCTCGTAAGACCGAACCCGAGCGCAACGACACCGGCCTGCACGAGGTCCTCTACATAGGCGTCTGCGGATGTCGCTGGCCACCACTGTCCCGAGGTCAGTGCGATCTCGCCGCCGGACATAAATTCGGATGCCGGAAACCGATCGATCGCGTGAACCCATTCGATCTGCGCATCACCGTTGCCAGAAACGGCGACTGTCAGGGACAGGCCGGGAGCGGTGAGGAGTTCACTGACTCGCATTTCGACCTCGGTCTCAGGGTAATCGTCACGTTCCCGGGCTCCCGGGGAAACACCGGGTGTTGCCCTGTGTAACGGCGTCGAAACAAAGCAACCCTCCGGGCAACATTCGTTGGATATCTCTCCAACGGTGTGCTCCGAGACAGGCGGTTCTTACAATTCCGCGCCTTCCGACGCCATGTACAGGATAGACCTGCGCCCCTCGGGGGCGAGTTCCCTTCACCGCTTCACTCTCTCTGACATGACCCGCGAAAGGCCCACCATGTTCCGACACCGCACTGCGGCAGCCGCCACGGCCGCCACAGTTGTCGCGCTCCTCGCGCTGACGGCTTGTTCCTCTTCCACCCCGACCGACGACGCAGGCACCGAGCTGAGCGGCGAGGTTACCTTCGCTGGCTACGGCGGCGCCGGCGGCGACGCAATCATCGACGCATGGCTCGACCCGTTCTCCGAAGAGACCGGCGTTGACGCGATCCTCGACCCCTCGATGGACAACTCGAAGCTCCTCCAGATGATCGAGAGTGGCAACGTCACCTGGGACATCGCAGAGGCCGGCCTCGACTTCAACCTGACCGAGACGAACGACGACCTCGTCGACATCGACTGCACGATCGTTGAGTGCGACGCGTTCGACGGTGAGTGGAAGGCAACCGCCAAGGGCGTGCCGATGTTCATCTACTCGACGGTCGTCAGCTACAACACCGACACGTTCACCGAGGCAGCAGCCCCGCAGAACTGGGCAGACTTCCTCGACGCGGATGCCTTCCCGGGCAAGCGCGCCATCAACGCCGGCGAAGGATTCTTCGGCCTGATGGAGGCAGTACTTCTCGCCGACGGCGTTAGCCGCGACGAGCTCTATCCGCTCGACGTCGACCGTGCACTTGCGGCCCTCGAGCCCATCAAGGACGACCTGATCTTCATCACGTCCGGTGCAGAGTGCATCGACCTCGTGACGTCGGGCGAGGCATCCATTGGTGCTTGCTACAACGCTCGCGTCACACTCGCGGCCTCCGAGGGACTGCCGATCGCGCTCTCGTGGGACCAGCAGATCCAGTCGGCTGACTACGTCACCATCCCCAAGGGCAGCGAGAACATCGACAACGCCATGGCGCTGATCGCGTACCTCACCTCGACCGAGCACGCCGGCGACCTCGTCGACTACCTCACCTACGGACCCGGCAACCCCCACGCGGAGATCGACCCCGCCAAGGCTGCCGACACCCCGACCGAGAACGAGGGCGAAGGCGACGACGCTCCCATCGTTGCTGACTGGCAGTGGTGGAACGACAACCGCGCTGAGGTTCTCGAGACTGTATCCGCATGGGTGGCATCCTGACCCATCTAAGAGGAGGCCGACGCTGGTGGATCAGCGTCGGCCTTCTCGGCCTTCTCTTCGTTGTTCTGACGCTGATCCTTCCGCTCGCCATTGTGGTGCAGCGGGCCTTCGACGCCGGCTTTGGCAATTTCGCTGACGCGCTCGCATCGGCAGCGTTTATCCGCTCGATCGGCAACACCGCGACACTCGCCGTGACTGTCACAATCACCTCGGCGTTCATCGGGTACCCCTATGCCTACGCGATGGCCCGTTCGGGAAAGACGCTCTCGCGCATTCTGATGACCGCTCTTATGCTCTCGTTCTGGACGAGCCTGCTCATCCGCAGCTACGCCTGGCAGGTGCTGCTCAATGACACCGGCCTCATCAACTCGTTGCTCAAGGCGACCGGGATCATTGATGAGTCTCTGCAGCTCATCCGTACCCCGATGGCGACGCTCATCGGTATGACGCACATCCTCGTGCCGTTCGCGATCTTTGCCATCTACTCGCAAATTCGCGGTATCTCGCCCGACCTCGCGATCGCGGCCCGTGGCCTCGGCGCCACCCGCACTCGCGCGTTCTGGAGCGTGACGTTCCCGCTGTCGATTCCCGGAGTCGCCGCGGGCAGCCTCCTCGTCTTTGTGCTCACCCTCGGTTTCTACATCACCCCGCAACTGCTCGGTGGAGCAGGCAACCAGGTGATCGGGCAATCGATCGTCGAGCAGACCAACACACTCCTCAACACGGGAGTCGGATCGGCGATGGCCGTTATGTTGCTCGTTGCGGTGATCGTGATTCTCGGGGTCGCGGCGCGCTTCCTCGGGCTGGGCCGTGTGCTCGGTCTCGCAACTGAGAGGAAGTCCTCATGAACGCCGGCTTGAGCGTACGGATCTTCGGTGTTGTGATCGCCGTGATCCTTATCCTTCCCACTGTCGTCATCTGCGCGACGGCCTTCACGAGTGGATCGAGTGTCACCTTCCCGCCCGACGGCTTCTCGTTCCGCTGGATCGAAGATGTGCTGGGCGACCGACGCTGGACGCGTGCCTTCGGCAACTCGTTCGCCGTTGGTCTCTTGTCGGCCGCTTTCGCGATTATCGCGGGAGCCGCACTCGCTCTCGGCGCCGCACGTGCTCGCGGTGCGATCGCCAAGCTGTTCACCGCGGTCTCGGTGCTGCCGATGATCCTCCCGCTCGTGGTTGGCGCTATCGGCTTCTACCTCGTGTACGCGCGATTCGGTCTCACCGGTAACGTTCTGGGGCTTGCCCTTGCACACGGTGTTCTCGGGCTTCCCTACGTGTTCGTGAACACGCTCGCGATTCTGCGAACGCTCGATTCGCGAATCGAAGAAGCCGCACGCGTGCACGGTGCCAACCAGTTTGTGACTCTCATCACTGTCACCCTGCCGATGATCGCCCCCGCGGCAGTCACCGGTGGTCTTCTCGCGTTCATCTCATCGTGGGACGAAGTGGTTGTCGCAACCTTCCTCAGTGACGCCCGATTCCAGACGCTGCCTGTGCTGATGTACAGCCAGATTCGTTCCGGCGTCGAGCCGTCAGTCTCCGCGGTGGCGCTCATCGTCACCGTCTTCACCTTCGCGATCGCCCTGATCGTCTTCGCCGTCGGACCGATTCGTGCCCGACTTGCCAAACGTGCCCTGAAAACCCGAAGGAGCTCACTATGAGTCCCACAGCAGACCAGCGCGCCCCCGGCGCAGCCCTGAGCATCCGCTCGATCACCAAGCGCTACGGCGATGCCGCAGCCGTTGACGACGTGAGCCTCGAGATCAAGGCGGGGGAGTTCGTCACCCTGCTCGGTGCCTCCGGTTCTGGCAAGACGACGCTTCTGCGCATCATCGCTGGCTTCGCCGACGCCGACGAGGGCTCACTGCTTCTCGACGGCAAGGAACTGCGTTCGGTGCCCGTGCACAAGCGCGACATCGGCATGGTGTTTCAGAACTACGCGCTCTTCCCGCACCTCAACGTCGAACAGAACGTTGCCTACCCGCTGCGTATGCGTGGCATCTCGGGAGCCGAGCGACGCAAGCGCGTTGCCGAGGCACTCGAGGCAGTTCACCTTCCCGAATACGGCCGCCGCCGCATCACCGAGCTTTCGGGTGGCCAGCAGCAGCGCGTCGCTCTGGCCCGCGCCATCGTCAGCCGCCCGCGTCTGCTCCTGATGGACGAGCCGCTTGGCGCCCTCGACCGCAACCTGCGCGACGCCCTGCAGCTCGAGATCAGCCGCCTCAGCCGCGAGCTCGGCCTCACAGTCGTCAACGTGACCCACGACCAGGAGGAGGCGCTCACCATGAGTGACCGCATCGCTCTGCTCGATCACGGTCGCCTCGTGCAGTTCGCGAGCCCGGACGAGCTGTACCACCGCCCGGCCGATGACACGGCGGCATCGTTCGTTGGCGAGTCGAACATCTTCCGCGGTGCAGTTCGCGACGATGGCACCCTCGACCTCGCCGAGGGCGTTGTGTTCTCACCGCCCTCGCTCGTCGACGGCACCCCCGTCGGAGCGCAGGCGATCGCCGTTATGGTGCGCCCCTCGCTCGTCGAGATCGCGGCGCCCGATAAGGCACCCGAGGCGCACTCGCGTGTCGACGGCCGTGTTCGCGGCATCGTCTACGCGGGCGATTCGCGCAAGATCATCGTCGAGACCGCGTCGGGCGTCGAGCTGATTTCCAGAGAGGATGTCGCGCGACCGACCGATGTTGTGATCGACCAGCACGTGACCCTGCACTGGGACCCGCGCGCATCCATCGTCACCCGCCTCTCCGGCGCAACACCCATCACCACCGAAACGACAGGAAGCACAGCACAGTGAGCATCATCGACTCGACAAAGGAGATCTCAGACGGCCGCTTCCACGGCCTGATGGGTCCCGAAGCGTTCCCCGCGTTCCACGAGCTGGGCGAGCTCGAGGGCACCTGGGGTCGCCGGTGGGGAGCGGCCGATGAGGTCAGCAAACTGCGCTCCGTGCTGATGCGCCGGCCGAGCGCTGGCCTCTCGGCCGTGCGCGCCGACGCGTATGACGCGGGCATGGGTGCGTTCGTCGACCCTGACCTGCGCTGGTACTGGACGGGCGAGCAGCTACCCGATCTCGACCTCGTCAACGAGCAGTACGACGGCTTCGTTGCTGCGCTGCAGAGCGAGGGGGTCGAGACGATCTTCGCTCCCGACCTCGACCCCAGCTACACAAAGGCCGTGTACACCCGCGACCCGCTCATCACCGTTCCCGGCGGCGCCGTGATCGGTCGCCTCGCCCCGCGCATGCGTCGTGGTGAAGAGCAGTCGATCGCCGCGACCGTCGCAGCCGCCGGAATGCCGATCCTCGGTATGGTCACCGGCTCGGGACTTGCCGAAGGTGGCAGCTTCGTCAAGGTGCGCCCCGATCTCGCGTTCTACGGTTCGTCGGTGCGCTGCAACCCCGAGGGTGGACGCCAGCTTGCCCGCATTCTCGAGCCCTTCGGAATCAAGGTGCAGCAGGTGAGCCTGCCCGGCTACCTGATCCACCTCGACATGTGCTCGGTCATGCTCGACGACGACCTTGCACTCGTCAACCCGCGTCTTGCGCCCTACGACTACATGTCGGCGCTGTGGGACCTCGGCATTGAGACAGTCGAGGTGCACCCCGACGAGGAGTGGTCGACGAACCTCCTCGTTCTCGACCGCCGTCGCGTTGTGCTTCCTGCGCACCTCGAGCGCACCGCCGAGATGCTCTCGAGCCGCTACGACGTGAGCGTTATCCCGATCGAATTCCGCGAGATGCTGAAAAACGGTGGCGGGCTGCACTGCTCGACCATGGAACTTCAGCGGGACTGGAGCTAAAAAAATGTCTGACTTCCTTACTGACTTCCGAAAGATGTCGACCTTCGGCGCAACGCCCGGTGGCGGTGTCGAGCGCCAGGCCGCGAGCGTCGCCGACGGCGAAAACCGCGCCTGGTTCACCGCGTGGCTCGTCGAGAACGACTTCGAGGTGAAGGTCGATGCCATCGGCAACATCTTCGGCCTCATCGAGACCGTGCCCGGCGCACCCTACGTCGTTGTCGGCTCGCACCTCGACAGCCAGCCGCTCGCCGGCCGGTTCGACGGCGCCTACGGTGTGCTAGCTGCTGCCCACGCGGTGCGTGCCGTTGCCGCGGGCGACGCTCCCGCGCGCTTCAACCTCGCCGTCGTCGACTGGTTCAATGAGGAGGGCAGCCGCTTCAAGCCCAGCATGATGGGCAGCGCGGTTCTCACCGGAACACTGCCGGTCGCGAAGGCCCTCGCAACAACCGATCCCGCCGGAACGACCGTGTCCGAGGCCCTCGACGCCATCGACGGACGTGGAAACTTTGCTGGCTTGGATGTCGCGGCCTACCTTGAGATCCACGTCGAGCAGGGCCGGGAACTCGAAGACACGGGCACGACAATCGGGCTCGTCTCCACAACCTGGACCGCTCACAAGCTTGAGGTCGTTGTGACCGGCGAGCAGTCGCACACGGGTGCCGCACGCATGGTCGACCGCCGCGACGCGCTTTACGGTGCAGCCGAACTCATCGTCGCCGTTCGCCGTCTGATCGACGGCTTCGAGCCCGAGCAGCTGCACACTGCCGTGAGCGAGATGTACCTCGACCCGAACTCGCCCGTCGCGATCGCGCGTGAGGTACGTCTGCTCGTCGACGTCCGTTCACCCGAGCGCGCGCTGCTTGAGACCGCTGTCGCGCAGCTACGCGAGCGGATGACCGAGATCGAGGCGGTCGCAAAGGTCGAGATCGAGGTTCGTGGACTTGTCGAGTGGTCGAGTGGCCCGTTCCTCGAGGAGGGCATTCTTCTCGCGGCCGCTGAGGCCGAGCGTCTCGGCTACACCTACCGTCGTTCGGCGACGGTCGCGGGCCACGATGCAACCAACATGAAAGAGGTTGTGCCGACGGTTATGTTGTTTGTGCCAAGCGTGGACGGCATCTCGCACAACGAGCGTGAGTTCACCTCCGACGATGACATGGTCGCCGGTCTCGACGTTCTGACGGCCGTGGTGGCGCGCGTCGCATCCGGCGCACTCAGCGCCACCGATGGCGATGCAATCGCCATGTCGGTAGGCGATCGCTGATGACTCACGAACGTAACGGCGGCGACGTCGCCGTCGAGACCCTGCGCGCCCTCGGTGTCGATCGCGTCGTCGGTATTCCGGGCCAGCACGCGCTCGGCCTGTTCGATGCGCTGCGCCGGGCTCCGATCGAACTGCTACCCGCCCGAGTCGAGAACAACGCCGGCTTTATGGCCGACGGGCTCGCCCGGGTGAGCGGAGCCGTCGCGCCCCTGCTGCTCTCCACCGGTCCGGGTGCGCTCACGGCGCTTCCCGCACTGATGGAGGCCGCCGGTTCATCGATCCCGGTGCTCGCGATTTCCGCGCAGATCCCTGTCAGCGGCTTGGGCGGCGCCCGTCAGGGGCACCTGCACGAGCTCAATGACCAGTCGGCCGCGTTCGCCCAGGTGGTCAAGGGCAGCTGGACCGTGCGTACAGCCGCGCAGATCCCGTCTGCGCTCATCGAGGCCTGGGAACTCGCGGCAAGCGTGCCGCAGGGGCCGGTGCTCGTCGAGATTCCGCAGGACATTCTTCTTGCCTCAGTCGGCGACGACGTTCCGGTCGTGACGTCGGCGCCGGTCGAGCCTCGTGCCCCGCGCGTTCGTGACGAACTCATCGCCGCGGCGGCCGCTGCTCTCGACGCCGCCGAGCGTCCCGTCATCCTCGCGGGCGGTGGAGCCGCTCGCGCCGGAGCCGGCGAGGCTCTGATGCGCGTCGCCGAGGCAATTGACGCCCCGGTCTTCTCAACGTTCAGTGGTCGCGACGCCGTACCCGGCGGGCATCCGCTCGCCGCGGGCGCGTGGATCGAAGACATCGCCACGACCGAGTACCTCGAGAGCGCCGACGTGCTTTTTGTTGTCGGAAGCGGTCTCGGCGAGCTGTCGAGCAATTACTTCACGATCAAGCCGCAGGGACGCGTCATCCAACTCGATGCGGATCTCGGAGTCATCGGTTCTAACCACGCGGGCCTCGGTCTGCACGGCGATGCCCGTTGCGCGCTCGAACTCATCGCCGACGCGTTGTCGTCGACGAGTGACGCGCAGCGCCGGGAGGGCCGCCAGGCCGAGGTCGCCGAGCTCACCGCGACCGTCGCGGCCCGCGTTGATGCGCAGGGTTTCGATGTCGAGCGGGGCATTCTCGCGTCCATTCGCGAGGCGCTGCCCGACGACGCCGACAGCTTCTGGGACATGACGATGATCGCCTACTGGGCCTGGTCGGCCTGGGAGGGCCGCGAGGGTAGCTTCGCCACGGCGCAGGGTGCGGGTGGCCTTGGTTACGGGTACCCCGCCGCGGTGGGTGCGGCGTTTGCCGACCGTTCGCGTCCGGTGCTCGCCGTTTCGGGTGACGGCGGTGCGATGTACGGTGTCGCCGAGATCGCCACGTGTGTTCAGCTCGGCCTCGACGTGACCTGGCTCATCGTCGCCGACGGCGGCTACGGCATTCTCGAGGAGTACATGGTGGGCGCGTTCGGTGCGGCTACCGCGACCGAGCTCGCGATGCCCGACTTCGTGGCGCTCGCGACCGCGTTTGGTGCGCACGCTGTCGCAACCACGCCCGAGAATCTGGCGACCGATCTCGCGGCCGCGATCGCGACCCCCGGGCCGTCGGTTGTGCTGCTGCCGCAAAAGATCGGGTTGTTCGCTCCGACGCATCTCGAGCGTTCGGCATGAGCGACGCGCGCCCGGTTGTTGTGATCACGGAGGTCGGCGACCTCGACCCGAGCCCCGGAATCGACCTGCTCGAGAGCAACGGCTTCGACGTCGTCGTTCTCGTCGACGGGTTGTCTGCGCCGTTGCCTGCCCGGGCAGCGGACGCAATAGCGGCCATCGTCGGCTTCGCACCATTCGGCCCCGCCGAGCTCGACCTCTTCCCGTCGTTGCAACTGGTCTGCACAACGTCAACGGGCGTCGATATGGTGGATGTCGCTGCAGCCGCCGCGCGCGACGTAACCGTCGTCGGACTCGGGGGAGTCGCGACGCAGGAGGTTGCGCTCCACGCGCTCACGCTGATGCTTGCCGCCCTTCGGGAGGTTCCGGCGGGCCGTCGTGTTGTGCGCGCGGGAGGCTGGACCGTCGACCTTGATGTGACACCGCGCCCCATCGGGGAGCTTGTGCTCGGCCTTGTCGGCTTCGGTCGCATCGCTCGCGAGACGGCGCGCATTTCTCGCCCGTTGTTCGCGCGCATTCTCGCGACCGACCCGTTCGTGACGTCGCCCGAGCATGGGGTTGAACTCGTTGATCTCGACCGATTGCTTGCCGAGTCGGATGTTGTCTCGCTGCACCTGCCGGCCGACGACGAGAGCCGCGGCCTCGTTTCGGCGTCGCTCATCGCTCAGATGCGCGACGGGGCTCTGCTCGTCAACGTCTCGCGCGGCGAGCTCGTTGACTCGGCGGCTGTGCTCGGAGCCCTCGATGCCGGCAAGCTCTCCGGTTACGCCGCCGACGTGCTCGACTCGGAGCCGCCCGCGACGGACGACCCACTGCGCGACCACCCGCGCGCGATCATCACGCCGCACATGGCGTTCCTCTCCACGGCATCGCTCGAACGCTACGAACTCAACCCCGCGCGCGCGATCGTCGAGCGGTTGAGCCCGGCGTGAGGGTAGCGATTCTCGGCGCCGGAATGATCGGTGCCGTGCACCGTCGCGCCGCCCTGCTCTCCGGCGCGCAGGTTGTCGGCGTGCTCGCGTCAACACCCGAAAGCAGTCGCCGCGTCGCAGCGGAGTGGGGCGTGCCCGCACTGGAGTCGCTCGACGACCTCGCGGCGCTCGCCCCCGATGTTGTGCACGTGTGCAGCCCCAACGGCCTGCACGTCGAACACGTCGAGGCAGCGCTCGCCGCGGGCGCTCACGTGATCTGCGAGAAGCCACTCTCGGTCGATGCGGCCGACGCAGAGCGGCTGGTAGACGCTGCCCAGGCGGCAAGCCGCGTCGCCACAGTGCCCTTCGTCTACCGTTTTCATCCGCTCGTGCGAGAGATTCGAGCGCGGGTGCAGGCCGGTGAGTTCGGCGCGTGGCAGCTGCTGCACGGCAGCTACCTGCAGGACTGGCTGCTCTCGCCCGACGCCACGAGCTGGCGGGTTGACTCGGCACTCGGCGGGGCGTCGCGCACCTTCGCCGACATCGGTTCGCACTGGTGTGACCTGATGGAGTTCGTCACGGGCGAGCGCATCGCCTCGGTGAGCGCCGAGATGACAACAACGATCCCCGAGCGCGCGGGCGTGGCTGTCACGACCGAGGATGCAGCGATCGTCACCTTCCGCACGCACTCCGGTGTTCTCGGCTCCGTGACGACCTCGCAGGTGAGCGCCGGTCGCAAAAACCGGCTCTGGTTCGAGTTCGACGGCGCCGACCGTTCGGCGGTCTTCGACCAGGAGAACCCCGAAACGGTGTGGCTCGGTTCCGCGACATCCACCGAAATTCTGCATCGCGACCCGTCGACAGGTTCGCCGGAGCAGCGTCGGTTGTCATCGCTTCCCGCCGGTCACGCGCAGGGGTACGCCCAATGCTTCGAGAACTTCGTTGCCGACACCTACGCAGCGGTTCGCGGCGAGAGCCCCGACGGCCTGCCGACGTTCGCCGACGGACTGCGCTCGGCGCGCATCGTCGACGCCGTCGTCGAGTCCGCTCGCACGGGCACCCGCATTACTGTCGACGCCTGAGCTGGAGAACCACAATGAGCACGCACCCCGTCACCCTGTTCACCGGCCAGTGGGCCGACCTGCCGTTCGAGGAGGTCGCTCGACTGGCGGCCGAATGGGGTTACGACGGCTTGGAGATCGCAGCATCGGGTGACCACCTCGACCTCGAGCGCGCCGACACCGATGACGCCTACCTGCGCTCGCGGCTCGAGATTCTCGACCGTTACGGGCTCAAGGTGTGGGCGATCTCGAACCACCTCACCGGCCAGGCCGTGTGTGACGACCCGATCGACTTCCGTCATCAGGCGATAGTTCGACCGTCGACGTGGGGCGACGGCGACCCGGAGGGTGTGCGCCAGCGCGCCGCCGAAGACATGAAGCGCGCAGCCCGGGTGGCCCGCAAGCTCGGAGCAGACGTTGTCACCGGCTTCACCGGTTCGAGCATCTGGCAGTACGTCGCGTTGTTCCCGCCCGTTCCCGAGTCGGTGATTGAGGCGGGCTATGACGACTTCGCCCGCCGCTGGAACCCGATCTTCGACGTCTTCGACGGCGAGGGTGTGCGGTACGCGCACGAGGTTCACCCGAGCGAGATCGCCTACGACCACTGGACCCTCGTCAAGGCGCTCGCCGCTGTCGATGACCGGCACGCGTTCGGCGTCAACTGGGATCCCTCGCACATGCTCTGGCAGGGCATCGACGTCGTCGACTTCATCACCGACTTCGCCGATCGCATCTGCCACGTCGACTGCAAAGACACCCGGCTGCGCCCGCAGTCCGGCCGCTCGGGTGTGCTCGGCTCCCACCTCGCCTGGGGCGATCCACGTCGCGGCTGGGACTTCGTCTCGACCGGTCGCGGCGATGTTCCGTGGGAAGACTCGTTTCGCGCCCTGCGCTCCATCGGTTACACGGGACCGATTTCGATCGAGTGGGAAGACGCGGGAATGGACCGAATGGATGGCGCGCCCGATGCTCTCGCCTTCGTACGCTCGCTGCTCTGGTCGCCCCCGGCCGCGAGCTTCGACGCCGCGTTCAGCAACCAGTAGACCTCGGTGGTTTACTGCTCGTGGTCGGTGAGCAGTGTAGTGAATATACGCTGCAGCGGCTCGCGGAGTTCGTTCAGTCCGGACGACGCGATGGGTTCGACCGCCGCTGACGTGCGGAGCATGATGATTCCAAGCGCTGTCGCCATTGCGATCTGGGCTTTCAGCAGGATGGGCGCGCTTGTCGGATCGTCGGGTACCCAACCGGCATTCGCTGCGAGGCGCTGGGTGTAATGCTCGAGAGTTTTGCGCCGAATGCGATCGGCGTTCTCGTCGCCGGAAGACCTCAGAAGTAGCAGCAACTGCAGCGGATCGTCTTCGTTCGGCGCCCCAACGATGTGCGCGATGAGGCGTTCGTGCGCCTCGCCGGTAGTCGCGGAGCGGGTGGGGGCCGGGCGGTCGAGTTCGTCGGAACTGTGCTTCATGCAGGCCTCGAACAGGCCTTCCTTCGACGTGAAATACCGATTGATCAGGGCGACATTGACCCCGGCATCCGTAGCGATGTCTCGAACGGTTGTGGCGCGGTAGCCGTCGGTGGCAAATCGCCTGCGTGCCGCGCGCACGAGGGCGCGGCGTGTTGCTGCGGCGTCTCGACCCGATCGGATCAGCTCGTTGTCTGCATCAAGTGTTGGGTCAACCGACGCCTTTGTGGTCTCAGGAATTGTGTGCCTCCGCCGTCAACTGTAACGAGGGCTTTCGACTAAGTAAACGATTGTTGACAAAGGTCAACAATCGAGTACTCTCGATAAGTCAGCACGTGTTTACATCGAGGAGAATTATGTCCGGCACCACTACCGTCGAAGCCCCGACGGCCAACTCCTCGACGAAACGGCGCACGGGCGGAACGGCGATCATCCTGTTCCTGTCGCTTGGCGGCCTGTCTTTCGCAGTACTCCAGTCGCTTGTCGCGCCCGCGCTCGGAACGATCGGCCAGGACCTCGGCGTCGAGACGAGCGACGCAAGTTGGGTGCTCACCGCCTACCTGCTGTCGGCCGCAGTGCTCACGCCCATTCTTGGTCGCCTCGGTGACATGGTCGGCAAGCGCAAGGTGCTCATCGTTATCCTCGCGCTGCTGCTCGTCGGCACGGTACTCGCTGCTCTTGCTCCCAACCTTCTCGTGCTCATCCTCGGACGCATCCTGCAGGGCGCTGCCGGTGCTGTGATGCCTCTGTCGATCGGAATCGTTCGCGACGAGCTTCCGAAAGAACGAGTCAGCGTGACAATCGGTCTGCTCTCCGCAATCTTCGGAATCGGAGCTGGCGTCGGAATTGTCGCGGCCGGCCCCATCGTCGACGCCCTTTCATGGCACTGGCTGTTCTGGCTTCCGGCCGTTCTTGTAGCGATCGCCCTGCTCGGCGCGATCTTCGGAATCCCGGAGTCGAAAGTTCGCACGCCGGGTCGGCTCGACTTCGTGGGCACGGCGATCCTCTCGGTCTCGCTCGTCTCCCTCCTCCTGGCGATCAGTGAAGGCGCGAAGTGGGGCTGGGGCGACGGCAAGACCGTCGGCCTGATCATCCTCGGGGCCATCGGGCTGGTTGTGTTCGTATTCGTTGAGCTTCGCGTCGAGAACCCGCTCATCGACATCCACCTGTTCCAGCACCGCGGTGTGTGGACCGCTCACGTTGCAGCGCTCGCCTTCGGATTCGCGATGTTCGGAACGTTTATCCTCGTGCCGACTCTTCTGCAGCTTCCCACCGTGCTCGGCTTCGGGTTCGGTAAGACCGTCACAGAGTCGGGGCTCTACCTGTTGCCTACGGTCGTCGCGATGGTCATTTCCGGAGTCGTAGCGGGCATCCTGATTCGCCGAATCGGCCCGAAGATTCCCATGATCATCGGTGCCGTCGCCGTCACTGCTGCCTTCGTCATTCCGGCGGTCGGGCACAGCGAAGAGTGGCAGATCCTTGTGTCGGGTGTGCTCACCGGAATAGGAATCGGTATGGCACTCGCCGCAACCTCGAACGCAATTGTCGAGAGCGTACCCGCGGCTCAGACCAGCGAAGCCATCAGCGCGAACACAGTGTTGCGAACAATCGGAAGTAGCGTCGGCACTGCAGTTATCGCAGCGTTGATCTCGTCGAGCGTCACCCCGCAGGGGGCTCCCACCGATGACGCTTTCACCATCGGATTCTGGGTTTCAGCGGGCGTCGGACTGCTCGCGGTCATTGCTGCTCTCGCAGCGCCTTCACTAATGGCGCGGCGCCGTGAAGCGGCAGCGGCGGGCATCGACGACATCGCCGAGCTGAAGTAGGGCGAAACTAGCGTCGTGCCCCAACAATTCGCGCGAGTGCCCAGCCCGCGGCGGAGACAAGCGGCACCGCGACAACGATGAGCGCGATCGGGTTCGGCTTGAAGTGCAGGCCGTCGGGGCCGGTGACGTAGGCGCCGATGGGGAGGGCGTAGCCGCCGCCCCCGCCGCCGCTTCCTTCCCCGCGACCGGCGGGAATGTCGCCGCCCTCGGGTGATTCGCCGGAGCCCTCGCCGCCGCCGAATCCGAAGATGACAAAAGCGACGGGCAGAATCTCGTGCCCGTCAACGGTGGTCTTGTCGCCGTACGCGATCTTCGCGCCCCACGAGGGCACAGAGTCGGCCAATTTCTCGATGAGTGTTGTCATGCCAGCACCGTACGCCCGCGGCAACTCAAAGGGTAGGGGTGTCACCCAATACGATTGGATGTCTCGCTTCGCACCAAGGAGTCCCATGCTCAGCACCATCCTCGCCGAGAATTACCTTCTCGTGCGGCTCGCCATGATCGTCGGGCTCATCGTGACCATCGTCGTCGCCGCTCTCTTGGTGCGCGCCCACGGCCGCGGGCAACGGATCGCCACCTACATCGCTGTCGCAGGGCTGGTTGTCGTCATCGCGCTCACGCTCACGCCCGATACGAATCCACTCGACGGAAGCGTCTGCAATCTCCAGCCGTATTCGTTCTACAGCGACGCGTACAACATCGTGTTATTCGGCATCCCGGCGATCTTTGCGGTCGTTGCCATTCGGCGCCCGGTAATTGTTCTGCTCAGCGGAATTCTTCTTTCTGGCGTCATCGAGCTCGCGCAGTACTGGAACCCCTGGTTCGGTCGCCGCTGCGACATCGATGACTGGCTGGCGAACTCGATCGGCACGCTGGTCGGAGTGCTGATCGCCGTTGTCGTTATTGCGGTCGCGGGACGGCTGCGGCGACGCCGTTTCGGCGGTTGAGTAGGCCGGCCACTGCCGTATCGAAACCTGCGCGTTGCGGGATTTCGATACGTCGCTGGCGCTCCTACTCAACTAGCGAGAAGCGCTAGGCGCTCTCGCGCACGACCAGCTGCGTCGGGAGCGTTATCGCGCGACGCGGACCCCCGTCGATGACGTCGAGCAGCAGCGCAACCATTTCGGCGCTGATCTGGTCCCAGGGCTGGCGCATGGTGGTGAGCGGCGGCTCGTGGGTTGCGGCGAGGCCGGAGTCGTCGAATCCGGCGACGGCCACGTCCTCGGGCACACGCTTGCCCGCGCGACGGAGCACCCCGATGGCACCGGAAGCCATCAAGTCGGAGGCCGCGAACACGGCGTCGATGTCGGGGTTGCGCGCGAGAAGGCTCGTCATCGCGACGGCTCCCGACTCGAGCGAGTAGTCACCGTGCTCGACGAGCGCCGGGTCGTACAGCGCGCCCATCTCCTCGCGGAATCCGACGAGGCGGTAGCGGCCGCCGGGGGTGTCGTCCGGTCCGGCGATTGTCGCGATGCGCGTGTGACCTCGGTCGAGCAGGTGGCGGGTCATCGTGCGGGCGGATCCGGACTCGTCTACCGAGACGGCCGGCAGGTCGCTCAGGTGGCCGAGGGGGAGCCCACAACTCACCGTAGGGATGTGCGCAGCGAGAAGCGACTCGAGCAGCGGGTCTGACTCGTGGGATGAGATGAGGAGCACGCCGTCGACGTGCCCGGCGCTCACAAAGTTGGCGACGTTGGCGCGCTCCGCGTCGGTGCCGGCGACAAGCAGCACGAGGGTCATCGAGCGCTCGGCAAGAGACTCTGCGGCACCGCGCAAAAGGAGCGAAAAGGTGGGATCGGCGAAGAGCAGGTGCTGCGGCTCTGTTAGCAGGAAGGCAACGGAGTTCGAGCGCCCGGTGGCGAGACTGCGGGCGTGGTGGTTTGTTGTGTAGCCGGTGGCCTCGATCGCGTCTTCAACGGCGACGCGTGCCTGTGGAGAAACCCAGTGGCCGCCGTTGAGAACGCGCGAGACTGTGCCGTGCGAGACCCCGGCAGCTGAGGCGACGTCTCGGATTGTGGGCTTGCGCAGCGCGCCCCGTGTTTCTTCCACGGTCTGGACTCTACAACAAGGGGAGCGGGTCGAGAACGAAAAACTGTTACCGGTCACAGTTTGGTAACGGAATGATCACGAACCTTTCGCAATGACCCGCGAAAAGGTGACACTGTTACCGGTCACAGTGTCGCGGCTCACCGAGTCGTCGCGTCCGCTGTGGCGCGACGCAACGGAGAGTCATGAGTGTGAACGAAGTCTGGCCACAGGTCAGCGGCATCGCCTTTGGTGGCGACTACACGCCCGAGCAGTGGTCTCGAGAAACGTGGGACGTGGATGTCGCGCTGATGCGTGAAGCCGGCGTGAACCTCGTGAGCGTGGGCATCTTCGCCTGGGCGCTCATTGAAACCGACGAGGGTGTCTTCGACTTCGAATGGCTCGACGAGGTCATCGACCTTCTCCATGAGAACGGCATCGCCGTCGACCTCGGCACACCGACCGCGAGCCCGCCCGCCTGGTTCTTCGCGAGATACCCGAGCGCCCGCGTTGTCACAAGAGACGGCGTCACAATGGGCTTCGGCTCGCGAGGCATGGCATCGCACTCGTCGCCCGAGTACCGCGCGGCATCCACGAATATCGCCAGCAAGCTCGCCGAGCGCTACGCGAAGCACCCCGCCGTTGTTCTGTGGCATGTGCATAACGAGTACGGGGTTCCGGTTGGGGAGGACTACTCCGACAACGCGCTGGCCGCATTCCGAACCTGGCTCGAAGAGAAGTACGCAACACTCGACGGCCTCAACGCCGCCTGGGGCACAACGTTCTGGGGCCAGAACTACATCGACTGGCAGCACGTCGGCGCACCGGCGGCATCGCCATCCGTTGTGAACCCAGCCCAGCGCCTCGACTTCGCGCGCTTCACCGACGACCAGCTGCGCGCCTGCTTCATAGCCGAGCGCGACGCCATCAAGCAGCACGCGACCCAGCCCGTGACAACGAACTTTATGGCCAACGCCACTCTCACGACCAACCTCTGGGCCTGGGGCGCAGAGGTCGACATCGTCTCCGACGACCACTACCTCTGGGCCGCCGATACCGAGGGCGAGATCGGGCTCGCGATCGCTGCCGATCTCTCGCGCTCGGTCGGTGGTGGCAAGCCGTGGATTCTGATGGAGCACTCAACCTCGGCCGTCAACTGGCAGGACCGCAACGTCGCCAAGCGTCCGGGCGAGATGGCGCGCAACTCGCTCGCTCACCTCGCGCGCGGCGCCGACGCGATTTTGTTCTTCCAGTGGCGCGCATCGCGTTCGGGGGCGGAGAAGTTCCACTCGGCGATGCTGCCGCACGCGGGCACCGAGTCGCGGGTCTGGCGCGAGGTCGTCGCGCTCGGAGCGACCCTGCAGAAGCTCGAAGAGGTGCGCGCAAGCAGGGTGCACGCCGACGTTGCAATCCTGTGGGACTTCGAGAGCTTCTGGGCACAAGACCTCGAGTGGCGCCCGTCGATCGACCTCGATCACGCCGAACGCATCCGCGCCTTCTACGAGGAATGCTGGCGCTCCGGTATCACCGTCGACTTCGCCCTTCCGGGCCACGACCTGAGCCGGTACGCACTTGTGCTCGCGCCATCCAGTTATCTTCTGACCAAGGCCGATGCCGCGAACCTCACGAGTTACGTCGAGGCCGGCGGCACCCTCGTCGTTTCGTACTTCTCAGCAATCGTCGACGAGAACGACGCGGTGCACGAGGGCGGCTACGGGGCGCCGCTTCAGACGGCACTCGGGCTCGTCGTCGAGGAGTTCCTGCCGCTGCGCGAGGGCGAGACGACACCGGTCAGCTACAACGGCGAGACACTCAGTGCCGACGTGTGGCGTGAGGCCCTGCAGCTCAGCACCGCCGAGATCAAGGCGAGTCACGACGACGGCACCCCCGCGATCACGCGCAACGCGTACGGCACAGGCGCTGGCTGGTATTTCAGTACGCGATTGGATGCCGCGGGCCTGACGACAGTGATGAACGAGGTGTTTGCCGAGGCGGGCATTCGCCGGCAGCGCGGCCTCGAGCTCGTCACCCGCCGCGGCGACACGCACGACTACCTCATCGCGATCAACCACGGCGGCGACTCACAGCAGGTTGCGGCCACCGGCCACGAACTGCTCACCAACTCACCGATCGACACAACCCACGACCTGGCTGCCGGCGACGTCGCCGTCATCCGCATAGACAGCACCACCAGGAGCGTTCGGCCAGTCGGCCCTGCGCACAGCAACCGGTCGCACTGACCGAAACGAAAGGAAGAACAATGCGCAAGCAGATGGGCATCAGCGTCGTTGCCATCACGACGCTCGCACTACTCGCCGGGTGCTCCGGCACTCCCGAATCAGAGTCGCCCGACGGGTCGGGCGTTGAGCTGGTTATCTGGACCGACGCGGAGCGCGAGCAGGCGATCTCTGACGCAGCCGTCGACTTCGAGGCGGACACCGGGGCCAAGGTCACCCTCGTGCAGAAGAACTTCGAAGACCTGCGCGCCGACTTCATCGCGCAGGTTCCGACCGGTGAGGGCCCCGACATCACCGTCGGTGCGCACGACTGGCTCGGCGCTCTCGTCACAGCGGGTGTTGTCAACACGATCGACCTCGGCGACAAGTCGAGCGAGTTCGAGCAGGTCGCCCTCGACGCGATGACCTACGACGGACAGCTCTACGCGCTCCCGTATTCGCTCGAGACAGTCGCACTGCTGCAGAACACCGACCTGGTCGGCGACGAGGCTCCCGCCACCTGGGACGACATGATCGAGAAGGGTCTCGCTGCGGGCACCGAGCGTCCCTTTGTAATCAACACCGGCGGCGAAACCGGTGACGGCTACACGATGTACGGATTCCAGACCAGCTTCGGCGCACCGGTATTCGTTCAGGACGACTCCGGTAGCTACACAACCGAGGTCGGCATGGGCGGCGACAGCGGCAAGGCGTTCGCCAACTGGTTGAGCGAGAACGGCAAGAACGGCACCGGCTACCTGTCGACGACTGTTGACTACGACATCAACAACGAGCTGTTCAACTCGGGCAAGGCGCCGTACACGATCCAGGGACCGTGGGCGATCAGCGCATTCCCCGACGTCAAGGTCGCCGTCAACCCGATTCCCTCGGCCGGCGGCGAAACCTCGGCACCGTTCGTGGGTGTGCAGGGCTTCTACCTGAGCTCTCAGAGCAAGAACTCGCTGCTCGCCACCGAGTTCCTTGTGAACTACCTCGGCACCGAAGACGCCCAGCGCGCCCTCTACGACGCAGACCCGCGCATTCCCGCGTGGACGAGCCTCGCCGAAGAAGTCTCCTCCGACCCGATCATCGCCGGGTTCCTCGCCTCGTCGAAGGGCGGCGTTCCGATGCCGAGCATCCCCGAGATGGGATCGGTCTGGGACTTCTGGAACTCCGCTGAGGCTCAGGTCATCAACGGCGCCGACCCAACAAAGACCTGGGACACCATGGTCACCAACCTCGAGGCCGAACTCGCGGGCTAGTTCCACACAGCGGGGCGGGTCGCAAGACCCGCCCCGCTGCACCGCACGATTCACCTGAACCTAAGGAGCAAAGATGCTCGAACGAGATTCACACGCGAGTGGATGGCGCGGACTCGGCTGGGGCTTCATCGTCAAACTTTTGCTGATGGCTGTTGTCAACGCCCTCGGCATCACGGTCGTTCTCGCTGCCTGGCGCACGGAGTCGTGGGTGATCCTCGGCGCCTCGGTGGTGCTGCTTCTCGCGGCCGACGTCGTCTACTTCACGAAGAAGGCGCTGCCGCTCAAATACCTGTTTCCCGGTCTCGTTTTTCTCCTGATCTTTCAGATCTTCACGCTCGGCTACACCGGCTACGTCGCGTTCACCAACTACGGCACGGGCCACGCCGGCTCGATGGATCAGGCGATCGAAGCCACGATCATCCAGGGCGAGCGCCGTGTCGAGGGCTCCGTCGACTACCCGCTCGCTATCGTCGAGGGCTTTGGCGGCGAACTTGGATTCGCGATCAACGACGAGGGCACCGTGCGAGTCGGTACCGCACTCGAGCCACTTTCCGAGGTGGATGGCGCGCAGCTGGGCTCGGGAGGTGCCCCCACCGAGGTGCCGGGGTACACGGTTGTTCAGCGCGCCATCCTATTGACCGATCAAGAACTTCAGCAGGCGGTGGTGAGCCTGCGGGTGCCCGTCTCCGATGACCCGAATGACGGCTCGGTGCGCACACGCGAGGGGTCGACGGGTGTCATCTACGAGTCGACGCTGACCTGGGATGAGGCTGCCCAGGAGATGACCGACACCGCGACGGGCACCGTGTACCGACCCGACGACCGCGGCAACTTCGTCTCCGACGACGGCTCGCGACTGCCGACCGGCTGGTACGTGGGCGTCGGCTTCGACAACTTCGTGCGGGCCGTCACCGACGCCGATCTCGCGCTGCCGCTGCTGCAGGTCACGCTCTGGACCTTTGCGTTCGCGATTCTCACCGTGCTCACGAGCTTCGGGCTCGGGCTACTCTTCGCGATGATCTACAACGACGAACGGGTGCGCGGCAGAAAGATTCTGCGCACGCTGTTTATCCTCCCGTACGCCTTCCCTGCCTTTATGTCGGCGCTGCTCTGGCGCGGCATGCTCAACTCGGAGTTCGGCGTTGTCAATGACCTGTTCTTCTTCGGGGCCGACATCAATTGGCTCGGTGATCCGTGGCTCGCGCGGGGCGCCATCCTGTTTGTGAACCTGTGGCTGAGCTACCCGTACTGGTTCCTCGTGTGCACGGGCGCGCTGCAGGCGATGCCGAGCGAGACGCTCGAGGCCGCGACGATCGACGGAGCCGGACGATGGCGGCAGTTCAGGTCGATCATCCTGCCGCTGCTGCTTGTGTCGACGGCACCGTTGGCGATCGCATCCTTCGCCTTCAACTTCAACAACTTCACGATCATCTACATGCTCACCGGCGGCGGCCCGAACTTCGAAGACTCGTCGACGGGCCTCGGTTCGACCGACGTGCTCATCTCGGCGATCTACCAGATCTCGGGGGTCGCGGGCGGTGCTGCCGACTACGGCCTCGCGAGCGCTCTCTCGATTCTCGTCTTCATCGTGATCGGTGTGATCTCGGCGCTGGCGTTCCGCCAGACCCGCAAGCTTGAGGAGGTTCAGTAATGACCAGTTCTGACCTGACGACAACCGATCGAACCGCCGCTCGCCGCCGCCGCTGGTGGGGCGAGGTCGGGTGGAAGTACCCGCTCGCCATTGTGATCGTGTTCTTCGCGGTCTTCCCGCTGCTCTACGTGCTTTCGGCGTCGCTCAAGCCGGGCGGTTCGCTCGCGGGCAGCAGCCAGTTGTTCCGCGCCATCGACCCCTCGAACTACGCGGCGCTGGGCAACACGAGTTTTTGGACCTGGGTGCTCAACACGCTGATCGTCGGGGGAGCGACGGCGGTCGGCGCCGTGATCATGGGTGCGGCTGCCGCGTACGCGTTCTCGCGCTTCCGGTTCACCGGTCGACGACTCTCGTTGACCGGCCTGCTCATCATTCAGATGTTTCCGCAGACGGTTGCGTTCGTCGCCGTGTTCCTGCTGCTGCTCGGGCTCGGTGAGGTTGTGCCGGCACTCGGCATCAACTCGAAGATCGCGCTCATCTGCGTCTACCTCGGGGGAGCACTCGGTGCGAACACCTTCCTGATGTACGGCTTCTTCAACTCAATCCCGATTGAGATCGACGAGTCGGCGAAGATCGACGGTGCAACCCACGCGCAGATCTTCTGGCGCCTGATTATGCCGCTCGTGACTCCCGTGCTCGCGGTCGTTGGGCTGCTGGCGTTTGTCTCGGCGTTCGGCGACTTCATCCTCGCCCGCATTGTGCTGACGAGTGAAGACAACTGGACCCTCGCCGTCGGCATGTACCAGTGGGTCTCCAACCAGCTCGCCTCGCGCTGGGGTCTCTTCGCCGCGGGCACAGTCATTGCGTCACTCCCGGTGCTCGCGCTCTTTCTCGCGCTGCAGCGGTACATCGTCGGCGGGCTCACTCAGGGCTCGGTCAAGGGTTAGCTAGGAGATTTACATGCGTACAGTCATTGCAAGCCTCGCGCTCGCGTCTCTCATCGTTGTCGGCGTTTCGGCGCCCGCCGCCGCCGACCCGGTCGAGGCTGGCATCACCGTGCAGAAGGTGGAGAACCTTCCCGCTGACTTCATTAACGGGGTGGATGTCTCGTCCGTCATCGCCCTCGAAGAGTCGGGTGTGGTCTTCCGCAACTTCGCCGGTGAGCCCGCCGACCTGTTCGACGTGCTCGCGGAGGCCGGGGTGACCGACGTGCGGGTTCGCGTCTGGAACAACCCCTTCGACGCGAACGGCAACGGCTACGGCGGCGGCGACAACGATGTCGCCCGCGCCGTCGAGATCGGTGAGCGCGCGACGGCGGCGGGGCTGAGGTTGCTCGTCGACTTCCACTACTCCGACTTCTGGGCCGACCCGGCAAAGCAGCACGTGCCCAAAGCCTGGGACGCCCTCTCCGTCGCAGACAAAGCGGTCGCCGTGCGTTCGTTCACCGCGGACGCGCTGCAGCAGCTGGAAGACGCCGGGGTCGACGTGCACATGGTGCAGGTCGGCAACGAGACGAACAACGGTGTCGCGGGTGTCTCCGGCTGGGCGGGAATGGCGCAGATCTTCTCGGCCGGTTCCGCGGCGGTGCGTGAGGTTCTGCCCGAGGCACTCGTCGCGGTGCATTTCACAAACCCCGAGACATCCAATCGCTATGCCGGTTATGCCGCCAACCTCGACAGCTACGGGGTCGATTACGACGTATTCGCATCGTCGTACTACCCGTACTGGCACGGTTCGCTCACGAACCTGACGAACGTGCTGTCGCAGGTCGCAAACACCTATGACAAGAAGGTGATGGTCGCCGAAACGAGTTGGGCGTACACGCTCGACGACGGTGACGGTCACGGAAACGTGATCGACCTGCCCAGCGAGGCGACACAGTACCCGGTCAGCGTGCAGGGCCAGGCGACGTCGGTGCGAGACACGATTCAGGCCGTGGCGAACGTCGGCGATGCCGGAATCGGAGTCTTCTACTGGGAGCCGGCGTGGCTTCCGGTTGGCCCGCCGTCGGAGCTCGCGGCCAACAAGCTGCTCTGGGAGCAGCACGGTTCGGGCTGGGCATCGAGCTACGCGGGAGAATACGATCCGGATGACGCGGGGCAGTGGTTCGGCGGATCCGCGTGGGACAACCAGGCGCTCTTCGCCCACGACGGAACGCCGCTCGAGTCGCTCAGGGTCTTCGAGTACGCGCGCACGGGTGCTGTCGCGCCGCGTGAGGTGACCTCGGTCGAGAAGCCGTCTCTCACGTTCGTCGAAGGCTCCACAGTTGAGCTGCCGACAACTGTCACGGTGTCGTACAACGACGGCACCACAGAGGAGCAGGCGGTGACCTGGTCGTCGGCAGCGGCGTGGATCCGTGGCGCGGGCAGCTACACAATCCCGGGGTCGACCTCGGCTGGCCTCTCGACCACGGCGTCGATAGTTGTCACGGCGGCGAACTACCTCGTGAACCCCGGCTTCGAGCAGCCGGGCGTCTGGACGACGACGGGAACCGGCATCGCCACAAATGCATGGGACGATCCGCACTCCGGAACCCGCTCGGCACACTTCTACTCGAGCACTCCGTTCACGTTCAGCGTGTCGCAGACGGTGACCGGCCTCGCGCCGGGCGCGTACACCGCATCGGCATTCCTGCAGGGCGACGGCGAGAACGCATCGAGCGACGTGCGCATCACGCTCTCGGCCGGCTCGGCATCGCAGTCGGCTCCGTTCGAACTGAACGGCTGGCAGAACTGGTCGTCGCCAACGACTCCAGCGGTGGATGTCGCGGCCGGCGATTCGGTAACGGTAAAGATCTCGGCGTCGCTGCCCGCTGAAGCCTGGGGCACGATCGACGATGTCTCGCTCGTGCGCGCCGCAGGTTCGGGCGCCGACACAGCGGCGCTCGAGGCGGATGTCGCCGCGGCCACCGACCTCGACCGCTCGCTCTACACCGACGCCTCGCTTGCCACACTCGACGACGCGCTCGCCGCGGCTGCCGTTGTGCTCGACGCGTCGGCGCCCTCGGCCGCACTGGTCGCCGAGGTGCGGGCACTGCTCGCGTCCGCGATCGCGGGTCTCGTGATCGATGATGCCGCGACGGCGGCGCCCGGGCGTGGCCAGCTCTCGCACGACAACGGCTGGGACAACGGCCTTGCCGACGGCTCGTACGCGGTGCGAATGAACCTGTACTGGGGCTCCAACGGTTCACTGTTCCGACTCTTCGAGAACGGCGCGCTCATCGCGACGAAGAAGCTCGACTTCGGTGGCACGGCAGCACAGTCGGCCTCCGTCGCGATCACGGGCAAGGCGAACGGCAGCTACGTCTACACGGGCGAGTTCGTGAACTCGAAGGGCACAACGGCGCTCTCGCCCGTCACTGTCACAGTCACGCAGGCCAACCCCGCGAAGCCGGTGCTCTCGCACGACAACTGGGACCGCAACGGCGACTTCACCCTCACCGCGAATCTGTGGTGGGGAACGAACGCCACCGCGTACACCTTCTACGAGGGCAGCGCGGTCGTCGGCTCCGGCTCGCTCGTGGCGGACTCGCCCAAGGCGCAGGTCGCGCGCCTCGCGCTCACCGGGGTGGCAAAGGGCTCACACGTGTACAGCGTGGTGTTCCGCAATGCGGCGGGCGCGACATCCAGTGCGCCGCTGACGGTGGTGGTGACGGGCTAGCTTCTCGGCGGTTGAGTAGGCGCCCCAGCGCCGTATCGAAACCAGCCTCGGTGGTTGAGTAGGCGCGCCAGCGCCGTATCGAAACCAAGCTGAGCTCGCCGAAGCCTCCCACACCGCAACCGGCTAGCGTTGTCCGCATGATCGAACCCGGCCTCTACCGTCACTACAAGGGCAACGACTACGAGGTGCTCGGCGTCGCGACTCACTCCGAGACGGAGGAGCGCGTCGTCGTCTACCGCGCGCTCTACGGAGAGTTCGGCCTCTGGGTGCGACCACTCGCAATGTTCGACGAGACGGTGGTTGTCGACGGCGCGACGGTGCCGCGGTTCGCGCGCGTCGAAACGCGGTAAACGCACGCCCGAACAGTGAGAAAAATCCGGCTACGTGCGTTTGGCCCGTTTTTCGTGAGGCGTTGCAAAATACTTTTCGGCGTTGCGTACCGAAAACCCAGTAAAACACTGGGCTGTAGAGCGTCCAGAGTGGCGTAACCGTGGCGTAACTCGTTCAGTAGTGCCCGGAAACGTGGCAAACGTAACTTCATTGGTATGACCAGCAACGCCCACGCACTCGACGCGAACGCGCATCTGCCTTCAGGGCAGCGCAACTCGCGCTGGATGCGCGACGTCGCCGACGAGCTCCGCCAGCGCATTCTCGCTGGCGAGGTAGCCCCGGAAGCCTTCTTGCCGACGGAGCAGGAACTGATGAACGAGTTCCAGGCGCCTCGTTCGGTGATCCGCGGCGCGCTTGACCTGCTGCGGTCGGAGAGCCTCGTCGAACGCCAGCGCGGCGCTGGCACATTCAACGTTTCGCGCAAGGTTGCCCACCGGTTTGAACGCTTGCGCGCGGTGAGCGCAGGACAGCGCAGGGGAGCCGAGCGGATGGGCGGCTCGGTTGTCTCGCGCGACATCATCGCCGCGACGCCGTTTATGGCTCGCAACCTCGCTATCAACACCGGAGACGATTGCCTGCGAATCGAGGTGCTTGTCGAGTTCGACAACATGCCCTATTCGCTCACCACGAACTACCTGCCCGGCCGTTTTGCCGAAACCGCGCTGAGCACCCGCTACGGCGGCGACTGGTTCACCTACCTCGCCGAGCTTGGCTCCAACCCCACGATTGCCGACGTGTCGATCGAGGCGACGACCGCAGACGCCTATGTCGGCCCGCTGCTCGAGATCGAGATCGGCGATCCCATTCTTTTAGTTACCCGCCTCGTGCACGACGCTGACGGCACGCCCTTGAACTTCGCCTTCTCGCGCAGCCGCTCTGACCGCCTCGTGCTGAACATGCGTATCCCTGTCGGCGCCTCAGAGAACGAGACCGAATAATGGTGAAGTTTCTCGCCCAGCGCCTCCTGCTGGTGATCCCGACGCTGCTCGGTGTAGCGGTCATCGTCTTCGTCATCATCCGGCTCATTCCGGGCGACCCGATCGCGAGTCTCGTCGGTCCCAATTCGACAGCCGAGGCGCGCGACGAACTGCGCGAGCGACTCGGCCTCAATGAGTCGATCCCCGTGCAGTTCGGCATCTGGCTGTGGAACCTCGTTCAGGGCGACGCGGGCAACTCAATCGCTCGTCAGGAGCCTGCGTTCGACCTCGTGCTTCGTGCCTTCAGCCAGACCGCCGTTCTCTCCGGTGCGGCCGCGATCATTGCACTCGTTGGTGGGTTGGCCCTCGCATCCATGCGCGTTTTGAGCAACAACGTGTTCCTTCAGCGCGCGTCGAGCTTTGTCTCGACCTTCGCGATGTCTGCGCCGCAGTACTCGGTCGCTCTTATCTTCATCGTTCTGTTCTCGGTCGGTCTCGGTTGGTTCCCCTCGGGCGGAACCGGCTCGGCCATGGGCGGAGGCTTCGGCACAACGCTCTACTACCTCGTGCTGCCAGCGACTGCGGCGGCTCTTGTGCCTCTCGGCATCATCGCGCGCATGGCGTCGTCCGCACTGCGCGACGTTGTCACGGCCGGTTGGGTAGAGCAGCTTCACGCTCGCGGCATTCCGAACTGGAAGGTTCGCCTGCACATTCTTCACAACACTGTGCCCTCGGTGCTCGCGATCAGCGGACTGCAGGTCGGCTACCTGCTCGGCGGCGTCGTCTTCATCGAGATCATCTTCAGCTGGCCCGGGCTCGGGCAGGCCGTCTACCAGGCAATCACCCAGCGCGACCTTCCGGTCATTCAGGCCGGCATCCTCGTTGCCGCTCTCGCTTTTGTGCTCGTCAACCTCGTCGTTGATGTGCTGCAGGGCCTCGTCGACCCGAGGTTGCGCCGCGCATGACAATCAAAGAAAGCGCCATGACCGCGCCACCACTCATCGCTCCCCGTCTCAGCTCCAAGAAGTTCACCGGCCGTCGTCGTCGGCTTTCCACGTCCGCAAAGGTCGCGGGCGGGTTTCTTCTGCTTATGGTGCTCGTCGCCCTGATCGCACCGGTGCTGAGTCCTTACGACCCGATCGTGGGCGATGCCACCCAGCGGCTGCTCCCACTGCTGTCGGACGGACACGTTCTCGGCACCGACGGACAGGGACGTGACGTCTTGAGCCGTCTCATCTGGGGCGCTCGCCCATCGCTCCTCGCGGGCATCATCCCCGTGATCATCGGTGGCGGCGTTGGAACTGTGCTCGGTCTCGTTGCGGGCCTCGGCTCTGCCCGGGTCAACAGTGTTGTTATGCGCATCCTCGATGTGTTCTACGCATTTCCAGCCGTGATGCTCGCGATCGCGATCTCGGCCGCCCTCGGTCCGGGCATCAGCAACGCAATTCTCGCCCTGTCGCTCGTCAATATTCCGCCGGTCGCCCGCGTTGCCGAGACCGAGGTACTGCGCATCAAGGACGCGGCATTTATGGAGACAGCGCGACTCTCGGGAGCGAGCTGGTTCTCCATCGCCTTCCGCCAGGCGCTTCCCGCAGCCGGGCCGGGAATCCTCGTCTTCTGCACGGGCCTTATCGGCCTATCGATCGTCTACGCGGCCGGCCTCGGCTTCCTTGGCCTCGGGCTCACACCTCCCACCGCCGAGTGGGGGCTCATGGTCAATGAGCTACGCCAGTACACCTTCTCTGCACCGATTGTCGCGCTTGTGCCGGCTGTGCTCATTCTCATCGTCTCGATCGCGTGTAACGCGCTCGGCGACGGACTTCGCGACCGTATGGATGTTCGAATGGAGGCCCGCGCATGACAAGAACAGCCCTCAGCGTGAAAAACCTGCGCGTCGCCTTTGGAAAGCGCAAGACCCAGATCGTTCGTGGCGTGAGCTTCGACATCGCGGCGGGCACCACGATGGTGCTGCTCGGTGAGTCGGGCTCGGGCAAGTCGGTGACCGCGAAGGCCATCATGCGTCTTCACGATTCGACGACGAGCGTGAGTGGCGACATCCATCTCGGTGATCTTGACCTGCTCGCGCAGAAGTCGGGCGAGCTCGGCAAGATTCGCGGATCGAAGCTCGCGATGATTCCGCAGGACCCGGCGGCGAGCCTCGACCCGCTCAGCCGAATCGGTTCGCAGCTCGCCGAGACGATCCGTCGTCACGGACTCGCGAAAAAACGTGCGGATGTCACGGCGATCTCTGTCGCCCAGCTTGAGGCCGTCGGCATCACCGACCCGACACGAGTGCTTCGTGCCTTTCCGCACCAGCTCTCGGGCGGCATGCAACAGCGCATCCTCATCGCGCTTGCCGTTATGTCGAAGCCCGGGCTGCTCATCGCCGATGAACCGACAACGGCCTTGGATGTCACGGTGCAGGCCCAGGTTCTCGCACTGTTCAAGGAGCTCGTCTCGACCCTCGATGCCGGGCTGCTGCTTGTGACGCACGACGTCGGGGTTGCGCGCGAGATCGCCGACACCGTCGGGGTGATGTACGCCGGCCGGATGGTCGAGTATGGTCCGGCCGACGAAGTGCTCAACAATCCCTCCCACCCGTACACGAAGGCGCTGCTCAACAGCCTGCCCGAGGTGGGCATGCCACGCGGCAGCCTCGTGCCGATCGCGGGGCAGCCGCCGGCCGCGACATCCATTCCGTCTGGATGCGCCTTCGCGCCGCGCTGTGCTTTCGCGACCGAGGTGTGCACAACCGACGTGCCGCCGACCGTCACGGTCGGTCCCGGTCACACGTCGGCCTGCGTTCTGGCTCTCGAGACCATCGAGGTCGCGGCATGAGCGCGACACCCGTTCTTGCCGGCTACGACCTTGTCAAGAAGTTCGGTAACGGCCACACCGCGGTCGATGGCGTGACGCTCGAGGTCTTCGCGGGCGAGACCGTCGGCGTTGTGGGGGAGTCGGGCTGCGGCAAGTCGACGACCGCGCGCCTGATGCTGCGCCTTATCGAGCCGACCGACGGCCGCGTCACGCTCACAGGCACCGACATCACAAAGCTTCCCGCGCGTGCCCTGCGCAAGGTTCGCACTCGCGCCCAGCTCGTTCCGCAGAACCCGCAGACCTCGTTCAACTCGCGGCTCACGATGCGCACCTCGCTCGAGTTTCACCTGCGAGCCAACGGCACTGCCCGCAACGAGTGGGGAGACCGCATCAGCACAGTGATGAAGCAGGTCGGGCTGAGCGGCGCGCACGAGAATTCTTACCCGCACGAGATGTCAGGTGGCCAGTTGCAGCGAGCGGCAATCGCTCGCGCTCTCGTGACCGAACCCGATGTCATCGTCTGCGACGAGGCTGTCTCGGCGCTCGACAAGAGTGTTCAGGCCCAGGTGCTCAACGTGCTGCACGAGATCCAGCAGCAGACCGGCGTTGCGTACCTCTTTATCTCTCACGACCTCACGGTCGTCGAGCACATGTCCGACCGCATCGCAGTTATGCGCGCGGGAAAGGTCGTCGAGCAGACAACGCCGTATGACCTGTGGAACAACCCCCAGCATCCCTACACCCAGACGCTTCTCGCGTCGGTTCCGGGACTGCACCGGGCGGGAGGTTAGAGGCCCGCCCCGCCCGTATCGATCGAGTGCTCACCAGTGCTCGAGTCGGTTCCCTATACCCAAAATCGCACCACAGACCCATCACCATTCACATTTAAGGAGCACGATCATGTCACCTGTTCTCGGTAAAAAACCATGGATCCGGCTAGGGGCGGTGGCCATAACGGCTGTCGTCGCACTCTCCGCTTGCTCCGCAGGCACCGACGGCGGCTCGACCGCAGAAGGCAGCGGCGGCACACTCACCATCGGCATGACCGCCTCCAACATCCCGCTTCTCGACACAGCAATGTCGGGCAGCGAGGGCGGCGAAGGCTGGCGCTTCGTCGGCAACCAGCTCTACAACGGACTCACCCAGTGGGACCTCTCTGACCCCGACGTCGTTCCAACGATCATCCCGGCGCTCGCAGAATCGTGGGAGGTTTCAGAAGACCTCACGACGTGGACCTTCACCCTGCGCGAAGGTGTCACATTCCACGACGGCACCCCGTTCGACGCCGACGCGGCGGTCTACAACCTCGGCCGTTACGTCGACCAGGGCGACCCGCAGTTCTACCCCGAGCTTCGTGCAGCGGCGTCAGAGCCCGTCGCCGGACTCAAGGGCTTCTCGAAGATCGACGACATGACGATCGAGATCACAACTGTCGGCCCGTGGGCGAACCTGCCGAGCGACCTCGCGACTCTCTACTTCGCGTCGCCGACGGCTCTCGAAGAGCTCGGAAACGACGGCTTCCTCAAGGCGCCCGTCGGAACCGGCCCGTTCGAATTCGTCGAGCTTCAGGAGGGCGAGAGCCTGACTCTCGCATCGTACGACGACTACTGGGCCGGAGAGGCAAAGGTCGATAACCTCGTTCTTCGTCCGATCCCGGACGCCACGGCTCGTGTCGCCGCACTGCGCAACGGCGAGGTGAACTGGATCGAGGTTCCCCAGCCCGACGACAAGGAAGGTCTGGAAGCCGCAGGCTTCACCGTCGAGCTCAACTCGTACGACCACATCTGGTCGTGGCTTCTCGACACGCAGAAGGAGCCCTTCAACGACGTTCGCGTTCGCCAGGCTCTCAACTATGCGATCGACCGCGAGTCGCTCTCAGAGAACCTTCTCCAGGGCACGGCCGAGCCGGTCGCCCAGTTCGTACCGAAGGCCAACTTTGCGTACGACGCAGCGAATGACGTCTACAACTACGACCCCGAGAAGGCTGTCGAACTGCTCACTGCGGCCGGCTACCCCGACGGATTCACGATCACGCTGTCGTACCCGACCGGAGGCTCGGGCAACATGCTCCCCACGCCGATGAACGAGGCCCTCCAGGCCGACCTTGCCAAGGTGGGAATCGACGTTGTTCTGGAGCCCATCGAGTGGGCAGCGATGCTTCAGGACTACTTCGTTGGCAACATGCCCGGCGGAGCAGAGGCTATGACCATCTCGATGTCGCTCGCGGCAGAGGGCAACTGGGCTGCGTACCTGCAGTCGGACTCGGCAACGAACCCGCCCGGATACGACAACCCCGAGGTTGACGCGCTCTTCGCTCTCGCGAAGGAAACCGGCGACGTCGACGAGCGTGCGGCGATCTACACGGAGGCCGGAAAGCTCATCACCGAAGACGCCCCGTGGCTCTACGTGGTGACCGACCTCAACGCTCGTGCCATTGCGCCGACAGTGCACGACTTCGAAATGCCGCAGTCGTGGTACGTCGACCTGACCCAGCTCTGGGTTGAGTAACAACTAATTCGACCTGGTGCCGGGCGTCACTGCAACGCCCGGCACCACCCCCTCACTTTCTAACCAGGAGACATCGTGGCCGAACCCACCCTCATCGAGACCGCCGCAGCGTTGCGTGACGGCACTCTCACGAGCGTCGCCCTCGTTACGGCTCTTCTCGAACGCATCGATGCGATCGACGCGGAGCTCGGCGCCTTCACCACCGTCTATCGCGCGACGGCCCTCGCTGCTGCCGCCGAAGCCGACGCCCTTCTCGCGTCGGGCACCGACCTCGGCCCGCTGCACGGCATTCCGTTTGGCATCAAAGACATCATCGCCGCAGAGGAGGGCCCTACCTCGGCGAGTTCGACAGTGGTCAAAAGAGACTGGTGGAGAGGCTTGGATGCGCCCGTGGTTGCACGCCTCAGGGCGGCGGGCGCAATCATCCTCGGCAAGACGACGACCATGGAGTACGCGCTCGGTGAGCCCGATGACACGCAGGGTCTCGTTTTGCCCAAGTGTGCGTGGGATCTCGGTCGCTGGGCTGGCGGCTCGAGTTCGGGTTCCGGTTCGGGCGTCGCGGCCGGGTTGATGGTTGCGGCTATTGGCACTGACACCGGCGGAAGCGTTCGCTTGCCCGCCGCCTTCAATGGCATCACGGGGCATAAGCCGACCTTCGGTCTCGTTCCGAAGTCCGGCCTGCACGCTCTCGGCTTCACCCTCGACGCCGTTGGCCCGATGGCGCACACGGCCTCGGATTGTGCCGTCATCCTCGACGTCATTGCCGGGCACGACGCGAGTGACCCGACGTCGTCGCGCACGTCAGTGCAGTTCGCCGAAAAGCTGGGCACCTCGCTCGCCGGAAAGCGCGTGGGAGTCGATCTCGAGTCGGTGCGTGCCCGGGCAGGCACCGACCCCTCGTCGACGGCGCGCTACGAAGAGGCAATCGCCGTATTCGAGCAGGCGGGGGCAATCATTGTGCCCGTTGAGCTGCCGTCGTGGGAGCTGTCTGCACTCAGCGCTTTGGTCACTTGGCAGGTCGACGCGCTCAACTACCACGCAGACACCGTTCGTGATCACTGGAACGAGCTCGGTCGAGGCATCCGCGACATGTTTATAGAGGGAACACTGCTGACGCCGCTCGATTACCTCACTGCCCAACGTGCGCGGGCGGTGCTGCGTGATGAACTGGCCACACTGCTCGACGACATCGACGTGATTATTACGCCGACTGTGGGGGTCGGTGCCCTTCGTTTCGAGGAGCGGTCGGGAAGTCTCGTCGACTCGACTGCCTACACCTCACTCTGGAACGTCACCGGCTACCCGGCGATCTCGGTGCCGATGGGGCTCACTTCAGATGGGGTACCGGTTGGCCTGCAGATCGGGGCGCGGCCCTTCGATGACGCCCTCGCGATTGGCATCGCCGACGCTTACCAGCAGCTCACCCACCACCATCGGGCGCAGCCTCCGCTCACCGCGCAGCTCGCACCCACGACGGGAGACCGACGATGACTACCGATGACGCCCGGGCATTCGTTGCCTTCGTCGCCCACCGCTTCGAGATTCCGCTGACCGAAGCCGAGGCCGAACACGCGGCCCGCCGAGCCCAACTCAAGCGGGCCGAACTCCAACCGATCTACGACGCCGCGGCCCCGAGTGCCCCAGAGGGCGTTCAGACCTTCTCTCCGTCTTAAGGAAACAAACAATGCAGACAACAATTGCTACGGTGGCCCTCACCGGCACCTACGACGTTCCCGAGTCGCTCGCTCGACACATTGCACTCATCGAAGAGGCAGCGGGCAATGGGGCCGACCTCGTGGTCTTTCCTGAAATCAGCCTTCAGGGCTATCCGCCGGACTACAACCTTCTCTACGGCCAGCGCCTTCTCGACGTCTACAACAATGCCGAGCTCGTGCCCAGCGGTCCATCGGTGCAGGCGCTCATCGAGACGGCCAAGCGCCTCGGCGTGCACGTAATCTTCGGCCTCAATGAGGCTGGCCCCGAAGGGCGTGGCGTTGTCTACAACACAACCGTTCTCACCGGCCCGGATGGCTACATCGGCCGCTACCGCAAGGTGCACGTCGGAATCGCCGAACAGGTGACCTGGCGTGGTGGCGATGACTGGCCCGTCTTCGAGACCCCGTTCGGCAACATCGGCATGCTCATTTGTTACGACAAGCAGTGGCCCGAAGCCTCGCGCGAGCTCACACTTCGTGGCGCCGACATCCTGGTGATGTCGACCGCGTGGTTTATGCCAGCAGGCGAGATGGACCCGACCGTGAACAACTGGGGTGACCTGTACCACGTCTACGACCGCTGCCGGGCTGCCGAGAACAAGCGCTGGTTCGTCTCGTCGAACTTTGCGGGCTCTTATGGCAACACAAACTTCGTCGGCTACAGCCAGATCACCGACCCGCTCGGGCGCATCATCGTCACGACCGGCCCGACCGAACCCGGAATCGCCTACGCGACGATCGACGTCAAGCAGGGCATTCTCGAGGCCAACGCCGAGACGATGATGGGCAACAACCTCATTCGCGACTGGCGCCCCGACACCTATAAGGCACTTCGGGGCGAGATGAGCCTGACGATCAATGGCTAACGAGTCGTCCACGTTCGTGGACAACAGCACGCCCGCCAACTCGAAAGTGAGCCTGACGTTGCTCACGGGCGCGGTTGTGCTGTTCGGCATGGCCTACGGCGCCGACTCTTTCGCCGCGGGCAATGGAATCCTGATGCCCGTTATCGCCTCGACCTTTATCGTCGGCGGCGCGTCACAGATCGCGACCGAGGCGGTACTCCGCGGTGATGGATCACCCGTTACGGCTGTTCTTATCGGTCTCGCGCTCAACCTGCGCTTCGTCGCGCTCGGTCTCATCATCTCGCCCTACCTGCCGACGCAGCGCGTCAAGCGGCTTTTTGCTTCGCATCTTGTGAGCGACCATCCCGTGTCGTTCTCGATGCTGGAGACTCCCGAGCGCCGCAAACGGTCGTACATTCTCATTGGCCTCTTGATGTGGGGTGCGTGGGTCGGCGGAACCCTCATCGGCGCCGTCGCCGGGAGCGCGTTTGACGCTGCGGCCTTCGGTGCCGACGGTGCGATTGCCGCGGGATTCATCGCCCTCGCCGTTGATCAGGTCGCGGGCCGCAAGTCGGTGATCACGGCGATCGTGGCATTCGCGACATCCATGATTCTGATGATTTGGGTTGAGAGCGGAATCGCCGTTGTCGGCGCGACAGTTGTTGCGATCGCTGTAGGACGCGCGATCGGCGTTCACAAGGAGTTGGCACGATGACCTGGCCCGTACTGATCACGCTCGCACTCCTGACCTTCGCGTTCAAGGCGGCTGGCCCGATGATTTTTGCGAAGCGGCCCATGCCCGGTTGGCTCGACGACATTGTGCGCATCCTGCCACTCGCGATCTACCCGGCTCTCGTCGCGTCCTCGGTGTTCGGGTCACCTGAGGGCGTGACGTTCGACGCGCGCGCGATTGCGGCGGTGGCGGTGCTCGCGCTCGTGATTCTCGTGCGCAAGCGAGTCTTCGGTTTCGCGATGCTGCTCGGCGCAGCAGTGACGGCTGGGGTGCGGGCAATCTTCGGCGCCTGAGGTTTGAGCGCCAACGCGCGCTTCTCGACGAGGTGCCAGGACGCGGCGGCAATCGCAGTGGTGATGCTCGCGACGATCAGGATGTCGAGCGCGAGCGGCAGTCCGGGCGCGAAGACCACAACGAGCTGCTGCACCGGGAACGCCCAGAGGTAGATCCCGTAGGAGAAATCGCCGAAGCGTCCGGCCCGGTTGACCAGCGGGGTGGATGTCGCGCCCGCAGCGATGACCACAAACGGCACAACCAGCCAGGCGATCGCCAGTGATGCGTCGGGAACCAGAGCGTGCACCCCGAGCCAGACCGCGATCGCGGGCACGACCGGCCACACCGGAAGCGTCCGGTCAAGCGATGCGAGAACCGCGCCGACGCCGAAGAACACCATTGCCGTGGGCGCGAGGGTTTCCCGGCCGAGCGGACTGAGCCAGACGCCGACGAACAGCAGCGTCAGCAGCACGCTACGCACGATCGGGTTGCGCGCGAGCGCGAGCCCCAGCAGCATGACGCAGAGGTAGCAGATGAACTCCGGGCCGAGGGTCCAGAGCGAGCCATTGACGACCGGAATCGGATTCGTCGTGAAAACCCCGGGCAACTCGTAGACCGCCGCGAGCGTCAGATTCTGCAGGTAGCCCCACGTGACCGGGCTGCTGGCGTAGGCGCCGAGCGGCTCGTCCGTCGCGAGCGGCCCCACGATGGCGATGGTCAGAACAACGAGAATCGCGAGCGCGGGGAAGATGCGCAGCGCTCGGGCAGCGAGAAAACGCCTGACGTTGGGAGATCGCATCCAACTCTGCGAAATCAGGTAGCCGCTCGTCGCGAAGAAAACGAAAACGGCGAGATGGTGGATGCGGATACCGCCCACCTCGGGTGCGTGGGCCGTGCCCGTCAGCGGCCAAGCGTGCCCAACGACGACGGTGAGGGCGGCGAGAAGCCGGATCGCGTCGAAGTTGTTGCGTCGTCCTTGATGCACCCGGCGAGGATAGCGCACCCGTGTGAGCGGAGGTAGCCTCTCTGCATGACCCCCGATCGCATCGCCACCCTCGCGCACCTGCGTCGGGCGCGCGACCTGATCGACCGGGAGTATGCGCGTCCGCTCGACGTTCCGACGATTGCCGCGAAGGCCCTGATGTCGCCGGCGCACTTCTCCCGGCAGTTTCGCGCGGCGTATGGCGAGACGCCGTACAGCTATCTCATGACGCGGCGCATCGAGCGAGCGATGGCCCTTTTGCGCGACGGCATGTCGGTCACCGACGCGTGCATGGCGGTCGGCTCGACGTCGCTCGGGTCGTTCAGCTCGCGCTTCGCCGAAGTGACGGGGGAGACCCCGAGTGCGTATCGGGCGCGTTCTCATACGGCGGTCGAGTCGATGCCGTCGTGCACTGCGAAGCTCGTGAGTCGGCCGAGCAAAATCCGAGAAGCGCTCGGCGCGACCGCTGCCTAGAGTTGGCGCATGACAGTTCAACTTCGCTACGTAAACATCACGGTCAATGACGTGGATGCCGCGCTCGCCTTCTATAGCAACGTGTTCGGCCTCGAGGCGCGCAACGATGTCGCGAATGGCGGCTTTCGGTGGGTGACACTCGGGAGTGCCGAGGAGCCCGTTCTCGAGCTCGTTCTCTCGGAGCCGGGCGCCGGGCGCTCGCCCGAAAACGCCGATGCCCTGCAGGAGCTGCTCGTCAAGGGCGAGCTGCCGATGCTTGTCTTCCGCACCGATGACGTGGATGCCACGTTCGAGCGTGCCGTCGCCGCTGGTGCCGAGGTTCTGCAGGAGCCGATGGACCAGGGCTGGGGTCCGCGTGACTGCGGCTTCCGCGACCCGTCGGGCAACTCGGTGCGCGTGGAGCAGGGGCCGCCTGCCTAAGCCGGTTGCGCGCTACTGCGTGTCAGGCGCGCTACGGCGAACTGGCGCGCACGGTACGCAGTAGCGCGCACGCGAATCACTGGCCAACACACAGGGTTGTCAACTAAGTTGACAGGCACGCGCAAAGACGCGCACACCACTCGAAAGGAACCCCCATGGCCAAGGCAGACAAGCCGCTTACCGCGAAGTCATCGATCGGCGACTGGCTCAACCACCCGACCGGCGGACCGCTCATCCGCGAGATGCTCGCAGCCGGCGGGCAGGACGAAAAAGCCCTCAAGCCCGTACGTCTCTTCTCCCTGCAGCGGCTCGTCGCACTCAGCCAGGGCGCGATGAAGCAGGAAGTCGTCGACGAACTCGTTCTCAAAGCCAATGGCGGCGTCGCTCCCATCGAAGAGGCGGATGACGCGGACGCACCCGACCCCACCAGCTGGGTCGAGCGCATCACGCCCGGCCGCTTCGACGGTCAGACGGTCATCGTGACGGGAGCCGGAAGCGGCATCGGTCGGGCTACCGCATCCCGTGTCGCCCGCGAAGGCGGAACGGTTGTTGCCGTCGACATCTCCGAAGAACGTCTTGCCGACCTCGTCGCCGAACTTCCGACAGTGATCAGCGTCGGCGCGGACATCACAAGCGTCGAAGGTGTTGAGCGGATCGTCGCGGCAGCCAACGGCCGCATCGACGCCCTCGCCAACGTCGCCGGCATCATGGACGACATGACGCCCCTGCACGAGGTCACCGACGCCGTCTGGGAACGCGTCTTCGCCGTGAACGTCGATGGAATGTTCCGGCTATCGCGCGCCGTCATCCCCGTGATGCTCGCCGCGGGCAAGGGTTCAATCGTCAACGTCGCCTCCGAGGCCGCCCTCCGCGGCTCCGCAGCCGGGCTCGCCTATACAGCGTCGAAAAACGCGGTCATCGGCATGACCAAGAGCTCGGCGTTTATGTACACCCAAAGCGGCATCCGCGTGAACGCCGTCGCTCCCGGGCCGGTGGCTACAAACATCCAAGCCACGTTTGCTTCTGAACTCGGCCAGTCGCGACTCGGGCCGATTCTCGAAACGATCCCGCCGGTTGCGGAGCCCGCTCAGCTCGCGGCGTCGATCACGTTCCTGCTGAGCGACGACGGCACAAACGTCTCGGGCGCGATTCTCGCGTCGGATGGCGGCTGGTCGGCCCAGTAAAAGCGGTAGCGCTTACGGCGTGATGAGCGACTGCAGTAGCGCGCCGTAGCGGCGCACAATCTGGCGGTGGTCGGTGGCAGCGAGAGTTTCGTCGCCGACCACCCACAGGCTATAGAGGAGTCCGCCGACGAGAGCTCCTGCGAGGCGGGCGCGCAGCTCGGCGTCCGGGCCGTCGATGCGCGACAGGATCGGCTGCACAAACGCGTCTTCGTGCGCACTGCGCAGCTCCGAGCCGATGCCGCCCGAATCGCTCGCCCGCAGCAGCGCGAGGAAGACGCCGCGCACCTGGTCGTCCGCGGTGAGAATGAACTCGATGTAGCCGTCACCGAGCGACTCGAGCGGGAGTTGCATCATCGGGTTGTGGTCGAGGTCGAGCTTCATCGTGTCGATGAACAGCTGCTCCTTCGACCCGAAGTGGCGAATGATCAGCGAGGCATCGACTCCCGCGGCCGCCCCGATATCGCGCACGGATGTCGCGGCATACCCCTTCTCGGCGAAGAGCTGCATCGCGGCACTGAAGATCGCCGCATGGCTCGGAGGTTTGTTCGGCGCGTCAGACATTGCTGTCGAGCCTAATCCGGTTGCGCGCTAGTGCGTCTCATGCGCGCTACGGCGACATGGCGCGCCTGAGACGCCGCAGCGCGCACGCGGCAGGAGCGCAATATGTAGACAGTGTTCACATTGAGCGGTAGGGTCGCCGCATGCGAAAACTCATTGCAGTAGAAAACGTTTCTCTCGATGGCGTTATGCAGTCCCCGGGGCGCCCCGACGAAGACACCCGCAACGGCTTCAGCCGCGGCGGCTGGGCTTCCGAACTTTTGATGAAGGACCAGGAAGCGGCGATGGCCGCCATGGGTGGCCAGGGCTCGACGAGCGCGATGCTTTTTGGGCGCCGCACCTACGACGACCTTGTCGGCTTCTGGCTCGGCGACCCGAATCCCAACCCGTTCGCGGACATCCTCCGGAACACTCCCAAGTACGTTGCCACCTCGACCGACGACCTCGCGCACCCCAACTCGCACCGGCTCGAGGGGGAGCTCGCGACATCCATCGCCGCATTGAAGGGTGAGGGGGAGGGCGACATCGTCATCCTCGGCAGCGGGCAGCTCGTGCGTGCCCTCGCCGCCGAGGGACTCATCGACGAGTACGTGCTCACGATTCTGCCGGTCGTGCTCGGCGAAGGCGCGAAGCTGTTCGAGGAGACCTATGCGCCGCTCGCGGTTGTGAAGAGCTTCACGTCACCGACCGGCATCCTCGTCGCGACGTACGCGGTGCAGAGCTAGCCGGTCGGCCGCGACAGCTAGCGTTCCGAGAACAGCGCTCGCTGCAAGGCGCCCGCCTGCTCGCGCCAGAACTCGGTAGCAACCCGCGATTTCGAGAAGATCGAGTCGAAGCCGTGAAATGCGCCCTTGACGACGTAAATTTCGCAGGGAACGTCGCTCGCCTCGAGGCGCTGCGCGTACGCGATGTCCTCGTCGTAGAACAGGTCGAGGTCGCCGACGCCGATCCACGCGGGCGGTAGGTCGGAGAGATCGTCGCGCCGGGCCGGTGCCGCGTAGACAGACGTCTCGGCGAGGCCTGGCTCGTGGCCGAGGTAGGTGGTCCACGCGTAGCGGTTGCTTCCGGGTGTCCAGATCCGCACTCCACGAGTGTCGATGTCGGTGCGCGTTACGGTGCGATCGTCGAGCATCGGGTACACAAGAAGTTGAAACGCCGGCGTGATCGCGCCGCGATCGTGTGCGTAGAGCGCGAGCGCTGCCGCGAGACCGCCGCCGGCGCTGGCTCCGCCGATCGCTATCCGCTCCCTGTCGATGCCGAGGTCTTCGGCGTTCTCCCACACCCAGGTGAGCCCGGCATAGGCGTCTTCGACGGCGGCAGGGGCGGGAGCTTCTGTCGCGAGTCGGTAGGTCACCGAGATGACCGAGATGTTGAGCTCACGGGCGAAGTCAATGCTCGTGCGCTCGTCTTGCAGCGGGCTGCCGATGAGAAAGCCGCCTCCGTGCATCCAATAGAGGGCGGGCGACTGCGAGCTCAGCAAGGTAGGACGGTAGATGCGCAGCGCAACGTCGCCCGCAGGCCCGGGAACGAGCACGTCTTCGATGTCCATGTCATCGGGCGTCTCGGGAGTGCGCATCGTGACGCGTTCCATTGCTGAGACAAGCCGCGGCCCCCAGCTGAACGGCGGAATAAACCTGGCCCTGCGAAGGTCGGGATGAAACTGCGGCATGGTTCCTCCTTGAAGCGCCGCTGATCATTCTGGCACCGAAACCTCGCGATCTGTCACAAACGCGAACCCTGTCCGGTCTTAGCCAATAGCGGCTCACTGTGGGATGGTGAACCTTGAGCGAACGGGAGCGTGCGCAGTGACATCCACTGATCTGGTTGACGACGGAGTTGCCGCGTTTGAGGGGCAACGTGGGCGACTGTTTGGCATCGCCTATCGCATGCTCGGCAGCGCGAGTGAGGCCGAAGACATCGTGCAGGAGACCTGGCTGCGCTGGCAGGGCTACGACCGGTCAACTGTCGAGAACCCGGGAGCTTTTCTCGCGACGGCGTGCACGAGGCTTGCGATCAACGCTGCGCAGTCCGCGCGGGCGAGGCACGAGACGTATGTCGGACCGTGGCTTCCCGAACCGATCGACACAAGCGCCGACCCGGCTCTCGGCGCCGAACGCGGTGAGGCTCTGGGGTTCGCAGTGCTCATCCTGCTCGAAAAACTCACCCCGACCGAGCGCGCGGCCTACGTGCTGCGCGAGGCCTTCGACTACGGCTACGGGCAGATCGCCGAGATCATTCAGCTCACCGAGGCCAACACGCGACAACTCGTGAGCCGCGCCCGCAAGCATCTCGCCGAGGAACGACGCGCCCCCGTTGCCCCGACCGAGCAACGCCGCCTCCTCGACGCGTTCCTTATCGCGGCGCAGTCCGGCGATCTTTCCGCGCTCGAGCGACTCTTCGCGGAAGACGTTGTGAGCTACTCCGACGGCGGGGGAGTCGCCAAGCTCGCAGCCCGTATCCCGGTCGTCGGGCGCGAGCGTGTCGCGAAGTTCGTTGCCGCATTCTCGAGCCATTTCTGGGTCGGCGCGCAGCTTTCGGCGGCCGACGTCAACGGCGAGCCCGCGATCCTCATCCAGCGCGACGGGGTCACCGCGACGGTGCTCTCGCTGAGCGCCTCGGCTGCGGGCATCGACCAGATTCTGTGGATGATGAACCCGCACAAGCTCGCCCATGCCTAGCTCGAGCACCCCGAGCGACCCGCACGACCCTCTCGACCGCCTCACACTCGACGAATCGCTCGGCCGCCTGCTGCTCACAACACTGCAGGGGCTGAGCCCGTCTGAGCGGGTGGCCTTTGTGCTGCACGACGTCTTCGGGGTGCCCTACGACTCGATCGCGAACGTTGTCGGGCGCACCCCGACCGCGAGCAAGGCCCTCGCCCAGTCGGCGCGCGCACGCATTCGAGGCGTTCCAACGCCGGTACCCGCACAACACAGCGAACTGGTGGATGCCGTCTGCCGAGCCTGCGCCGACCGCGACCCCGCGGCGCTCACCGTGCTGCTCGCGCCCGGAGCTGTCGCGCTCGCCGACGCCGGCGGGCGGGTGCGCATCGCGTCGGAACCGGTGCTGGGCGCCCCCGCGATCGCGGCACTGCTCGACCAACTTCCGGCGGACGCCGTCGTTGAGACGCGCGACGTCAACGGGCAGCGCGGGCTCGTGTTTTCCCGCGGCAGCCGTGTCATCGCCGTTGCCTGCTTCGACGTGCGCGACGGTCTCGTGCACCAGGTGTGGCTCATTTTGAACCCGCACAAGCTGCTCGGTTTTGCCTGAGCTGTCACAACCGGGCGACGTGTGTTGTCTTAGCTGGTGATCGGGGCGAACAGGAGCCGCGACATCCATCGAAGGGCACACAGATCATGCGTATCGTTGTTATTGGCGGAACCGGCCTCATCGGCTCGAAGGTCGTCACGAAGCTCACCGAGCACGGCCACGAGGCGGTCGCAGCTTCTCCGAACACGGGAGTCAACACGCTCACGGGAGAGGGTCTCGCCGAGGTTCTCGTCGGCACGGACGTTGTCATCGACGTCTCGAACTCGCCCTCGTTTGAAGACGCTGCGGTGCTCGACTTCTTCACAACGTCGACGACGAACCTGTTGGCCGCATCGGCCGCAGCAAAAGTCGGGCACTACCTCGCGCTCTCGGTTGTGGGGAGCGAGAAGATGACGGCCGGCGGCTACATGCGCGCGAAGGTCGCCCAGGAGTCGCTCATCAAGCAGTCCGGCCAGGCCTACTCGCTTGTGCACGCGACGCAGTTCTTCGAGTTCGTGCAGAGCATCGCCCACACTGCGACCGAGGGGGAGACGGTGCGTCTGTCTCACGCGCTGATCCAGCCGATGGCGGCAGAGGATGTCGCGACCGCCGTTGCGCGCACATCGGTCGGCACGCCGCTCAACTCGACGCTCGAGGTTGCCGGGCCAGTTGCCCTGGGGCTCGACGACTTCATCCGCGCCGGGCTCGCTCGCACGAACGACCCGCGCACCGTCGTCACCGATGACTCAGCGACCTACTTCGGCGTTCATCTCGACGAGCGTTCTCTCCTCCCCAACGAGAGCGCAACGATCTTCTCCACAACTTTCGACGAGTGGGCAGCCGCCCAGGTCGCAGCATGAGGATCGTCGTTGTCGGAGGCACGGGCCTCATCGGCACAAAGCTCGTCGCTCAGCTGACCTTGGCCGGGCATTCGGTGCTCGCCGCCGCACGCGCGACGGGCGTCAACTCCTTCACAACCGAGGGACTCGCCGATGCGCTCACGGGGGCAGAGGTCGTCGTTGACGTCTCCAACTCCTCGTACACCGATGAGGCGGCGGCGCTCGAATTCTTCGAGACGTCGACGCTCAACCTGCTGACCTTTGGCGCCGCGGCCGGGGTGCGGCACCACGTGGCGCTCTCCGTTGTCGGCACCGAGCGGCTCGCGACATCCGAGCGCGGATACTTTCGGGCGAAGTTCGAGCAGGAGAAGCTCATTCGCAACTCCGGGCACGCGTACTCGATCGTGCACGCCACCCAGTTCTTCGAGTTTCTGCGCAGCATCGCCGACTCGGCAACGCACGGCGCGACGGTGCGGCTCGCGCAGGCTGAGATCCAGCCGATGGCGGCGGACGACGTCGCGGCAGCCGTCGCCAGCGTCGCGCTCGCCGAACCGGTCAACGGCATGGTCGAGGTCGCCGGCCCAGAGCGCTTCACCCTGCTCGAAGGCGTGAGACGTCAGCTCTCGCTCGCGGCGGACCCTCGCGAGGTAGTCGCCGACCCGCTCGCAACCTATTTCGGCAACGATTTGGATGTCGCGGAGCTGCTGCCCGGCGACGACGCGACTCTCGCGCCCACAACCTGGGAGCAGTGGCGGGCGCGGGCCTGACCCGGCCGCGCCCGCAAAACCAAGAACCGGTTTGACAACCAGGACGCCCGGCGGAGGGCATCCCGGTTAGCAAACCGGCTCTCGGTGTGAAGAGTGGGCGCGGCCTACGCCTCGTCGAGGTTGCTCTCGAGCATCTCCGCGAGCGAGGCAAGCACGGCGTCGGCGTTGTCGCCCTCGACCGTGAGCTCGACGGTCTCGCCGTGGCCGACGCCGAGGGTGAGTAGGCCGAGAATGCTCGCGGCGTTGACCGGGGTTCCGTTGACCTTGCCGATGGTGACTGCCGCTTTCGAGTCGGCCGCAGCACGGGAGAAGAGCGAGGCGGGGCGAGCGTGGAGTCCGCTCGCCGAGCCGATGACTGCTGTTGTTGAGGGCATGGGATTCCTAGCTCTGGGCGGCAAGTGTTGTGGTGATTGCCGCGACAACGCGGTCGGTGGTCATTCCGCGGGCGCGCAGGGCATCCTCGGCTGGCGCGGAGAGCCCGAAGACGTCGATTCCCACGATCTCTCCGGTGGGGCCGGCGAGGTCTGCCCAGCCGAAACTTGTCGCGGCCTCAACGATGACGCGGGCGGTGACCGAGGGCGGGATGATCGAGTCGCGATACGAGCTGTCCTGCGACGCGAACCACTCGCGCGACGGCATCGAGACGACGCGAACGCGCAGGTCAGAGACCAGCGCGGCCGACTGCAGCGCGAGAGTGACCTCGCTTCCCGTGGCGATCACAATAACTTCTGGGTCGGGAGCATCGAGCACGACGTAGGCGCCGCGGGCGACACCCTCGTAGACAACCGAAGAGGGGGTCGCGGCAACCGGAAGCGGCTGGCGCGCGAGAACGAGACCCGCGGGCGCGTTGCGCTGGAGGATCGACAGCCAGGCGGCGGCGGTCTCAACGGCGTCGGCGGGGCGCACAACCGAGAATCCGGGGATCGCCCGAAGCGCCGCGAGGTGCTCGATCGGCTGATGGGTGGGGCCGTCGCTGCCGAGTGCGACCGAGTCGTGGCTCCACAGGTAGGTGACGGGCAGCTGCATCAGCGCCGCGAGGCGGATCGACGGCTTCTGGTAGTCGCTGAAAACGAGGAACGTGCCAGCGAAGAAGCGTGAACCGCCGACGAGCGAGATGCCGTTCATCGCTGCCGCCATTGCGTGCTCGCGAACTCCCCAGTGCACGTTGCGTCCGTCGCGCGACTCGGGCAGGAAGGAGCCGCCGTCGTGGATCGCCGTTCGGTTCGGCTCGGCGAGGTCGGCTGAGCCACCCCAGAGTTCGGGCAGCTGGGCGGCGAGCGCCTGGATGACCTTGCCAGAGGCGTCGCGGGTCGCGAGTGTGTCGCCCGGCGCCCAGGTGGGAAGCGCCTCGGCGAGTCCGGCGGGCAACTCACGCTGGCGCGAGCGAAGAAGTGATGACGCGAGCGCGGGGTTGTCGGCGGTCCAGCGCGCGAACGCCGACGACCAGGCCGAGCTCATGGCTGCACCACGAGACACTGCTCCACGCGTGAACGAGAGCACCTCGTCTGAGACGTAGAACGGCTCGGTCGTCACACCGAGAACGTCACGCAGCGCGGCGGCCTCGGTCGCTCCGAGCGGGGCACCGTGCGACGCGGCCGTGTTGACGGCGTTCGGCGCGGGCCACGCGATCTGCGACTTGATGACGAAGAGACGGGGAGCACCCGCTGCCGACGACGCGCTGATTGCCGAGCTGAGAGCCGCGACATCCACGTCTCCGTTTGAAGCAAGTGCGATGCGCTCGACGTGCCAGCCCTGAGCGGTGAAGCGCGCAACGACGTCTTCGTTGCTCGTGAGCGAGGTGTCGCCCTCGATCTGGATGTCGTTGTCGTCGTAAATCACAACGAGGTTGTCGAGCTGGTGGCGCCCGGCGATCGCGCCGGCCTCGTACGAGATGCCCTCCTGCAGGTCGCCATCAGACGCGATGACCCAGACATTTCGATCGAAGGTGGATGTCGCGGGCTCAGCCGAAGCGTCGTAGATTGCTCGTTCGTGCTTGATGGCCATCGCCATGCCGACGGCTGTCGCGAGGCCCTGGCCGAGCGGCCCGGTCGTCGTCTCGACGCCAGCGGTGTGGCCGAACTCGGGGTGGCCCGGGGTGAGCGAGTCATAGGCGCGAAACTGCTTGAGGTCGTCGAGCGAGACGTCGTATCCGGTGAGGAAGAGCTGCGTGTAGAGCAGGATGCTCGCGTGACCGCAGGACAGGATGAACCGGTCGCGGCCCTCCCACTGCGGGTTGCGCGGGTCGTGGCGCAGGTGATGCTGAAAGAGCATGTTTGCGACGGGTGCGAGTGCGATTGCGGTGCCGGGGTGGCCGGATCCGGCCTTCTCAACAGCATCGAGGGCGAGCAGTCGGGCGGTTACTACCGCTTCGGCTTCGTTGACGTTCACAGAAAAATTGCTCCTCCGCACCCCACTCTGGGCTGCTCGAAACAGGACTCTACACGAGAAGTTATGTCGTCATAATGACTCAAAGATGACGCGCATTTGCAATCCCAGCGAGCAGGTGTACCATCGGGAAAGTCATTATGACGACCTGACGTCTATCCCACTCGTGGGAAACGTCTCCCGACATTGCCAGCAACGACGCTAAGGAGTCCCCAAGATGGCCACAGCCAGCGGAACCAGCAAATATGTCGCCGTTCGCGAGCACCTTCTTACGCGCATCCAAGAAATGACGGCGGGCGATCAGCTTCCGGCAGAGCCGCAGCTGTGCGAGGAATACGGTGTGAGCCGCATCACCCTTCGCCACGCCGTCGACGGACTCATCTCCGACGGACATCTCGTTCGCGAGCACGGCAAGGGCACCTTCGTCGTCGAGCCGCAGTACCGCGTGCGCTACCGCGAGCGATTCGCCGACGCCGTCACCGGCTTCTACGCCCAGCAGACCTCAGAGGGCTTCACCGTCTCGACCTCGGTGCTCAACCAGCGCGTCGTTCTCGCCGGCGAGATCTCGATCAACCTCGGGCTCAACGCCGCCGACAAGGTCGTCGAACTCACGCGCGTTCGCTACGTCAACGGCACGATTCACCACCTCGTTGTGACGTTCCTTCCGTTCGCACTCTTCCCCGACACGGCAGAGGTCGATTTCACCGACGGATCCCTCTTCTCCTACCTCAAGGAGAAGCACGACGTCGTTCTCGACCGCAACGACCTGCTCGTCTCAGTGGATGTCGCGAGCGACTACGTCGCTGAGAAGCTCGGCACCGAGCCCGGCGACAAGCTGCTCAAGGTCACCTCGACGGTCTTCGATGCTTCCGACCGCGCGATCGCGCACGGCTACTCATACTTCACCCCGCAGAACAGCGAAATCTCGTTCGGTCTGCACAGCTGAGCGAACAGAACAAAGGAACCCCGTGCTTAACGATTACCTCACCGACGAGACGGTTCTCTTCGCCGAGAACATTGATGGATGGCGCGCTGCCCTCGATCTCGTCACCGCCCCGCTTCTCGCGTCGGGGTCGATCACTCCTGACTACAAGCAGGCAATGGTTGACTCGATCGCCGCGGGCGGCGTCTACATCGACCTCGGATTCGGCATCGCACTGGCGCACTCGCGCCCCGAGAACGGTGTCGTTTCGACCGGGCTGTCGAGCTTGCGCGTCACACCCGCCGTTCTGCTCAACGACGACCCGTCGCATCCAATCGATTTGTTCTTCTGCCTAGCCGCGACCGACGCGACGGGCCACCTCGACACAATGCGCGACCTCGCGACACTGCTCACCGACGATGACAAGCGATCACGCTTGCTCGCGGCAACAACTTCCGCCGATGCCTTGGCGGTCATCCAGGAAATCGGAGACTCAGAATGAAATTCCTCGCTGTCTGCAGCACCGGGCTCGGCTCGAGCTTTATGGTGCACATGAACATCGACAAGGTGCTCAAAGAACTGGGCATCACCGGCGTAGATGTTGATCACGCCGACCTCGGCTCGGTTGCTAAGGGCGACGCCGACACAATATTCGTCGGTGCCGACCTCGCCGAGGCGACCGAGCACCTGGGCGATGTTGTTGTTCTCGACAGCATCATCGACCTCAACGAACTTCGCGCGAAGGTGCGCGAAACCGCGGAGCGTAAAGGCCTCGCGATCCCGACAGCAGAAGGAAACTAAGCATGCCCGTTCTCGATATCTT
>Ga0247805_1000079_pt1 | contig 77066 bp, 65 predicted proteins | sample UWRJL044104R1_FD_180930 | JGI IMG/M metagenome (GOLD analysis project Ga0247805, IMG submission 180930) | Plant litter microbial communities from Arlington Agricultural Research Station in Wisconsin, United States - UWRJ-L044-104R-1 | ecosystem: Environmental > Terrestrial > Plant litter >...
TCTTTCCTTCATTGTTTCTCACGGCAACACCTAGTCTATCGCAATCAGGGTCAGTTCCGATAACAATATCAGCGTTTAATTTATCAGCCAAAGCCAAAGCCATTGTCAAGGCTTCAGGCTCTTCCGGGTTTGGAGATTTAACGGTTGGGAAATCACCATTTGGTTCTGCCTGTTCCGGAACGATGTGTACATTTTTATAACCCGCCTGTGCCAAAGTTTGCGGTACTGATTTTATGGAAGTTCCGTGCAACGATGTGAAAACGATGTTCAGATTGTCCTTGGATGCAGCCGAAGTGTCAAAACTTGCATTTTCAATGGATGATTTTACGAACGCATCATCAACTTCCTTGTCAATATATTTGATTAGATTTTCGTTGGCTTGAAACTTGATTGCATCGTACTTCAAATCTTCGATGAGCTTGATGATTTCACCATCTTGTGGTGGAACCAATTGTCCGCCATCTTCCCAATATACCTTGTAACCATTATATTCGGGTGGGTTGTGAGAAGCTGTAAGCACGATTCCGGCTTGACAGCCTAGGTATTTCAAGGCGAAAGACAATTCCGGAGTAGGACGCAGGTCTGAAAACAAATACACCTGGATGTCATTTGCAGAGAAAACATCGGCTACAACTTTTGCCAGAGTATTGCTATTGTGACGGCAATCGTAAGCAATTACCACTTTTAGTTTCTTTCCAGGGAAAACCTTGTGCATATAATTGGAAAGACCTTGCGTGTTTTTTCCTAGCGTATATTTGTTTATGCGGTTCGTTCCAACTCCCATAACACCACGCATTCCGCCAGTTCCGAATTCAAGATTCTTATAAAAGCTTTCTTCCAATTCTTTTGGAGCAGAAGTCATCATTGTTTTGATGGCTTCCTGTGTGTCGTTGTCAAATGTTGGCGTAAGCCATTCGTTTACTTGGTCTAAAATGTGTTTCTCGATGTGCATTTCTAATAAATTTTTTAGCTATTATAAATTTACTTCTTTTGATATCTTGTAGCGTCCTTCGTTGCTTTTTGTCTTCAAGATGATTTCACCTAAGAAGCCAGCCAGGAAAAGCTGGGTGCCTAAGATCATCGTAGTTAAAGATATATAAAACCAAGGATTATCGGTTACTTTTATGGTCGGGTAATCGTTGTAAAGACGGATTAATTTATTGATGCCTATAAACAAGGCCGATAAAAATCCGATGATGAACATTCCAGAACCCAAGGCACCAAACAAGTGCATCGGTCTTTTGCCGAATCTGGAAAGGAACCAGATCGTGATCAAATCCAGGAAACCATTGATAAAGCGCTCCATCCCGAATTTGGTTTCACCGTATTTTCGAGCTTGATGCTTCACAACTTTCTCCCCGATTCTTCCAAAGCCTGCATTTTTTGCCAAGACAGGAATATAACGGTGCATCTCTCCTGAAACCTCGATGTTTTTCACGACAACATTTTTATAGGCTTTCAATCCGCAGTTGAAGTCGTTCAGTTGGACATCAGATGTTTTTCGGGCTGCCCAGTTGAACAATTTCGAAGGCAGATTCTTGGTCACGACCGAATCATAGCGTTTCTTTTTCCAACCTGAAACCAAATCAAATTTCTGGTTGATGATCATGTTGTACAATTCTGGAATCTCTTCCGGATTGTCTTGCAAATCAGCATCCATTGTAATCACGACATCACCTTTTGCACGTGCAAAACCAGCATGTAGTGCTTGCGATTTTCCAAAATTCTTCAGGAAATGAATTCCTTTTATGTTAGGATTTTCTGTAGACAAGCGTTCGATGATGGACCAAGAATTGTCCGTACTTCCATCATCTATAAAGATAACCTCGTAGCTGTAATTGTTTGTGTTCATTACTGAAATGATCCAATCGTGGAGTTCCTGCAACGATTCTTCTTCATTCAGAAGTGGTATTACTATGGATAGATTCATGTTATAATGTTCTCTTATTCCTAAAAATTAATGCTACTAAAAATCCGATAAGGCAATCCCTCAAAAGGTATTTGATAAAAGAGGTTAAAACCGTTGAAATAGAAAACGGATTGAAGGTTTTATAGACTTCCAAAGTTTTGTCAATATTATCTTGAGGCATCAAGTTTTGTTTCAACAAATTGATGTCAAAATCACGCATTGTTGCGATGATATTTGCCTTTGTATCAGGAGAAAGCACCAAGTTGTAAATCAGAATCAGAAAAATACAGGAAAGCAAGCTTCCTGTTAGGATTGTAATGAAATACCCCGAAAAAGCTTCCTTGAAAGTAATAAATCCACCCAGTTTTCCCTTTACAACTACAATCGCAATGATTCCGAATACAACTGTCAAGGCTAATGTTGAAACGCCTGCCCAGACATTTGTCAGCAAAGCGAGATTTACAAAATAAATATAACTTGAAAGGAGGATCAGCAGGACTCCCAAGATCAGGCCAATGCTGAATCCTGTCTTTTTAATAATGTCTGTCATTGAAGTATTTTCAAAATAATCTACAAATATAGTAATTCCGCATTTACATAGTAGAAAATCCATTGCAAATGTAAGGGCTGGTGTTTGCCACAGATTCACGGATATTAATGAAATAGAAAATTATAGATTCAGATGTAAATCTGTGAATCAGTGGCTGGTGTTGAATGCAAGATGCAATAGTGTATATTCTTTTAAAAAAAAGAGGGCAAAGATTTGTTTATTGAAAAATAATTGTAAATTTGCAAACTCAAAATAATAAAGTAAAAACAAAAAGTTATAAGGAGTTTATACCTTTTCGGTCAAAAAGAAAAGCTTCAAGGCAACTTATAGCCAACAAATAAAAAAGATTTAAGATGAAAAAAGGAATTCACCCAGAGAATTACAGATTAGTAGCGTTTAAAGACATGTCAAACGAAGAGGTTTTTATTACAAAATCTACTGCTGATACAAGAGAAACAATCACTCACGAAGGTGTAGAATATCCAGTTGTAAAGATGGAGATTTCTAGAACTTCTCACCCTTTTTACACAGGTAAATCTAAACTTATCGATACTGCAGGACGTATTGACAAGTTCAAAACCAAATACGCAAAACACGTTAAATAATCATTTAACTGTTTTACAACATAGAAAGCCTTCCAATTCGGAAGGCTTTTTTTATTTTTATCCTGCCCAAAACTTTGTAACTTTGAGCCTTATAACTTTGAATCTATAAAATGAACTATATACTTTTTGACGGGACAGTTAGAAATGCCTTGCTTCCCTTTACATTCACACGTCCGGTTGCCGATATTCGTGTTGGAATTTTAACCATACGTGAAAAATGGGAAAAATATTTGGGTTCAACCACTACAAGCTTGACGGAAGAATATTTGTCTGAAAAATTCCCTATGGTTGAGTTGGAAGAAAACGTTATGATTAATGCTTCTTTCCTGCCAAACGAGGTGCTTTCAGAATTGGTTTCCAACTTGGAACCTAATCAGGCAATCTTCAAGGGTGAAGAAGTAATCGCGTTCTTCACGCAAGATTCGCAAGAAGAGGTAGATTTTGATACTTATGATATTATAGAATACAGTGACGATTGCATCACGATTGAGCATACCTGGGATATTTTTCAGAAGAATGACATTGCCCTTCGTGAAGATTTTGAATTGTTAACAGAAGATCGGAAGTCACAACCAATCCCAAAAAGTGTCAACGTGATTGCATCTGAAAATATATTCATAGAAGAAGGAGCAAAGCTTGAATTTGTAACCTTGAATGCTTCGTCCGGACCGATCTATATTGGAAAGAATGCTGAAATTATGGAAGGTTCTGTTATCAGGGGCCCATTTGCTTTATGTGAATCAGGAAGAGTAAAATTAGCGACCAAGGTATATGGGGCAACAACTGTTGGTCCGCATTCCGTTATTGGCGGAGAAGTAAGCAATTCAGTACTCTTCGGGTATTCCAACAAGGGACACGATGGATTTTTAGGAAATTCAGTTTTAGGCGAATGGTGCAATATCGGGGCCGACAGTAATAACTCGAACCTGAAAAACAACTATGAGGAAGTTAAGTTATGGAGCTATGAAACCGAAGGTTTTGCAAAAACTGGACTTCAATTCTGCGGATTGATGATGGGTGATCACAGCAAATGCGGAATCAATACTATGTTTAATACTGGAACCGTGGTAGGTGTAAGCTCAAATATTTTCGGAAGCGGATTTCCTCGCAACTTCGTTCCAAGTTTTTCTTGGGGTGGGGCTTCAGGATTTACTACCTATATAACCAAGAAAGCATTTGAAACCGCAAGATTGGTGATGCTGAGGCGAAATGTAGAATTTGATGAAAAGGAAAGCAGGATCCTAGAGCACGTTTTTGAAGAAACTAAAAAGTGGAGAAAAGAATAAATTAAAAAAGGCTGTTTCGTTATCTGAAACAGCCTTTTTATATATATAATGATTTTTTAATCTTCAGTATAAATCCTGTTGAACTTTCCTTCTGCTTCAAATTGCAATTTCACTCCATTGTCCAGTTTTACAAAGATGAACCTCGGTCCATTTTCTACTTCAACAACCTTGCGATTTCCGTAGTTGGTTTTCAAATAGGTAACCGTTGCAGGTTTTAGATAGCTGAACGGAACAGGATTGTTGTTTCCCTCCACTTCCTGCCATCTTCCTGAATGATCAAGTTCAATCTCGGTACCATTCTCCAAGGTAACTTCATACTTGTGTTTTTTGTCAACCGGAACTTTAAAGATGCTCTTTATCTTTTGGTCTTTAAAATGAGTTGCAACAAACTCGGTTCCTTCCTTGGGCAAGGTTCTAACCTGTTCTTTTTTTTGTGCATTCATAAAAAAGCTTGACATAAAAAGCAAATAGGCAATAATTATTTTATCTTTCATCCTGCGGAATATTTTAAAAATTTGAGAAGACTAAAGTAGTAAAAAATACCATAAATGCAACAAGAGGCCGCAAATTAATCCATTGCTGTCCGTCTTTATTTGTCAATCCTCAAGAATTTTCCCTTAAGATCAAACTCCAGATCCAGTCCATTGGTCAAATCCACATCATAATCTCTATGGCCTTTGTCAATATGCGTAATCTGTTCATTCGGATATTTTGCTTTCACATAATCCAAGATCGTTTTCGGGATAAAAGCAGTCGGAATCGGCTTCTTGTCGCCGTCTACTTCCTTCCAGTCTCCTTTTTGAGTGAATTCAACTTCTGTCCCGTCGGCCAAAGTTACTTCATACGTCACCTTCCTCTTGTCAGTGTCTTTTACGACATTCTTAATCGGGTTGTTCTTGAAATTTGCTGTCAGGAATGTAGCTGCAGGAGCTGGCAATTCACTTTCTTTGATAATCTCTTCCTGAGCATTCACGGCAAATGAAGCCATCGCAAACGAAGCCAAAAGGATATTTTTAATTTTCATAGTAGTATAATTTAATTAGGATACTAAATTAAGCAACCTGAAAGTGCATTCCTAAAATTTTATGAAACCTTTAATGTGTATCCGCTCGGGAATATTTATAAACATAGTTCCTCCAGTCTGTACTCAATCTTTTGTTTCTTTAAAAGAAACCATCAGTGCTATTGGAAAACCATTTGATTTACAGAAACACGGAACCTAATTATTGCCTTTTAAAAGATCTTTTTTCTCCATTGTTAAAGATTGATTTTTTTTATTTTTTTATAAAAATTATGTTATAGATTAGCCATTTGTTTGTAGAATAAAAACAAATATCAAAAAATAGAACATTGGGTTTTGTTAAAAATAATGAATTCTAAATTATGGTCAAGTCTCCAATAGGATGAATGCAAAATCTCTACTTTTTACCCTGCTTTTTTGTCTAATCTCTAATATGATAGCGTTTGGACAATCCCTGGAACAATGCAAGAAAACCATTGATTCTGGCTTTGTGGCTATGGATAAGGGTAATTACTCTGTCGCTTTGGAGTACTTGACAAGGTCTCAATTAGTAGCCGAGAAGAATAATTGGTATGTCCAGCTTTTCGAAATCAAGAACAATATCGGAATTATCTACTACAATCTCTCTGATTACGGAGAAGCACTGAATTATTATCTTGATGCCTACACGGTTGCTATAAAACATCTGGATCCCATCCGCGAAATGGCTGTTCTGAACAATATTGGTGGAATGTATGCAATGGAGAAGAAATTTGTAAAAGCCAAAGAATATTATTTGAAAGCCTACAACACAGCCAAAGAAGAAAATGACAGGATAAAAGTGTCCTTGTATGCTATCAATATGGCACGAGCCGAGAACAGTATGAACAATCCGAAAGGGGCGAAAAAATACATTGAGGAAGCTTTAGGGATTCTTAAGGAAGACAAAGAGCATCCCGTATTATTGGTTCAGGCTGAAGCAACTTTTGCTGAATACCTGCTGCTGGAAGGAAGACTGGAACAGGCAAAAGAAATATTGTTGAAGTTGTATACCAAGACAAAAAAAGCCAAGGAGAAGGAATATAATATGACGATTTTAAATCATCTGGCACATATCTATTCGCTTGAAGGCAATACCGACAAGAGTATTTTTTACTTGAGATTGGCTTTGCAGAACTGTAGGGATTTGGATATGAAAGCTAATTTTTTCAACTCGCTTTCTGAGGCTTATGCCAAAAAAAATGACTTTAAAAATGCCTTGGAGGCTAAAAATGAGATGGTCCGTACAAGGGATTCATTAGCGAAACTGAATAATGATAAGCTGTACGAGAACAACAAGGTAAAATTTGAAATCCAGAATTACAAGAATGATTTGAATTCCCAACTGGAGAAATCAAGTGCCGAAAGGAAGATTTTTATTTCGGCCATCGTGATTTTCGTTGTATTGCTTTTCTTCGTTTATAGAATGTTTAGGAATAGGGCAATCAAGCAAGAGCAGAAAAAAATCATTGCCGAAAGGGAACAGAAAATTATCGCACTTGAATTGGAGAAGGAAAAGAACGAGAATCTCCTGTTGGAGAAACACGTGAAGGAAATAGAAAATGAGGCACTTCTTGAACAGGAAACGTTGAAGAATGAAATTGAACAGAAAAACAGGAAGCTTTCTGCAAGGGCCCTGTATCTTTCCGGAAGGAATGAAATGATTGAAGAAATTGTTGATTCATTATCGGAACTTCCGGATGTTTCGCAAAACATAAAACTCAAGACCCATATCAAGACCTTGAAGGAGCATTTGAAAACAGATTCGGAATGGGATAATTTTATCGTTCATTTTGAAGAAGTCAATCAAGGTCTGCTTTCGACTTTGAAGGAGAAGCATCCCAACCTTTCCTCAAATGACATCCGTTTTATCTGCTATGTATACATGAATCTGAGCCTGAAAGAAATTGGTACCATTTTCAATATCACACAGGAGGCCTGCCGGAAACGCAAGGAAAGGATTTTTAGAAAGATGCAGATCGACAAGGATATTTCGTTCTATGAGTATCTTTCAAGATTGGCATAACTTCAATCTGCGCTATTTTTACGAAAGTGCAATCAATTAAAAAGCTATAATTCAATAGATTGTATTTAAAACGTATATTCATTTCCTATCTTGAAAATTGTATGTAAATTTGCAACCTTAATTTTTTGACAACGATTTCATCAATTAAGCTTTATTATGGAAAACAGGAAAAAAGTCGCCTTTTATACTTTGGGGTGCAAGTTGAATTTTTCAGAGACCTCTACAATTGCCAGAAATTTTCAAGATGAAGGTTTTGACCGTGTTGATTTTGAAGAGGTTGCTGATATTTATGTGATCAACACCTGTTCAGTTACAGAAAATGCCGACAAGCAATTCAAGCAAGTAGTAAAAAAAGCAATGAAGTTGAACGACAAGGCTTTTGTTGCCGCTGTTGGATGTTATGCCCAATTAAAGCCGGAAGAATTGGCTTCGGTTGACGGAGTGGATCTGGTTTTGGGTGCTACCGAAAAATTTAAAATTACCGATTACATCAACGATTTGTCCAAGAACGATATGGGCGAGGTGCATTCCTGCGAAATTTCGGAAGCCGATTTTTACGTAGGGAGTTATTCCATCGGAGACAGGACCAGGGCTTTCTTGAAAGTGCAAGATGGTTGCGATTATAAATGTACCTATTGCACGATTCCATTGGCACGTGGTATCTCGAGAAGTGATACCTTGGAAAATGTATTGCAGAATGCTAAAGAAATTTCACAGCAAAACATAAAAGAAATTGTACTGACCGGTGTCAATATTGGTGATTATGGAAAAGGCGAATTCGGGAATAAAAAACACGAGCATACATTTTACGAGCTTGTGCAAAAATTGGATGAAGTGGAAGGGATTGAACGTTTGAGGATTTCTTCAATCGAACCAAATTTATTGAAAAACGAGACGATTGAATTTGTTTCAAAAAGCAGGACATTTGTACCGCATTTTCATATTCCGCTACAATCTGGAAGCAATGCTATACTGAAGAAGATGAAGCGCCGTTATTTGCGTGAAATTTATACGGAAAGGGTAGACAAGATCAGGGAAGTGATGCCTCACGCCTGTATTGGTGTGGATGTCATTGTTGGATTCCCGGGTGAAACAGAGGAACATTTTCTTGAAACGTATCATTTTCTGAATGATTTGGATATTTCCTATTTGCACGTCTTTACCTATTCGGAAAGGGAAAATACCGAAGCCGCAAATATGGAAGGTGTTGTTGCTGGAAATGTCAGGGCAAAGAGAAGCAAGATGCTTCGTGGACTTTCTGTCAAAAAACGTCGTGCTTTTTATGAAAGCCAGATCGGAACCAACAGGACGGTTCTTTTTGAAGGAGAAAACAAGGAAGGCTATATTCACGGATTTACCGAAAACTACGTAAAAGTAAAAACACCTTGGAATCCGGAATTGGTCAATACCTTGCATGAGATCAACCTTACGAGAATTGATGAAGATGGAAGTGTCAGGATGGAATTCTTGAATGCATATGTGTAAATTCCAAAAGACAAATTCCAAAAGACAAATTTCAATTTATAAATTTCAAAATTCCAGACCTTTTGTATATCGCTAAGGTTTGGATTTTTAGTTTTGGAACTTGCTTGTCATTTGTATTTTAGGATTTGGAATTTGCTTTTTGAGCATCAAAGAGCTAGTATTTGTAGTGAAATTTAATCTTCGTGATCCTGAAAACGCTTTCGCTGTATTGTTCGATAAATTCAAATGAATTTCTTCCGGGTTGTTTGAAATCGACAATTATTTTTGCAGAAATTTCATAGTACATCTTTTCGCCTTCCATCATGAATCGTGCACCGGCATTTCGGTAAGCCGAGCGGATCAATGTAAATTCAGATAAATTCCAGGTAGTAAGTTGAGTATCGAAATTGTCAGCTTCGGTACACAAGGCTTCGGTGATTTCCGTCCTTGAGCCATAATATTTTTCAATATTCTCAAAAAAATGAATGACTTTTGAATTGGTTTCTTGTGATGGCATAACGTAAAAGTAAGAATTTATACAAAAAGAAAAAAGCTTTTACAATCAAGTAAAAGCCTTCAGGTTTTTGATTAAATTTTAATTCCGGGAGGAAGTAATTCTTTGTAAGCTGGATTTTTTCTGAAAAAAGCAGCGATTTTAGGTAAGATCGGAACCACCTTCAACTTGCGCTCCACGGCAATTGCCATGATGTTCTTTAAAAAATCGGTAATAAAATCCTCGTCGTCAAAATTTTCAGGAACATTCAAGCGCGTCAGGAAAATTTTCTTCTCTTGGAAAGAATATTCCAGCGTGATCAGCTTTCCGTCTACGAACGTCTCAAATTGTCTTGAGAAAGTATTGTCTTTAATTTCCATAGTTTGCATCTCCTTTTTTTAAGCGTGTGTCATCGGTACTTCTACCAAGAGTATTTTTGCCTGCTGTTTTACAACAATATCAAAATCTTCGAAATTTGTAATGCCCATTGCGTCCCTTTCGATCAAGGTCTGGTTGTCAACTTCAATTTCTCCTTCAATGAGGAAAAGGTAAACGCCATTTTTAGCAATGTTGACCTTGTAGTTTACACTTGTTCCGCTTTCAAAAATGCCAAGGTTGAAAAAAGTCTGCTGATGAACCCAAAGTGCGTTTCCATCATTTTTATCCTGTGGCGAAACAACGTTTACAAAGGTATTGATTTTACTGGCCAAATCAAATGATTTCTGATCATATCTTGGCGCTACGTTTTCCTTTTCAGGAAAAACCCAAAGTTGCAAGGTCTTGGCTCTTTCGTTGGTACTCGCATTCATTTCCGAGTGCAGGATTCCTGTTCCAGCACTCATGACCTGGACTTCTCCAAAGCCAATAATGCCTTCATTTCCCATACTGTCGCGGTGTTTCAATCCGCCTTCTAGAGGAATGGTAATGATTTCCATGTTCTCGTGGGGATGTGTCCCGAAGCCCATTCCGGCTGCGATCGTGTCGTCGTTCAAAACGCGAAGCATTCCGAATTGAACCTTGTCCTTGTTGAAATAATTTCCAAAAGAAAAAGAGAAATTGGCATCAAGCCAGCCGAAATCAGCCTTTCCCCTTTCGTTGGATTTGTATACTTGTGTAGTCATAATTTATTGATAAATTAAAAGTGTGGATGAAGTCCTATCCGAGAAAAAAAGTATTTTTATACAAATTTCGTAATAAATCACAGAAGTTGCTGTTATCATACCGTTAAAACAATTTTGATGCAAAAAATCCACGTTTATTTTATGCCGGGACTTGCCGCAAGTTCCTTGATTTTCGAGCGAATAGAATTGCCCGAAGATGCTTTTGAGATTCATTTATTGGATTGGGAAATGCCAATTCCGGGTGAAAGCTTGAAGGATTATGCAAAAAGGATGGCTTCGCTTGTAACACAAGAAAATGCAGTGTTGGTCGGTGTTTCATTTGGAGGCGTCCTGGTCCAGGAAATGGCACAATTTCTGAAGTTGAGAAAAGTGATTATCATTTCCAGTGTAAAATGCAATCTGGAAGTACCGTTGAGGATGAAGATCGCAAAATCAACCAAGGCTTACAAGCTTGTTCCGACAAGCTTGATGAAAAATGTTGAAGTATTGTCTAAATTCTCGTTTGGAACAGCAATAAAGCAGCGATTGAAGTTGTATGAGAAATATTTGTCAATGCGGGAAAAAGTCTATCTGGATTGGGCCATCGAACAAATGATAATGTGGGAACGAACAGAAGTTGATGCAAAAGTGGTTCATATCCATGGCGATACAGATGAAGTCTTTCCGATAAAAAACATCAAGGATTGCATCATCATAAAAGGTGGAACGCACATTATGATCTTGAGCAAGTTCAAATGGCTGAATGAAAATTTACCAAGAATTATCTTGGAATAGGACCTAGAATTGGATAGTTTTACAACAATCAAAAAAAAGTGAAAATGAACTGGATAAAAAAAACAGGAATAATCACGGCAGTCGTTTTAACAAGCGGTGCTTTGATCCACGCGGTTTCAGGAGAAATCAAAAAGGAAACCATTACAGCAACTACGAAAAGATACTTTCCAGCAAGTGTGGATTTCGCGGGAGAAGCAACTCCATTAAATATTTCAGATGTAAAGGAAAGATTCGACAGGGAGTTATTGGTGAACGCCAACCTGGATGCTTCGACACTTTTGATTATAAAAAGAGCCAACAGGTTTTTTCCTGTAATAGAGCCAATTTTACAGAAATATGGAGTACCGGATGATTTCAAATATTTGGCTGTTGCCGAAAGTGCATTGATGAATGCGACATCGTCTGCGGGAGCAAAAGGCTTCTGGCAATTTATGCCTGCAACTGCAAAGGAAAGGGGTATGGAGGTAAACGATGAAGTGGACGAAAGGTACCATTTGGAAAAATCTACCGAAGCGGCCTGTCGTTATTTATTGGATGCAAAATCCAGATTGGGTTCATGGACATTGGCTGCTGCCTCTTATAATGGTGGCCTGGCAGGTGTGAACAAGCAAATAACAAGCCAGGGTGTTTCTAATTATTATGATTTATTGTTGACAGATGAAACACATCGTTATGTCTTCAGGATTTTGGCCCTGAAGGAAATTATGAAAAATCCGACGCTTTATAATTTTAATGTAACACCAGAAGAATTGTACCAAGAAATTCCAACAAAGAAAATTGTAATTGATTCAACGATTGCTGATTTGGCTAGTTTCGCAAAGGAGCAAGGTATTAACTACAAGATTTTGAAGATTCATAATCCGTGGTTGAGGGATAAAAAACTAACCAACACGGCTAAAAAGAAGTATGAAATAGAAATTCCTTCTAGTGGTTATTAGGATTTCTATAAAAACAGTAGTATAAGAGCAGTTGTAATTGCATTAAAATTGATTGCAAAACTAATTTATTGGTTTTTTGATAAAAATCATCTTTTTTTGTAATTAATTTAATTTAAATGTTGTGACGATAAATATATAAAATACATTTGTCAGAGAAATAAGAAAGCAAAATGCAAAAAACAAACAACATTATCATCTCAATTATTGTCATTCCTGAAAAGGGATAGGAGATGTCGTTGTATTTAATTATATAGAAGCCTCCTAAATTTAGGAGGTTTTTTTGTTTATGTCAATTATGAAAAATTTAGTAACCATTATTATTGTCGTGATTATCATTATTCGCACTACGTGACGAGTCAGGACCATTGTACCAATACACCAACCTTTCTCTAACCAAATTGAGAAAGGTTTTTTTTTAACTAAAACTTTTTTGAAAATGTATTTCAACGAAAAAACTACAATTTATTTAAATGGCAATTTTGTAAAGGCTACTGATGCCAATACTGATTTATACAGCCAGACTTTACATTACGGATATGGTGTTTTTGAAGGAATTCGCGCCTATGAGACACATAATGGAACTCGTGTTTTTAAAGCAAAAGAACATTACGAGCGTCTGAAAAACTCATGTCAATTAATCAACATTCCATTTGAATATGATATTGATGATTTAATCAATAAAACCTATAGGGTCTTGGAATTGAACAATTTCAAGGACGCTTACGTTCGACCATTGGTTTTTTGTGGACCAAATATGAGTTTGACCAAACCCAACAGCGTTTCCATTATGATTTGTGCTTGGGAATGGGGTACCTATCTTGGGGATAATCTGTTGAATGTTACCATTTCATCTTTCAGTAGGCCACATCCAAAATCTACAAAAATAGAAGCAAAGGTTTGTGGACACTATGTGAATTCCATTCTGGCCGCATCCGAAGCCAAAGAAAAAGGCTTTGACGAAGCCATCCTGCTTGATACCGATGGTTTTTTGGCAGAAGGTCCTGGTTCCAATTTGTTTTTTGAAAAAGGCGGAAAACTTTTTACTCCAAAAACCGGAAATATTCTTCCTGGAATCACGCGTGCAACAGTAATTGATTTGTGTAAAAATCTTGAAATAGAATTGGTTGAAGGTGCGTTTTTACCCGGAGATTTAGCCAATGCCGATGGTGCTTTTTTATGCGGAACAGCCGCAGAAGTCATAGGATTGCAATCTTTGGAAAATAAAAAATTTGCCAAAGAATGGAATGATACTTTGGGTAAGAAACTGCAAACAGCTTATAAAAGCTTGGTTCTGCAAAAAGAATTACAAGAAACAAATTACTAATGGAATTAAACAAATACAGTAAAACCGTAACTCAAGATCCAACACAGCCAGCAGCCCAAGCCATGTTATACGGAATTGGTTTGAATGATGAACAATTGGCACAGCCCTTCATTGGAATTGCCTCAATGGGTTACGATGGAAATACGTGCAACATGCATCTTAACCATCTAGCTTCCTACATAAAAGTAGAAGTGAACGCAACTGATATGGTAGGTTTGATTTTCAATACCATCGGAATCAGTGACGGAATCACCAATGGAACAGATGGAATGCGTTATTCATTAGTGAGCAGGGAAATCATTGCTGATAGTATTGAAAGTGTAGTTGCCGGACATTATTATGATGGGGTAATTGCTGTTCCGGGTTGTGACAAAAATATGCCGGGAGCAATAATAGCCATGGGAAGATTGAATCGTCCTTCGATAATGGTTTATGGTGGCACGATTGCTCCGGGAAAATACCAAGGGAAAGATTTAAATATTGTTTCAGCGTTCGAAGCCTTGGGCGAGAAAATTGCTGGAAAAATATCGGAAGAAGAATTCAAAGGAATCATCAAAAATGCGTGTCCCGGTGCTGGAGCTTGTGGCGGAATGTATACTGCAAATACAATGGCTATAGCAATTGAGGCACTCGGAATGAGTTTGCCTTATTCCAGTTCGAATCCTGCAATAAGTGATGAAAAAATCGAAGAATGCAAGCAAGTGGCACAGTATATAAAATTATTACTGGAAAAGAATATTTGTCCAAAACACATTATGACATTCAAGGCTTTTGAAAATGCAATCACAACATTAATTGCGCTTGGCGGAAGTACAAATGCGGTCTTGCACATTATTGCCATGGCAAAAAGTGTCGGGGTTAAAATTACGCAAGATGATTTTCAAAGAATAAGCAACACCACTCCTTTAATTGCCGATTTTAAACCTGGCGGAAATTATTTGATGCAAAACCTACACGAAAAAGGAGGTGTTCCAATGGTATTGAAATACTTATTATCCAATGGTAAATTACACGGAGATTGCTTAACCGTTACCGGAAAAACATTGGCAGAAAACCTCGAGAATGTTGCAGATATCAATTTTGAAGACCAAAACATCATCCGGCCATTAGAGCATCCAATTAAGGAAACCGGTCATCTTCAAGTGCTTTACGGAAATCTGGCAACAAAAGGTTCTGTAGCCAAAATTACAGGAAAAGAAGGAGAGAAATTTGTGGGTCCAGCCAAAGTTTTTGACGGGGAAAAAGAATTAATTCAAGGAATTGAAGATAAGAAAATTCAGGCTGGCGATGTGATTGTCATCAGGTATGTCGGTCCAAAAGGAGGTCCTGGGATGCCCGAAATGCTCAAACCGACATCTGCAATCATTGGTGCCGGATTAGGAAAGAGTGTTGCCTTGATTACCGATGGAAGATTCAGCGGGGGAACCCACGGATTCGTTGTTGGGCATATTACGCCAGAAGCCTTCGATGGTGGGACAATTGCATTGGTTAACAATGGCGATATCATTGAACTTGATGCTGTTTCCAATACAATTAATTTAAAAGTACCCGATTCAGAACTGGAAGCAAGAAGAAAAAAGCTAGTAATTCCGCCTCTAAAAGTTACAAATGGCGTTTTATACAAATACGTAAAATTGGTTAAAGATGCTTCGGAAGGCTGTGTAACCGATGAAGATTAAAAGACAATCACTATGAAAACATTAGAACTTGACACCATCGGAAGAGTACAAAAACAACCTATTTCCACATCCGGAAGCTTGGCGGTTATTGATGCTTTATTGTCCGAAAAGGTCGATACAATTTTTGGATACCCAGGTGGCGCAATTATGCCCATTTATGATGCATTATATGATTTTAAAAACAAATTAAATCACATTTTGGTACGCCATGAACAAGGTGCCATCCATGCAGCACAAGGTTATGCCAGGGTTAGTGGAAAAACGGGAGTTGTGTTTGCAACAAGTGGTCCAGGTGCGACAAATCTAGTAACTGGTCTTGCCGATGCCTTGATTGATTCTACGCCTTTGGTTTGTATTACAGGCCAGGTTTTTGCCCATTTGCTGGGAACCGATGCTTTTCAGGAAACAGACATCATCAACATCACAATTCCAATTACGAAATGGAATTACCAAATTACCGATGCCAAAGAAATTCCAGAAGTGATGGCAAAAGCATTTTACCTTGCCAAGACAGGTCGTCCTGGTCCAGTTTTGATTGATATTACTAAAAATGCACAGCTTCAATTGTTCGAATATATTGGCTATCGTCATTGTATTCATGTAAGAAGTTATCGTCCGGAACCAATTGTTAGATTGGAATATATCGAGAAAGCGGCAACATTAATCAATCAGGCAAAAAAGCCATTTGTAATTTTCGGACAAGGTGTTTTGCTGGGCAAAGCCGAAAAGGAATTTCTGAATTTCATAGAAAAAGCAGGCTTGCCGACAGCTTGGACCATCATGGGAATGAGTGGAATTCCAACCAATCATCCACTTGGTGTTGGCATGTTGGGTATGCACGGCAATTATGCGCCGAATTTTCTAACCAATGAATGTGATGTTTTAATAGCAGTTGGAATGCGTTTTGACGACAGGGTGACTGGTAGATTGGATAAATATGCCAGACAGGCACAAATTATTCATCTGGATATTGATCCAGCCGAAATTGATAAAAATGTGGAAACAACAGTTCCTGTTTGGGGCAATTGTAAAGAAACATTGCCTTTGCTGACCAATTTGTTGGAAGAAAGAACACATCCAGAATGGTTCAAGGAATTTGAAATTAAACGAGAAAAAGAAACTACATTTTTAATTGAAAAGGAGTTAAATCCAACGAGTGGCGGATTGACAATGGGCGAAGTCATCAATGTTCTAAATGAATTAACCGATGGTGATGCCGTAATAGTAACCGATGTTGGTCAGCACCAGATGGTGGCATGTCGTTATGCGAGGCAAAACAAAACCCGTAGCAACATCACAAGTGGCGGATTGGGAACAATGGGCTATGCACTTCCGGCGGCGATCGGGGCAAAATTTGGCGCACCAGAGCGTCAGGTTGTTGCCATCATGGGCGATGGTGGAGCGCAAATGAACATTCAGGAATTGGGAACCATCATGCAATTTCAACCGAATGTAAAAATCTTAATCCTGAACAATAGTTTCCTCGGAATGGTACGTCAATGGCAGGAACTTTTTCATGAAAAACGCTATTCGTTTACGGATATCCAGAGTCCGAATTTTGTGCAAGTAGCCAAAGGATACAATATTAATGGAAAGCAAATTTCTAAGCGTGAAGAATTAAGACAAGGTTTAAAAGAAATGTTGGATCATCCGGAAGCATTCCTTTTGGAAGTGGCTGTAATTCATGAAGACAACGTGTTTCCAATGGTGCCACAAGGAAAAGGTGTTGCTGAAATTGTTTTGTCAAAAGAAGAAATCTAATCTAAAGTAATCATGAAAGAAGAATTTACGTTGACCATTTACACCGAAAATCAAGTCGGTTTGATTAACAAAATAGCGATTATGTTTTCCCGCAGAAAGATTAGTTTGGAAAGTTTGAATACTTCCCCGAGCGAAATCAAGGATATTTACAGATTTACATTAGTGGTAAGAGAAACTGAAACGGTAGTTAAAAATCTAGTACGCCAATTGGAGAAAATTGTGGACGTTTTTAAAGTGTATTGCAATACCAACGACGAAATTATATGGCAACAAATGGCGTTGTACAAAGTCCCAACAGCCATAATTATGAAAGATGTAAAAGTAGAGCGATTGCTAAGGGAATTTGGAGCAAAAGCAGTTGTGATTAGAGCAGATTACACGGTTTTTGAAGCGACTGGTCACGATGAAGAAGTAAATAACTTACTCAAAGAATTGGACAAGTATGGCTTGATTGAGTTTGTTAGAAGTTCCCGAATTGCCATCATAAAATCGAGCGAAGGTGTTCACAAGAAAGTGTTGGATATGGAAAAAAATGACCCAACAAAACAACCAATCAATAACGAATTCCTGAATCATAAAAGCATGATTTTTGAAATGTAAATTTTCAAAGGCAATAGCAATAGCAATTGCAAAATTCAAATTCAATAAAAATTCAAAAAAAACAGACAATGTCAAATTATTTCAACTCACTTCCTCATCGACTAAAAGTACAAGAATTAGGGAAATGTGATTTTATGCAAAGCTCAGAATTTGCAAATGGTGTGGACAAGTTAAAAGGCAAGAAGATCGTGATTATTGGTTGTGGCGCACAAGGTTTGGCACAAGGTCAAAACCTGCGTGATAGCGGACTTGAGGTTGCCTATGCATTACGTCCCGAGGCTATTGAAAACAAAAGGGCGTCGTTTGTAAATGCAACCGAAAACGGATTTGAAGTCGGTACTTTTGAGGCAATGATTCCAACTGCAGACTTGGTTTCGAATTTGGCTCCCGACAAGCAACATACGTCAGTTATCACCAAAATGATGCCCTTGATGAAAAAAGGTGCGTGCTTGTCCTACTCGCATGGGTTCAATATTGTAGAAGAAGGAATGCGAATCCGGGAAGATATTACCGTGGTCATGATTGCTCCAAAATCGCCTGCTAGTGAAGTTCGAGCGGAGTATTTACGTGGTTTTGGTGTGCCAACATTAATTGCGGTACATGCTGACAACGATCCCAATGGCGATGGTTTGGAAATTGCAAAGGCCTATTGCGTAGGAACTGGAGGTGATAAGGCAGGCGTATTGTTGTCTTCGTTTGTGGCAGAAGTAAAATCGGATCTGATGGGCGAGCAAACCATTTTATGTGGCTTGTTGCAAACGGGTTCTATTTTGAGTTTCAACAAAATGATTGAGAACGGGATCGAGGCTGGTTATGCTTCAAAACTCGTGCAATATGGCTGGGAAGTAATTACCGAAGCCTTGAAAATTGGTGGAATTACGAATATGATGGACCGACTTTCGAATCCTGCAAAAGTGGAAGCGTTTAAACTTGCGGATGAACTGAAGCAAATCATGACGCCGTTATTTAACAAACACATGGACGATATCTTATCGGGATATTTTTCACAGACGATGATGGAAGATTGGGCTAATGGAGATGAAAATTTACTGATTTGGCGAGAAGCAACAGGCGAAACTCATTTTGAAAAGACGCCTGCAGGAAATATTGAAATTATCGAACAAGCCTATTTTGACAATGCAACCTTGATGGTTGCTTTTGTAAAATCGGGTGTGGAATTGGCTTATGAAACCATGACTTCTGCCGGAATTAAGAACGAATCGGCCTACTACGAATCGTTGCACGAAGCACCACTGATTGCCAATACAATTGCCCGAAAAAAGCTATTCGAAATGAACCGGGTAATTTCTGATACGGCTGAATATGGTTGCTATTTATTTGATCATGCCTGCAAACCGCTTTTGGATGATTTTATGAAAAAAGTGGATACCAATCTGATTGGAAAAAACTACAATGCAACAGCCAATAATAACGTTGATAATTTCGAATTGGTAAAAATAAATGCAGCCATCAGAAATCATTCCATAGAAATTTGTGGAGCCGAACTGCGTGAAGCGATGACTGCGATGAAGAAAATTGTGGCGTAAAGGAAAAAGAAAATAGAATATAGAACAAAGAGAATAGGCATGGTCCTTAATTTTCTTAATTTCTTAATGGTTTAAAACAAGCACAAATGAATTTATTTAACGAAATAGTACAAGCAAAAAATCAGTTGGATGGTGTAGTTCAAATCACACCATTAATTGAAAACAGAAATTTATCGGATGAATTTGATGCCAAGATCTTATTGAAACGTGAAGATTTACAAGTGGTCCGTTCCTATAAAATCCGTGGTGCTTACAACAAGATGAGTTCGTTTCCAGATGCGGAAAAAGCACAAGGAATTGTTTGCGCAAGTGCCGGAAATCATGCGCAAGGCGTAGCCTATTCTTGTAATTTACTGCAAATTCAAGGTGTGATTTACATGCCAAAAACCACTCCGAAGCAAAAAATAAAGCAAGTGCAATTATTCGGGAAATCGTTTGTAGAGATCGTGCTGGTGGGCGATACGTTTGATGATGCTTATGCTTCGGCAGTTGAATTTGCAACTGAAAATTGTAAAAAATTCATTCATCCGTTTGATGATTATAAGGTCATTGCCGGTCAGGGAACCGTTGGTTTGGAAATTCTGAGTGCTGCAAATCAGTTCATTGATTATGTTTTTGTTCCTGTTGGCGGCGGTGGTTTGGCTGCCGGACTTTCGACTGTTTTCAGGGAATTGAGTCCGAAAACTAAAATTATTGGAGTTGAACCCAAAGGTGCGCCATCCATGAAAACTGCCATAGAAAATGGTGAAAATAGTCCGCTAGAAACCATCGATAAATTTGTTGATGGTGCAGCAGTAAAGCAAGTAGGTAATTTGACTTTTGAAATTTGCAAAGAAAATTTGGATGATATTGTCCTGGTTCCCGAAGGTAAAGTATGCACCACAATTCTACGCTTGTATAATGAAGAAGCTATGGTTGTTGAGCCAGCTGGTGCCTTAACTATTGCGGCATTGGAGTTTTACAAAGACAAAATAAAAGGAAAAAATGTAGTCTGTATTGTTAGTGGAAGTAACAACGATATCGAAAGGACTGCCGAAATCAAGGAACGATCTTTGCTTTACGAAGGATTAATGCATTATTTTATGATTCAGTTTCCGCAACGTCCCGGTGCATTGAAGGAATTTGTGAACACCATTTTGGGCGAAGATGATGATATTACCTATTTTCAATTTGCCAAGAAAAACAGCCGCGAGGTGGGTTCTGTAATTGTTGGGTTGGAGTTAAAAAACAAAAACGACATCGAGTCGATAAAAGCCAACATGATGAAGTACGGTTTTGAATACCAGTATCTGAATGAAAAGCAAGACCTGTTTGCACAAATCATTGCATAAGGCATAAAAAAAACATCAAGGATCCTTGATGTTTTTATGAAATAGTATAAGTTTTGAAAGAATTAAATCTTTTTCATCTGTTCTTTCATCATTTTGATCTGGTCTTTCAATAAACCTTGCTTGTCTAATTTTTTAGCCTCGTTCAAAAGGTTGGTTGCTTCCAATTTTCTTCTTCTGGTCATTGCCACACCTGCAAGATTCAATTTTGCGATAGCGATATCAGTATCCATTGATAACCCAAGTTCCAATGCTTTCTTGAAATGTTTTTCAGCTTGTGTGATATTCGTTTGGGACAACATCAATCCGTGAAGGTATTGAAAGTATCCTTGCTGTTTTCTAACCAATGAAGCTTCAGGGCTTTTGATATAGGATAGCCACTTTTGAGCCCCAGGAAAATCCTGTTTCCTTAATTTCAGGAACGCCAATAGGATAAACTCATTTTTAAAGTAAAGAAAGATGAAAATCAAAGACAATAACAAAAGGAAAATTCCATTCCCGATATTACTTTCCGTAAATTGCCAAATACCAGTAGCGATAATAAGTCCGGCTAGAATGAGTTTGATATTTTTGTGAAACATAATTAGTTTTTTATATGAGTTTGCAAAGGTAATAAAATCAATTAAAAATATTTTTATAAAACTACTTGTCAGAAAAAAAAACCTTTGTATATTTGCACTCGGTTTTTAGGGAACAAAATCCCAGAAACGATTACATAGAAATTAAATCACGATTTTTAAAGATACAAAGCAATGAGCAAAAGGACATTTCAACCATCGAAAAGAAAAAGAAGAAATAAACACGGATTTATGGACAGAATGGAATCTCCGAACGGAAGAAAAGTTCTAGCTCGTAGAAGAGCTAAAGGAAGACATAAACTGACTGTATCTTGCGAGCCAAGACACAAAAAATAATGTTTATTGAAAAATAAATAAAGGCGTTACTTATTTTAGTACCGCCTTTTTTTATACCTTTTCGGGAATGAAAGTTATAAGTTTAAAGTTCAATGTTTAACGTTGCTGAAGCTGCCCATCATTTCTGATAAAAAATAAAGACTAACTACTTTTTAAAGTTTTGCCACAACTCGAAACTTTAGACCTTAAACAAGAAGCAATATGCCAAAAGACAACTCCATCAAGTCAGTTTTAATTATAGGATCAGGTCCAATTGTTATTGGCCAGGCCTGTGAATTTGATTATGCAGGTTCCCAATCTGCCCGCTCCATCAGGGAAGAAGGAATCGAGGTAATCCTGATCAACTCGAATCCTGCAACGATCATGACCGATCCAACAATGGCAGATCACGTGTATCTGAAACCATTGACGACAAAATCAATCATTGAAATATTGAAGGCACATCCGCAAATTGATGCTGTTTTGCCAACAATGGGAGGACAAACTGCATTGAACTTGTGTCTTGAAGCAGATGAAAAAGGAATCTGGGAAGATTTTGGCGTGAAATTAATCGGTGTTGACATCAATGCCATCAATATTACCGAAGACAGGGAACAGTTCAAGCGATTGCTTGAAAGGATCAATGTGCCAACAGCACCAGCGAAAACGGCTACTTCTTTCCTGAAAGGAAAAGAAATTGCACAGGAATTTGGCTTTCCTTTGGTAATCCGTCCTTCGTTTACCTTGGGTGGGACAGGAGCTGCTTTTGTACATAGCAAGGAAGAATTTGATGAGAAATTAACCTACGGATTGGAAATGTCTCCAATTCACGAAGTCTTGATTGACAAGGCTTTGCTAGGTTGGAAGGAATATGAATTGGAACTCTTGAGGGACAAGAATGATAATGTTGTCATTATCTGTTCTATCGAGAATATGGATCCGATGGGAATCCACACCGGAGACTCCATCACGGTTGCTCCAGCGATGACTTTATCGGACACAACGTTCCAAAAGATGCGTGATATGGCGATCTTGATGATGAGAAGCATCGGAAATTTTGCAGGAGGTTGTAATGTACAATTCGCAGTTTCACCGGATGAAAAAGAAGATATTGTTGCGATTGAAATCAATCCACGTGTGTCGCGTTCATCGGCTCTGGCATCAAAAGCAACAGGTTATCCGATTGCAAAGATTGCCTCGAAACTGGCTCTGGGTTACAATTTGGATGAACTTCAAAATCAGATTACAAAATCGACTTCGGCACTTTTCGAGCCAACCTTGGATTATGTTATCGTGAAAATTCCTCGTTGGAATTTTGACAAATTCGAGGGAGCTGACAGGACCTTGGGTCTTCAGATGAAATCTGTAGGTGAGGTTATGGGAATCGGACGTTCGTTCCAAGAGGCTTTGCATAAGGCAACACAATCTTTGGAAATCAAGAGAAACGGATTAGGTGCTGACGGAAAAGGATACAAGAACTACGAGCAAATCATCGAGAAGCTGACGTATGCAAGCTGGGATCGTGTTTTCGTGATTTATGATGCCATCCAGATGGGAATTCCATTGAGCAGGATCCACGAAATCACCAAGATTGATATGTGGTTCTTGAAGCAGTACGAAGAATTATATGCGTTGGAAAAAGAAATTTCCAACTATAAGATTGATACCTTGCCAAAGGAATTATTGCTCGAGGCAAAGCAAAAAGGATATGGCGACAGGCAGATAGCGCATATGCTGGGTTGTCTGGAAAGCCAGGTGTATAACCTGCGTGATGAAATGGAAATCAAGCGTGTCTATAAACTGGTAGATACTTGCGCGGCAGAATTCAAAGCACTGACGCCTTATTATTATTCCACTTTCGAAGCTGAAATTGAAACGGCTGGCGGAAAAAAATACGTTGCGAACGAAAGTATCGTTACCGATAAAAAGAAAGTAGTGGTTCTGGGTTCTGGGCCAAACAGGATCGGGCAGGGGATTGAGTTTGATTATTCTTGCGTGCATGGAGTACTGGCTGCTAAAGAATGTGGTTACGAAACTATTATGATCAACTGTAATCCGGAAACAGTTTCTACCGATTTTGATACGGCAGATAAATTATATTTCGAGCCTGTTTTCTGGGAACACATCTACGACATCATCCGTCACGAAAAGCCGGAAGGTGTGATCGTACAATTGGGTGGACAGACGGCTTTGAAATTGGCTGAAAAGCTATCCAAATACGGAATCAAGATTCTGGGGACAAGCTTTGATGCTTTGGATTTGGCCGAAGACAGAGGACGTTTCTCAGAATTGCTGACCGAGTTGAACATTCCTTTCCCTAAATTCGGAATTGCTGAAAGTGCAGACGAAGCTTCGGTTTTGGCTGATACCTTAGACTTTCCGCTATTGGTTCGTCCTTCGTATGTATTAGGTGGACAGGGGATGAAAATTGTCATCAACAAGCAAGAGTTGGAAGAACACGTAATTGATTTGCTGAAATCGATTCCAGGAAATAAATTATTGCTAGACCATTATTTGGATGGTGCAATTGAGGCGGAAGCAGATGCAATCTGTGATGGTGAAAATGTATACATTATCGGAATTATGGAGCATATCGAGCCTTGTGGAGTACATTCAGGAGATAGTAACGCCACATTGCCTCCTTTCAACCTGGGAGAATTTGTAATGCAGCAGATTAAGGACCATACCAAGAAAATTGCCTTGGCATTGAGAACGGTTGGTTTGATCAATATTCAATTTGCTATAAAAGACGATACGGTTTATATCATCGAAGCAAACCCAAGAGCATCCAGGACGGTTCCGTTTATCGCAAAAGCCTACGGTGAGCCTTATGTGAACTATGCTACAAAAGTAATGCTGGGCGAAAACAAGGTAACCGATTTCAAATTCAATCCACAATTGAAAGGATATGCCATCAAGCAGCCGGTTTTCTCTTTCAGTAAGTTTGCAGGAGTAAACAAAGCCTTGGGGCCAGAAATGAAATCAACGGGAGAAAGCATCTTGTTTATCGACGACTTGAAAGACGATCAATTTTACGAGCTGTATTCCAGAAGAAAAATGTACTTGAGTAAATAGTCTCAAGATAATAGCATTAAGTAGTAAGACAAAATCCCTTTCTTTTTAAGAAAGGGATTTTTTTTAGTATTTTTTATTGTTTGATGACCTTTTTAGTGACCATCATTCCATTAGAAAAGATCTTTAACAGGTAAATGCCACTCTCAAAATTGGATAAATCGACAGCTTTTGAATTTACTACAGTGCCAATTTTAGAACCCAGCATACTATAAACTTCTATTTTGACAATGGAAGCATTTGTATGAACAGTCAGAATGCTTGAAGTTGGATTTGGACTTAATTTTAAATCATTGAAAGCGTTTTTGTTGATATTTAATATAGAGCAAGATACGTTTGCTACTGAATTCAATTCAATAGGACTGCCAGGAGTTAGGTCCTTATCTTCAAAAGCGGCATAATCTAATGCATATTTGGTAGCCCTGAATATTTGCCTGCTTATGGGTGGGTTGCCACCTTGAGATGCCAGAGCGCCTGTCGTAGAATTTACAGGACAAATATATTCCCATACGATATTCTCATCACCATCAATTTCAAATATCTTGCCCTTGATTCCTTCGCAAATTAAAATATTCCCATTGGGTAAACGTTGTGCCCCACTTAAAATGTTCGAGTTAAAATCAGACGGATTGGTACTCGTGTCGGCATATATATAATCTGGACTTACAGGTCCAAAATTAGATCCGGGTTCTAATAAATATACTCCAGGAGTACTGGTGGGTGGATTTAGAATATACACTTCCGAGAATTGAGGTTCTCTGCCATTCCCATTGTTAAAAAGGATAATTTTGCCCTCATCAATTAACCCTTCATCAATCCAGTCCACATAGTGTTGCCCAAATAATTTCCTGTCGGCTTCAGTACCATGCTTGTACGCTTGAGGATTTCCCCATCTGTAGAGGATATCACCTCCCTTGTTATAATTTCCACCAGATCCGGTTGCAGATTCGGCTGTTGTAGTTGAGTGGTCTATTATCCAGAATTCACTCAAATTACGGGAGCTTAGAACAATCTGGTCCAAAGCGGGATTGTATTGAACGGAATTGACATGCAGCCAATTTGAATTGCCCGGCATGCCATTGGTGAAATTGATGTCAAGCTTGTTGGGGCTATCGGAAACAACACCAAAATTGCTTTTTGCAGCATCAAAATCTTGTACAAGATGGTTCTTGATGTCCCATTCCCAAACCACATTCCCTCCGCTTGGTCCTATTGGCTGGATCTCGAATACCTGCTCTGAATATAAAGTGCCTTGGGGCAACATTGCAGGATTTCTTCCAGCTTGTACGGCTTCGGTATTTGACATTACCTTGACAGCTAAAATTAGAATATTCCCATTCGGCATCGGGTAAATGTCGTGGTGCTGGCGGTACTGCGGCGTATCATAAAAGTATTGCCAGATCAAATCGCCTTCCCAGTTGTAGATTTCTACAACACCTCCCTGACCACCAAAAAAGATATCTGTTGTTCCTGTGTTTCCTGCTCTCAGCAAGTTGCCGTTTTCTAATAAATAAACAGAATTGCCATAGGTGTAAGCACTGTTCCATTGCTTGATGACTTCGCCACAGTTGTTTATTAAAAATGTTTTAGTGTGCGAGGTAAAGAGCGTGTAGCCGCTTTCCGCATCGTCCGTATTTAGGATAACACCAACCGTATTTTGGGATTTGGCCGTTAGTGTGAAAAATAGAAAGCAGGCGTAAAGAAGTAGATTTCTAATCATTTGAAAATTTTTCTTTCAAAACTACTATAATATTTAAGGTTTTTCCCCAATGTTGGATTACTTTAACAAAAATGCAATTGGGTATTATTTGCTGAAGCTGTAGTTTGAAGGCTTTGAAATCAAAAGGATTTTTCTTTTTAGCAATGCGCTCTGGGGGAAGGATATTATTTTAATCTTTTTGGTAGGATTGTCTTTGCTTATTTGGATCTTATAGTATCAGTTTTAGAAGTATGGACAAGGAAAATATTGTTGTTATAACTGCCAGTAAATTAATGGTTAAAGATAATCTTGTGCGAATATTGAACACTTTTAATATCTATATTTGACAAAAAATATTCCTATGAAAATAAATTACTTTATCAGGATCATAGTATTTCTTGTATTGATTCCTGTATATGGCTTGAATGCCCAGGTTTTTACCCAAAGCAACCTGCCGATTGTAGTGATTACTACCGATAACGACCCAAACACGGGACAACCAATGGACATACCGGATGATCCCAAGATTCTGGCTACGATGAAAATCATCTGGCATACGGATGGGTCTGTTAATTATTTGACAGATACAGGTGCGGATCTAAATTATAGCGGAAGGATTGGCATAGAACTCCGTGGTTCTTCCTCGCAGGATTTACCTAAAAAGGGATACGGTCTTACGACGCTCCAGGCCGATAATACCAGCAACAATAACGTGAGTATTTTAGGGATGCCAAGCGAGAATGATTGGATTTTAAATGGCCTGGCCTTTGATCCGTCACTGATCAGGGATTATTTGTCGTACAACCTGGCACGTCAGATGGGCAATTATGCAACGAGAACTGTTTATTGCGAACTGATGCTGAATGGCGAATACAGGGGCCTGTATGTGATGCAGGAAAAAATAAAAGCTGATGGAAACCGGGTGAATATTGTAAAAATAACCAATACGGATATTGCAACTCCTAATCTTACAGGTGGTTATATTACCAAGGCGGACAAGACAACTGGTGGCGATCCTGTAGCTTGGCAGATGCCATCTTATGCAGGAACGACTGATTTTATCCATGAATTGCCAAAACCTGAAGCGGTTACTCCAGAGCAGGATGCTTATATACACGGCCGTTTTAACGCGCTTGCAACTGCAGCAAGTACGGGGAATAAAAGTATTATTTTTGGAGGTTATCCAACGATTATTGATGTTCCGACTTTTGTAGACTTTATGGTAAGTAACGAATTAGCCTCGAATGCAGATGGATATCAGCTGAGTACTTTTTTCCATAAGGATAGAGGCGGAAAATTACGTGCCGGACCAATCTGGGATTTTAATTTGACGTATGGAAATGATCTATTCCAATACGGTTATGATAGGAGCCATACCGACGTTTGGCAATTTTCAGATGGTGGCAACGATGGAGCAAAATTCTGGACCGACTTGTTTGACAATGCGACTTTTAAGTGCTATCTGTCTAGACGTTGGAATCAGCTGACACAACCTGGTCAGCCCTTGAATTATAATAATTTAGAGGCTTTTATTGATGCGACTGTCTTGCATATTGGTGAAGCCATAACAAGAGAAAATGAAAAATGGGGAACCATTCCCAATCATGCTTTGGAAATCAGTACCCTTAAAATATGGTTGGCGGACAGGATTGCGTGGATTACTTCCAATATTGGTACTTATAGTGCTTGTGATGGCGTCATTGTTCCATCTCTGGTAATCAACAAGATCAATTATAATCCGGGCACTTTTCCAGGCTTCAGTGTTGGTAATGATTTGGAATTTATCGAAATCAAGAATACAGGAACTGCTACGGTAAACTTGGCTGGTATCTATTTCAAGGAATTGGGAATCAGTTATCAATTTCCAGCGTCTTCAAGCGTTTTAGCCAATAAAAGTGTTTATCTGGCAAGCAATTCCACGACTTTTCAGGCAAAATATGGTTTTGCTGCTTTTGGGCAATTCACAAGAAATTTGTCCAATAGTGCACAGCGATTGGTATTGGCCGATGCTTTCGGGAACATGATTGATGAGGTAGGATTTAAAGATTCGGCTCCATGGCCAAATGCTGACGGAAACGGAACTTACCTGCAATTGACAGATACTGGCCTGGATAATAATATAGGTGAAAATTGGACTGCAGTGGATAGCAATATGCTTTCTGCGCCGTCATTTTTAGATGCAGGCCTGACGTTTTACCCAAATCCGGTATCGAACATGCTTACTATCAAGGCTGATGATGAGATTGAAGGCGTGATGATTTACAATGTATACGGTTCGTTATTGTATGAATCCAAACAGCAAGGAAGTACGTTAAATGCTGATTTTAGCAATTATGCCTCCGGTGTTTATTTTGTTACGGTTTCCAATGGTAATGGTTCGGTAACGCAAAAGGTTGTTAAGCAATAGGTATTGTCTTGACGTTAAAAAAGGGTTTACATTTAATAATGTAAACCCTTTTTTATTTTTTAGATTTCTTATTTGACTGTGAATTCCGTTTTGATATTGATGGTATTCGACACTTTGTTTTTTACAACAGATGGGATCTTGATATCAAAATCGCTTGCATTGACGCTGAAGTTGGAGATGATCTCTATTCCGGCATCCGTCTTTCTGATTTTGGCCACAGAAGTGACATCTTTGGATTTTCCGTGCAATTCAAGCTTTCCTTTTATCGTATATTCTTTTGCAGTGGCGGTAAGTGCTTTTACATCAAAACTTTCAATTTTACCTTTGAAGGTAGCCTTTGGATATTTATCGCTTTCCATATAGTTTTCATTGAAATGCTCTTCCATCAGGGCAATCTTGAAACGAAATCCTTTCATCAGGGCAAGACCGGCCACTTCTCCCGTTTTTGAATTCAATATGAAAGTAACGCCGTCATTCTTGGCCTTCACTTCTTCAAAAGAAGGAACAGAGGCTTCAAAAGTAACCTTGCCAGTTTTGGTAACCATTTTTTCTTGTGCGAACAATCCTGTGGCACAAAATAAGAAACAAACTAATAATGATTTTTTCATCGTGTATGAATTTTTATTGTTATTCTTGAAATCCGTCCGCCTGCCATTTGATGACAACGTCAATAGTAGTCTGTGGTAGTCTTGGCCCTCCTTCCGGCATAAGTCCGTCACCACCATTTTCAATAGACATCCTTCCTATGAGATCGTTTTCCAGTACCGCTGTCCTTACATCGTCATACGTAACAAGGGAAATTGGAGCACCGCTCGTTGGAGTGGTTCCGTGGCAAGAATTGCAATTGGCCTGCATGATCGCTTTTACCCTATTGAAGGTTACCGTTTCATCAACTGGGATTACTTCGGTCAGATCATTGGTGCTGTCGTTTGTGCAGCTTATTAAAACTAATGCAAGGGATGGAAGGAGCAGTGCCTTTTGGAGATTCATATCAATACTATTTTTGCCAAAATTAGATAATAAACTTAAGATAATAAGCATAGGTCAATAATTTAATTAAATTTGTCCCAAAAAAGCTGAAAAATGAAAAACAAGATAATGATCTTCATCGTGGTTTTAATCGCAGCAGGCGTAGGACTCTATTTTTATGCCTACAAAGGGCATAGGGATATTGCTACGGAAGATGCTGATTATGAGTTGACTGTATCTGGCTTGTCAAAAGAATTTTCTGAAGGCGACAGTTTGGCCAACTCAAAATACGCTGACAAGACTATTCAGATATACGGAAAAGTAACCAACATAGATCTCCCTTCGCATACAATAATTATTGATGAAAAATTATCGGCGGAATTTACAGATTCCATTTTGCCTAAGATAAATCTCCAGGATCCAATCAAGATCAAGGGAAGATTCGTGGGGTATGATGACTTGCTAGAAGAATATAAAGTCGATCAGGCTGCCAAGGCAGAATAAACCAAAACAATTATAATTACGTAAGTTTCAAAAACCATTAATTTCCTACTTTATGAAAAATAAGTTACTCCTTCTTTTACTTTTTCCTATAATGACTTTTGCCCAGGATGATTTGCTGGCCGAAATAGATTCGACTGTGACCAATGAAAAAGTAGAATCAGCTTTCAAGGGCTTGAAGATTGTAAACCTCGAATCGACCAAACTGGCGGCAAAAGGCGATATGTATTTTATTGTAGCACACCGTTTTGGCTCAGTAAAGGATGGATTTGAAGGTTTTTATGGATTGGATAATGCCAACACGCAGATAAAATTCTTGTATGGTTTAAAGGATTGGCTTACGGTTAGTGGTGCCCGAAGTGAACTCGCCTATGATTTTTCAGTAAAATACAGGTTGCAGAATCAAATCAAGGATGGTTTTCCATTTACGATTGTAGGATTTAACAGTCTTGCCATCAATAACACATTGAAAGAAAGCAATTATCCGAACATGACCTTTGAAAACAGGCTGATATATGTTACCCAGGTACTGATTTCAAGAAAGTTTTCAGACCGGTTGTCATTGGAGCTGGCTCCAACTTATTTCCACGAGAATTTTGTTGAAAATGATTTGCAGGACAACAGCCAATATGCGATTGGTATAGGAGGACGTTACAAGATTGCAAGCCGTTGGTCGATAAACGTTGATTATGCGGCACATTTGAACAGGGCAACCAGTTCCATCTACAAGAATCCATTGTCCATTGGTGTAGATTTGGAAACAGGCGGACACGTTTTCCAAATGCATTTTACAAGTTCACAAGGAATTCACGAGGCAGGATTTTTAGGTCAGACAACCGGAGATTGGACGAAGGGAGACATTTTCTTCGGATTTAATTTGGCGAGAGTTTTCTAATATGAAATTATAGTAAACAAAAAAGAGTCCCGATTGAGGACTCTTTTTTTTATAAGATATTCAGCTGTTTTAATTTTTGATGAATTTCTGTACGTGGTTTTTACCCTCAACATCTGTCAAAGATAGAATGTAGGTTCCTGTTGACAAGGAATGCACATCAATAGCTTGATTGTTCACTTTTGAAGTCAGGACTACTCTTCCGGTTATATCATAAATGGTTGCAGTTGCAATTTCAAATAAATTTGATTGAATGTTCAGTACATTCTTGGTTGGATTTGGATATACGACAAAGTTGCTGTCAACTGAAGGGTTGACACCAAGTGTGCTGCTTTCAACCACTAAGATACTTTCGTTGATGGTAGGATTCAATATCTCATCTACAATGCCAGAAGGCCATTTTATAACCAGTTTGGTGATGGTTGCTTCTTCCCCGATACCAAAATGGGTATTCAAAGAGCTCATGTGTCTAAATCCATCCCCGCTTCTAACATCACGGATTTGTTTTCCCCACGCTCCATATATTTCAACCCTGGCTCCAATTCCGTTGCTGTTGCTTTCAATGCCTCGCAAGTGTACTTTAAGCCAATTGTTTGAATTCCCGTTGTTCAGGTAAATGTTATTGTTGAATTGAACATCAAGAAAACCATCATTGTTTAAATCTCCAATGGATCCAACTGTTGTATTCACTGGATTTGGAGTAAAGGTCATATTTCCATTATTGATCAGGATGGTATTTCCTCCCATGAAAAGGTCTACAAAACCATCATTGTCAAAGTCGTGTGCTACGTTTTCGATGTTGGTGGCAGTAAAAACATCAAGTCCGGATCCTACCGTGATATCTGTAAAAGTACCATCTCCATTGTTGCGTCGCAACTTGTGGCCTCCACTTCCCATAGAACTCGCTCCAATCATGGCATCCATATCGCCATCATTATCAAAGTCTGCCCAAGCTGATGACCAGGATTGAGATGGTTCAGCCATTCCTGCAGCAATGCTTACATCGGTAAAAGTACCATCACCGTTGTTCCTGTGTAGTTCATCAATTGGTCCTGATCCACATTTTGCAATAAACAAATCCATATCGCCATCGTTATCATAGTCTACAAAGATGGAACCATAATTTCCTCCGGCAGCATAGTCGCCCATTCCACCTTGAAAGAAGGTAAAGTTTCCATTTCCATCATTCATATAGCGAACATTTGGATCTACGTCATGACAAACAAATGCATCCAGGTGACCATCGTTATTGATGTCTACAAAGTTGGTTCTTTGTGAAAATACATATTCTGAAGTTGACATCATGTTAAATCCTGTCTGACTGCTGTTTTGTTTCATAAAAGCAACTCCTTGACCGTCACCGTAAACCAGATCATTGAATCCATCCTTGTCAATGTCACCAGCGGCAATACTCCATGAAGGCACGAAATTCGTTGTAGGAGTTATACGGGTTACAGACTGGAACGTACCGCTTTCTGTTTGAAATAGCATATGAACCTGGCCATTGCTGACAGAAACAATATCATCAAGATAATCTCCGTTCATGTCTACCACGCAATCCCTGTAAAATCCTTGCAAGGCGATAGGTTGCTGCGTAAAGGAAACTATGGAAACCGGTTGCGGGATGTATTCGTTTTCGATTAATTTAAAGGTAATTCCACTGGAGTCCCATTTGTTGTCAAAAGCGATGTAGTAGCTATTGCCCGCCATTGCATCAAAGGTAACTACACAAAGTGCATCAGGATTCCCAAGGATTCCACTGTCATCATCACCTGCAATGCAAACAAGAGCGCTGCAACTTCCTTTATAGATGTGAACGCGTGGATCATCTCCAATATTGATGTTCAAATCGGTAGTAACCGTCACGGTATGATTTCCGACAGGAGTGTAGACATACCATTCTCCTGCAGTTGCAATCGTCCCGTTAGGGATACAGATCGGAGAAGGCGCCTGGGAACCGTTTATTGCATCAATAACCGTAATTCCTGCAGTTACAGGCAGTGCCGTTGCACAAGTATTTTGCGCGTTCACGACAAAATTAGTTATTGATAATAAAAATAAGAGTAAAAGTTTTTTCATATTGATGTTTGATTTTAGGGTTTGATGTTATTAGTCGCAACCTTCCAGTTGCATAATCCATTGATTGATCATTTGTGCCGCTTCTTCATGTACCAGGGTTCTTCCCAGTAATGGCATTCTCGTAGCCTGGTCGGTTGAGTTGATCCTGAAGTCTAAAACAGATCGTTGTGGCCTTCCAGGAAATACAATCTGGGTCAATCCGTTTCCTAAGTCTTGATCCGGACTGATGCAGATGCCTAAATTAGCTGGATCTGCAGATTCGCTAAAGGCAAATCGCATGGGTCTGTAATCGCAGTAGCTTCCTTCCTGATGGCAGTGTGCACAATTTATATCAAGATAGGAACGAACTCTCAGGCCTATGTCCAATGAGGTATCCTTCCAATTTACAACTGTAGTAATATCTGCAGGATAATTGCTGTCCAGATAGCCCATTTCGACCCATTTTGCCAATTGGTTCTTGACACCATCAGAAAAAGCAAAAGTACTGTTCAAGTTTTGAGGTTTTGTTCCAATCGGTATAATGTTCAGGCCTGATTTATGGCAAGTGAAGCATTCCGCTTCAGAAGGTATCCTGTATGTAGTGCTTTTTTGGACATTACCTTCCATCCACTCAAGGTCTACATAGCTGCCGGTTGTCTGCAATGTAGCTTCGGTTTGATCGTCATTCCAAACGTATTCTCCAAAAATCCATCCATCCGCTTTTTTAATAAGCAGACGGGTTTCCAGGATCCTGGTAGTATTGGAAGGAAGAACATTGTCGTAATAGAACGTCTTTATTAAAACGGTTCCTGTTGGGAAATTTAATATTTTGCCATCGCCATTGTAAGTGGCTTTTACATTTTCAGGCATCCATAAGAATCTTTTCTTGTGGGCGTAATCTGTAAAAAGTTGGCTGATAGGTTCGTAAGGCAGGACACCAAGTGATGGAGTCTGATTTTTTATTTGTCCTTCAAAAAACTTGTAATCGGTCAGTTTTTGATAAGGAACTTGCGATAAATCGAGGACAACAGGAGAAGTAGGAGGAACAGGAATGTACTCTTCTTCCTTTTGTTCATCATCAGAACAAGCAGAAAATCCAATAACCAACAGTAAAAACAGGGCAATAATAGGGTAAAAATGTTTCATCTAACAAATTTGTAATAAGCAACCAAAAATAACAAATATTTAATACTTGTAACAAAAAAAATAATAAATGTTTAAGTAATTAAATAAATAGCTGTCTATTTGTGAAAAATTATTTGTTAAATGAAGCGTGCTTTTAAGGTAATTGCAGTTTTATGTTATAGGATTCAAGGGCCTTCAATGCTTTTTCAGATTTATGATCAAATACTTCCTCGTGATGGTTCTTGTGTTTCTTGAGTGAGATTTGCTTGATGCAATTGTAAAAGCGCCTCACTTCTTCATAGCTGGAAAGGATAAGGCCTGGAACAGAAGCAGTTTTCCCTTCATCATCTTTTGCAACCATTGTAAAATACGACGAGTTGCAATGTTTTATTTTTCCGGTTTGGATATTTTCCGAATCTACGCGGATTCCAACGATCATCGAACTTCTTCCAACGTAATTCACACTGGCTTTTAAAGTAACCAATTCTCCAATTTCTATCGGATTCAGAAAATCTACCGTATCAACAGAAGCTGTAACACAGTAAAAGCCGGAATATTTTGAAGCACTTGCAAATGCGATTTGGTCCATCAGGGATAAGATATAGCCTCCATGGATTTTTCCGCTGAAGTTGGAATGGGAGGGAAGCATCAATTCTGAAAGCGTGATTTTTGAATCTTTTACGGTTTTGAATTCCATAAGCAATGTTCTAGGATTAAAGTTCTATTTCTTCGTCGGAAGCTCTTTTCAAGATGTTTTCGGGCAAGGCTTTCTTTGCTTTGGCACCCATTTTCTTGAGTTTTTCAACGCTTGTTACCAAATTTCCTTTTCCTTCCACAAGCTTGTTCATTGCATTGCCGTATTCGGATTTCGCCTCGTCCATTTTTTTTCCGATTTTTACCAAGTCAACCACGAAACCTTCAAACTTGTCGTATAAGGCTCCCGCCTGGCGGGCAATTTCATACGCATTTTCTTGTTGTTTCTGGTTGGCCCACATACTGTCGATGGTTCTCAAGGTGGCCAATAACGTAGAAGGCGTAACAATCACTACATTTTTTTCGAAAGCCCTGTTGTATAAAGTCGTGTCCTCGTTCAAGGCACTTGCAAAGGCAGGTTCAATCGGAATAAAAAGCAATACAAAATCAGGACTTTCTATCTGATACAAGTCGTGATAATTCTTTTCTCCCAATTGCTCCACGTGACGTTTTATCGAATTCACGTGTTCTTTCAGATACGTGATCTTTAAAATATCACTTTCTTCATTGATGTATTTCTCATAAGCCGTAAGCGAAACTTTCGAGTCGACGATCATCTTTTTTCCGTCAGGAAGATGAACCACGACATCAGGAAAAACACGTTGGCCATCGGTATTGGTAAAACTTTGCTGCACATCATATTCCCTTCCTTTTTCAAGTCCGGATTTTTCCAGGACCCGTTCCAAGACAAGCTCGCCCCAGTTTCCTTGCATCTTGCTGTCGCCTTTCAATGCTTTCGTAAGATTGATGGTTTCCTTGCTCATCTGCTCGTTCATTTCACGCAGGCCTAAAATCTGCTGGCGCAGGGCGGCGTGATAATCAATACTCTCCTTATGGGTGTCTTCTACTTTTTTCTCAAACAGATGGATCTTGTCCTGCAAGGGAGAAAGTATGTTTTTTAAATTCTCACGGTTCTGTTCGGTAAACTTGCTGGTTTTTTCTTCCAATATCCTGTTGGCAAGATTTTCAAATTCTTTTGTAAATTTCTCCTGAAGCTTTTCAACTTCCTGCTTTTGTTCGCTGTTGCGCTCCCAAAGATTTTCAAAATCAACTTCCTTTTTAGATAATTGAATCGCCAAAGCATCTTTTTCAGTTCGGATGTTTTCCTTTTCCTGAGAAATCTGCAGCAGTTGTTTCTCGGCTGAAATTTTTTCATTCACAAATTGTTCCTTCAAGATGTTATGCTGGGTGGTAAAGCCAATCAATTTTTCTTCCAGTCCAATTTTCTCCGATTGGAAGCGTGCCGAAAAAATCAATTTTCCGATGTAAATGCCTATTCCCAAGGCAATGATAAAAGTAATGATGGTGATAACCGTCTCGTTCATTGTGGCTGATTTTACAAAGGTAAATGTAAGCAAACTACATAAATCAGCATAAAAAAAAACGACTCAAATAGAGGAGTCGTTTTTTTAATCAAATTGGTCAAAGGTTGGTTTAGTGCTATTATATTTAAGAGATTCCGAACTGTCGGTCGAATTCCCTGTTTTGGATTCTTTTCTTTGAATAACTGTTGTAAATCAGTACTTTCATTTGGCGTCTTTGTCTTAAGATCAACGGTAGATTAATCAAAACACCCACTACGCAGATCAGCATAAGTATAACCAGAAGTGCCATATAGATTAAATAATTCGTTTCCGTTGAAGCAGTAAAATCAACAACAAAAAAGTAACCTGCAGTAAAAAATACAGCGATTGATAGTATAAGTGATAGCGTTCTCATGGTAATAGTTTTTTGGGTTATTAATCTTTGACTAAATTACCCATAACTGAAAACCAATCGCTTATATAATTTTGCAATAATTTTATAGAATTACATTATGATTATTTTAACTAAATTAAAAACGTAATTTTTATATTTGTACAACCAAAAAACAAACCTACCAATGAATCACTTACTTCGAATTGTACTTGTTTCTGTCTTTTTTATGCAGTATTGTTACAGTCAGAACATTACTGGAAAAATACTAGATGCAGAAACAAAAGAGCCCCTTGCGTTTGCCAATTTCATATTCAACAACAATCAAAAACTATATACGTCTTCCGATATTGATGGGAAATTCAGTTTTGCGTCAACGCAGGAATTGACCAGTTTGACTGTTACCTACATCGGTTATGAAACACAGGCCGTAAAACTTCAAAAAGGCAAGAACATCACCATTTATTTGAAGGCTTCTGCCGATGCGCTTGATGAGGTGGTAATCAAGCCGGGCGAGAATCCTGCCAATGCCATCATCCGGAAAGTGATTGCCAACAAGGACAAAAACAATCCGGAGAACATCCCGACCTTTAAATATACTTCCTATAACAAGGTGATGTATGATATGAAAACGGATGGCGCCACCAAAAATGACAGCCTGAACAAGAAGATGAAAGGAAAACTGCTCAAAGACAGTCCGCTTTTTATGATGGAATCCGTTTCCGAAAGAAAATTTATCGCTCCTGATAATAGCGAGGAAGTCGTAATCGGTACAAAAGTTTCAGGATTTCAAAATCCTTCCTTCGCATCGTTGGCAACCGATCTGCAGCCTTTTTCTTTTTACAAGGACAACATCAAGTTATTCGATATTCAATACCTAAATCCAATCAGCAAGGGAAGCTTGAAGAAGTACCGCTTCAAGATTGAAGATACGCTCTACCAGAAAAAGGATACGGTCTACATCATTTCCTTCCAACCTCAAAAGGACAAGAATATTGAAGGACTGAAGGGAACGCTGTACATCAATACCAATAATTATGCGGTTCAAAACGTAATTGCAACACCTTTCGAAAAAGGAAAGATTGACATCAAGATCCAGCAGCAGTATACTTTTATAGACAATAAATATTGGTTTCCGGAACAACTCAACTATGCCTTGGTGTTCCCGGATTTAAAGATGGTGGTCGATGGTAAGAGCTATATCAGCGAAGTGCAATTGAATATTCCGTTGCGCAAGAAAGAGTTTGCCCTCGAAGCTGTAAGAATCGACAAGATGGCGACCAAGCAAGATACCTTGTTTTGGGACAAGTACCGAATCGAAAAATTATCCGACAGCGAAAAAGTGACCTACCGGGTTGTCGACAGTATCGGGAAGGAAAACAATTTTGACAAGATTCTCACGACGATGGAAAAACTGACACAGTTCAAGATCGGAATTGGGATTTTCGACCTCGATTTGGCCAAGACATTCGTCTACAACAAATACGAAGGCTATCGTTTGGGACTTGGCGTCTATACGAATGAAAAACTTTTCGAGAACCTTACACTCGGTGGCTTCTTCGGTTACGGTTTGAAGGATCATGATTGGAAGTACGGAGGTGAGGCCATTTACACCCTGTCCAAGGAAAATGAATTCAAGATTGGGGCCAAATACCAGGACAACCTTATTGAAGCAGGAAATTATGGATTGAACTATTCGATGCAGAATATGCTGAATTTTAGAAATTTCCAAGCCTATTTGATGGACAACGTAAAACAGGGAAGTTTCAATATAGAAGCAAGGTCGTTCCGATACCTGAAATGGAAAGTTACTTTTACGCAAAGCGAAACCACGCCAAAATACCTGTATGAGTTTCACGAAAACGGACAGGTCTATACCGATTACAAGGACAGCAACCTGAGAATTGATTTGCGATTTGCCTTCAAGGAAAAACTGGTGACTTCTTTCAACCAAAGACTTTCATTGGGTACTACTTATCCTGTTCTTTCGGTTTCCTACTCAAAAGGAATCAAGGACGTGATGAACAGTGATTTTAATTATGACAAGATAGAGGCAAGGTTGGAACAATCATTTTTCACGAAGAACTTCGGAGCCACGAAATACCGACTCGAAGCTGGATTTATAGATAATCCGCTTCCTTATGGTTTGCTGTTTACGGGTGAAGGAAGCTACGACAAGAAATATCCTTATATGATTCAGAATTATTTCCAAACGATGCGTCCATACGAATTCCTTTCGGACCGCTATGCCAATTTATTCCTTTCGCATAATTTCGGTGGCCTGCTGTTCAAGACAGGAAAATTCCAACCAGGGATTACCCTTCACAATAATTTTGGCTGGGGCGATTTATCCGATAAGAATAAGAACAGCAACCAGTTGATAGCCTACCAGACCAAAAAGAAGATCTTTATGGAAACGGGAATCCAAGTGGATAATTTGGTGAAGATGAATTATATGAACATAGGGTATATAGGAATCGGAGCGGGAGTATATTATAGATATGGTGAATATGAATTGCCAGAATCCAAGGATAATCTGGTTTATAAATTGAGTGTAAGTTATTCTATTAAATAAAATGAAAAAAGAAAGATCATAACCATAGTATTTTCTCAAACTTGTCATTCCGACGAAGGAGAAATATCCTTAACATAGATCACAATCAATTAAATAAAAATACTATCGAAAGGTAGTATTTTTTTTTTGAGTTTTAAGATTTACTTCCATTCATAAGAAGCTTTATTTGCTAATACATGAGCTACTTCTTGATTAAATTTAAATTCAGTCTTTAGCAGATGCACCGTTTTTCCAAAGCCAATACTCAAATCTTCATAGTTCCAATTTTCAAAGTCTAAAGTTCTTTGCCAAATTTCTAGAAAGTATTTTTGATGATTCTCGTCAAGCTTTTCAAGTACTTGTCTTTCAAAAAACATTTCATTTTTCGATTCTAAAATTGCTTTGGAAATGATCATAATGATTTCTTTTTGATCCATTTCTTCTAGTATTGTGTGTCCACGTGAAAGTATTCGTGCGTGAGCGGTTTTTTATACAGATGTATTTCGCAAGTTCAGCAAATATTTAAAAAGAAATGCCAACACGATAAGAATAGGAAGAGCAAGCCATCCGTTAAAAACCAATTCCAATCCATTTTGGCCATCACTAGCATAACAAAGTGTTTTTACATCTGAAGAAAAATTACCCAAACCTATCTGTATAAAAAAATATTCTAACGCGTTGAACAGGATGATTTTCAAGAGCAGTAGATCCTTATTGGTCAGATATTTTATGTGGATGCAAAAAAGAACAGGTAGAAGAATTGCGAATAGACCCGAAAACAAAAAGGAGTTGTACCAAAATGCAGTACAACCAACACTATTTTTTTCTAACCCGCTTTGAAGTAAAACCATAAAGAACAGTGTAAATCCAGGCATAAATAAACCAGCAATACAAAAATATAAAGTAGGTTTTACAAAGTTAAAATCAATATGTTCGTCTGTTGTAGCCATTTTGTTTTTAGATTTAAAATAACAATTATTTTTAAGCTCGATTATCCAGACAATTCTTCCTCCAATTTGGAACTAAAATGCCGTTACTGGAACTAAAATCCCAAATAGTAGAACTCAAATGCAATTCCTAAAACCCAGAACCCAGAACCTAGCACCCAAAACCCAGAACCCTAAACCTTTACCTTCTTCCATTTCCCCCTCTTAAACAAGATAAAACTAGCAATAGTAATACCCGTTTCCGCAACCGGAATCGCAATAAACACGCCCGTTGGCCCCATTTTCAAATATTTTGCAAGGAAATAGGCCAGTGGAATCTGGAACAGCCAAAACCCGATAAGATTCACCCAAGTGGGCGTCCAAGTATCACCGGCACCATTAAAAGCATTGATCAAAACCATTCCCATTCCGTAGAAAATATAGCCCAATGCCACTACACGAACTGCTTTTATGGCATATACCTGTACCTCGGGATCGTTCGTAAAAAAGGCAACCAAGAGTTCTGCTCCCAATAACGAAATCAGCATCACGCAGAACATATAGATCACATTGTATTTGGCGGTTTTCAATACGGCATCTTCGGCACGTTGTATTTCATTTGCGCCTAGATTCTGTCCGACCAATGTTGCTGCGGCATTGCTCAATCCCCAAGCTGGTAAAAGGAAAAACATCATCAATCGCATTGCCGTCTGATATCCGGCCGAACCGTTATCGCCTCCAGTTGTAGCAACCAATTGTGCCAAGAAAATCCAACTGCACGAAGCAATTACAAACTGCAAAACAGCAGGTGAAGCAATGCTGACCAACGCCTTGATCTGTTCCCAATTTGGTTTCAAATAGGCAAGCGTAATCTTCAGCATATTTTTTCCATTGAACAAATGATACAGCTGATACGAAACCCCGATGCTTCTGCCAATCGTTGTGGCAATCGCAGCGCCGGTCAATCCAAATGCAGGAACAGGTCCGAAACCATTAATCAAAATCGGACATAAGATAATATTGGCCAGGTTCGCAATCCAAAGGCTTTTCATCGCAACGGCTGCATTTCCGGCTCCCCTGAAAATTCCATTGATCAGGAAAAGAAGCATGATCACGATGCTTCCGCCCATCATGATCTGTATAAAAGGTGTGCCGTGTTCGGCAGCTTCAGGTGAAGCACCCATCAGGAGCAATATCTCGGTTCCGAAAATAACACCAAGAACACTGATTACAGAGGTAATGGAAAACGCAATCAAGATGGCCTGCATTCCTGCTTTTGCGGCAGCAACAGGATCTTTCTCGCCAATTCGCCGGGCAACAACGGCCGTAGCTGCCATACTGATTCCAATGGCAAGCGAGTAAATAATAGTCAGCACCGATTCGGTCAGGCCAACAGTTTGGATGGCAAAACTGCTGTGCTCCAGATGGCCGACAAAATACAAATCGACCAATGCAAAAACCGATTCCATTGCCATTTCCAACATCATTGGGATAGCCAATAGGATTACGGAAAGCCGAATGCTTCCCGTCGTATAATCGATTTCTTCTCCCTTGAGGGATTTCTTAATTACCGATATGATTGTAGAAAATATATGCGTAGGTTGTCCTGTTTTCGACATAATAATAAAAATAAAGATTGTGAAAAGATAGGATTTCAGCGTGAAAACCGAATCCCTTTTGTTGTTAGCGCTAAATAAGTGTCCTGTTTTTAGAAAGTGAGGACGGCTGAAACAATCATATTTCCTGAAGATTAGGGAACAAAGATATTATTTTTTTAAAATAAAAAAAGCCAACAGAAATTTTATAGGCTGTTGGCTTTAATTATATCAAGTGAAAATTTTAAACTATTAAGGGATAAAGGAAGTATTTCTGTGTAAATCTGTGAAATCTGTGTTGATATTGATAATATAAAGAAGCTATTCGTCAAGTTTCATATTTCCCCTATCCTTACGGTTTTCAGGATGCGAATTCGGATAGCGATTCGGCGTCACATCAGAATTCCGATCTTTGTTTTCAACTGTTTTCTGATTCTGGTTCTCGTTGTTGGTGGTTTTCGTGCCAGGTGCCGCATCTTTGGAATCTTCCAAATTGTCATCAACTGTCCTCGCTCTCTTTACAGTACCAGCGTTTCCATCTTTATCTTTCTCCACTTCGTTTTTCAAATCAGGTGTGTCTTTTGGCATATTCTGGCCACTGAATCCTTCATTGAGTTGTTGCTCGTTATTGGTCTTTTTAGAACCTAGGTCTTTATTTTCCATAGCATTGGTTTTTTTAAGATTGATTTGTCTTATAATATTACGATTTATGAACCAAAGAAGCCACTCAATTAACATTGCTTTAATTGCCAAACAAACTTATCTTTGCCAACAATATCAAAAATGAAGCACCACCATTACATCATCCACAAGCCTTACGGATACCTGAGCCAGTTTGTTTATGAACAGAAAAGGAACAAGAAACTGCTGGGTGAATTGCATGCTTTCGCAGAAGGGACCATGGCAATTGGCCGTCTCGACGAAGATTCCGAAGGATTGTTGCTCCTTACCACCGACGGAAAAGTGAGCCAGAAGGTGAGAAGCAAGAAGATAGACAAGGAATATTATGTTCAAGTGGATGGCATCATTACGGAAGAAGCCATACAGCAAATGAAAGAAGGTGTTGAAATTGGTTTCGAGGGCCAGAAATACATCACCTTGCCGTGTGAAGCTTCTAAAATTGAAATTCCAAATTTCGCCCCACGCTCTAAAAAAATAAGAGACGAACGCCACGGACCAACAAGTTGGGCATCGATAAGCGTCAATGAAGGAAAATTTCGCCAAGTCAGAAAAATGACTGCCGCCGTAGGTTTTCCAACCTTGAGATTGGTAAGAGTCAGGATCGGAAACGTACATTTGGACGATTTAAAATCAGGTGAAGTGGTAGAAGTACCCGATTTTTCAATCTAAAATATCCCAAAACCCAAAACCCAAAACCCAAAACCCAAAACCCAAAACCTTAAAATGTTAAACATCGTCTTAGTAGAACCAGAAATACCAAACAATACTGGAAATATAGGCCGTCTATGTGTCGGAACCGGAAACAGATTGCACCTTATCCATCCTTTTGGATTCCAGATTACCGATAAGAACCTCAAGCGCTCAGGACTTGATTACTGGGTACATCTTGATTGGAAAGAATACCAAGATGTAGCCGAATGGGTTTCAGCTGTTCCAGATGCTTCTCGTGTTTTCTTGTTCAGTTCCCACGCTGAAAAGTCTTATCTGAAAGAAACGTTTCAAGATGGCGATTGGCTTGTTTTTGGGAAAGAAAGTGTAGGCTTGGGTCAGGAGGTTTTGGATATGTTTCAAAACCATTTGACGATTCCCATCTCACCTTTGGTAAGAAGTTACAACCTTGCAAATTCGGTTGCTTTTGCAATAGGCGAGGCGAAAAGGCAACTTTCAATTTAAAAAAATGCTATATTTGAGAGCATCTTCATTCTTTTAAATATATGACCGATAAATCCCAACTCAGAAGTTCTATTTTCAAGCATCTTGACGGATTGGCTGTTGCTCCAGTTGCCATTGCGTTGAAAAACAAAGGTGTCTTGGAGTTTGTTTTAAATAAAAAGCAAGTACAATTAGGTGAGCTCACAACTGCTTTCAAAGCGAATGAAGGCTATCTTAATGTTGGTTTGAGGATCTTGGCCTCCCAGGGTTTCTTAGAGTATGATGTTGATAATGCAACCCAGGAAATTACAATTGCGATCAATGAAAAAACAGGAATCGCTTTTTCATTGTTTCATCTATATGAAGATGTGGTAGAATTGCTTCAATTTTCTACACAATTCCATCCACGTCTTTTCGAAGATGCACCGTTTGAAAAACTCAATGTCATTTTCGAAAAATACAAGAAGAATTACGGTATAGTATTTTCTGAAGACGAACTTATCAATACGATTCAAAATCAGATCTTGAAGCATATCGAAGGCTACTTGATCGGACCAACGATTGTACGTTTGGCAATGAACGGTATGTTTCACAAATATTTCATGGAAACTTCCTTCAAGCCAGAAGAGTTTCACAAATCTCCTGAAAATTTTAAAAAGATACTTGATTTCTTTGTACACCTTGGATGGTTTCTGGAGAAGAATGGCAATTATCAATTTACTGAAACAGGATTGTTTTATGCCAAAAGAGCCAGTGCCTATGGAGTCACGGTTTCCTATCTGCCAACATTTGCAAGAATAGAAGAGTTGATTTTTGGCGATCCAGCCGTTTTGAGAATGGTTGCCGATGGTGAAAACGAAATCCACGTCGACCGTGAGATGAACGTCTGGGGAAGCGGTGGTGCCCATGATACTTATTTCAAAGTGGTTGATGAGATCATCGTCAAGCTTTTCAATCTGCCAATTGAAGAACAGCCGAAGGGAATCTTGGATATGGGGTGTGGAAACGGAGCTTTCCTGCAGCATATTTTTGAAGTAATCGACAGGCAGACCTTGAGGGGAAAAATGCTTGACGAGCATCCGCTGTTTTTGGTTGGAGCAGATTATAATCAGGCCGCCTTGAAGGTAACAAGAGCCAATCTGATAAAGGCAGATATCTGGGCAAAGGTGATCTGGGGCGATATTGGCCGGCCGGATGTGCTTTCGGATGACTTGAAAGAAAATTACAATATCGACCTGAAAGATTTGCTCAACGTGAGAACCTTTCTTGACCACAACCGGATTTGGGAAGAGCCGGAACACATCAATAAAGAAAGGAACAGCAAGTCTTCTGGAGCTTTTGCTTTTAGAGGAAAACGAATCAGCAACAACTTGGTAGAAGATAATCTATTGGAACATTTGCAGAAATGGTCGCCCTATGTTCGGAAATTCGGCTTGCTTTTGATTGAATTGCATACTATAAATCCAAAACTGACAGCTTCCAATCTAGGCAGGACTGCTGCAACAGCTTATGATGCCACCCACGGTTTTTCCGACCAATACATTGTGGAGATAGACGTCTTCAATAGCGTAGCCGCTGAAGCAGGATTGTTCCCAGATCCCGCTATTTTCAGACGATTTCCAGATGCCGATACTGCTACGGTAAGTATCAATCTGTTGAAAGGAAATTGATTAGCGTTGCATGAAGGCCGCAAAAGAACTGATTAATTTATTGACCGTAATTTCAAGAGAGGGCTTTATTTCTTCAAAGCCTTCTTTTAATTTTCCTTCGGAGGTAAAATAATCGGCCAGGGTTGATTTTATAAGTTTATCATCAGTGTAGATTTCTTTAACGGTAAGTTTCAAGGTATAGTTTGCATCCCCAAATTCCACCGCCAGAGTATATTTTATGTCAAAATTGTAGCGTTCGCCCAGACTGTAATAGGCAAATGCGCCTTTTCTCAATGCATCTATCTTTAAGGAATTGGTTGTCACCTCATAAACATCCGCACCATTCTTGTTGTAAGAAGATGCCCAGCTTTTAGAAGCTTCGATAAGATTTTCAAGCGGAATGTTAGGTTTTGCAACAGTGACGGTTGGAAAGCCATTTGGCGAAAGCGCAATCTTTTCTTGTGAAAAGGCAAAACAGCAGTAAAAACAACAGAATATCGTAAGTAACTTTTTCATTTTTGAAATTTTTCTTACTATAAAGATAGACGATAAGAAATTGAAATTAAAGGTTTTTAAAGATAAATTTGCCTTTTTCTACATCGAAACGTATGCTTTCATCTTGGAATAAATCATCAAAGGCGTGACTTTTTATTAAAGCCTGTGGATCATTCTGAACGACTCTTCCTGGTGTCATGATAATGATTTCATCACTCAATTGAATGGCCAGATCAATATCATGGGTAGAAAAGAGGATGCATTTTTTGGTCTCACTGGTCAATTTTTTCAACAATTTAAAAAGGTAAACCTTGTGCAATAGGTCAAGATGGGTTGTGGGTTCATCTAGAATAATCAACGGAGTGTCTTGAGCCAAGGCTCTTGCGATCAATACTTTCTGCAATTGTCCGTCGCTGATCTCGTAATGCTTTTTATTAGCCAGATGACTGATTTGCGTCAGTTCAATGGCTTCGTTTATTTTAAGTTTATCCTCATCAGTAAGTGTCCCAATCCAATTGGTGTAAGGTTGTCTTCCTAAAGCCACTAGTTCAAAAACAGTAAGGTTGCTTGGCGGAAGGCTTTCAGTCAAAACCAGACTCAACTGTTGCGCCAATTGCAAGGAAGTATAATCGGCTATCTTTTTATCATTCAAAAAAACATCGCCAGAAATTGGTTTTTGAATGCCTGTGATGGTTCGTAAAAGTGTTGATTTCCCGATTCCGTTGGCACCGATCAGCGTGATGAGTTTTCCTGAAGCTAAATTTAAGTTCAGATTTTCAGCAATAATTACAGTTTCCTTTTTGGTTTTGTAACCAATGGATAGATTAGATGTTGAGATGACATACAGGTTTTTCAAACTATTCTATTGTTATCATATAATTTCTGGAAATGTTATCATTTCCAAAACAAATTCGATCGCTATCCTCCCAAAATCCATCTTCGGAGTTATAATCTTCGGGATACTCAATTATAACTGTAACCTTGAATGCATATGTTCCTCGTTGGGTTGGCGAACCATAAAAAACCAAATCCCTTCCTTCTTCTGAATAGTTCAATCCAGGTGGAAGTTCACCATCAACAGAAAAATAATAGTAAAAGGCATTATCATTAGACGTGTTCTTTACGGATGCTGTTATATAATCTTCATAGGGTAAGCTCAAATAACCCATTGCGAGTGTCTTGGACTCTAATTCAGGTTTTGTACTGGCAATGCAGTCGAACATTTCACTACAACTGTTACATATTAGAAACAGTACAGAAAGTAGAACGAAGGTATAAACTTTTCTCATTTAATTAAATTGTTTTTTCTGAACCAATAACCAGATCACAACCGGAGCACCAATGATAGATGTTATCGCATTAATCGGCAAGATGATATCCGTTCCGGGAACTTGCGAGACGATATCGCAAATCAGCATGATGATGGCACCTGAAAGCAACGTTCCCAAAAACAAAACACGATGACTGCTCGTCTGGAAAACCAATTTCACAATATGGGGAACAGCCAATCCGATAAAAGCAATGGGTCCGGCAAAAGCGGTAATGCTTCCTGCCAGGATACTTGTTGCAAAGATGATTGTCAATCTCGCTTTCTTGAAATTCAATCCCAAGCTTTTTGCATAGTTTTCACCCAAAAGCAAAGCATCGAGTGATTTGATGCTTGCCAAGCTCAAAAACAATCCTATAAAGACAGAAACCGCAAGAATCAGTATAGACGTCCAAGAAAGATTTCCAAGATTCCCTAACGACCAAAAGGAAAATTTCTGCAATTGTTCGGCTGTACTGAAATACGTCAGGACGCCAACAAAGGCACTGGTAAAACTGCCAAACATAATTCCGATGATCAAAATGGACATCGTATTTCGCAACCGTTGTGATACTACCAAAACAGCCAATAACACCAAAAAGCTTCCAAGACAAGAAGCAATGATGATACCATAAGAGGACACGACCAGCGAACCAAACATTGAAGGTAAGAACGAAGCGCCCAGAATTACAAACGCAACTCCAAGGCTCGAACCGGAACTCAGCCCTAGAACATCTGGTCCCGCCAAAGGATTCCGGAACATTGTCTGCATCAGCAATCCGCTTATAGATAATCCCATTCCCACCAAAACAGCCGTAATTGCTTTGGGTAATCGGAAATTTACAATGATATACTGCCAAGTTTCCTTGGAAGCATCTTGTCCTGCAAGACTTTTGAAAACCTCTTTCAAGGGAATGCTGACCTGTCCCAGGCCAATATCCAAAATAAACAACACCAACATAAGGAATGTCAATGAAGCAAATAAAAGGATGTTTTTGGATTTCAGCATTACAAGTTTGGTTTAAAACTTCGGGTCTTTTGTACCTTTGTAGCAAATTACTTTAATTTTTCAAAGAAAAAAGGAGTATAATCAGGAAGCAATTCGGGATGCAATGTCTTTACGATATCTTTCAGTACAATATCCGGACGGTTTGGTGCCAATTCATAATACAAAATCCCACCGGTTTTTCCTTTCCTGCCACTGAAGGAATATACATTTTTATTTTGAAAAGCCTTGAATTGGCTGTAATGCGTATTGGCATCTGTCATTTCTTTCAAAGAGGAAAATTGACCCGAAGTAATCCAGAAATCAGCCTCTTTTGCCTTCTCCAAGACGGTCTCGAATGATAACGATAAGCTTCCCGTTCCTTCGCTTTCTTTCCATAGATAGTTTCCACCTGCCTGGTCCAGCAGCAGACTTCCCCAGCTTGAACCTTTCGGCAGATACCAGGTTCCTTCGAACATATCTCCGGCAAGTATTGTCGGTTTTGAAGTGGCTTTCTTGGCAAGTGCGAGAGTGGCATTGTATTCTTTTTCAATAGCAGTAAAAATCTGGTCGGCTTTTTCATCCAAGTCATATAAGGCACCAAAAAACTTGATCCATTCGGCTTTTCCAAGTGGTGTCTGCTCGTTCCAATCGCCATTCAGCATTATTTTCAGTCCGCTTTTTTCAAGATTGTCCAGTGTTGGATTCTTATTGTCGATTCCGTAGCCGATCAGGACATCTGGAGCAACATCAATGACCACTTCGGTATTCAAGGTTTGATTGGAACCCAGTTCTTTTATTTTTCCAGCATCGATCCTCGCTCTTACTTTCTCGGAAGAAATATAATCAAGATTCGGAAAACCTGCCAGCGAGTTCTCGACTCCAAGTATTTCCAAAGACGGAATATGAGTTGTAGACGTTACCACAATACTCTTTATCGGAACTTGGATGGTCATGAACTGGCGGAGACTGTCTGGGATTTTTGCCTCTTTTCGTTTCAAGATATACGTGTAATCTTTGGTTGCATTTGGCCAAGGATTTGAAACTTTCACGATACTGTAATCGCCATGATCAAAAATGGACAAACCCGAAGCATACTTGATTTCATTTTTAACTTCAGAAGCAACAACGGCCGTCTGTTCAGTATTTTTCTTGCATCCGATGGTAAAAATCAATAAGGCAAAAAGTACTATTTTGGAAGAGAATGATTGCATAATATGTTTTTGTTGAAGTTGACAAAGGTAAAAGTAAAGACGGTTTTTTTGAAGAATTATCAAAAATATTTAAAATTCCGAATGTTAAACCTATATTTGCACCCGAATCAAGGTTGTGATTTTAATTTTCATAAATCACATTAAAAGGGAAACAGGTGGAGGTTGCAGATTGCAGATTTTAAATTTTAGATTTCATCGGGAAATCTAAATTCTAAACTCTAAATTCTAAAATCCTAAATCCTGTGCTGTTCCCGCAACTGTAAGCTACAAAGCTTGTTGTTATCTACAAAACCACTGTTCAAGGTTATAAAGATCAAGTACTCGGATTGAATTCTGATTTCTAAATTCTAAGTTCCTTGAATGGGAAGGTAAACAACAAGACGCAAGCCAGGAGACCTGCCTTTTTTCTTAACGAATATCGAATCTTCGGGAAAAAAGATTCTGGAATTATGACTTTTAAAAAGCAGTTTCTAGTTTTCATTCTTTTTGCATGCCAATTTGCTTTGGCACAGAACGACAGCATCCAGTATTTGGATGAGGTAAGGGTTTCTGATTCCCAACTCAGGAATTTCTCCAATTCCCAATCCGTTCAAAAATTATCGGATTCCATTATCAATATAAATCAGGCGTCTTTGACTTCATTGTTGAATTACAACACCGTAATCTATTTCAAGGAAAATGGACTTGGAATGGTGTCATCTCCCTCTTTCAGGGGAACTACGGCCCAGCAAACAGCGGTAATCTGGAACGGGATCAACATCAACTCGCAACTTAACGGGCAGACCGATTTCAATACCATCACGACAAAAGATTTCAACAATGTCAATGTTCGTGCCGGTGGAGGAAGCTCTATTTACGGAAGCAGTGCCATTGGAGGAAGCATTCACCTGAATAATGATTTGAGCTTTGGCAATGATTTTTCCAATGATCTCGAATTGAATTACGGCAGTTTCAACACATTTGGGCTCAATTATAAATTGAATGCTTCCGATGAGAAGTTCAGTTTCCAGGGAAGTGTTTCCAGGAACAGTTCGAACAACGATTATGATTATCCGGATACGAACCGGAAAAACCTGAACGGGCAATTCTACAACAACAGCTTCAATTCGAATTTCGGATACAAACTAAATGGCAATAATTTCTTGAAATTGTACAGTCAATTTTATAACGGCGAGCGTCATTTTTCGTTGGTATCACCATCGGATTCCAAAACAAAATATATTGATTTCAATACACGGAATCTATTGGAGTGGAGCTCGTTTTTTAATCAATTTACCTCAAAAGTAAAGGTGGCCTTCCTTTCGGAACAATATCAGTATTTTGAAGATATTGCAAAGGAAAATTACACCTATGGCGAGGTGGAAACTTTTATAGCAAAGTACGATTTGACCTATGATGTCAACGATAAGATTAAAATCAATACCATCTTGGATTTTACGCAGAACAAGGGAAATGGATCCGATATTCAGGATGACACGCGACAAATCGGATCTGCAAGCTTGTTCTTTAAACATTTGGTCACATCCAGATTGCAATATGAGCTGAGTGCAAGAAAAGAGGCAACTTCCAATTATAAGAGTCCAATCTTGTTTTCTGCCGGAGCCAATTACCGCTTTACCGATTTTTATACGTTGAAATTGAACGGTTCCAGGAATTTCAGGATACCGACCTTTAACGACTTGTATTGGCAAGGTTCTGGAAATCCCGATTTGAAGCCGGAAAGTTCCTTTCAAGGAGAAATAGGAAATGAGTTCAGATACAAGGGAATCACGCTTGCAGTAAATGCATATCATATCAAGATTCAAGACATGATTCGCTGGCTTCCTGGAAACGGAGGTATTTTCAGGCCTACAAACACGAACAAGGTCAGCATTTATGGAGTAGAAGGGATCTTGAATTGGAACAGGAAATCAGGAAATTCTATTTTCGATTTTAGCGGAACATACGCTTATACCAACTCAAAAAATGAAGAAACAGGATACCAATTGACGTTTGTTCCTTATCATAAAATGACAGCCGGGTTCGCCTATTCCTATAAAAAGATAAATGCTTTCTACCAGCATCTGTTTACTGGAGAAGTTTTTACGCAAACCGATAACAATCCCGACAAGACCATCGAGATGTATAACGTATCGAATATGGGTGTTGCTTATGATTTTGGCAAAAAGAAAAGCCTTACAATTGGTTTCAAGGTCTTGAATCTTTTGGACGAAGCGTATGAAAGTGTGGAAAATCGTCCATTGCCGGGACGAAATTATAATTTGAATTTAACCTTTAATTTTTAATACAATGAAATTTAGTAAATTACTTCTGATAGCCCTTCTAGGTTCAACCGTGTTCGTATCTTGTTCTGACGACGACGACAAGGGTGTTGATGTACCGCTTGGTGCTTATGACAACGGAGTCTTGGTTTTGAATGAAGGAAGCTTAACGGCCGGTTCAATAACTTTTATTGGGGATGATATGACCACAATCCAGCAAAATGTGTACGGAGCTGAAAATGATGGCGACGGAATTGGTGGATACGTGCAATCAATCTTTTTTGATGACGACAAGGCATTCATTGTTTCGAATGGTTCAAACAGGATCACGGTTGTAAATCGCTACACCTTCAAGTTGATTGCAAAAATAGACACAGGTCTTAGCGTTCCAAGATATGGTGTGGTAGAAAATGGAAAAGCATATGTAACCAACATGGGCAGCTTCTCGGATCATACGGATGATTATGTTGCAGTAATCAATCTTGCAGATTATTCGCTTGAAGCTCCGATTGCCTTGAATGCCATTGGCGAAAGGATCCTTGAAGAAAACGGGAACATCTATGTGGCAAACGGTGCCTTTGGAAGCGGAAGCTCTGTAACGGTAATCAATCCATCTACAAAAGCCATCATCAAGACAATTCCTACAGGTATTTCCCCGACTTCTTTTGAAGAAGAAAATGGTACCTTATATATACTGTGTGGCGATTTTGATAATCCAAGCAAATTGGTCAGAGTACAAGTATCAAACAACGAAATCATTGACGAAGTAACATTCCCGGAAGCTTTAGGAAATGCACAAAACTTGACCATAGAAGACGGAAAATTATATTTCACCGTTAATTCTGATGTTTTCGCTACCACTTTGAATGCTGCAACAATCAGCGCAACGCCTTTGTTCGCAACAGCTGCCACTACGCTTTACGGATTTGCAGTAGAAGATAATAAAATTTATGTGTCAGATGCAAAAGATTACGCTTCAGACGGAAGAGTATACATCTATTCTACGACGGGATCTTTGCAAAACCAGTTTCCAGTAGGTCTTATTCCTAACGGTTTCTATTTCAACGACTAATTTTTCAAAACTCAAATAAATTTAATTACCCCTAAAAATGACAAAAAAGTACCGGTTTTTTTCTACGCTTCTATTAAGCCTTTCTCTTTTACTTGCAGATTTTTCTGCTTTCGCACAGCAAGAATATGTAAACGGCATTTTTGTACTCAATGAAATTGGTAGTGCCGGAGTTGCTACGGTTTCGTTTGTTCCGAACGAGGGAACAATTCAACACGACATCTTTGCAGCGGCAAACCCAACGGCGGGTGGTCTTGGAAGCACCGCACAAAGCATGTCCTTTTTCGGAAACAATGCCTACATTATTCTCAATACCTCAAACCGTTTGAGGGTAGTAAATAAGACTACTTTTGAATTGGTCCATACCTTGGATGAGGAACTGGTAAATCCTAGATACATGGCTTTTGCCAACGGAAAAGGATACATTACGTGCTGGGGAGAACCACTCTCAACAACAGATGACTATGTAGCGGTTTTGAATTTAGAGACCTATGAAATCGAAGAAACCATCGGTTTGGCAGAAGGAGTGGAAAGAATCCAGGAAATCGACGGAAAATTATACGTAGCCCACAAGGGAGGCTATGGATACGGAAACCTGGTTTCAGTAATCAATCCAACAAATAATGCGCTTGAAGCAACGATACAAGTGGGAGACGTTCCCAATTCGATGGTGGTAGATAATGGCTTTTTATATGTGCTATGCGAAGGAAATCCGGGGTGGGCAACAGAAGAAACTTTCGGAAAAATGGTTAAGATAAACCTTTCCACAAATACAGTTGAAAGCACGCTTGATTTTCCATCGCTTCACCCAGCAAACTTGAAATTGGACAACGGAAATTTATATTATTCTGTTTTTGAGGAAATTTACAAGATGCCTATAACGGCAATTGAAGTGCCGGCAACCCCGCTCATTACTTTGCCAGCAGAGCAACCTTATGGGATGTATGGTCTTGATATTATCGACGATAAGCTTTATGCCGTCGATTCGGCAATGTTTATAGCGGACTCGAATATTTATGCATACGACCTGAATGGTACTTTCTTGTTTGATTTTGATGCGCAAATGGGAGCAAATGGATTCTATAAAGCTGCTGAAGTCGGTTTAGGAGTGGGACACAACAACAAGTTGCAACTGGCACTTTATCCAAATCCTGCAGCGAATATTTTCTACATCAATACAACCGAAAAGGCTACCGTTTCAATGTACGACCTTGCAGGAAGATTGGTTGTTTCACAAGATTATACAACAGCCGGAATCAACGTTGGACATCTTGGCAAAGGGGTTTACGTGGTGGAGACACAAATAGGAAACAGCAAGGATGTACAAAAGCTAATTATAAAATAAGCATTATGAAACTGCAACAGCTTTTGGCACTATTTTTAATTGGTTTTGGAGCCAATGCCCAATCCTATCCGCCACAGGACGGAATGCCAGGCTCAACAGCCATCCATAAGGACAGTCCGCTTTATGTGGCTTGGGCTACTGGAATTACTGTGGAAAGAGGATACATTAATATCTCAAATCCAAACCTTACGGCCAATGGCAGCAACAAGGCCACGTTCGGACAGCCTTCAGATGCCATCGGTTATCCAGATGGAGGAGTGGTAAGTCTAGGAGATGCAGGATACGCAATCCTTACTTTTGCAAGCCCGATTTATGATGGTGAAGGATTTGATTTTGCCGTTTTCGAAAATGGAGGTGCCAGTTTTCTTGAGCTTGCCGTTGTGGAGGTAAGTTCAGACGGCGAAAATTTCTTCCGTTTTCCGGCACACAGCGAAACCCAGACGGCCACACAGGTAGGCTCTTTCGGAACACCGTCGGCCACCTATCTCAACAATATAGCAGGAAAATACAGTTCGCAGTACGGAACGCCATTTGATATAAGCGAATTGGAAGATAACGTCCTGTTGGACAAGGACAACATTACGCACGTGAAAGTAATTGACGTGGTAGGATCCATAGATCCCGCTTATGCCACTTTTGATAGTTTCGGAAATGCCATCAACGAATCTTTTCCAACGCCTTTTGCTTCCTGCGGATTCGATTTGCAGGCTGTCGGAGTAATCAATCAGGCAACATTGGGCAGGGATGATTTTGCAAAAAACAAGCTGAAGATCTATCCTAATCCGGCTGTGGATTATTTCACAATCAAGTTGGATGAGGAAGCAAACGTTACCATTTATGATAGTTCTGGAAGAATTGTCTTGGATAAAAGCATCCAGGCAAACGAACAGGTAAATACCTCCGATCTTGCATCAGGAGTATATCTGGTTCAGGTTTCTTTACCTGCTCAAGGTCAAAAAACTACACAGCGGCTTATTATAAGATAAGGTTTTAATTCAAAAAGAAAGGCTTCCATTTGGAAGCCTTTTCTTTTTGTTTCAGAAGTCTTTCATTTCTCCAAGGAAGTTTCAAGATAGTGTTGGTTATCCTTTCCCTGTTCTTTTTCATCAGTAAGATATTTTCTATCGCCAGGATCAGATAAGAAACCAAGTTCGACCGTAACCAGGACTATTGCAGCTGCACTGCTTCTTTAAAAGCTTTTCAAGACATCCGTTAATCCTTCAGGAATATCAACATACATATCCGTTGCCAGTTGCCTCATCGACTTGGAATCTTTAAAATCCTTGGTAGCCTTTTCAGGGTCGGATTTCATCATTCTTGCATTATTGGTGATCAATCCAAGTGCCGTACTCAAAAGAGGTTCTGCAGGATTGCCCAATTGGCTCAAGTTCCCTGGATCTTCTCTTAATACGACAGTTGGATCCAATCCGTTTTGATAATCCCCGAAGCCATCCTTGTTGATTGTTTTAAAGACCAAGGGCTGCATTGCATATTTATGGTTCCTTTTTCGATTGCTTCTTGAAAAATTGGGAGAATCGTATAAAGTGATGGAACCGACATTTTTTCCCGTAGTGACATCTCCAATCTGGATGACATTGATGTACGGCTTCAATCCGTTGATGACCAGTTCACTTGCAGAAGCCGTTCCTGAAGCCGTCAAGATATAAACCCTTGATAGGTTCATACTGTTTATGCTGGTATTTCCTATGGAATTCGTAAAGTTATTGCTAAGCCTCGATGGATCAATTTCAGCTTCAACCTTGCTGTTCCATTGCTGTTTTGCAAAAAGCTGTCCGTTGAATTGACCCGTAATCATACTCGCCAGATAGGCGGCAGTCTGCACGGAACCTCCAGAGTTATATCTCAGATCCAAGACCAATTCGGTAGCACCTCCCGACAAGAAAGATCCAAATGCGGCATTAAGCTGCTGGTCAAAATTTGCCGTAAACCCGTTATAGGCCAAATACGCTACTTTATGCGATCCAACTTCCAGAACATCCGCTACCAGTACCGGATTTTCAGTGAGCTGGGTTTTGGTCAGCGCAACAGTTTGTCCGTTCGGAGTAATCGCGCCACCATCATAATCGGCAAGATTCAAAGTATAATTTTCAGCATTCAATAATGAGAGGTAGTTGTTGTCATTGAGAGGAGTTCCATTGACAGCATAAAAAATGGCACCACGTTCGATATTTTTATTTTCTGCATTCGATCCTGGAATGATATATTTTACCCAGCCGTAAATTTCAGCAGGATTGCTTTCCTTCCGGCGGAGGCCAAATTCAACACCATTGTTCTTGGTAACCCCTTGGAAAAGGTTTTCCAGATAAGTATAATCGTTTACCAAGACACTGAAACGATCAATCGCTTCTGGAACAGGAAATTGGCTTACCGGCTTGTACAACAATTTCTGAAACAAATTTTCAGGCCCAGCTGTTGCGATCAAGAAATCATTTAATTCTGCCTGGCTTGCAAAGCGATCATCTGCCAAATCCGGAACATCTTCCTGCCACAGATAATAAAGATTAAGGCCTTTCCAGATAAAATCATCAATTTCTACTTCGCTGGCAACAGCCAAAGTATCATCCATATCTTCACAACTTTGAATTGAAAAAGCAACTACGATAAATAAAATCAAGGCTTTACAAGGATTTTTCATAGGGAATTTTTTATTTTACAAACGTAAATTTAGTTACTTTAGTTTTATTTTCAATTCTTTGTAACAAAAAAGATGGTGCCTCGTCTTCCTTATATAATCATCAATCAAAAACGATCAAATGAACCAAAATGAGTTTGTAAGCCTCATCACTCCTTTCAAGGACAAGATCTTCAGGGTCTCCCGGCGATTGTTGGTGAGCACCGAAGAGGCTGAGGATGCAACCCAAGAGGTTCTGGTAAAATTGTGGAATAAAAAAGAGAGTCTGAGCAACTATAACAGCGTTGAAGCACTTGCAATGACAATGACAAAAAATTATTGCCTGGATCAGTTGAAATCGAAACGGGCAGGGAATTTAAAGATCGTTCATAATAATTTTACGGACAGGGAAGCAGGATTACAGCAACAACTGGAAGACACCGACAGTTTGAGCTGGGTCGAAAAAATAATCGACCAACTGCCGGAACAGCAAAAACTGATCGTCCAGATGCGGGACATCGAGCAATATGAATTTGAAGATATTGCCAAGATTTTAGAAATGAATGAAACGGCCATAAGGGTAGCACTCTCAAGAGCCAGGAAAACGATAAGAGAATTTATGTTAAAAACACACAGCTATGGAATTGGATAAACTAGAAATACTATTAGAAAAATACTTCGAAGGAGAAACAAGTATTGCCGAAGAGAATCAATTGAAAGAGTACTTTTCATCTTCAAATGTAGCGCAGCATTTGGAACAATACAAACCGTTATTTGGTTATTTCTCTGCCTCAAAACAGCAAGAGTTTACGCAAGTGGTTCCCTTGATCTCGAAGCCTCGAGTTAAAAAAAGAACAACAACGTGGTTATCAATTGCAGCATCAGTAACTGTTTTGCTAGGAGCCGGAACGTTTACCTATTTTAATTACGACAACACGCAGACACAGGAATTAGGAACTTATGATGATCCAGAAGTTGCCTTTAGGGAAACCCAGAAAGCATTGTCGTTATTATCTCAGAATGTAAACGTCGGGATGGAAAGTGTCCAGTACATTCAGGAATACGAAAACGCCAAAAACAAAGTATTCAATTAAAAATCAATCAATCAAAAAAAAAGCAACAATTAAATTTTAGAAATCATGAGAAAACTTATAATAACAACAGTATTAGCTTTATTGCCATCCTTATTTTTTGCACAGTCAGCCTTTGACAAATTCAACGACTTGGACGATGTGACAGCAGTAGTCATCAACAAGAAATCCTTTGATTTGTTGGACAAGGTAAAATTAAAAATGGATGAAAAAACACAAAAATATGTAAGCCAGGTAAGGAATATTGATAAATTCAAGATGTTTTCAACGTCCAGCATAAAGATATCTGAAGATATGAAGCAGACGTTTGAAACCTACAGGAAAAAAGAAGGTCTTGAGCAATTGCTGAGCATCCGAGATGGAGGAAACGACATAAAAATATATGTAAAATCCAAAGATGACTCTTCAAGGGTATCAGAGTTCTTGATGTTCATTGCAGGTGGGGACAAAAAAGGGGACGAAACCGTATTGTTATCCTTGACAGGAGATTTCGATTTAGCAGCTTTAGATCAATAACAAAATCATAAAAAAGAAAAAGAAAATGAAAAAGTTTATAATTGCCATCGTATTTGCCCTAATGCCATCAGTGTTTTTTGCACAGCAATCGGTCTTTGATAAATTTGATGGTCCGGACGACATAACTGTCGTTACCGTAACCAAGAAGATGTTCCAGATGATGGGCAACGTAAAAATGGACGCCAAGGACAAGGAAGCACAGCAATTCTTGAACCTGACCAAAAAGTTGAACAACCTTAAAGTGTTCACAACTTCAAATTCAAAATATGCTGCCGATATGAAATCCACTGCTGAAAAATATTTGAAAACAGCAGGATTGGAGGAGCTGATGCGGGTCAAGGCCGAAGGACAAAACATCCGTATCCTGATAAAAACAGGAGGCAAGGAAAGCCAAGTAAAAGAACTGTTGATGTTTATCGAAGGTTCCGGAAAAGGAAACGAAACGGTTCTGATGTCCTTGACAGGAGATTTTGATCTGAATGATCTATCAGTACTTACAGACAAGATGAATCTTCCCGGAGGCAGTGCCTTGAGCAAGGGAGCTAAAGGGCCTAAATAATGAAAAAGATCTATTTCATAGCCCTGATCTGCAGCTTGCTCCTTGCAAGCTGCAATTCAGAACCTTCACTGCAGAAATATTTTGTAGAGAAGACCGAAAACAAGGATTTCATTGCCCTTGACCTTTCTCCGGATATCTTAAATGTGGAGAGTACGAAGCTAACTGCCGAACAATCCGAGGCGTTAAAATCTTTCGACAAGATGAACATTCTGGCCTTTAAGATAGATTCATCAAATATTGCCCAATACGAGATCGAAAGAACGAAAGTAAGCGATATCCTAAAAGACAAAAAATACCAGAAGCTGATGTCTTTCGGTTCAGGTAAAGAAGGAGTAACAGTTAGTTTTGTTGGAGAGGAAGAAAATATACAAGAATTTGTAGTCTATGCCAAAAGCAAGGAAACAGGTTTTGCCGTAGTCCGGATCATCGGCGATAAAATGAACCCGACGCACATTATGAACATGCTTTCAGTAATGCAACAATCCAATATCGATTTGGACCAACTGAAACCGCTTCAGGAAATGATGATGCAGAAAAAATAGATTTTAGGTTAATGTTAATTTGAGAAAAACGTTCAGGTAGTATATCTGGGCGTTTTTTTTTAGCTCCATTATCTGATCAGGAGGCAAGAATAAAACGATGTACTTAGGGACTTTATAACCACTTAAAAAAATAGAAGATTGGTCATATAAAGAATTCATATTTGGAGCATACAGCAATACAGCTTTGTGTTACTATGTAAAGTGAAACTCTTCTAGAGGTTTAGTAAAACGATGTCTCTATCCGCCACGGCGGGACTGGTGTGGTATAAATTAAAAAAAGATTGCACCCAGGAGAGTTATTTTTTAAAATATTTAAACGGAACCAAAAGCATCCCGAAACATTCCCCTTCTTCTTTTCCAATGTGTTTATGGTGCATCTTGTGAGCCCTTCTGACTGCTCTTGCATAACGATTATTGGCATTCCTGAACAGCTTGAAACGCTGATGGATAAAAATATCGTGTACTAGAAAATAAGCCAGGCCATAGGCAAAAATGCCCAATCCGATGGCAAGGCCGATTTCAAGAATATCATATTGCCAGAGCAGGAAAAAACCAATACTGATAACAGCATAGATGATGAAGAAAGCATCATTGCGTTCAAACCACGAATCGTGGTCCTTCTTGTGATGGTCGGCATGCAGCGACCATAGAAAACCGTGCATTATGAATTTGTGACTGAACCATGCCATGAACTCCATAAAGCAGAACGTTAGAAAAAAAACCAAGATATGAATCCACATACTATTTTTTTTAAATTTCAAAAACAAATTTCAAATGACAAGCAAAACCCAGAAACTCACAAAATATTCAACCGATAGGTAACATAGCATTTCGCAAACAATCCCAATTTCTGGTAATCTGAAACACGGATCCGGGTGTTCTTTATTTCTGCCGAAGGTGTTTTTTTCAACTTCGAGAGTAATTTTTTATAATACACATAAGCAGTGTAGACACCAAATTTTGCTTCCAATGGCAAGTGCAGGATGCCTTCATAAGCGGCCTTGAAATCAGCTTCGATCTCATCGACTATTTTTTGCTTGGAAAGCTCGTCGAGTTTGTTCAGGTCGGTATCAGGAAAATAAGTCCGGTTCAGGTCTTCAAAATCAGCTTTTAAATCCCTCAGGAAGTTTACTTTCTGGAAAGCCGAACCCAACCGCATTGCTGAATGTTTCAGCTCCTCGTATTTTTCATCGTTTCCTTTTACAAAAACTTTCAAGCACATCAATCCAACCACGTCAGCCGAACCATAAATGTATTCCTGGTATTCCTGTTTTGTCGTATATTCATTCTTGACCAGGTCGAGTTTCATACTTTGCATGAAGGCATCGATCAATTCCAACGGAATATCATATTTGGTCACGGTATGTTGAAAGGAGTTCAGAATCGGATTCAGGCTGATCTTGTCTTTCAAGGCCAGGTGAAGGTTGTCTTCAAACAATTGCAACAGACCTGCCTTGTCGTAATCGTGAAAGCTATCCACAATTTCATCTGCAAAACGAACGAACCCGTAGATATTGTAAATATCCTGACGAATACTCGGCGCAAGCATTTTTACCGCAGTAGAAAAGGAAGTACTGTAGGATCTTGTGACATTCCTACTGCATTCAAATGAAACTTTGTCGAAAATGGACTTCATAGATTATAAATGTTTCTCGATTAATTCAGCTGCCAATTTTCCAGAGATCAAGGCTGGTGGAACTCCAGGTCCTGGAACGGTCAGCTGTCCTGTAAAATACAAATCCTTTACCTTCTTGCTCTTCAATTTGGGACGCAGAAATGCCGTCTGCAACAGCGTATTCGCCATTCCGTAGGCATTTCCCTTGTATGAATTGTATTGTTCTACAAAATCATTTTTACAGAACGATTCCTTAAATATAATATTTTCTTTCAGACTTTGCTGCGTCAATCGCTCCAATCTGGTTATGATTTTTTCAAAATATAGGTTCCTGAGTACCTCATTGTCTTCAATTCCAGGAGCCAATGGTATCAGGAAAATGGCCGACTCTTTCCCTTCGGGAGCTGAATTGGAATCCGTTTTCGATGGAAAACTTGCATAAAAAAGCGGATTTTCAGGCCATTTCGGATTGTCATAGATATCGGAAGCGTGAGCATCAAAATCTACATCAAAAAACAAGGAATGATGTTCGACGTTTTCAATCTTCTTGTCAAAGCCTACATAGAACAATAGGGAAGAAGGCGCAAAAACACGGCTTTCCCAATATTTTTCTGAATAGGCCCTGTACTTTTCGTCCAATAGAGTTTCGGTATGATGATAATCGGCACCGCTTAAGATTAGATCTGCTTCAACAAATGCTCCATTTACAATCAAGCCGGTTGCTTTCCTGTCTTTCACTACTATTTTAGTGATGTTGCTATCCGTGTTGATTGTCACGCCTAATTCTTTGGCCAGTTTTTCAATCGCCAGGATTACAGAATACATTCCGTTTTTTGGATGCCAGGTACCCAATCCAAAATCCGCATGGTTCATGAAGCTATAGAACGATGGCGTGTCCGAAGGCTTGGCACCCAGAAACAAGACTGGAAATTCCAATATCTGGACAAGCTTCTTGTTCTTGAATTTCTTCCTGACGTTTTTTGAAATATTTCCAAAAAACTGCCCCACTTTCATCGCAGTTTCCACAGTAATCAGCTCCAGGGGAGAAACTCCGGGACGATATACCAGATCCTTTATGGCAATATCATAATTGCTCCTGGCTTCCTTCATAAATTCCTTCAGAACTTTTCCGCTTCCTTTTTCGATTGCTTCGAATGTGGCTTTTATTTCTTCCAGATTGTCCGAGATCAATACAAATTCATCGATCCCAAAATAGACTTGATAGGCGGGAGACAATTTGATCAGATCATAGTAATCGGATGGTTTTTTATCAAAATCGGCAAAGAAGCGCTCAAAAACATCGGGCATCCAGTACCAGGTCGGACCAATGTCAAATGTAAATCCGTCTTTTTTTAATTGCCTTGCTCTTCCTCCAATGGTGGCATTCTTTTCGTAAATCGTTACTTGATGCCCGGCTTTTGCCAAATAACAAGCACCCGCCAATGATGAAAATCCCGAACCAATTACTTTTATATATTTCTTCATAGTGTTTAACAAATATAATTAAATGTTAAACAAAAAGTGTTTGCCTTTAACATATATTTAAAGTCTTGTTATGAGTTCATTCAACGAGCGAAACATATTGATGCCGGGAATAGTGATTTTCTGGAAAACGTGTTCGGTATTTTTTCCCATCAACCATAATTCAGATGGAGTGTCTTTTATGATTTCATTCTTTATCCTTAAGATATAGTCTTCTACTTCGTTCTTCTCAGGTGAAACAGTGATATAGGTTACAAAAACGATAGTATTGAAAATCTGTGCAATATCCTTCAAATCTTCAAACGGGATATTGGCTCCAAGATAGATGCTCTTGTAGCCGTTGAGACTGATTTCATAATTGATATACATCAATCCGAGTTCGTGCACTTCATTGAGCGGAAGGAATAAGATAAACACTTTTTCTTTTTTCTCCGGTTCTATAATCTGGACTTTCTCAGTATTGACGACCAGTTTCTGGAGGATCAGGTTGCTGATGAAATGCTCGTGTGCTGGTTTTATCGTATTCGTTTGCCACAACAATCCAATTTCATTGAGAAGCGGGATAAATATTTCATTAAAGATCTCCCGGAATGATTTTTCGGAAAGCAGATTGTTGTAGGTGGTAAGAAACAAGGCCTGATCAAAATTGATCATTGCCATTTTAAAGGCATTTATGGCGTGGTTTTTTACGCTTTTCTCAGAAATTATTTCCCGGACCAGGACCGGAATCTTTTCAGGTGGATATTTTGAAATCGTGGAAATTTTATACCCGTAATTGTGAAGCAGGGTGATGTTGAGCAATTTTTGCAGATTATAGATATCATAAAACCGGATATTGGTTTCCGTTCGCATCGGTTCAAGGATACTATACCTTTTTTCCCATATCCTGATCGTATGTGCTTTTATTCCCGAAAGGTTTTCCAAGTCTTTTATGCTGAATACAGTTTTGACGCTTTGCATGATGGTGATTTTGTTTAACAAAAGTAACAATTAAAGTAAACAAAAAAGAATAAGGATTATTTATATCTGCATTTTCAGATTATCCGTATTTATATAAAAGGATTGCAACCGATTTCTCAAGCAATCAAGAACTACGATTCTTTATTGATAAGATTTGTTTGTACATTTGAGGAAGTTGGGAGGTCCAATCAAGACAAGAAACTAGAAGCCCAATCCAGAAAGCAGCCTTTATGAGAATCAAAGAAGTATTCATTAGCATTATTTTTATGGGATTGATTGCCTGTAACAATTCGGAACAATCTGTCTCGTTGGGAAATGGATTTGCGGATAATCAAAAAGATAAGACAGATGCTGCTGTTTCAGATCCAGATCCATTAAAAACCCCGGATTTGAAATATTCCCTGGAACAATTGGATAATACCAAGGGATTGTCCAATAGCTCGGTGAATTGTATTTTTCAGGACTCCCAGAATTTGCTTTGGATCGGAACCTGGGACGGATTGAACCGTTACGACGGAAATAGTTTCAAGATTTTCAGGTCCGAAGAAGACAATAAGAACTCATTGAGCAATCAGGTTATTCTAAAAGTTGGAGAAGATAAGGAGGGCCAGATTTGGGTTTTAACGATGCACGGCATCAACCGGTACAATAAAAAGACCGATACTTTCGAGCATTACTATTTTTCAAGAAAGAATAAGCCACCCTTGTCGGAATCCGAATTCAATATGGCGCTGGATGCTTCAAAGCAGGTATTTTGTGCTGTAAAAGATTGGGGAATCGGTTATTTTGATGGAAAGGATTTCCAACCCTTGGAAAATAAAATTTTTTCCTCAAGAACCGTCCGGAAAATGGAGTTCTCGGCAACGGGACAACTATTGGTCTTGTTTGATGATAATGAACTTCATTCAATACAGCTTACTGCAAAGAATGGAAAAAAAAGTATTGACAGGACAACTCTTATTTCAGATAAGACCAGGACATTTGACGTGCTGCCAAATCGGGATATTTGCACGGTTCTTACCACAGGAGAAGTTGCTTTATATTATGCAAACTATAAAAGCAAACAGGTTTTTCCTCAAAAAGACATCGAAAATATAATCGGACATGTTCCCGAAGGATTGGTCTTATCGGGAAAATCAGGCTATTCGATTGTTGATTTCGAAGGTAATGCGGTGATCAAGCCTTGGTCGAGATACCTCACGAATCAAAAAATTACCACTCTTGTTCAAGGAAGCGAGAATATAATATGGACCGGAACCGATGGCGATGGCGTTTTTAAGATGTATCCGCTTAAAAAATCATTCAATCTGGTTTCAAAGGCTCAAATGCCAGAACTGGATGGAGGAATTGTGCGCGCTTTTCTTGAAGTTGGAGGGAAATCTTTCTGGGTTGGAACCAAAGGAAAAGGATTATTTCGTTTTTCGTCAGACTTTTATCTGAATCCTGAAAATCCTTTGGGTTATCAGAATTTTAATGAAGGGAACAGCATCTTGAACAATGCGGTTTTTGCTTTGGCAGAGGGAACTGATGATCTTGTTTTTATTGGAACTGACGGCGATGGCATTACGGTCTATGATGCAAAACAAGCAAGGCTGATCAGTTGGCGTGAAATCGAAGGCAGTGAAAAAGTGGATTATTTCAAGTCCATTTATGCCATCCATCAGGATAAGAATGGTTTTATCTGGCTCGGAACAAATGGTTACGGAATGATCAGATGCAAGGTAGTGCGTTCGGGTTCCAAATTGAAAGTGACTGATTTTGAAAAATACCTGGCGGGAAATGATGGAGGAAATTCATTAAGCAGTAACATCATCTTTTCTATTGTTCCAAGAAATGACAACCAGCTTTGGATTGGAACGCGTCTGGGAGGGCTGAATCTTTTTGACAAGCAATTAGGCAGGTTTCAAACCTATAAAAGCATACCAGATGACTCAGAAAGCCTTTCGAATAATGATATCTTGTGCTTGGTTACCGATGCAGACGATAAACTTTGGATAGGAACCAGTTTCGGTTTGAATGTCTTGCAGGAATTGAAAAGCGATGGGAAGGCAGTCTTTAAAACGTACACCACCAAGGATGGCTTGCCCAATAATACCATCCACGGGATTGTTTCGGACAAGAAATCTAATTTGTGGATCAGTACCAATTTTGGCCTGTCAAATTTCAGTATCAATCCCGAAAAATTTATCAATTATACTAGGAATGAAGGGTTGCAGAACAATGAGTTTGCTGACGGAGCCTTTTATAGCGACCCAGAATCGGATTATATTTTCATGGGCGGCATTAAAGGTTTTAATTATTTTTTGCCTCAAAAAATCAAAGAATCGAGTAGTGTTCCCGACCTTTTGATTGATAAGATCAGCGGACAAAACCAGACTACGCCTTATTATCAAGGATTGGTCATCTCGCCTGATTCGAAAACCTATCCGTCGATTGTATTAAAGCACAATCAGAATTTTTTCGATATACAATTGGCTTCTCTTACCTATATCAATAATGAAAAATGCCAATATGCCTATCAATTGAAAGGTTTTGATAAGGAGTGGAACAGCATCGACAACCGTAAAATTATTTCCTTTACAAATGTACCAAGAGGGAATTATTCCTTATGGTTGAAGTGGACCAACAGTGATGGAGTTTGGAGCGAGCCTGTTCAGGCAATCGATATCAGGGTAAAACCGGTTTTCTGGCAATCGAACATAGCAATTGCGATTTATCTGGTGCTGCTCGCATTCTTTATATTATTTGTGAGGAGTTACTATTTGAAGCGTCAATCGCTGAAACAAAATATCCTTATCCGGCAGAACGAGGAAGAACTGCACGAAAACAGGCTGACCTTCTTCACCAATATAGCCCACGAATTTTTAACGCCTTTGACGCTGATTGTTGGTCCGATCCAGAAATTATCAGAAACCACAAACTTGAACGAGAAGAATCAGAAATTCATCCACATGATCCAGAGGAATAGCTCGAGATTATTATTCCTCACCCAGCAATTGCTTGAATTCAGGAAGGCGGAATACGATTATCTGGAAAATACGGTAAAGAAATTTGATCTTGTGAATCTTGTCGAGCAAATAGCGGAATTGTTTGATGATTGGGCTTTGGATAAGAACATCGATTATAATGTGGAAGTTCCGACAACTTTGCCGGGCTGGTTTGATAAGGACAAATTGGAAAAGATAGTTTTTAATTTGATGTCCAATGCATTCAAATACACACCGGCAAGCGGAAGCATCAATCTTAAATTTAAAATTGAAGACAAGAACCACAAGACCTTGAACATTACGATTACCAATACAGGAAAAGGCATCCCAAGGGAAAAACTGGATTCTTTGTTTGACCGTTTTTTCTTGTCGGATACCAATCAGGCATCCGATACGGAAATGTTCAGGACGGGAATCGGGTTGGCCTACATCAAAAAACTTGTTACGGTTTTAAGAGGTGAAATCTTGGTTTCAAGTATTCCGAATGAACAGACTACATTTACCATCTTGATTCCTTGCGAAAAATCGGCTTTCAGTGAAAAGGAAATCGATAGGGAAAATTCCCCTGTCCTGATCTCGCACCACCTTAAAAACATCCTTGAAGAAATTACCGAGAAGACAGAGGGTATTCCGGACAAGATTTCAGCATTGGATAACGTTGAGAACAGCCAGAAGAAGATATTGATCGTGGAGGACGAGAAGGAAATACATTTGTTCCTGAACGACCTGTTGGCTGATAAATATAAAATCATCACGGCCTATAATGGCGTTGAAGCTTTGGAAATCATAGAAGAAGAACTTCCAGACATTATTATCAGTGATGTGATGATGCCATTGATGGATGGTGTGGAGCTTTGTAAAAGAGTGAAAACCGATTTACGAACCTGCCATATCCCGTTTATCATGCTTACCGCGAAAGATTCAGTCATCCATAGGATCGAAGGTTTGGAAAGTGGTGCCAATTCCTATATTCCCAAGCCATTCTATCCCGATCATTTGTTGATAAGGATCCAGAAATTGCTGGAAGAGAAAGCACTCATATTGCAACATTTTACGCAAGACGCCGTAGTCGGGACGCTATCTGATATTCCAATCAACAACGAGGAAAAGGCATTTATCAAGCAAGTTATCGACCTTGTTCGCAAAAATATCGACAACGAAAACCTTCAAAGTTTGTTTATTGAGAAGACTTTGGGGATAAGCACGTCGCAATTGTACCGCAAGACCAAGGAAATTTTCGGACTTTCTCCTGGAGATCTGATCCGCACGATCCGCTTGAAACATTCGGCCGAACTTTTACGCAGGAACCAGTTGACGGTCTCGGAAGTGTGCTATGCATCGGGGTTTAACAACCGTTCCTACTTTTACAGGGAGTTTAAAAAGGTATACAACACCACTCCAAAGAATTACCAGCTTCAATACAAAACCAAGAATTCTTCTTTTTCAAATAACTGAAAATCAACTATATCGTTATAGTGTACACTTTTGAAGAAATAGTGTACACTCCTTTTTATGCGGTTAACTTAAATTTATGAAATGATTTTAAGCGCAAAAAAAGCGTAATCACAATTAAACTCAACCAAATTTTATTAACATGAAAAAAAAGGTACACTTTATTAACAAATCAGCATTATTGGTATGAAAAACAAAATTATTTACAATCTTGTTCTGATATGGACAATATTGACTGGAAGTGTTATGTATGCACAAACTGTATCGGGAACAGTTTCTGATGTAAATGGGCCATTGCCTACGGTAAATGTCAGTGTAAAAGGAACTACAAACGGTACCGCTACTGATTTTGATGGAAAATATTCCATTGACAACGTCGCACCAGGTTCCGTATTGGTTTTCACTTATATAGGATATGTTTCAAAAGAGCTCCCTGTAACGGGCAGCACGCTGAATGTTGTCCTGGCTGAAGATTCACAGGCTTTGGATGAAGTTGTAATCACTGGTTATGTTGGACAAAAGAGAAACTCTATCTCTGGAGCTGTGACTGAAGTTAACATGGAAAATTTATCCAAGACAAGAATTGCGGATGTAGCTCAAGCCTTGCAAGGACAAGTTGCAGGGGTTTTTGTTGCTGCAAATACAGGTGCTCCTGGAGATGGAATAAAATTGCGTATTCGTGGTGAAGGAACTCTGGGTAATAATGAAGCATTGTATATTGTGGATGGAGTTCCAACTAGGGATATTTCATTTCTTACTCAGTCGGATGTAAAAACGATGTCAGTTTTAAAAGATGCCTCTTCAACTGCTATTTATGGATCTAGAGCAGCTGGAGGAGTTGTAATAATTACAACCAAGAAGGGTGTTGTAGGCAAATCTAGTATTGATGTAGATATGTTTACAGGAGTCCATTTTGCTGTTAATCTTCCAAAAATGTTGAACAGTACCCAATATCTTGACATCAAAGACCAAGCTTGGCATAATACTATTGGTAATGATGCAGCCGCTGAAAGTCCTTATGCTTTAGACAGAAGAATTAGAACTGATTTAGCAAACACAGACTGGCTTAACGAATTGTTTACGACTGGAATATCTAAAAACTTTCAACTATCAGTAAGTGGAGCCACAGAAAAGACCCAATATCTTATTTCTGGAGGCTATTATGGTATTGATGGTATCGTAACAGAGGATAATGACCAATATAGACGTATCAATTTCAGAACCAATGTGAATACCAATGTGAGCGATCGTTTCTCTGTTGGAACTAATATGCAACTCAATTATATAACACAAGATAAATTATCATCTAGTGGAGATGCTCCCGGAGTTATCCGACATGCTTTGATACGTCCGCCAGTTTTAAGTGTTTTTAAAGATGTAAATGATCCTACATATTCAACAAGAAACCCCTATACAGATTTGCCATTTTATACAGGGCCAAATGATGGATGGAGCAAGAATTACGAATACACCTCAAACCCACTTGCAATAGTTCATTTTACAAATGATGAGAGAAATACATTTCAAGCATTTGGAAATGTATATGCAGAATATGCTCTTTTGAAAGATAAGTCGTTGAAATTTAGAAGCAATTTAGGTGCAGATATCAAGTTTTCGCATAACAAGAATTTTGCAGAAAATTATGGAGATGCAAATGTAAGTGATGTAAACAACCAATATTATGGGATGGGTAGAAATAACAGGCCTAATAGCTTAAATGAAAATAGAGGACAGGATATGACTTTTACTTTAAGCAATACATTGAATTATGTAAAAACGATCAATGATGTGCATAGCCTTAATTTGTTATTGGGTATGGAAAACATTAGCAATAAAGCTGCTGCGATTGGAGGTAGCAGAAATAATTATATAAACAGTAATCCTGAATTCCAATATTTGGATTATGGTAATACATCCCAAGACGTATGGAGTTCTGGAGCAGCAACCAGTTGGACACTGCAATCGTATTTTGCTTCAGCAAATTATGGTTATGATAATAAATATTTTGCTTCAGCCAGCATACGTGCAGATGCGTCTTCAAGATTCGGCCCAAATAATAGATGGGCTTATTTTCCATCTGTTTCTGCAGGTTGGATTGTTTCAAGAGAATCTTTTCTTGAAAAAGCGGAATGGTTGTCAAATCTTAAATTGAGAGCAAGTTGGGGACAATCAGGAAATCAGGAAATTCCAGATCATCAATGGTATAATTTGTACTCAATTGGAGATACGCCTCACCTAATACGTATTGGAAATCCTGATATAAAATGGGAAACAACAACACAAACAAACTTAGGACTTGATTTTGGTATTATAAATAATAAATTAACGTTCACATTAGATTATTTTTCAAAAATAACTGATGATATCTTGTTAAATGTTACTCCTCCAGGAACTGTCGGAAATTTTGCAGCAACAAGTGTTAATTCGGCATCGGTAAGTAATAAAGGTTTCGAATTTGGATTGAATTTACAAAATAACGACCATGAATTTAAATATGGAGTTAACGCAAATTTTGCAACTTTAAAAAATGAAGTTACAAAGTTGAATAGAAATGTACCCTATCTTGATAATGGTTCTTCACGTACTAGAAGTGAAGTTGGTCAGCCAATAAATTCTTATTTTGGTTATCAATTTGAAGGTATTTATCAGAATGCAGAAGAGGTAAGTTCACATTTATTTTCAAACCAAGGAAATGTGCAACCTGGAGATATGAAGTTTAAGGATATTAATGGAGATGGAGAAATTAATGCTGATGATAGAACCTACATAGGAAGTTCAATACCAAAATTAACGTATGGTTTTGCATTCAATTGTGAATACAAAAACTTTGATTTTTCATTCTTGATACAAGGAGTTGATGGTGTAGAACGTTACAACGACTTGAAACAGATTTTAAATTTTGATAGTCGTCCGTTCAATTCTACCACAGATGTTTTAAGTAGTTGGAATGGTGAAGGAACAAGTAACACACAACCTCGTGTAACTTTCAATGATAACGGAGGAAGCAGGGTTTCAAGCGCTTTTGTTGAAGATGCTTCCTATTTGAGATTGAAAAACATTGAAATTGGTTACACCTTTAATAATTCAATCCCTGGTATAAATTCTATGCGGGTATATGCTTCTGGTCAAAATTTATTGACACTCACAGATTATACAGGTTTAGATCCAGAATCTACTTCATTAATTGATCAAGGAACTTATCCTCAATCAGCTTCTGTTATATTTGGAGTAAAAGTTAAGCTTTAAAAAATAAAAAAAATAAATATGAAAAATATATTTAAAATCGGATTACTAGTGGGTTTTATAGCCATTATAGGTTGTGAAGATGATTTAAATACTGAAACCACAGGATTAATTACTAAAGGTGGATTACTTACAAATGAAGTAATGGAAAGTTCTATTTTATCATCATATGAATTACTTTCTAATAGGTTGAATATACTTGGTAATTGGAATTGGGACGGCGGTTTAGTTTTCCAGAACGATTATATTATGCAAGACATAGCTTCGGATGATATGGAGAAGAAATGGAATTCAGATGGAGATCAACCTTGGATTGACGAAATAAATAATTTTACGTTTACTTCTACAAATGGTGGCCCAAACGGATTATGGAAGTATAATTATGAAGGAATAAATCGTCTAAATCTTGTAATGGTATCTTTATTATTGCCAGACGTGGAAGAACTTACAGGAATAACTGAAGCCAGAAAGAATCAATTGTTGGGTGAAGCATATTTCTTACGTTCATACTATTATTTTTCACTCGTAACAAATTTTGGGGATGTTCCTTTACTTTTAAAACCAGTGGAAACGTTAGAAGAAGCTTTTGATGTTTCTGTAAGAGCTGACAAAGATTTAGTATGGGATCAAATAAAATCAGATTTAACTTTAGCCAAAGATTTATTGCCAAATACCAAATATTCTTCTGATACAGAAAAGTGGAGGGTTTCAAAAGGAGCTGTAATTGCACTTTTGGCAAAATCACATTTGTATACTAAAGATTGGAGTGCCGTTCCGCCATTGGTAGATGAATTGGCAGGATTGGGATTCAGTTTGAATGCAAATTATTTTCAGAATTTCACTGCTGAATACAATGACAATGAAGTTGTCTTTTCTTTTGATCATCAAACCAATACTGTTCCAAGAAGAGGTAACGGTATTTGTGCACCATTAGGTTGGGGATTTTTTGCTCCTAGTCAGGATTTCTTGAATGCATTTGAACCAAACGACCCAAGAAAGTCACTTACGGTAAGTGTAGCGGATCAAAACATGAACAAGATGCTGGGCAGCCTTGACGGGACCAACAAAGGAAACGATGATGCACCAAACAACAAGGTGTACATCCGTTATGCAGATGCACTTCTTTGGAAAGCGGAAGCACTTCTTGAAACAGGCGACTATGCTGGAGCTGTTGGACTTATCAATGAAATCAGGAACAGGGCAAGAAACACACCTGATGCAGCCGGAGTGGTTCCGCCAGCAGGAACTTTGCCAGACAGGCCGGCATCAAGCGATCCGGCAACAATAAAAGGATGGCTGATCTCTGAAAGGAGAGTGGAACTTGGATTCGAGAACCAAAGGATGCTTGACCTTAAGAGATGGGGAATTGCCAAACAGGTAATGACAGCCCACGGGAAAAATTTTCAAGATAAGCACATGTTGTATCCAATTCCACAATCGGAAATTGATGCATCAGCAGGAACGTTGACGCAAAACGACTATTAAACCATAAAGAAAAAGGTTGGCTCAGAGTTAGTTTGAGTTAGTTAGTTCCGGGTCAACCTTTCTTATATTAAATCACAATACCATACCGAATATGAAAGATATTGCAAGACGCTTTGTAGAGAACCCATTGCTTTCTCCGAACGACATTCCTGCCAGTACTGAAGGCTTGGAAATTACCTGCCTTCTGAATCCTGGCGTTTTTCAGTTCAAGGGAAAGACATGGCTGATCGTAAGGGTTGCAGAACGGCCCAAACAGAAAGATACGATCATTTCTTTTCCAATCCTGACGGAAACAGGAAGCATCAGCATCATAGAAATAAAAAAGGACGATCCGGAATTGGTTGCGACCGATGCAAGGGTCATAAATTACAAGGGAACGGATTATCTGACCACATTGTCGCATCTCAGATTGTTGTGCAGTGATGACGGTGTTGAATTTTATGAGCCCGAAGATTACCCGTCATTGGTTGGAGAAGGCATCCTGGAAGCTTTTGGGATTGAAGATTGCCGTGTAGCGTTGATTGAAGGCAAATATTACCTGACGTTTACCTCTGTTTCCGATAATGGAGTAGGGGTTGGTTTGCGAACTACGACGGATTGGAAAAATTTCGAAAAGCACGGAATGATTTTGCCCGCCCACAATAAGGACTGCGCTATTTTTGAAGAGAAGATAAACGGACTTTTCTATGCCTTGCACCGGCCAAGCAGTGTTGATATTGGAGGAAATTACATTTGGATCGCTTCTTCTCCAGACGGAATCCATTGGGGAAACCACCATTGCATTGTCAGGACTCGAAAAGGTTTGTGGGATAGCAAACGCGTAGGTGCGGGAGCAGCTCCCATCAAAACAGAAAAAGGTTGGCTGGAAATTTACCACGGGGCAAACGAGAATCATCAATATTGCTTGGGTGCATTTTTATTAGACCTGAATGATCCAACAAAAGTTTTAGCAAGAACCGAAAAACCAATTATGGTTCCAACAGCCGAATATGAAATAAGCGGTTTCTTTGGAAATGTCGTGTTTACTAACGGCCATATCGTAGAGCCTGATGGAGATACCGTGACGATTTATTACGGTGCTTCAGATGAATTTGTTTGCGGTGCAAGATTTTCAATCAATGAAATAATTTCACTTTTAAAATAAAGCTAAATGTTTAAAAAACTAGCAGTAGAAATCGACCATTTTAAAAGTCAGAGCCATAATTTTAAGATATTGGTTTTAACCAACTTGGTTTATGCCCTTGTGCAGCCAGTTATCGATATTTTTGTGGCAGCCTACATCATGCGAAATTCTGATGATACCTCAAAAGTTGTAATTTACCAATTGGCTATTTATACAGGAATTCCGCTTACTTTCTTATTGAATGGACTGCTTTTGAAATATTTCAATATCAGGAAATTATACTCCATAGGAATGATGCTGAGCGGTGTTTCGATGATTATAATGATGTCCTTGAAAGATTTGGACTTGCTGGGAATCGGAGTGGCTGGAATCACAATGGGTCTCTCATTTGGATTGTATTGGTCCAACAGGGATTACCTCGTACTTTCCATAACCAATGACGAAAATCGGAATTACTATTATGGATTGGAAACGTTTTTCTATACCATCATTGCAATCGTAATCCCGGCTACCATAGGTTGGTTCATCCAGTCGAAAACGGGTGCCGATTCAAAACATGGTGCTTACGAAGTGATTACCGGTATTGTCTTTGTCATTACTATTCTGGCTTCTGTTGTATGCTTCAGGGGAAGATTTCAAAATCCAATCCAGAAGAAATACATCTTCTTTAAATTCCATCCGCTCTGGAACAAATTGTTGACCTTGGCGATGTTTAAAGGTCTGGCACAAGGGTTTCTCGTAACAGCTCCGGCAATGCTAATTTTTAAGCTTTTGGGAGAAGAAGGAGCATTGGGAAAAGCACAGTCCATTGGAGCCATTCTTGCGGCAATCATTATTTACTTTATCGGACGCTTTTCCAAGCCTGAAGATCGGATCAAGACCTTTTCAGCCGGACTTATACTTTTTGCAATTGGAGCCTGCTTCAATGCGGCCTTGTTCAATGAAATGGGAGTAATCGTATTCTTGCTGCTCCTGCTGATAGCGAAGCCATTGATGGACCTTGCCTATTATCCGATTCAGTTGAGGGTTATAGATATTGTTTCCAAAATCGAAAAAAGGGGAGAGTTCACTTATATACTAAACCATGAAGCGGGATTGTATTTGGGAAGGCTTCTTGGAGCAGGAACATTTTTAGTACTGTATTTTGCCGTATCAGAAAATGTAGCCTTGCGTTATGCTGTCGGAATTATTGCCTTGCTGCAACTTTGCTCTATCTTTATAAGCAAGAAGATTATTGCCCAGGGAAATAAATTGGCTCCTGAGGAAGAAGAGGAGATAAATCCAAAGGCATTGGAGGAAACGGCCAACAATATCACTTAAATTTAAAATTACCTACGAATGAATACATTTTTTAAAGCCACAATAATTTGTTTTTTGCTGCTGAATCTGCCTGTCGATGCTCAGGTAAAACAACAATCAATTCCACGGGTAGACCTTATGGCAGATGTGCCAAAACCTTTCGGAATCATAGATTACAACAAGCTTGCAAAAGATTTTGATGCAACTGTTTTTGATTTCGATGCCAAGGGAAAATTCTGGCCATTGGTTTGGATCGATAAGAGCCAGAAGAATTATCCACAGGATGTTGTAGGATTATATACTGCGATGGGAGATGTTCGTCAAGGAGAAGCCAATAAGGGAATGTTTCACGAAGCATTGGCTACGATGGGAGCCACTTTGGGAGCGAGCTTGGTTGGAATTGATAAGACCAACCAAGATAATCGCAATTATGTCGGGATGCTGAAGAACTATTTCAACAGCGAAACCGGCTGGGACATCATGATGAACAATACTTGTCCGGAGGTTGCATTGCTGGGTGGGGGATATGGACGTGATTGGTGGTACGATGTGTACCCGAACCTGTTGTTTTATGCTGTATACGATTTATACCCGGATGAACCTGGATTTGACGAAATCGCACGTAAGATAGCGGATAAATTCTATGAAGCCGACGTCATCTTGAACGGAAACTACGACTATTCCTATTTTGATTACGGGAAGATGACGCCGATGAAAAACAACATTTGTGCACAGCCCGATGCCGCTGCAGGACACGCTTGGATCCTGTATTCGGCTTATAAAAAATTTGGTGACAAGAAATATTTGAAAGGAGCCCTTTCGGCCCTTTCGGCTTTGGAAGCGCAGCCAATAAATCCTACGTATGAATTGCTGATGCCGTTTGGTGCCTATCTGGCAGCGAGGATTAACGCGGAAGAAGGAAAATCATACGACACGGCCAAAATGCTCGACTGGACATTTGACGGAACTGCAATCTGCCGTGAAGGTTGGGGGTTCTTGGTAGGAAATTGGAATGGATATGATATTTCAGGAACGGTGGGAAGCACCGTACACAACGGAGGTTACGGTTTCCTGATGAATACGTATGATGCCGCTTGGCCTTTGGTGCCGATGGTCCGATACGATCAATCCTATGCAAGTGCTATCGGGAAATGGATGCTGAATGCCGCAAATGCTTCAAAATTCTTCTATCCGGAGCACATGCCGGACGAGCACGAAACCATTCCGGAATTGGCCGATGTTGGAAAAAATGTGATTGGTTATGAGGGGATTATTAAAAAATCGCTTTATCCTGAAAATGAAAATATTCCAGCTCCGGTGGCACAAGGCGATGGACCACTCTGGGTTCCGGGACAAAATCCAAAGGAGTCACAACTGAGTGTTTACGGAAGCGGGCACGTAGGGATTTTCGGAAGCATCATCAAGAAGACAGATGTCGAGGGAATCCTGCAATTGGATTTGCTGGCAACCGATTTCTTCAACGACAAGACATATCCTTCTTATTTGTATTACAACCCATACAACGAGAACAAGACCGTTACGGTAAAGGTCGGAAAAGGAAAAAAAGTCGATTTGTACGATACCGTTTCAGGAACTTTCCTGGTGAAAAACGTTTCTTCTTCGTCTAAAATAAAATTGAACGGAAAAACTTCGGCAGTCATCGTGATGGTTCCGTCCAAAGGGAAGACAACTTACTCGGGTTCCAAGATGCTCGTGGATAATGTCGTGGTGGATTATAACATTCAACCCAAAAAATAAGAAACTCTGTCTGTACAATCTAAATTTTCAATTCTACTGATGACCTGCCTTTTTTGTTCTCTTTTGAATGCACAACATTCTGGAAGTTCAAGAAAATGGTGGAAGGAAACCGTATTCTATCAGATCTACATGCCGAGTTATGCGGATAGCAACAGCGATGGTTATGGCGATTTTCAAGGCATTACAGGTAAATTGGATTATTTGCAGGATTTAGGTGTCAAGGGAATCTGGTTGACACCTTTCTTGAAATCACCAAAAGTGGACAACGGTTATGATGTCGAGGATTATTATGCCATTGATCCGACTTATGGAAGCAGGGCGGATTTTGACCATTTTTTAAAGGAAGCCCATAAGAGAGGAATCAAGGTCATTATGGACATGGTCTTGAATCATACCTCCACCGATTGCAACTGGTTCCAGGAAGCCAAAAAATCCAGGGACAATCCGTACCGTGATTTTTACATCTGGAAGGACAAGCCCAATAACTGGGAATCTTTTTTTGGTGGGACAGCCTGGGAAATGGAGGCTACGACCAATCAATATTATTACCACAAGTTTGATGTCAGGATGGCCGACCTCAAT